>Ga0326721_10000059_pt1 | contig 90524 bp, 82 predicted proteins | sample SGPome_FD_203951 | JGI IMG/M metagenome (GOLD analysis project Ga0326721, IMG submission 203951) | Soil microbial communities from Southern Great Plains, Lamont, Oklahoma, United States - SGP_1_2016 | ecosystem: Engineered > Artificial ecosystem > Soil microcosm > Unclassified | place: USA... | reverse complement strand
ACGGCGGCATGCCGAGCACCGGCGCCAGCCGGAACGGGTCCCCCGGCCCGGCGCCCAGCACCCGGGCCACCGTCCGGACCCCGTCGGCCAGCGCGTCGGCGATCACCACCGCCGGCACCCCGACGTTCAGCGCCCAGCGCAGGTTGGTCACCGCCTCGGCGACGTTGCCGACCACCGCCTGGTCGGCCACCGCGAACCCGCTGACCTCGGCCCGGCCCCGGTGGTAGGCCGCCACCGCGGCCACGTCGATGGAGCCGCCGGTGTCGCCGACCAGCTGGGCCACCGTCGCCGAGATCTCGCGCAGGTCGCTGCCCACCGCGTCCATCAGCGCGGCAGCCGCGTCGGGAGTGATCTTGCCCCGGAACCGGCGCACCTCGTTGCGCAGGAAGGTCCGGCGGTCCTCGAACCGGGTGATCCGGGCACAGCTGATCTCGGCGGGCTTGGCCTTGCGGACCGCGTCCAGCACCGCCTTGCCCTTCGCGCCGCCCAGGTGCTGGACCACCACGGCGGTGTCCGGGTCGGTGTCGAGCAGCAGCGGCACCACCGTCGCCACCCGCGCCGCGGGCAGGTCCTGGGCCGAGCGCAGCACCACCAGCCGGCGGCCGCCGAACAGCGACGGGCTGAGCAGCTGGAGCAGCTCGGCCGGCTCCACCGTGCCGGCCTCGGCCTCGTGCAGCTCGACGTCCGGGTCCTCGCCGGTCACCGCGTTGCGCAGGTCCTCCAGCGCCCGGCTGACCAGGAACTCCTCATCCCCCACCACCAGGGTCAGCGGGGCGACAGGGCTCGCGGCAGGCACGCGCTCATCCTCGCATGCGTCCCGCGTGCGGGCTGAGGTGCGATAGTCGGCCGGTCGGATCCGTACGCCGTGGAGGCCAGCGTTGACGCACACCACCCGCCGGGCGGTGCTGCTCGGCGGCCTCGGCGCGCTCGCCACCGCGGCGGCCGGGCTGACCGCGGTCGAGGCCGGCGTGCTCGGCGGACGCGACCGGCTGCCGGCCGGCGTTCCGACCGCCACGCCGGGCCGGCTGGTCAGCGGCAGCTTCGACTCGGCAGCCCGGCACGGGGCCCGGACGTCCTGGGCGGTGGCCTACCCACCCGGCCCGGACCGCGACAACCTGCCGGTGCTGATTTCGCTGCACGGCCGCGGCGGCAGCCACCGGGACTCGTTCACCGGCAGCCTGCACCTGCACCGGTTCCTCGCCGACGCGGTGGCGCACGGCAGCGCGCCGTTCGCCATCGCCGCGGTGGACGGCGGCGACCACGAGTACTGGCACCCGCGCCGCGACACCGACCCGGCCGCCATGGTGATCTCGGAGTTCCTGCCGCTGCTGGGCCGGCGTGGACTGGACACCACCCGGGTCGGGCTGTTCGGCTGGTCGATGGGCGGCTACGGCGCCCTGTACCTGGCCGGCCGGTTGGGCCGGGAGCGGACCGCGGTGGCCGTCGCCGAGAGCCCCGCGGTGTGGCACCAGGCCGGTCAGAGCGCCGCCGGAGCCTTCGACGACGCCGAGGACTTCGACGAGCATGCGATCTTCGGGCGGCTGGAGCTGCTGGCCGGCATCCCACTGCGGCTGGACTGCGGCGCCTCGGACGGGTTCGCGGCCGTCACCCGGGACCTGCGGGCGGCGCTGTCGCCGACCCCGGCGGGTGGCATCGAGCCGGGCGGGCACGACGCCGGCTATTGGCGCAGCCAGGCCGCGGCCCAGCTGCGCTTCGCCGCCGGGCAGCTCGCCGGCCGGTGAGCCCTGCGCTGACAGCCGTCTGGCACCCTGAGCGGCGTGCCTGCCGATCGGGAGTTCGAGCGACTGGTGGCCGAGGCGCAGGCCGTGCCGGTCGCCGGTTGGGACTTCTCCTGGTTCGACGGGCGGGCCAGCGAGCAACGGCCGTCCTGGCGGTACGCCGAGCGAATGGGCCGGCGGATGGCCGCGGCGACAGCGACGCTGGACCTGCAGACCGGCGGCGGTGAGGTGCTGGCCGGCATCCCGAGCGTTCCGCCGACGCTGTGCGCGACCGAGTCCTGGCCGCCGAACCTGGCCATCGCCCGGCGCAACCTGGCGCCGCTGGGCGGTGCGGTGGTGCGGGCCGCGGACGACCAGCCGCTGCCGTTCCGAACGGCGAGTTTCGACCTGGTGACGAGCCGGCACCCCACCGTGGTGCGGTGGGACGAGATCGCCAGGGTGCTGCGTCCGGGCGGTCGCTACCTGTCCCAGCAGATCGGCATCGGCTCCAACCGGGAGCTGTACGAGTTCCTGATGGGACCGCAACCGCATCCTCCGGGCAACGGCACGGAGCGGGCGTTGCGGGAGCTGAGGTCGGCGGGATTGGTGGCCGAGGACGTGCGGCACGAGGCGCTGGAGGTTCGCTTCGACGACATCGCCGCGGTGATCGTGTTCCTCCGCAAGGTGGTCTGGACGGTGCCGGACTTCTCGGTGCACCGGTACCGGGCCCGGCTCGCTGACCTGCACTCCCAGATCCGGCGAGCCGGGCCGTTCGTCTCACACTCCCAGCGGGTGCTGGTGGAGGCGTCCAAGCCTGGCTAGTGGGGGCTGCCGGCTCAGCAGTGCGCGGCAGGCAGCGCGCTCAGCGGCACCAGGCTCAGCCCAGCCGAGCCGAACGCCTGGCCGGAGTTGTGGCTGTCGGTGCCGAAGACCACGCTGTCTCCCACCACCGCCTGCACGATCGTGCCGATCGGAAACGCGACCGGCGTGCCGGTGCGCAGATCCACCAAGCCGTCCACGTTGTGCACCACCGCCGCGACAAAGGGAAAAACTGCCGCACTGATGCCGAGCAGGGTGCCGGCGGCGCGGTCCGCGGCATGGCTCAAGGGCTCAGTGCTCACCCCGGTGCCGCCCACGATCAGGACGGAGTAGCTGGCCGAATCGCCGTCGTACCGCAGCCAGGACAGCTTGCTGGTGCCGTCGAAGCCGAAGTTGCTCCCCCCGGTGGTCGCGTCCAGCTGAGCCTTGGTCAACGGCACCCCGGCGCCGTTGCGGAGGGTGGCGGTGATCGCCGAGGACTCGGATACCGATTCGTACATCACAGCCACGCCGCTGCCGTAGCCGACGAGCCCGGTAGCGTCGGCGGCGTTCCGCGAAGCGGCGGCGGAGTTCCGGGACAGATCCCAGGATTCCAGCGTGGTGGTCTCGGGATGGTTGTCGACCGAGGCCAGCCAGTACACCTTTCCGGCGGCGATCACCGGCGCTCCCCTGACCAACTTGCGTTCCGGATTCGGCTGGTCCGCCCCGCCGGCCAGCGTACGCAGGGTGCCGGTGCCACGCTGGTACAGCATCACCTGGTAGCGGTAGGGGTAGTCGGCCGAGTTCTGCGGACTGACGACGGCGAAGGTGACCCAGCCGGCTGAGATGGCCCCGGTCGGATCGGCCTGGACGAAGTCCTTGCTGCCCTGGGCGGTATAGATGACGTTGCCTCGGGTGTCGTGGTACAGGGCGAGCTCGAGGTCGGCATAGATCTGCGAGGTCTGGTCCGTCGGGGCGTTGCCCTGGGTAACGAGGTAATCCCCCGTCCCGCCGTTGGCGCTGACCACGGTGTTGAGGTCGTTGTCCCCCCGGAACGCCCCGGCGGTTATCGCCTGCAGCCAGCTGGCCGGTGCCTCCACCCAGCAGGACGCGTTCGTCGGCGTGGGCGTGGGCGTGGCGTTCGTCGGCGCGGACGAGGCGGTCGGTGTGGCGGTGGACGTGCCGAGCGGCGGGGCCGGCCGGGGCCGGCTTGCCTGGATTGCCACGATGGTGGCGGCAACCGCGACGAACACCGCCGCCGCGGCGGCCAGCACACCGAGGTGCTGCCAGCGCCAGCGGTCCCGGCCCGGCTCCAACCCGGCGGGCTTCCGGCGGCCATCGCCCGGGCCGGCGTCGAACTGCCGGACCTGCGTGATGGTGGCCGCCCGCTGGCCGAACAGCTCGGTCAGCCGGCGTTCGAGGTCGTCGGGGTCCGGAGCGCTCATCGGTTCGTCCCGTCGTCGGAGGAGTGCAGCAGGGTGATGTCGTCCGAGCCGCGCAGGTCGGCCAGCGCGCGGGAGGCCAGGCTGCGGACGGTGCCGCGCCGGCAGGCCAGCGTCTCGGCGATCTCGGCGTCGCTGTAGCCGAGGTAGTAGCGCATCACCAGCACCACCCGTTGCCGGTGTGGCAGCCCGGCTACCAGCTGCCACAGGCCGTCGGCGGAACCGGGATCGGACTCGCTCACCGGCCGGTCCGGGTCGACGGCGGTGAGCACCTCGGTGCTGGCCCGGCGGCGGGCCCAGCTGATGTTGGCGTTGACGATCGCCCGGCGGGCGTAGGCCAGCGGCTGCTCGATCTCCAGCCGGGCACCGAAGCGGCGGTGCATGGCCAGCAGCACGTCCTGGACGAGGTCCTCGGCCCGGCTCCGGTCGGCACTTACGAGGTAGGCGAACCTGGTCAGCTCGAGCCCGTGCTCGCGTGCGAAGTCGCCGAGGCCTCGGCCACCGGGGGCTTCGAAGCTGATGTCGGGCACCGCCGCCTCCACCCCGGGTGCCGGGCGGGCGGCCCGGGGTCCGTTGCGCCATACCCGCATTCCCGGATGCACGGCGATCTGTGTCGTCATACCCCTCAAACGGGGTGACGAACCGAAACTGTTGCACAGCCGGCTCTCGTTCGTGGCTGGATGGCACGGCCCGGAAATATCTCGGCCTGATCTTTATGCGTTATCCGCGCACATCCTTCCCCGGCGGTCACAATGACCAGGTGAGCAACCACCCTCCCGATCCGGGTGACGTCGACTGGCTCGACCTCGGGCCGGACCCGGACGAGGGCAAGCCGCCGAGAGATCCCCGGCGCCGCTACCTGTGGTACGGCGGCGGGGCCGCGCTGGTGGTAGCCCTGCTGGTTGCCCGTACCCAGAACGGCACCGACCGAGCCGCCTCGGCACCCCGGTCGCCGGCAGCCACCGTCTCGTCGAGCTCGGCAGCTGCGTCGGTCTCGGCGGCGGCGCCGGCTTCCTCGGGATCGTTCGCCAACCCGACGGCGACGCCGACCGCTTTTCCGAACGTTCCGGTGCAGGTGAGCAACGCCGGGCATCGGCTGCTCGACGTGCCTGCCGACTGGGAACTGTTCGCCCGGGGCGAGGACACCGTGATCCGGATCCAGCTGGCGCTCGGGCGGGCCACCATCACCGCCGTGCCCAGTACGAACCCCGAAAGCTCGGTGCTCTTCGTCGTCGGCGCCGACCGGGCCATCGTCCGCCCGTTGGACAACATCCCTGGCTCCGTGGTGCGAGACGGCAAACCGGCCGCGGACCTGCCGCAGTCCCTGTCGCAGGTTTTCACATTATTGCCGGGCCCCGACGCACGGCACCTGTGGACAGAGCAGGGCGGCGGGTTGTCACTGATCACCCTGGACGGCAAACCCACCGGTGCCACGATCGACATTCCGTCCTCGGGTTCGGTGGTCGGCTCCGACGGCGCCGGCTACGCGCTGCTGTCAGGTATGACCGGCGGCACCTACTACGCCACACCCCGCGCTGTGCACCGGATCACCAGCGGCCTGCTGGTAGCCAGCGGGCCCACCCGCTGGCTCACCGTCGAGTGCGATGACAGCCTCAACTGCGCCCTGGTGGTCATCGACCGAGCCAGCGGCGCTCGCCGCACCGTGGAGACGGTGACCGGAATGTACGGGCAGAACAACCTGCCCCTCTCACCGGACGGCAGGACCCTGGCAACACCCCAGCTCAACGACATCAGCGGTGGCACAGTCGAGCTGCTCGATCTCGATTCCGGAGTCCGCCGCCTGCTGGATGTGACCCCGAACGGCACCGACCAGCCCATCGGCCCCTCCCTCGTCTGGTCGCCGGACAGCCGGTGGCTGTTCATCGTCAATGCCGATCGGCAAGTGGTGGTCGTCAATCGGGCCACCGGCAAGGTGACGCCACTGGGCATGGACCTGCCACCGGTGCTCCAGCTGGCCTGGCGCCCCCGCACCGGCTGAGTCAGCCGGCCCGTCGGGCGCCGCTGGCTACCGTGCCCTGCCGGGGTTAGGGAGCCCACTTCCCGCCGGCTGGAAAGCCGGCTCCTCGCATGGCCCGGTGGAGCAGGGCAGGATGGGACGGTGGCCGATCGCGAGCCGGACCTGGACCCGGTGCACTGGCTGGACCTGGGACCGGACCCGGACCTGGCGCGTGACCGGCCGCCGCCGCGACGCTGGCGGTGGTGGTACGCGCTGGTCGCCGCGACGGTGCTGGCAGCGCTGCTGCTGACCCGCAACCAGAACGGCGCCGACTCTTCGCACCCCGCGCCGGCCGGGGCCGCTGCTCCGGTGTCGCCGCGCACCTCGGCGGCCGGGTTGCCCGGGATCCACCCGCCGCCACCGGGTCTCGGGACCGCGGACTCGGTATCTGTGGTCGATGCCGGCCACCCGCTGCTCGATGTGCCGGCCGGCTGGGAGTTGTTCGGGCAGGGGCAGGGGGTGGTGGTCCGGATCGAGCTCCGGAACGGCCGGGTCACCCGTACCGCGGCGCCGGAGGTGGGCGGCACCAACCGGATCTTCTTCGTGGTGGGACCGGACCGGGCGATCGTGCACCCGGTAGGTCTCGTTCCCGGCTACGTCGTGCGCGACGGCAGGCCGGCCGTGGCGTTGCCGCCCGCGCTGGACCAGGCCTTCTCGGTGCTGCCCGGCCCGGACCCGCGGCACCTGTGGGCAGAGACCCGGGCCGGCACCGGGTCGGCCCTGTCGCTGCTCACCCTGGACGGCCGGCCGGCCGGCATCCAGCTGCCCATTCCGCGGGACGCGTCGGTGCGAGCCTCCGACCGGGCGGGGAACGTGGTGATGTCAGGCACCGGCGGCGTGTACGACGCCCGGCCGGACGGCCTGCACCGGATCACCAGCGGGTCGCTGCTGGCGATCGGCCCCACCCGCTGGCTCACGCTGGAGTGCGACGAGACCTACCGCTGCGCCAGCGTGGTGACCGACCGCGGCACCGGCCGGCGGCAGACCGTGGCCACGCCGCTCGACGCGTACGCGCAGAACTCGGGCGCGATCTCACCGGACGGCCGGACGGCCGCGTTGCTGCAGCCCAACGGGCAGGGCTCGCTCAACCTGCACCTGCTCGACCTGAGCACCGGCGGCGTCCGGGTCACCGGCGTGACGACCAGTGTGGACCGGACCGGCGGAAGCCGGACCCTGGCCTGGTCGCCGGACAGCCGCTGGTTGTTCGCGACCGACGGCACCGGCCGGCTGCTGGCCCTCAGCCGGACCGGCCAGGAGGTCAGCCTCGACGTCACGGTGGGCCCCATCGACCAGATCGCGTTGCGCACTGCCTCACGCTGACCGCCACCCCGCACACGGTAGTGAATTGTGGATATGTATTCCCGAGTTCGGTCGCGGTGTTAGGAGGACTTGTGCGCTGAACGCCTTCCCGTTGCCCGCTGCCGACGCTACGGTCCGAGTCCCTTGACAGCACCGGACGTTATGGAGGCGTGCTATGCGCATCAGGATCGCGGTACTTCTCGCTGGCGCACTTGCCCTGGCAGGGACGCTGTCGCTGACGACGGCGTCGCAGGCCAGCACCACCCACGTCGACCTGTCGATCACCGGGAACACCGTCGCGGGCTACACCACCGGGGGGTATGACAAGGAGCTGCCGGTGGTCTTCACCATGAAGAACCGGAGCGGGACCGCCGTCTCGGTGGACTTCTACTTCACCTTCGGCAACGCTACCGCTGAGTTATCGGACTACACCTGCCCGCTGATCTCCAACCATGCCCTCATCGATCCGGATTCGCCGGCCTGTGAGCCCGGCGTGCTCGGCGCCCGGAGGAGCACCAGCGCGGCCATCCTGGTCACGCCGACCATCTCCAGCGGCACCGTGACGGTGACCGCCTGCGCGCAGGACGAGGACGGCTACCCCGACCCGGTCCCCGCCGACAACTGCAAGACGGTCAGCATCCCCGTCGGCTGACTCTCCACGGCGCATATCAGCTGAGCGCGGTGTCGGCGTAGTGGGCCATCGCGTCGCGGTAGAACTCGGCCAGCCCCTCGGCGATCCGGTCGTAGTTGGCCTTGAAGCGCTGGTCCTCGACATACATCCGGCCCAGGTTGGTGAAGGCGGCGGCGTCCGGGGTCCAGAACCGGCACACCCCCCGGTACGCGGCGTCGATCTCGGCCTGCACGGGCGCGCTGTCCACCGCGGCGCCGGCCACCATCAACTCCGCCATCCGGATCATGGCCGCCGTCATCTCCCGCTGCAGCCGCTCGGTGTCCGCTTCGGTCAGCGTGCCGGCGTAGGCCTGCGACTGCTCCCATTCCGCCGGCCAGCGCCGGCGGGCCTCCTCGTCGTAGACCGACGGGTCGAAACCTTCGAACAGGTTCTCCGGCCGGTTGATCCGGGCCATGGCGGTGCCCTCCTCCGAGTGTTGGTCGTCGTGGGTGAGCTGGTCGACGGTCAGTTCGTCGATGGTGCGGGCCACGGTGTGCGCGAGGACCGTGAGCCGGTCCCGTTCGCGCAGCAGCCGCCGGTGATGCGCGCGAAGCGCCTGCACGGCGTCGAGCTGACTGTCCAGGATGCTGCGGATGTCGGCCAGCCCCAGGCCGAGTTCGCGCAGCAGCAGGATCTGCTGCAACCGCAGCAGCTCGGCCTGGGCGTAGTAGCGGTAACCGTTGGCGCCGACCTGTGCCGGCGGCAGCAGGCCGATCTCGTCGTAGTGCCGCAGCGTCCGCGAGCTGACACCGGACATCCGGGCCACCTCGGCGATCGACCAGGCCATGTCTCTCCCCCTCGCAGGTCGGCCGGCACCGCGTCGGAGTGGCGGTGCTCTCGCCGACGGTAGGGGTTGACGCCGCGGCAAGGTCAAGCGGAATCTGCCGGTTGCGGTGCCGGCGGAGCGCACCACCGGCACCAGCCGGCCGGCCCGGTTCACCACCGCGATGTCGCCCTGCTGGTCGGTGCGGGCGAACGGCATGCCCAGCCTGGCCAGCTCGGCGATCAGCACCGGCGACGGGTGGCCGTAGTCGTTGCCGGCCCCGACCGAGATCAGTGCCAGCCGGGCCTGGCTGGCCTGCAGGAACGCCGGGTCGGAGTAGGCGCTGCCGTGGTGCGGCACCTTGAGAATGTCGGCGCGCAGGTCGGCGCCGCTGCCGAGCAGGTCGTCCTGCGCCTCTACCTCGGCATCGCCCGGCAGCAGGATCCGCACCCCAGCCACGGTCGCGCGCAGCACCACCGAGGAGTTGTTCGGGTCCGACCGGGAGCCGGCGAAGACATGGCCTGGACCCAGCACGTCGAGATGGCTCTGACCGGCGTCGAGGTGCTGGCCGGCACGGGCCTGTTCCAGCCGCAGGTGACGGCCGGCCAGTGCCGAGAGGATCAGCCGGTTGCCGGAGGCGGGCTCGGACAGCGGTGAGACGAGCACCCGGTCGACCTGGCGCCCGTGCAGCACCCCGGCCAGGCCGCCGACGTGGTCGAGGTGATCGTGGCTCAGCACCAGCACCGTGACCCGGGTGATGCCCAGCTCGTGCAGGCAGCGATCCACCGGCACCGGGTCGGGGCCGGCGTCGATCACCACGGCGCTGCCCCGGCCGGCGTTGAGCGCCAGCGCGTCCCCCTGGCCCACGTCGCAGGCGACGACGAGCCAGCCGGGCGGCGGCCAGCCAGCCAGCACCGCCCGTCCCGGGATCTGGATCAGGACACCGAGCACGACCGCCACGCCGAGCAGCGCCCGGGCCGCCGGCCGGCGGCACACCAGCACCGTCGCAATGCTCAGGCCGGCCAGCAGCAGGCCGCCGCGCACCCCGGCCGGCCAGGGCAGCGAGGCGCCGGGCAGCGACCCGAAGTACTTGGCCACCCAGACCAGCCACCGGCAGGGCCAGCCGGCCAGCTGGGCCAGCAGCACCGCCAGCGGCAGCCACAGCACCGAGGCCAACGCGGCCAGCAGGCCGAGGATGGTCACCGTCGCCACCACCGGCTCGGCCAGCACGTTGGCCGGGATCGCCACCAGGCTGATCCGCCCGCCCAGGCCGGCGATGATCGGCGCGGTGGCCAGGTGAGCCGCCGCGGCGACCGCCAGCGCCTCGGCCAGGCCGGCCGGCACCCGCCGGCGGCGCAGCGCCTGGACCCAGCCCGGCGCGACCAGCAGCAGCGCGGCGGTCGCGGCCACCGACAGTGCGAAGCCGGCGCTGACCGCCAGGCCCGGCTGCCACAGCAGCAACCCGAAGCTGGCCGCGGCCAGCACTGGCAGCGCCGCACGTTGCCGTCCGGTGGCCAGCGCCACCAGCGCGATGCCGGCCATGACCGCTGCCCGCAGCACGCTGGGCGACGGCCGGGCCAGCACCACGAAGCCGACCAGCACCACCGTGCTGACCAGCGCGATCGCCGCCGGCGAGGCCCGGACGCGCCGCAGCAGCAACGCCACCGTGCCGATCAGCAGGCTCAAGTTGGTGCCGCTGACTGCGGTCAGGTGGCTGAGGCCGGCCACCCGGAACCGTTCGGCCAGCACCGGGTCCAGCTCGCTGGTGTCACCTTCCACCAGGCCGGGAAGCAGCCCGCGGGGCAGCACCGGCAGGCCGGCCGCCGCCTGCCGCAGGCCTGAGCGCAGCCGGCCGGCCCCGCGCTGCCACCACGGCGGCCGGCCCAGCAGTTCCGGTTTCGAGCGGGCCAGGACGGTGGCTGCCAGCAGGTTGCCCGGCAGCGGCGGGCGCAACCGGCCGTCCAGGCGCACCCGTTGGCCGGGCAGCACCCCGCGCCAGGCGTCGGCCGGCCCGAGCACCAGCACCGCGCCGGACAGCCTGGCCCACCGGCCGCCGTGCAGCACCGCGAGCAGCTGGGCGTCCACCGCCACGGTGGGCGACCCACCGGAGCTGCCGGCGCCCAGCGGTCGCGGATCGCCGCGCACCCGCAGCTCGGCGCTGACCTCGACGCCGGCTTGCGCCAGCCCGGCCAGGGCGCCGTCGTGGGCCGCGTGCAGCCGGACGGCCAGCGGGGCGAGCAGCACCGCCGCGCAGCAGGCCGCGAACGCGCCGGCGAACAGCACCGGCCACCAGCGGGCCGCGACACCCAGCACCACCGCCACCAGGACGGCGCCGAGCACCGCCAGGGCAACCGCGGCAGCGCTGCGTTCCAGCCCCCACAGCACCGCCGCCCAGCCGGCCAGGGCACCCGAGGCCAGCCGCAGGTCGAGCGGCTCGCTCATCCCACCGTCACCAGCGGCTTGAGGTCGGCGAACTTGCTGTCGCCGATGCCGGACACCGCGTTCAGCTGGTCGACCGAGTCGAAACGGCCGTGCTCGGTGCGCCAGTCCAGGATGTGCTGGGCCAGCACCGGCCCGACGCCGGGCAGCGCGTCCAGCTGGGCGAGGGTGGCCGAGTTCAGGTCGAGCGGACCGGCGCCGCCCGGCGACCCGGCATCCGGCGGCCCGGCGGGCCCCCCGGTGCCGGCCGGTGCGGTCACCCCGATCACCACCTGCTCGCCGTCGGCCAGCTTGCGGGCCAGGTTCACCGACACCGGGTCCACCCCGGCCAGCAGCCCACCGGCGGCTCGTACCGCGTCGTCCACCCGGGCACCGGCCGGCAGCCGGTAGACGCCGGGCCGGCGCACCTTGCCCACCACGTCCACCACCAGCACCGGACCGGCCGCCGCGGGAGAGCCAGACCGCCCGGCCGAACCACCCAACGGCGCGCCCGAAACACTCGGCGGGGCAGCCGAACCGCTCGACGGCGCGGCACTGACCGACGGCGCGCCGGTAGGCGCGGACTCGGCGGCCAGCATCGGATGCGGCCGGGACGCCAGCACCCAACCCCCGGCCACCAGCACCGTCAGCACGGTCACCATCGCCATGGCCAGCACGCCCCGGCGACCCGGATTGAGCCGGGTACCAGCCGGCCGGTACGGCTCGCCGGGCTCCAACGCGCCGAGCTGCGCCGATGCGGAGCCGCCCAACAGCCGGCCTACCAGGACACCGGCTGCCGCCAGCCTGGCCGCCCACCCACGCTCAGAACCCCGTTCCACCCGGACGACGCTAGGCAGCCGAGGACGCCCGGAACCGGCCGTCGGGGCATCTGTGGGAAAAGCTGCTGGTTGTGGATGGGACACTGCGAAGGTGCCCGTGACGTCCGTGCCCGCCGCGTCCGTCGGTGCGCCGCCGGACCGGTCGCGGCGTCCGGCGGACCTGGCCAGGCGGGTCTGGCAGTCCGGATACCGGCCCACCCTGATCGCGACCGGGTTCGCCGTGCTGCTGGCGTGGGGTTTCCTGCTGTTGCCGCCGATGAACTCCGACCTCGCCGCGCAGCTGGCCCGGGCGGACTTCGCCAGCAGGTACCCGGTCTCGATCATCGACTTCCGGTGGTTCGGCGGCACCGTCGAGTACGGCTACACCCTGTGGGCCTCGGCGCTGATGGCCCATCTCGGCACCAAGGTCACCGGGGCGCTGGCTGCGGTGATCGGCACCTGGTACACCACCCGGCTGCTGAACCGCCTGCAACCCGCCCGGCCGGTGCTGGGCGGGATGGCTGCGGCCGTCACCCAGGTGGCCAACGTGGTCGAGGGCCGGATCACCTTCGCCTGCGGGCTGGCCTGCGGCCTGGTCGCGATCACCCTGTTCACCACCACCCGAGTGCCGCGCTGGCTGGCGGTGTCGCTCGCGGTGCTGTTCAGCCTGCTCTGCGGCGGTGCCAGCCCGGTCGCCGCGCTGCTGCTCTGGGTGGCCGGCGGGGCGGCGTTGCTGATGCGACGCCCGCTCGCCGCCGCGGTGCTGATCGTGCCGTCGGGCCTGTCCACCGCGGTCACCTCGGTGATCTTCGGCGACGGCGGCCACCAGCCGTTCACCTTCGTCGACTGCCTGAAGTCGCTGACGGCGCTGGCGATCGTGCTGGCCACGGTGCCCCGCCGCTGCCATCCGATCCGGCTCGGCGCCGGCATCGGGATCGTGCTGCTGATCGCCGCCTTCCTGCTGCCCACCCCGGTCGGCTCCAACGCGACCCGGCTCGGCGTGCTGTTCGCGCTGCCGATCGCCGCCTCGTTCGTGCACTGGCGCACCCGGGTGCTCACGGCACTGGCACTGATCGCGATCCTGGCACTGCAACTGCCGGTCAATCCGGCCACCATCGCCAGCACCGGCCGGGTCTCGGGCTACAGCGCCTACTACACCGCCCTGTCCGAGGAGATCCGGTCCCGCGGCCCGCTCACCGGACGGGTCGAGGTGCCCGAGATGGCCGGCCACTGGGACTCGGTCTACCTGGCCCGCGGGGTGCCGCTGGCCCGCGGCTGGCTGCGCCAGACCGACGTCCGGCTCAACGACGCGATCTTCTACAAGCGCAAGCCGACGCTGGTGTCCTACCAGCAGTTCCTCACCGACAACGCGGTGCAGTACGTCGCGGTGCCCGACGCCGAGCTGACCGCCTTCGGCCGGGACGAGCTGGCGCTGATCGCGACCGGCCTGCCCTACCTCAACCCCATCTGGCGCAACGCGCACTGGACGCTGTATGAGGTCGTCGACTTCGCCGCGCTGGTCGACCCGCCGGCCCAGGTGCTCAGCCAGCAACCGGACGCCATCGTGGTCTCGGTGCCGGCGAACAGCTCGATCTGGGTGCGGCTGCGCTGGTACCGCTGGCTGGGCATGGAGAGCCAGGACAAGCAGGCCTGTATCGCGCAGGACGGGCTGTACGTCAGGCTGAACACCGGCCCGGCCGGCGGCAACTACACCTTCAACTCCCGGTTCCCGATCGGCACCGGCCACTGCCCGAAGGGCTGAGCGATCCGTTCAGCGTTTGGTGACGCACACCCCGAGCAGCCCGGGCCCGACGTGCGCGCCCACCACCGCCCCCACCTCGGACTCGTACAGCTGGCCCAGGTGCGGCAGCGCCTCCTTGAGCTGGCCGGCCACCTCGGCGGCCCGGTCCGGGGAGGCCAGGTGCTGCACCGCGACGTCCACCGGGTCGGTGCCGGCCGCCCGCACCGTCAGCTGCACCAGCCGGGCGATCGCCTTGGACGCGGTCCGCACCTTCTCCAGCGGCATGATCCGGCCGTCGGACAGGTGCAGCAGCGGCTTGACCGCGAGCGCGGTGCCGAACCGGGCCGCCGCCGTTCCGATCCGGCCGCCCCGGTGCAGCCACTCCAGCGAGTCGACGTAGAACAGCGCCGAGGTGCGCTCCAGCGACCGGCGGGCGGCCTGCTCCACCAGCTGCGGGTCGGCGCCGCTGGCCGCGGACCGGGCGGCGGCCAGCACCGCGAAGCCGAGCGCCATCGCCGCCGACCGGGAGTCGATCACCCGCACCACGTCCGGGTCGAACTCGGCCGCCGCCAGCCGCGCTGAGTCGCAGGTGCCGGACAGCTCCGCCGACAGGTGCAGTGACACCACGGTGCTCGCCCCGGCATCCAGCGCGGCCCGGTAGACCTCGACGAACTCGGCCGGCGTCGGGCGCGAGGTGGTCACCGGAGTGCGGACCCGCAGCGCGGCGCACACGTCGGCGGGCGTAACGTCCACGCCTTCCAGCCCGGTCCGGCCACCCAGCTGCACCTGCAGCGGCACCACCTGCACGCCGAGTTCCTCGGCCACCCCGCCGGGCAGGTAGGAGGTCGAGTCGGTGACCACCGTGACCTGCTGCTGCACCGCCATCTGCCGAACGTTAGACGACGAAGTTGATCAGCCGGCCGGGGACCGTGACGACGCGCTTGCCGGGCCTGCCCTGCAGCGCCGCCGCCACCTTCTCGTCGGCCCGGGCGGCGGCCTCCAGGGCGGCCGGGTCGGCGTCCGCGGGAACCGAGATGACCGAGCGCACCTTGCCGTTGACCTGCACCGGAATCTCGATCCGGTCCTCGGTCAGCAGCGCGGGATCGACTTCGGGGAACTGCTGCCAGGCCAGCGACTGCTGGTGCCCGAGCCGGGCCCACAGCTCCTCGGCGGCGTGCGGGGCCAGCGGCGCCAGCATCAACGTCAGCGCCTCGGCCACCGCCCGCGGCGTGCCGCCGTCCGGGTAGGCCTGGGTGACGGCGTTGTTCAGCTCGGTGATCCGGGCGATCGAGGTGTTGAACCGCAACATCTCATAGCCCTCCCGCACCGCGGCGATGGTGCGGTGCAGCAGCCGGTTCAGCTCCGGCGGCACCTCGACGTCGGCCACGTGCGGCTGGCCGGTCTGCTCGTCCAGCACCACCCGCCAGATCCGCTGCAGCAGCCGGTACGGCCCGACGATCGCCTTGGCGTCCCACGGCCGGGACTGGTCCAGGGGGCCGGAGAACATCTCGAACAGCCGGAAGGTGTCGGTGCCGTAGCCGGCCACGAACTCGTCCGGGGTCACCACGTTCTTCAGGCTCTTGCCGATCTTGCCGAACTCCCGGTTGACCTGCTCGCCCTGGTGGAAGAACCGGCCGTCCCGCTCGCTCACCTCGGCCGCCTCGACGTAGAAGCCGTCGGCGTTGGTGTAGGCCGGCAGCTGCAGCATGCCCTGGTTGACCAGCCGGGCGAACGGCTCGGAGCTGGAGACGTAGCCCAGGTCGTGGAGCACCTTGTGCCAGAACCGGGCGTACAGCAGGTGCAGCACGGCGTGCTCGACCCCGCCGACGTACAGGTCCACCCCGCCCAGCGGGCGTTCGGCCGACGGGCCCATCCAGTACCGCTCCACCTCCGGGTCCACCGGCGCGCTGGAGTTGGTCGGGTCCAGGTAGCGCAGCTCGTACCAGCAGGAACCCGCCCAGTTGGGCATGGTGTTGGTCTCGCGCCGGTACCGCTTCGGCCCGTCGCCCAGGTCCAGCTCGACGTCGACCCAGTCGGTCAGCCGGCCCAGCGGCGGCTCCGGTTCGGAGTCGACGTCGTCGGGCGGGTAGGACTTCGGGGTGAAGTCGTGGGTCTCGGGCAGCAGCAGCGGCAGCATGTCCTCCGGCAGCGCGATCGGCTGGTCATTGTCGTCGAAGACGATCGGGAACGGCTCGCCCCAGTACCGCTGCCGGCTGAACAGCCAGTCCCGCAGCCGGTAGGTGGTGGCGCCGCGACCGGTGCCGGTGCGCTCCAGGTAGTCGATCGTGGCGGCCTTGGCCTCGGCCACGCCCAGGCCGTTGAGGTCCAGCTCGTCGTTGGCGGAGTTGATCGCCGGCCCGTCGCCGGTGAAGGCTTTACCGTCGAAGCCCTCGCTGGGCTGTACCGTGCGCACGATGGGCAGGCCGAAGCTCTCGGCGAAGTCCCAGTCGCGCTCGTCCTGGCCGGGCACCGCCATGATCGCGCCGGTGCCGTAGCCCATCAGGACGTAGTCGGCAACAAAGATCGGCAGCTGCGCCCGGGTCACCGGGTTGGTCGAGAATGCCCCGGTGAACACACCGGATTTGGTCTTGGCGTCAGCACCCTGGCGGTCCAGGTCGGTCTTGGCGGCGGCCTCGGCCTGGTAGGCGGCCACCGCCTCGGCCGGGGTGGTGTAACCGCCGGTCCAGGCCGCGGGGGTGCCGTCCGGCCAGGCCGGCGCGACCAGGCCGGCTACCAGCGGATGCTCCGGCGCCAGCACCAGGTAGGTGGCCCCGAACAGCGTGTCCGGACGGGTGGTGAACACCGTCAGCGAACCTGCCGGCGTGCCGAACGCGACGTGCGCGCCGACCGAGCGCCCGATCCAGTTCTTCTGCATGGTGCGGACCTTCTCGGGCCAGTCGATGGCGTCCAGGTCGGCCAGCAGCCGGTCGGCGTAGGCGGTGATCCGCAGCATCCACTGCCGCAGCGGCTTGCGGAACACCGGGAAGTTGCCGCGCTCGGACCGGCCGTCGGCGGTGACCTCCTCGTTCGCCAGCACGGTGCCCAGGCCCGGGCACCAGTTGACCGGCAGGTCCGCGACGTAGGCCAGCCGGTGCCGGTCGACCACGGTGCGCCGCTGCACGGCGTCCAGCTCTGCCCACGGCCGGCCGAAGTCGTTGGTGCCGGCGTCCGGCTCCCGGCTGCCGGCGTCCAGCTCGGCGATCAGCTCGGCGATCGGACGGGCCTTGTCGGCCTGGTGGTCGTAGAAGGAGTTGAAGATCTGCAGGAAGATCCACTGGGTCCAGCGGTAGAACCGCGGATCGGTGGTGGACACCACCCGGCGCTGGTCGTGGCCCAGGCCCAGCGCGCGCAGCTGGCGGCGGAAGGTCTCGATGTTCTGGTCGGTGGTGGTCGCCGGGTGCTGGCCGGTCTGCAGCGCGTACTGCTCGGCGGGCAGGCCGAAGGCGTCGAAGCCCATGGTGTGCAGCACGTTCTCGCCGCACATCCGCCGGTAGCGGGCATAGACGTCGGTGCCGATGTAGCCCAGCGGGTGCCCGACGTGCAGCCCGGCACCGGACGGGTAGGGGAACATGTCCAGGATGTAGGTGTGCGGCTTGCCGGCCACCCGCTCGAACCCGTCGCTCAGCTCACCGCTGGGGTTGGGGGCGTCGAAGGTACCGCGGTCGAGCCATTCGGCCTGCCAGCGCGCCTCGATCTCGTTCGCCAGCGCGGCGGTGTAGCGGAACGGCGGCGACTCCTCGCCCGGCTGCGCTGCGCTGTTCGGCTGCGCGGTGTCCTCCGGCTGCGCGGTGTCGTCCGGCTGCGCGGTGTCGCTCGGCTGCGCGGTGCTCGCGGTCATGCTGGGTCTCCTGGTCGGAATGCGTCGAGGGAATTGGGCCGGTGCTGGAGCGTTCAACAGGCCCCCGGACAGACGAAGAGCCCCTGCGCGGAAGGCAGAGGCTCGAGCCGCACTGGTCGGAGGAAGCTGACTCAGCGCGGCTCGGTAAGGAGCAGGCAGGTACCCATGGCCCCGATACTACCCGCGGGCCGTCCGGACGAATGCGCGGCCGGTACCGGCCTGCTCCGGGACAGCCTCCGGTCAGGCCTCGGCGTCGGAGTGCTCGCCGTCCGGGGCCAGCAGCGGAATGACCGGACCGGGCGGGCCGGCGTTGTGTGCGCGCAGCGTCCAGCCGTCCCCGCCGTCGCGCAGCTCCGTCCAGTGGCAGTTGGCCAGCGGGCCGAGGATGGACGGGGTCTGCGGCAGCCCGAGCAGCGCCGCGGACAGGCACATCGAGGTGGCACCGTGGCTGACCAGCACCGTCAGCCCGACCTCGGGCAGGTCCCCGAGCGCCTTGACCGCCCGGGTGGCGACGTCCTGCCGGCTCTCGCCCCCTCGGCGCACCACGTCGCGGCCGGCCAGCCAGTCGGCGAATTCCGCCGGGTAGCGGGCCTGCACCTCGTCGCGGGTCAGGCCCTGCCAGTGGCCCAGGTGCCGCTCGCGCAACCGCTGGTCGAAGACCAGCTTCTGGCCGGTCAGGGCCACGACCTTGCGCGCGGTCTGCTCGGCGCGGCGCAGGTCGGAGGAGACCACCAGGTCGGGATGCATGGCCGCGATCAGCGCGGCGACCTCCAGTGCCTGCACCTGGCCGACCTCGTCCAGCGGCGGGTCCTCCTGGCCCTGGTAACGGCGTTCGGCGTTCCAGGCGGTCCGACCGTGCCGCAGGATGACCAGCCGGCGCTCCACTAGGCCTCGTCCGTCGGCCCGATTCCGCTACCGGGTGCGACGGCCTGACCTGACCCGGTTGCCGCCGGCGGCCGGCCGTCGTCGAACTCGATCACCGGGCAGTCCTTCCACAGCCGCTCCAGCGAGTAGAAGACCCGCTCCTCGGCGTGCTGGACGTGCACCACGAAGTCGGAGTAGTCCAGCAGCACCCACCGGCCGTCCCGGCCGCCCTCGCGGCGCAACGGCTTGCTGCCGGCCAGCCGCAGCTTCTCCTCGACCTCGTCGACGATCGCTTCGACCTGCCGCTCGTTGCTGCCGGTGACGATCACGAAGACGTCGGTGATGGCCAACCGGTCGCTGACGTCGATGAGGACGATGTCGGAGGCCAGCTTGTCGGAGGCGGCCTGCGCGGCGATGCGGGCAAGCTGAACGGCGCTGTCGGTGGCGGTCATGATCGTCCAGGATACCGGCCGGTGGCGGGCCGGCCCGCCCCGTGACCGGCCACCGGCACCGGCGGGGTCACTCGACGAGCCGGATCACCCCGTAGTCGTAACCCTTCCGCCGGTACACCACGCTCGGATGGCCGCCGTCGGCGTCGGCGAAGAGGTAGAAGTCGTGGCCCACCAGTTCCATCTCGAACAGCGCCTGGTCAACCGTCATCGGCTTGGCCGGGTGTTCCTTGATCCGCACCACCTGGCCAGGACCGTCGGTCAACTCGTCGTCGAGGGCCGGCTCGTCGTCGGGCCGGGAGGCGATGAAGGCCTCCGGCTCGATCAGCGCGCCGGTGGCCGCCGCGACCGAGGTGGGGGTGTGCCGGCCGTGGTGCACCCGGCGGCGGTCGGCTGACTGCCGGAACTTGCGGGCCAGCCGCTCGACGGCGAGGTCGAGGGCCTTGTAGAAGTCGGCCGCGCAGGCCTCTACCCGTACCACCGGGCCGCGGGCCCGGCAGGTTATCTCGACCCGCTGGCAGATCTCGGATTGCCTGGGATTCTTCTCGTGGAGGAGTTCGACATCAGCCCGGAATATCCGCTGGTCGTAGCGCTCGACCTTCGCCAGTTTCTCCGCCACGTGTTGCCGGTAGTGGTCGGGCACCTCGACGTTGCGGCCCCTCACGACAATATCCACGCGACCTCCTGCTGCTCGCGACGTCCCGAGCCACAGCCGGACAGGCCGGTCCCCCCAAGTTGGCCGGCCCGAGCCGGAGCCCGTTGCGCCTTAAATCGGTAGGTCATATGAACGCTAGCCGTTCCCGGTTGATCTGCCCAGTCGGAACGTGCCGATGTCGCCCGGCCGGAACCCCGCGGTGATCGCTGCGCAGCCGGGTCGCGGCGATCACCGCGGCGCCGGCCACCTGCCAGCCGGCCGCCCGCAGCGCCCGGTCGGCCTCGGCGAGGGTGGCGCCGGTGGTGACGATGTCGTCGACGATCAGCACCGGCCGGTCGGTGCTGACCGGCTGCGCCGCCATCCGGCCGGCCAGGTTGGCCGCCCGCTGGGCCGCCGGCAGGTGGCTGGAGTCCCGGCCGCGGCCGGTCAGCCGCAGCACCGGGAGCACCGGCAGTCCGTGCGGCGCGGCGGCCTCGGCGGCCAGCCGTAGCAGGTGGTCACCGCCGCGCTGGCGGGCCGCCGACCGGCTGGAGGGCACCGGCACCAGGATCGGCCGGCCGTCGGGGCTGGCCAGGCTGTCGGGGCCGCCCGGGCTGTTGGGTCCGCCTGGGCTGGCCGGGTTGCCGAACCGGCGGCGGCCGGTGTCGACGGCGTCGCCGAGGTAGCCGGCCAGCGGACCGACCAGCGCCCGCTGGCCGCGCTCCTTGAAGGCCAGCAGCGCCTGGCGCAGCGCACCGCCGTACTCGCCGGCCGCCACCACCGGCGGGACGCCCGGTGCGGCCGGCAACGCGACCTGATACGGAACCGACGGCGGCCGGCAGTGCGGGCACCACACCGCATCGCCCCGGCCGCAGCACACGCAGGTCGACGGCCACACCAGATCCAGCAAGTCGGGCAATACCCTCATACCAGCTACCTTGCCCGACTGCAGAGGGCCGTGCCCGCCCGGCGCCGGGTCTGTGGATAACCGGCGATATGCGGGTTGAGGGACCCAGTCAGCGACGGGGGTATCTGGGTCAGCCCGTTCGGGGCATGCCGACGGTCAGCCGGGAGCGCAACAGGTAGGGCAGCGCGCGGCGCTGGTGGTCGGTGCCGTACAGCCGATCAGGTATTTACCAAAAGCCCCAAAGGGATTGACTTGTCGTGTTTGGCCCGCGTAGATTGCTCGCACTTCCTCCGGATGGGAGCCCCGTGATGCGCAAACTCTTGACTGCCGTCTCCGCCCTGGTGGCGGCATTGGCATTCTTCGTCGTCGGCAGCCCGTCGGCGAACGCGTTCGGCAGCGAAGTGCTCGGCTGCGACGCCGGTGGCGCTTGGTCGGCCAACTCCTGCGAGAGCAGCGCGCTGCCCGCCTACCACTTGGTGACCGTCAATTTCAGCCCACACAACACGTCCGGCACGTACAGCACGTCCTGGTACGTCCACAACGCCAATGGCGTCGCCATCACCCAAAGTTGCTACGCGAACTACGGCAACACACCGTGTTTCAACGGCAGCTGTCCCGCAGGGTCGATGCAGTGCAGTATCGTGGTGCGCGTGGGGCCCACCAACGATAAGGTCTTTACCGCCGCCTTGACCCTCACCCAATCAGGCCAGACCCGAACCATCACAGCAGCAGCCACCATCCCGGCGGGGTGACACTGGCTCTGGGTCGGCGCTGCTTGCGAGTTGCCTTCAGAAATCCACTTTGGCTAGCAGTGGTTTGTAGGTCAACCGCCATCCCAGCAACATTGCTGAGTATTAGGCGCATTCTCTTGGAGTTGCTGCGCTTGCAATTAGTGTATAGGAAATCGAACTGGTGCAAGTAGCGCTGCAAATGTTCCCACGCTGACGTGATGGTAAGTGCCGTCCAGTGAGCGCTTTAGTTCCGAGAAGTACCCTCATTGAGGTTCGTGAATATATTGCCTCGCGCGTATTCCCCCGGCGGAGTGGTTGACGTACTCGTGTGCGGCTCCCCGCCGATCCAGCTCTCGTCTAACCCTGTTCGAACCGCCCTTACCAGGGGGCGAACACCGGATTGATGCCCGGCGTGGCGGCGTCGCCGGGGTAGGGCTTCCAGCCGCCGCTCTCCAGAATCCAGATCGAGTCGCTGGCCGACACCAGCGGCAGCTGCTGCGGGGCGGCGGCGATCGAGGTGGCCGGCCCCGGCAGCCCGGCAGTGGTGTAGGCCGGCTTGCTGATCTCCGAGCCGTCGGAGGACACCGGCTGGACCCGAGTTTCGTCACCCGGCTTGCGAGCCAGCAGCAGCAGTTTGGTGGCGTCGGTCCAGGCCAGGTCGCTGATCGCCAGCTCGGCCGGTGTGAACGGCTGGAATGCGTCGATCCGGATGTCGCTGGAGGAGACCACCACCGAGCCGATCCAGGCCGTCAGCGTTCCGTCGGCACCGCGCAGCACGGCCGCCAGCCGCACCCCGTCCGGGCTGAACCGCAACGCCGTCACCTGGCCGAGCGGCAGGCCGCCCACCGACGAGGTGATCGAGACCTGCCTGGCGATCCCGTTCATGCCGACCCGGTAGATCGAACCCCGGGTACCGACGCCGACCCACGCGTCGGCGTCGGCGTCGCCGGTGCGCGGACGCCACTCCGGCCGGCTCAGCACCCCGGCCGGCAGCCTGACCCGGACCAGCCTGCTGGTCGAGCCGACCTGCAGCCGGTTGCCGCCCACCGCCGCCACCTGCAGCTCGCCGGTGGTGGTGTGGCGCAGTGCCACTGACGTCAAACCTCGGCCCGGCTGGCCCAGCGGCCCCGCGATCGGCTTGTCGTTGGTGCCCTTGATAACCGCGCCGGCGCGCACGAAGTAGGGCTCTGCCGCCGGAGCCACGCTGTCCGGCAGCGCGGAGGAGAAGTCGGCGGCCACGAAGGTGGGACCGTGCCCGGCCGGAACGGCCACCGGACGGCCGGAGTCGGTCAGCGTCAGCTGGGTGCCGGAGGCGAACCGGATCTGGGTCAGGGTGTAGGCCAGCTGGGCGGCGAGCCGGTTGCGCCCGTTGGCGTCCAGCTGGCTGGTGCCGGGCATCTCCACCTTGATCGGGTCGCTGTTCTCCACGGTCGCCCCGGTCACCTTGTCGGGCACCTCGTTGATCACCGACTGGGTGAGCTCCGGCCGGGGACCGGTCACCAGCGCGGTCAGCAGCCAGGTGGCCAGCGCCTGCCCGCCCAGCGCGCTGTAGCGCAGGTCGGGCACCAGCACGGTCTCGGACAGGTCGTAGAAGTACAGCCTGCGGGCCTGGTAGGAGCGGTCGAAGGAGGTCTTGCTGAGCAGCACCCCGGGCTGCAGCTGGTTGATCCGCCACTCCCCCTCGACCTGGACGAGGTCGTAGGAGAACGTCTCCACGTCACCTATACCGACACCCTTCAACGACGGGGTGTACACACCCTTGTCGTCGAGCCCGCCGACCCGGGGGCCGGACACCTCGACCCGTGCGGTGCCCGCCCCGGTGATCGTGGCCACCCCGACGCTGACCTCGTTGAGCACCGTCACCGCGTTGTCCTGCCACTTGCGGGACGCGGCGTTGGTGAGGAACTGCCGGGCCTGGGAGTGCCGGGCGTCGGCAGCCACCGACGCGGTCAGGAAGTCGGTGACCAGGTCGCGCGGCTGGGCCCCGACCTTGGGGGTGATGTTGGCCTGCCCGTCCGGGCCGCCGTGGTCGATGGTGCGCACCACCAGCGGGGCGGTGTCGGTCGGCACGCCGGTGCAGCCGGCCAGCAGCACCACGACCGGCAGCAGCAGTGCGGCCAGCACCGAGCTGCCCCGGCTGAGGGAGCATCGCAGCGAGGAACGAGCGAGGAGCGGACCGAAGTGACTGCCCCGCTTCCTCATGCCAGCACCCCCGGCGGCTCCAACGGCAGCGGTGAGCCGCTCAGCTGGCCACCGGCCACCCGGGGCAGCGTCATCCGGAACACCGCCCCGTGACCCCGCGCGCCCCACGCCTGCAGCCAGCCGTGGTGCAACCGGACGTCCTCCAGGCTGATCGCCAGTCCCAGCCCGGTACCGCCGGTCAACCGGCTGCGGGACGGGTCGGCGCGCCAGAACCGGTTGAACACCAGGGCGGCCTCGCCCGGACGCAGCCCTACGCCCTGGTCGCGCACCGTCACCGCCACCGAGGCGGAGTCGGCGGCGACCCGGACGATCACCGGCCGGCCCTCGGCATGGTCGAGGGCGTTGCCCAGCAGGTTGCGCAGCACCCGCTCGATCCGGCGGGCGTCCATCTCGGCGACCACCGGCTCGTCCGGCAGCTCGCAGCTCAGCTCCACCCCGTGCCGGTCGGCCAGCGGCCGGGCCGTGGCCACCGCCCGCTCCACGATGCCGCGCAGGTCGGCTTGCTCGGTCTCCAGGTGGGCATTGCCGGCGTCGTAGCGCGAGATCTCCAGCAGGTCGGCCAGCAGGCTCTCGAAGCGGTCCAGCTCGTTGCTCAGCAACTCCACCGACCGGGCCAGCTCGGGTGCGAAGTCCTCGCGGCGGGTGTAGAGCAGCTCGGAAGCCATCCGGATGGTGGTCAGCGGGGTGCGCAGCTCGTGGGAGACGTCGGAGGTGAACCGCTGCTGCACCCGGGACAGGTTCTCCAGCCGCTGGATCTGCTGCTGCAGGCTGTTGGCCATGTCGTTGAACGACTCGCCCAGCAGCGCGATGTCGTCCTCGCCGGAGACCTTGATGCGCTGGGACAGCTCGCCGCCGGCCAGCCGGCCGGCGGTCTGGGCGGCCACCCGGACCGGGCGCACCACCTGGCGGGTGACCAGCGCGGCGATCATCGCCACCAGCAGCACCAGGGCCAGGCCCGCGATCAGGACGGTGCGCTGCACCAGCCCCAGGGTCCGCTGCTCGGCGGTGAGCGGGAATAGGTAGTACAGCTCGAAGGCGCCGGCCTGGGTGGTCATCGGCTGCCCGACGATCAGGCCGGGCACCTCACCCGGCTGGCCCGGGGTCCGGACCGGCGCGTACTGCACGGCCAGGGTGCCCCGGTCGACCTGGCGGCGCAGCGCGTCCGGAATCGGCTGGCTGACCGGCAGCTGACGGTTCACCGCCTGGTCGACTGAGCGGACCACCTTGCTGAACAGGGCCCCGCCGCCCAGGGTCGCGGTGGACTGGGTCGGGGTGGCGATGATCTTGTCGACGGCGTCCCGGATGTTGACGGGGTCGCCCGGCGCCACCCCGTCGAAGGCGGCGTTGGCCGCCTCCAGGCCCAGCGAGGCCTGGGTGATCGAGGCGTCCCGCTTGGCCTTCAGCACGCCGTTGCCGATCTGGTCGACCAGGAACTGCCCGATCAGCAGCACGATGAAGCTGGTCACCAGGATCGTGGTGGTGGCCACCCGCAGCTGCAGCGAACGCCGCCACCGGGCCGACAGCGCCGCCAGGCCCGGCCGGAACCGGCGGTCCAGCCAGCCGAACGCGGCCTGCCACCACTGGTACGCCCGGGCCGGCAGCCCGTCCAGCCCGCCGGGCAGGCCCCGAGCGGCAGGGTTCACGGCGGCCCGGCTTTGTAGCCGACGCCGCGGACGGTCAGCACCACCTCGGGGCGTTCCGGATCGCGTTCCACCTTCGAGCGCAGCCGCTGCACGTGCACGTTGACCAGCCGGGTGTCGGCGGCGTGCCGGTAGCCCCAGACCTGCTCCAGCAGCACCTCACGGGTGAAGACCTGCCGGGGCTTGCGGGCCAGCGCCACCAGCAGGTCGAACTCCAGCGGGGTGAGCGAGATCTGCACGCCGTCGCGCACCACCTGGTGGGCCTGCACGTCGATGCTGACCGCCGAGTCCGGCGGGCCGATCTGCAGCGTCTCGCCGCCGGCCTCGTCGTAGCGGCGCAGCCGGGCCCGCATCCGAGCGGTGAGCTCCTTGGGCTTGAAGGGCTTCACCACGTAATCGTCGGCGCCGGACTCCAGCCCCAGCACGATGTCGACGGTGTCGGACTTGGCGGTCAGCATGATGATCGGGGTGCCGGACTCGGCCCGGACGGCGCGGCAGACGTCGATGCCGCTCATCCCCGGCAGCATCAGGTCCAGCAGCACGATGTCCGGCTTGACCTCGCGGAAGGCGGCCAGGGCCCGTGAGCCGTCGGGTACGAACGCCGGCTCGAAACCCTCCGAGCGCAGCATGATGCCGAGCATCTCGGCGAGTGAGGAGTCGTCGTCGACTACCAGAACGCGAGGTTTCATCGTCCCATCGTGGCACCTTCACGGCCCGGTCGGAGGCAGGACGCCCACAGCCGAGCCGCCGGAGTCGATCTCCGGAAACTCAATGGTAGGAGCCGGGCGCCAGGTTGGTGGCGGCTACGAATGCCCGACCACTGCCCGAGACGCTGCAGGCCGGATCGCCGGGGGCGATATAGACCGATTCCCAGCGCCGCAGGGTCCGCCGCTCCGCGCCGCAGCGCACCGTCACCGGGCCCGCGCCGCTGAGCAGCAGCTGCGGGCCGTCGGCCGGCTCCAGCGGCACCGCCGCCCCGGACAGCTCCAGCACCGAGAGCCGGAAGTCCGGCACCGGCACCTCGAAGACCCGCTGCCCGGGTGCCGTCCGGGACGGCTGCCAGCGCGGCTCGGCGAGGCTGGTGAAGTCGGCCACCCGCAGCAGCTCCGGTACGTCGACGTGCTTGGGGGTCAGCCCGCAGCGCAGCACATTGTCGCTGTTGGCCAGGATCTCGATGCACACCCCGCGCAGGTAGGCGTGCACGTTGCCGGCGCCGAGGTAGATCGCCTCGCCGGGCGCCAGCCGGACGTGGTTGAGCAACAGCGCCAGCACCGCGCCGATGTCGCCGGGAAAGTCCTCGGCGGCCAGCACCGAGGCCCGGGCCACGCCCGCCCACGGGCTGTCCCGTTCGGCCAGCCGGCGGCAGCCGGCCACGGTGGCCGCCACCAGCTCGGCGCGGGCGTCGCCGGCCAGTCCCAGCAGGCTGGTGAAGGTGGCCCGCAGGCCGTCCGGGCCGGCCAGCATCGACAGGTAGCAGGCCAGCCCCGGCACCGCCAGCTCCGCCAGCAGTTCCAGGGTGGCCGGCACCGGCCGGAACCCGCAGAACGCCTCGAAGTCGGTCAGCGCGTAGGCCAGCTCCGGCTTGTGGTTGGCGTCGCAGTAGTTGCGCCCGGCCGAACCGCGCGGCAGGCCGGCGCGCTCCTCGGCGGCGAAACCGGCCTCGGCCTGGGCGCGGCTGGGATGCACCTGGATCGACAGCGCCCGCTCGGCGGCCAGCACCTTCATCAGGAACGGCAGCCGCGGCCCGAACGCCGCCAGGCTCGCCTCCCCCAGCCAGTGCCGCGGGTCGGCGGCGATCAGCTCGTCCAACGCCGGCCGGTCGGGATGCTCGGCCCACCGGGACGGCTCGTCCGGATGGGCGCCCATCCACAGCTCGGCGGCCGGCCGGCCGGTCGGCTCGACGCCCAGCAGGTCCGGAATGGCGCGTACCGAGCCCCAGGCGTACTCCCGGATCGCGTTGTGCAGCCCGATCAGCCGCGGCTGGCCGGTGCCGGCGGGCTGCTCGCCCAGTCGCCGATCGGCCGTCACGGGCCGCCGCCGGCGAGTTCCGGACGGTAGATGTCGGGCTCCAGGTAGATCACCCGGGCGGTGGGCTCGGCGGCCCGGACCCGGGCCTCGGCGGCGTTGATCGCGCCGGCCACCTCGTCCAGCGTGCAGCCCGGTGCCATCGAGACCTTGGCCGCCACCAGCACCTCGTCCGGGCCCAGGTGCATGGTGCGGGAGTGGATCACCCCGGTGATGCCGCCGGCCGGGTCGCCCACCAGCGCCGACTCGATCCGGGCCACCGCCGCGGGGCTGGCCGCCTCGCCGAGCAGCAGGCTCTTGGTCTCGATGATCAGGACGACCGCGACCGCGATCAGCAGCGCCCCGATGCCGACCGTGCCGATGCCGTCCCAGACCGGCTGGTCGAGCAGCGTGGCGAGCCCCACGCCGACCAGCGCGAAGGCCAGGCCCACCAGTGCGGCGAAGTCCTCCAGCAGCACCACCGGCAGCTCCGGCACCTTGGCCCGTCGGATGAACTGCGGCCAGCTGGCCTCGCCCTTCAGGCCACGGGACTCCCGGATCGCGGTGCGGAAGGACAGCGACTCCAGGATGATCGCGGCCACCAGCACGCCGATGGCGATCAGCGGCGAGTCGACGTGGTGCGGGTCGCTGATCTTGTGGATGCCCTCGTACAGCGCGAACAGGCCGCCGACGGTGAACAGCACCAGCGCCACCAGGAACCCGTAGACGTAGCGGTCCCGGCCGTAGCCGAACGGGTGCTCCGCGGTGGCCTGCCGCCGGGACCGGCGGCCGCCGAGCAGCAGCAGCCCCTGGTTGCCGGAGTCGGCCAGCGAGTGGACGGACTCGGCCAGCATCGACGACGAGCCGGTCAGCAGGAACGCGATGAACTTGATGACCGCGATGCCGACGTTCGCGCCGAGCGCGGCCAGCACCGCCCGGCTGCCGCCGTGCGCGCTCACGCCAGCACTCCGGGACGGTTCCGGCCGGTGATCCCGGTCGGCCTGCCGGCTTGCTCGGCTGCGGTCCAGCGGTTCAATGTGGCAGCTCCCCCAGTCTCGGCGCGCACGGGTCGATCCCGCGGGCAAGGGCCAGGTACGTCGCGGCGAAATCCCCGGTGGCCGAGGCGGCGGCGAACCGGACCAGCGGCGGGGCGTCCGGCACCAGGATCCGGGAACTGCCGATGCTGCGACTGGCGGCCAGTCCGGCCAGCGCCGAGGCGGCCCGCCGGCCGGCGTCGTCGCCCAGGCCGTCCCACGGGCTCTGCTGCGGCTCGCCGAAGCGGTCGTCGTCGCCGATCAGCACCAGCCGCGGCCGGATCGCGGGCTCGGACACCCGGTCGGCGAAGAAGTCGGCCTCGGTGGCGGCGAACTCCAGCAGCGAGCCGATCCGGGCCACGTCGTCCGGCAGCGCCGCGGCCATCGCGGTGGACCCGCCGATCAGCTGCACCGCGCCGGCGAACCGCCGGGCGGCCACGGTGGCGGTCTGCCCGATGCCGGCGATCACCGGCACCGACTCGGCGAGCTCGGCGGCCAGCAGCTTGGCAGGCCCGGTGTAGGCGGAGGAGTCCGGACGGTCGGTCTCGGCCACCTGGTCCAGGCTGTCGGCGACCTGGTCGAGCAGCTCGGCGGTCGGGGCCAGGCCGAGCGCGTCGAGGGCCTGCAGGGCCGGGGTGGCCAGCGCCCACCACAGCGCCCGGGGCGGTATCGGGTCCAGGTGGCTGACGTCGGCCACCGGGTGCCGGCCGGCAGCGGCCGCCACCGGCGAGCGGACCGGGGCGGCCACCGCGATGACCATGCCGCGCCGGTCGGCCTGGGCGACCAGTTCGGCCAGCCGCGGATGCCGGCCGTCGGCCGAGACCGCCAGCAGCGCGTCGGCGGGACCGACCCACCGCGGCAGGGTGGGATCGCGCCAGTCGATCACCGGCGCGTTCGCCGAGGCGAGTGCGGCCAGCAGGTTGGACAGGTACGGAGCGGCGGCGTCGGCGGCCACCAGCACCGCCCGCGGGGTGGGCGAGTCGCGCAGCCGGTCCAGGCCGAACTCGGCGGCGGTCTCGACGCTGCGCCGCACCTGCGCGCCGGCGCCGGCCAGCGCCCGCAGCAGGCCGCCGCGGTCGGCCGCGACCAGCGCCTGCGGGTCGTCGAGCAGCTCGTGGGAGAAGGCGGTCACGGAGTGGTTCCCGGCGGCTCGTCGGTGGCCGACTGCCCGGCCGGCTCGTCGGCGGCCGGCACGCCCAGGCCGCGCGGGCCGGGCACCGCCTCGTCGGCCAGCAGCACCGGAATGCCGTCGGTGACCGGGAACCGGCTCAGGCAGCTGGTACAGACCAGCTCCTCGCCACTGCCGCTGGTCTCCAGCCGCAGCGGGGCGTGGTCGGCGCTCGGGCAGGCCAGGATCGCCAGCAACTCGGTGGAGACGGACACGGGAGTACCTCCTAGGACCGGATGACGGCCAACGCCTCGTCGCGGACGGCGGCCAGCGCGGTGGGTGTGGGAGCTTCGACGTTGAGCCGCAGCAGCGGCTCGGTGTTGGAGGCCCGGACGTTGAGCCAGGAGCCGTCGGCCAGCTCCAGGGTCAGCCCGTCCAGGGTGTCGCTGGCCGAGGTGCGGTCGGCGAACCGGTCGCGGACCGCGGCCACCTTGGCGTCCTGGTCGGCCACCGTGGAGTTGATCTCGCCGGAGGCGTGGTAGCGCTGGTAATCCGATGTCAGGGCGGCCAGCGTGCCGTCCTGCTCGCCGAGCGCGGCCAGCACGTGCATCGCGGCCAGCATGCCGGTGTCGGCGCGCCAGAAGTCGCGGAAGTAGTAGTGCGCCGAGTGCTCGCCGCCGAACACCGCGTCGGTGACGGCCATCTCGGCCTTGATGTAGGAGTGCCCGACCCGGGTACGGACCGGCCGGCCGCCGTGCGCGGCGATGATCTCGGGCACCGCCTTGGAGGTGATCAGGTTGTGGATGACCGCCGAGCCCGGCGCCTTGGCCAGCTCCCGGACGGCGACCAGCGCGGTGACCGCACTCGGCGAGACCGGGTTGCCGTCGGCGTCGACGACGAAGCACCGGTCGGCGTCGCCGTCGAAGGCCAGCCCGATGTCGGCGCCCACCTCGACCACCCGGCGCTGCAGGTCGACCAGGTTGGCCGGTTCCAGCGGGTTGGCCTCGTGGTTGGGGAAGCTGCCGTCCAGCTCGAAGTACAGCTCGTCGATCTCCAGCGGCAGCGGGGCGAGCACGGCACTGCCGAGCACCGCCGGCACGGTGTAGCCGGCCATGCCGTTGCCGGCGTCCACCACCACCTTCAGCGGCCGGGACGCCGACAGGTCCACCAGGCCGCGCAGGTAGCCGGCATAGTCGGCGAGCAGGTCGCGGCTGGTGACACTGCCCGGCCGGTCCGCCGGCGCGGGCAGGCCGGTGGCGAGGTAGTCCTGGGCGAGGCTGCGGACCTCGGCCAGACCGGTGTCCTGCCCGACCGGCTGGGCGCCCGGCAGGCACAGCTTGATGCCGTTGTAGCGGGCCGGGTTGTGGCTGGCGGTGAACATCGCGCCCGCCAGGCCCAGCTGGCCGCTGGCGAAGTACAGCATGTCGGTGGAGGCCAGCCCGATGTCGACCACGTCGGCGCCCTGGCTGGTGGCGCCGTCGGCGAACGCGGCCAGCAGCTCGGGGCCGGACGGGCGCATGTCCCGGCCGGCGGCCAGCGCGCGGACCCCGGTGATGGTCACGAAGGCTGCGCCCAGCGCCCGGGCTACCTCGGGGTCGAGCTGGTCGGGAACGATTCCCCGGACGTCGTAGGCCTTCACGATGTCGGAAAGGTTGATCACCCTGCGGACGCCTCTCCTGGCGGTGTCGGTGCTGAGCGTCGGCTCGCTCAGCCGCACGGAGCCAGCGACGGCAGCGGCTCCGGTGCTTCTCGTGTGGTCTGCCAGCCTAGGCGATGGCCAGCGGACCCGAGCCGGTGGCTCAGACCGGCGGCGGGACCACCCGCAGATGCCCGCGCCGGCCGGTCAACCCGTTGTCGTCGCCCCGGACCTCGCGCGGCAGCTCCACCCGGGCCGCCTCCCGGACGGCGTCGGCCAGCGCCTCGAGGTCGTCGGCGTGCGGGATCGGGGACGGGAACTCGCCGGCGTGCCGGACCACCTCCCAGCCCCGCGGCACGGTCAGCCGGACGGCGTGCTCCTCGCACAGGTCGTAGGAGTGCGGCTCGGCGAAGGCGGCCAACGGGCCGACCACGGCCGTCGAGTCGGAGTAGATGTAGGTCAGCGTCGCGACGGCAGACTGACTGCAGCCAGTGCGGGTACAGCGACGGACATGCCTCACAGCGGCCGACACTAGACCCCGGCAGCGCCTTTGCCGGTGAGCGACGTGCCGGGACCGCAGACGTTCGTCGCCGCGTGTCGCCCGCCGTGCCGCACTAGGCTCGCCGGCATGGGAAGCGACAGGCCGGCCCGGCGCCCGGGCCGGCGACGGGACCGGCACGGCCGGGGGCTGCGCGGGATGCTGGCACCGCGGCCGGTGCCGATCGCGCACAGCCGGGGCGATGCCTTCGACGCGATGGTGCTGCATGCCGTCGACCATCTGCAGCCGCGGCTGGCCGAGCAGCTGGCCCAGGTGGAGTTCGCGGTGGAAGACGTGCCCGACGTCAGCCACCGCGGGACGGCCGACTACGACTTCGACTCCGACATCCTCGACGACAACGCGGTGCCGCTGTCCCGGCTGTACCGCAACGGAGTGGCCGGGATCAACGTGCCGGTGATCGTGGTCTACCGGCGGCCGCTGGAGAGCCGGGCCTCGCAGAGCGAGGACCTGGCCGACCTGGTGCATGACGTGGTGGTGGAGCAGGTGGCCCGGCTGCTGGGCCGGTCCACCGAGGAGATCGACCCGCCCGCCGAGTGACTGCCGCGGCGGGCGAGGTGGAGCTGGGTGCGGGCCGGCCGGCGTGCCAGCGGCCCGCGGGCGAAGCTGTCAGACGGCCCGGCGCTTGACCCGGCGGCGCTCCCGCTCGCTCAGGCCGCCCCAGATGCCGAACCGCTCGTCGTGCTCCAGCGCGTACTCCAGGCACTCGCCGCGCACCTCGCAGCCGACGCAGATCTTCTTGGCCTCACGGGTCGAGCCGCCCTTCTCCGGGAAGAACGCCTCGGGGTCGGTCTGGGCGCACAGCGCGCGCTCCTGCCAGCTCTGCTCCTCAGGAAGGCCGAAGATCGCCGACAGGTCCGCGTCTGCCAGGTGCGAGGTATCGGTCACGGGTGTCTCCTACGAAGAATGGAAGTGGACCTGCCGGGGTGCCCTGCTCCCTGGAGAGCTGTATCGGCTGCTGTGAGGCTCACATAAGCCGTACGACACACTTGGAATTACACCCGTGTCGTTCCCCATAAGTCAAGCGGAGGTCTGCTATTCGCGTGAAATTGGTATTGCAGACACAATCACTGGGACGACAGAGGCGGTTGGGACGTCCGGGGCCTGCCCGGCGAGCCTAACCGAGCCCGCTCAGGAGGGTTCGGGCAGCCGTCCGTAGGAGGTGCTGCGCTGCCGGGCTGGCCGGCCGGCCAGCCGGGCGACCGCCTCCAGCTCCGCGACGGAGCGGCGCGAGCCGTGCTCGGAGCCGGCCATCCGCGAGATGGTTTCCTCCATCAGCGTCCCGCCCAGGTCGTTCGCCCCGCCGCGCAGCATCTCGGCCGCCCCCGCCTCGCCGAGCTTGACCCAGCTGGTCTGGATGTTGGCGATCTTGCCGTGCAACAGGATCCGGGCCATCGCGTGCACCGCCTTGACCTCGCGCTGGGAGGCCCCGGCCCGGGCCAGGCCCGCCAGGTAGATCGGCGACTGGTTGTGCACGAAGGGCAGCGGCACGAACTCGGTGAAGCCGCCGGTCTCGTCCTGCAGCCGTCCGATCAGCCGCAGGTGCGCCACCCAGTGCCGCGGGTGGTCGACGTGGCCGAACATCATCGTCGAGGTGGTCGGGATCCCCAGCCGGTGCGCGGTGGTGATCACCTCGATCCAGGCCGAGGTGGGCAGCTTGCCCTTGGTCAGCACCCAGCGCACCTCGTCGTCGAGGATCTCGGCCGCGGTGCCGGGCAGCGAGTCCACGCCGGCCTCCCGGACGCCGATCAGGAATTCCTCGATCGACAGGTTGGCCCGGGCCGCGCCGTTGACGATCTCCATCGGGCTGAAGGCGTGCAGGTGGATTCGCGGCACCGCCCGCTTGACCGCCCGGGCGAGCTCGAAGTAGCCGGACGCCGGCAGCTTCGGGTCGATGCCGCCCTGCATGCAGATCTCGGTGGCGCCGTCCGCGGCCGCCTGGCGCACCCGCTCCTCCACCTCGGCGGTGGAGAGCGTATAGGCGTCGGCGTCGGTGGCGCGCTGGGCGAAGGCGCAGAACCGGCAGCCGGTGTAGCAGATGTTGGTGAAGTTGATATTGCGGTTGACCACGTAGGTGACGTCCTCGCCGACCGCCTCGCGGCGCAGGTCGTCGGCGAGTGCGGCGACCGCGGCCAGGCCCGCCCCGTCGGCCTGCATCAGGGTCAGCGCCTGCGCGTCGGTCAGCCCCGCGGGGTCCCGCTCGGCGGCGCGCAGCGCCTGCGCCACGTCGGAGTCCAGCGCGCTGGCGCCGGGCGAGAAGACCCGGTCGCGCAGGGCGTCCCAGTCGCCGTAGACCTCGCTGAAGTCGCTGCGCCGGTCGCTGCTGCGGCCCTGGGTGTCCACCGCGGAGTGCAGGTCGGTCCGGCCGCTGGACACCCACTCCGGATCCGGCTCCTGCCAGGGCCGGCCGACCGGGCTGAGCACCCCGCCGTCCGGCGCGGTACGGGCCAGGCCGGTGGCCGGGTCGGCCAGCGCCCGGACGTGCGGCAGCAGCCGCGGGTCCAGCCACGGCTCCTCGGCCAGCACGTAGGACGGGTGCGCGGTCAGCCGCTCGGTGAGCGCCAGGCCGCGACCGGCCAGCAGGTCGGTCAGCTTGTCCAGCTCCGGCCAGGGGCGCTCGGGGTTGACGTGGTCCGGGGTGAGCGGGGAGATGCCGCCGAAGTCGTCCACCCCGGCGTCGAGCAGCAGCAGGCACTCGGTCAGGTCCACCAGGTTCGGCGGCGCCTGCAGCCGCACCTTCGGCCCGAGCACCAGCCGGGACACCGCGAGGGTGGCCAGGTACTCCTCCAGGTCCAGGTCCGGATCGTTGCGCATCGCGGTGTCGTCCTTGGCCCGGAAGTTCTGCACGATCACCTCCTGGATCGCGCCGAACTCCCGGGCGCCGGCCCGGATCGCGAACAGCGACTCGGCCCGTTCCTCGCGGGTCTCGCCGATGCCCACCAGGATGCCGGTGGTGAAGGGAATGGTGAGCCGGCCGGCATCGGTGAGCACCCGCAACCGGACCTCGGGGTCCTTGTCCGGGCTGCCGAAGTGCGGCGCGCCAGGCTCGGTGAACAGCCGGCGGGCGGTGGTCTCCAGCATCATCCCCATGCTCGGGGCCACCGGCTTGAGCCGCTGCAGCTCGTCCCAGCTCATCACCCCGGGATTGAGGTGCGGCAGCAGGCCGGTCCGTTCCAGCACCGCGACGGCCGCGGCCCGGACGTAGTCCAGGGTGGAGTCGTAGCCGCGCTCGTCGAGCCAGCGGCGGGCCTGCGGCCAGCGGTCCTCCGGACGGTCGCCCAGGGTGAACAGCGCCTCCTTGCAGCCCAGCGCCGCGCCCTGCTCGGCGATCGCCAGCACCTCGGAGATCTCGAGGTAGGCAGCCGGCAGCCGGTGCGGCACGGTGGCGAAGGTGCAGTAGTGGCACCGGTCGCGGCACAACCGGGTCAGCGGGATGAACACCTTGCGCGAGTAGGTGATCACCGCCGGGCGCCCGGCGGCCCGCAGGCCGGCGTCGCGCACCCCGGCCGCGATCGCCATCAGCTCGCTGAGCCGGTCGCCGCGCACCGACATCAGCACCGCCGCCTCGGTGACGTCCAGCGCCACGCCGTCGCGGGCACGCCGCAGGGCCCGGCGGACGGCGGACTCGGATGGCTGCGGCTGGCTCACACCTGGCAGCCTAACCACCGCGAGCGTGCGGTGAACCGAGCATTCGAAACGCCGGGTGCCCCGAGCGGGCCGGGGCACCTAAGCTGTCTGCGTGCCGAGCGCCGTCCCGCCTGTCCCGCCGGAGTCCGTCCCCGGTCCGGTCGCGCTGACCGGGTTGCCCACCGACACCGAGCAGCTGGCCCTGGCGGTGTGCCGGTTGTCCTGGTACGCCCCCGGCCGGGTGCGCCACCCGCACCAGGTCGGCATCGCCGTCCGGGCGGCGCTGTTCACCGAGCTGGCCCGCACCGGCCGGCTGGTGGGCCGGATTCGCCCGGAGGCGATCGGCGAGTCTGACACCGGCAACCCGCTGCCCGACGCGCTGCACCGGGCGGTGGCTACCCGCCGGCCGGCGTTGTGGAAGCGCTGGTTCAGCCACGTCGACGCCGACCGCCGGGCTGCCACCGAGGCGCTGGTCGCGGCCGGCCACTGGCAGGCCGACGGGCGCCGGCTGATCGACGTCGAGGCCGCCGCGACCGCATTGCGGCAACGGCAGGTGCAGGAACTGCTGGCGACCAAGCAGGCACCCGACACCCTGGACCAGGTGCTGCTGGTGCTGCTGGCCGGCGGCCACGGCGCCGCTACCCGGCCGGCTCCGCGCCGCAGCCGGAAGCTGGCCCGGGAGTGGCTGGAACCGCAGCTGCGCACCGCGGGGCACGGTGGCGACGCGACGCTGGCCGCGGTGTTCTACGCCCTGACCGCGATGCGGCGGGCGCACACCGTGCCGTTCCTGTCCCGCTGACTCCGGCTCGGCTGGCTCCCGCTTACGGTGGCCGGCCGGCGATGAATTAGGTTCGCCGGGTGCGTATCACGGTGCTGGCGGGTGGCGTCGGCGGAGCCCGGTTCCTGCAGGGCGTGCGGGCCTATGCCGCGGGACTGCCGGGATCGGAGGTCACCGCGATCATCAACACCGGCGACGACGTCACGCTGCACGGCCTGCGGATCTGCCCGGACCTGGACAGCGTGATGTACACGCTGGCCGGCGCGGTGGACACCGAGCGCGGCTGGGGCCGGGAGGGCGAGACCTGGCGGATCATGGACGAGCTGGTCGAGTACGGCGCCGAGCCGACCTGGTTCGCCCTGGGCGACCTCGACATCGCCACCCACCTGGTGCGCACCCAGATGCTGGCGGCCGGCTACCCGCTCTCGGACGTGACCGCGGCGCTGTGCCAGCGCTGGCAGACCGGCATCCGGCTGCTGCCGATGACCGACGAGCGCTGCGAGACGCACGTGGTGATCTCCGAGGACGACAGCCGGCGGGCCATCCACTTCCAGGAGTGGTGGGTCCGGCACCGGGCCGGCATCCCGGCGCTGGACTTCGTCCAGGTCGGCCTGGACTCCGCGCGGCCGGCGGCCGGCGTGCTGGCCGCGATCGCCGAGGCCGACCTGGTACTGATCGCCCCGTCCAACCCGGTGGTCTCGATCAACACCATCCTGTCCGTGCCCGGAATCCGGGAGGCGCTGCGGTCCGGTCCGGCGCCGGTGGTCGGGCTGTCCCCGATCATCGGCGGGGCGCCGGTGCGCGGCATGGCCGACGCCTGCCTGCCGGTGCTGGGCGTGCAGACCTCGGCCGCGGGGGTGGCGGGGCTCTACGGCGCCCGGTCGGCAGGCGGGGTGCTGGACGGCTGGCTGGTGCACACCGGCGACACCGTGCAGCTGCCGGGCCTGCCGGTGCTGGCCCGGGACCTGCTGATGACCAGTCCCGAGGCGACCGCTGCCATGGTGGCCGACGCGGTCCGGCTGGCCGGCCGGTGAGCAGTGTGCCGATGCCTCCGGTGAGCGGCATCGAGGTGCTGGCGGTGCCGGGCATGGCCGAGCTCCGTCCCGGCGACGACCTGGCCGGCGAGATCCTGCGGTGCGCGCCGGAACTGGCCGACGGCGACGTCCTGGTGATCACCTCGAAGGTGGTCTCCAAGGTGGAGGGCCGGCTGATCGCCACGTCCGGTGACCCGGCCGAGCGCGAGCGGGCCCGGCAGCAGGCCATCGAGGACGAGACGGTGCGGGTGATCGCCCGCCGCGGGCCGCTGCGGATCGTCGAAACCCGGCACGGCCTGGTGATGGCTGCGGCCGGCGTGGATGCCTCGAACGTGGCCGGCGGCGAGATCGCGTTGCTGCCCCGGGATCCGGACGGCTCGGCCCGCCGGCTGCGCGCCGAGATCGCCGAGCGCACCGGCCGGCAGGTCGCGGTGGTGGTCTCGGACTCGATGGGCCGGCCCTGGCGGCACGGCATCACCGACGTCGCGATCGGCGCCGCGGGGCTCGCCGCGGTGCAGGACCGGCGCGGCGAGCGGGACCGGCACGGCAACCTGCTGGAGATGACCGAGGTGGCGGTGGCCGACGAGCTGGCCGCGGCCGCCGACCTGGTCAAGGGCAAGCTCTCCGACATTCCGGTCGCGGTGGTGCGCGGGTTTGATGCCGGCGGGTATCCCGACGACGGCCGGGGGGCGGCCGCGCTGCTGCGCGACCCCGGCAGCGACCTGTTCCGGATGGGTACCGCCGAGGCGCTAGCCCTCGGCCGGGCGCAAGCCGGTGGTTCGGACCCCGGGCCGGACACCGCCGCGCTGCACGCCGACGTGCTGGCCACCCTGGCAGCGATCCCGCTGGACCCGGCCGACGGCACCGGCCAGGCGGCGATCCGGGAAGGTTTCTACGGCCTGCTGGCGGCCCGTCCGGACGCCACCCGGCGGGCCTGCGTACCCGGCCACGTCACCGCCAGCACCCTGCTGCTGGATGCCGAGGCACGCCGGGTGCTGCTCACCCTGCATCCGCGGGTGGGCGCCTGGCTGCAGCTGGGCGGCCACCTGGAGGACACCGACTCCTCGCTGCTGGCCGCCGCCGCCCGGGAGGCCGCCGAGGAGAGCGGCATCGCCGAGATCGTGCTGGACCCGGTGCCGGTCAACCTCGACGTGCACCCGATCACCTGCTCGCTGGGGCTGCCGACCCGGCACTACGACGTGCAGTTCGTCGGCCGGGCGCCGGCCGGCAGCGAACCGGCCATCAGCTCCGAGTCCGACGACCTGCGCTGGTTCGAGGTGGACGACCTGCCGGCCGACATCTCCCCGGAGCTGCCGGCGCTGGTCGCACGGGCCGTCCGGCGGGTGACCGGCCTATGAACCCGTTGCAGCAGGTGCTGGACTGGCCGGTGCCGCACGCCGCCGCCGCGGTACTCGGACCGTCCGGCGTGCTGGCCGAGATCGGTGACACCACCCGGCGGTTTCCACTGGCCTCGGTGACCAAGCCGCTGGCCGCGCTGGCCACCCTGGTCGCGGTGGAGGAGGGCGCGATCGAGCTGGACCTGCCGGTGCCGGACTACGCGCCGACCGCGTTGAGTCCGGAGCTGGCCGCCGAGCTCGGCACGATGACCCTGCGGCACCTGCTCGCGCACGCCGCGGGGCTGGCCACCGACGCGTTCCGGCGGGCCGGCGAGGTGGGCGCCCGGCGGATCTACTCCAACGCCGGCTTCGACCTGATCGGCACGCTGGTCACCGGCGCGACCGGCATCGACTTCGCGGACTACCTCGCCGAGGCGGTGCTCGGCCCGCTGCGGATGTCGGCCACCGAGCTCAAGGGGTCGCCCGCCGCCGGGGCCGTCGGCTCGGTCGACGACCTGCAGGCGCTGATCGGCGAGCTGATGAACCCGACCGGACTGCTGCACCCGGAGACCCTGAGCGGGGTCTGGACGGTGCAGTTCCCCGGCCTGCTCGGCGTGCTGCCCGGCTACGGCGGCCAGCGCCCGAACGACTGGGGGCTGGGCTTCGAGATCCGCGGCGAGAAGGACCCGCACTGGACCTCGCCGCGCAACTCCCCCGGCAGCTACGGCCATTTCGGGCGCAGCGGCACCATGTTCTGGATCGACCCGCAGGCCCGGTTGGCCCTGGTGGCGCTCGCCGACAAGCGCTTCGGGCCGTGGGCGATCAAGGCCTGGCCGCAGCTGTCGGACGCGGTGCTGGACGCCTTCGGCTAACAGTTCGGGGCTCGCCTCCCCGAGCCGCTCACGCAACCACTTCCCCGACCATTCCATCCACTGTCAGCCGCGACTACCTGCGGCCAAGGAGATGCGCCCTTTCGGTCATCGGAATTTTCCTGAATGGCGAATGACAGCGAGCCCTTCGGCTGTGTCATTACCGCCCGGCATTCGTACCTACGCTCTCGAAACTGGTTTACCCATGGGTTAGGACGCCGCACTGGGCGAGCTATGAGAAGGCATTGAAAAGTTATTGACACTAAAGCCGGCGGCGAGGACGCTCGACTGAACCCAAAGCCCCATCAGTTGGGGAGGGAATATGCTCCACGACGGGTTGACCGGTCCGCAGGTAACGGTCCAGGGCGCTGCCGTCATAGATTCCACGCGCGCCAACATCATTCTCGTAGCCGTCGGACTCATGGTCCTGGTCGGACTCGTGTGCGTTCTAATGCACCGATTCATGATTCGATCGAGGCACGACGCTGCTGATACGAGCATGACTAGGCCGGTGTTGGCGGTGCTCCTGGTAGGTGCCGTCCTCATCCTCGCCGCGGCATCGCTGTCCATGGATGATGCCGATACACGCAACCTCTTGATAGGCGGCGTTGTCTCGTTGAGCTCGGCGGCCGTCGCGTTCTACTTTTCCTCGACCGTCGCGACAGAAGCCCGTCGGGATCTCATGGCCGCCACGATGGGTGTGGAACAGGTACCGGACCTGAAGGGAAAGTCGCTGACAGACGCGCAAGCGATAATGAGCGGATCCCGCCTCGTTCTCGCTGTAACTAATCCGCCGGCACCAGCGGGAGCTCTGGTTACCAAGCAGGATCCGCCGGCCGGGACGAGCGTGAAAGGTGCTCATTCGGTTACCGTGACGTTTTGAGCAACGCTCCGCAACCCTTATCTTCACCGACTATGCCCTGCCGTTAGCCGCACGAGGTTATAACCGTGCTTGAAAATTGCCAGACACTTCAAGAAATGGCCTATCCGCATTCAGCTCGCTATTCATTACGACGTATGCGGCTGGCCCAGAACGGCTCAGATCCGGGACATGTCCTTCGGGCTGAACCGCGGCCCGAACTTGGGCGGGGTCAGCCCGCTCAGCAGGATCAGCTTGACCACCCGGGCCCGCTGGCCGGCCCACGGCGCTAGCAGCTCCAGCATGGTGGCATCGTCGGTGCGGGCCGCCCCGGTCAGCGCGAAGCCGACCACGTTGGACAGGTGGAAGTCCCCCACGCTGACCGCGTCCGGGTCGCCGAGCGCGCGCACCGTGGTCTCGGCCACCGTCCACGGCCCGACCCCGGGCACCAGCGCCAGCCGCTTGCGGGCGGCGTCCAGCCCCGCGGTCTGGGCCAGCTCGACGCACTCCTCCAGCCGGTTGGCCACCGTCGCCACCGCGCGGATCGCCCGGTACCGCTTGGCATCCACCCCGAACCGGTGCCAGTCCCAGCTCGGCACCGCCAGCAGCCGGGACGGTTCGGCCGGCAGCCACATCCGGGGCTCGGCCGGGCCCGGGGCCGGCTCGCCGTAGGCCCGGGTCAGCAGCCGCCAGGCCCGGAACGCCTCCTGGCCGGTGACCCGCTGCTCCAGGCAGGCCGGCACCAGCGAGTGCAGCACCAGCCCAGTCCGGGTCAGCCGCACGCCTGGCCGGTGCCGGTGCACCTCGGCCAGCACCCGGTGGCCGCTGACGTCCAGCGCCGACCAGTCGTCGGAGTCGCCGAGCAGGCCGGGCACCGCGGCCAGCAGCCAGTCCGCGCCGCTGCCCCACGCCCGGGCCAGCACGTCAGTGCTGGCTCGGCCATCCCCTCCAGCCCGGGCCAGCACGTCGGTGCCGGCGGCAGTCAGGGCCAGCGTGCCGGGGCCGGCCGGGGTGCGGCAGGCCCACCAGAAGGTGCCGTCGACGAACCGGGCGGTCGGGTCGCCGGCGCCGTGGCACAGCGGCCCCAGGGTGCGCGCCAGGTCGACCGGGGCCGTTGGCCGCCAGCGGAGCTCGGCCGTCGGGGTGCTGCTCATGTCCTGTCCTACAACTAGCTGTCGGCCGAGAATCGCACGCTGCCGTCGGGCAGTTGGACGTCCGGCCAGATCCGGGCCCCGTACAGTAACTCGATCCCGGAACCGAGCACCACCCGGTCGCCGACCACCACGCCGTCCAGCACGCTGCCGCTGCCCACCACCGCATCCCGGCCGACGATGCTGGCCCGCACCGAGGCACCGGCCGCCACCCGGACGCCGTCGAAGAGCACCGAGCCGTCGACCACCGCGCCGGCCTCCACCTCGCAGTCCCGGCCGACGGTGCAGCCGCCGGTCAGGATCGCGGAGTCGGCGACCTTCGCGCCGGGCAGCACCAGTGCCTCGCCGGTGGGCCCCGGCAGGGCCTCGGTAGGCGCGATTCCCCTTACCAGGTCGGCCGATCCGGCCACGAAGTCGGCGGGCTTGCCGAGGTCGCGCCAGTAGCTGGTGTCGAGGTAGCCGGCCACCCGCGCGCCGCCGGCGAGCAGGCCCGGAAAGGTCTCCCGCTCCACCGAGACCGGCCGCCCGGACGGGATGGACTCCACCACCGCGCGGGAGAACACGTAGGTGCCGGCGTTGATCTGGTCGGTGACCGGGTTCGGATCCTTCTCCAGGAACGCCGTCACCCGGCCGTCGGCGTCGGTGGGCACGCAGCCGAAGGCACGCGGATCGTCCACCGTGGTCAGGTGCAGGGTGACGTCGGCGGCCGAGCGGCGGTGCTCGCCGAGCAGGCCGGTCAGGTCGCAGCCGGTCAGGATGTCGCCGTTGAAGATCATCGCGGTGTCGCCGCGCAGCAGGTGCTGGACGTTGCCGATCGCGCCGCCAGTGCCCAGCGGTTCCTCCTCGACCACGTACTCCAGCTCCAGGCCGAGCGCCGCCCCGTCGCCGAAGTACTCGGAGAACACCTCGGCCTGGTAGCTGGTGCCCAGGATCACGTGCCCGATGCCGGCGGCCCGAATTCGTGAGAGCAGGTGGGTCAGGAACGGCACCCCGGCGGTCGGCAGCATCGGCTTGGGCGCGGACAGCGTCAGCGGCCGCAGCCGGGTGCCCTTGCCCCCCACCAGCACGATCGCCTCGACCGTTCCCGGAGGAAACGCAGTCATTCAGCTCGTCCTCTGTTCGGGCGGCGGGTCCGTCCCCGCTGCTTGCGGTGCGGCCGGGCGCCGGCACTGACGCCGGAAAGCCGCAGCGACAGCTGTTCCCGTACCGCCAGCCCCAGCCGGACCACCAGCCGCAGCGGCAGCCAGCGCGGGCCCGGATAGTGCCGGCTGAAGTACAGCCAGGCGCTGCGGTGGTGCGCCGAGGTCATTGCCGCGGCGTGCCGGGAGGTGGCGTGCGATCCGGTGTGGGTGACCACCGCGCTCGGCACGTAGACGTTCAGCCAGCCGGCGTCGGCCAGCCGCTCGCCGAGGTCGACGTCCTCGAAGTACATGAAGTACGCCGGGTCGAATCCCCCGACCGAGGAGAAGGCCTGCCGGCGCAGCAGCAGGCAGGACCCCGACAGCCACCCGGCGGTCCGCTCGTGCAGCTCCTCGTTCTCGCGGCGGTAGCGCACGCTCCACGGGTTGCCCGGCCACCACCAGCCGAACACGGCATGCCCGATGCCGCGTCCCAGGGTGGGCAGCGCCCGCGCCGACGGGTAGACCTGGCCGTCCGGCTGGCGGATCAGCGGGCCGAGCGCACCGGCCCGCGGCCAGCGCGCCGCGGCGGCCAGCAGCTCGTCCAGCGAACCCGGCTCCCACACCACGTCCGGATTGGCCACCACCACCCAGTCGGCGCTGGTGGCCGCCACTCCGGCGTTGGCGGCCCGGCCGTAGCCGACATTGCTGCCGGTGCTGAGCAGCGTCACCCCGGGCCGCTCGGCGGCGGCCTGCGGCGCCCCGTCCAGCGAGCCGTTGTCGGCCAGCAGCACCTCGACGGAGCGCTCGGTGGCCCGCTGCAGGCTGTCCAGGAAGCCGGTCAACGAGCTGCCCGGTGAGTAGGTGACCGCGACCACCGCAACGCTCGCGCGAGCCGGCGAGTCGGCGGCGGCGATCGGGTCCAGCGTGGCGCCGGTCACCGCCGGCCCGCCTGCCGGCCGCGGTGCAGCGCCTTCTCGTAACCGGCCAGGTGGGCTTGGGCACAGGCGGCCCAGCTGAACCCGCGGGCCCGGACCAGGCCCGCCCGGCTCAGCCGGGCACGCAGCTCCGGATCGGTCAGCAGCCGGCCCAGCGCGTCGGCGATCGAGGCGTCGTCCGGCTCGGTGTAGGCGACCGCGTCGCCGCCGACCTCGGGCAGCGCCAGCCGGCGGGTGGTCAGCACCGCCGCGCCGCAGGCCATCGCCTCCAGCACCGGCAGCCCGAAGCCCTCCCCCAGGCTGGGATAGGCCACCACCGCGGCAGCGCCCAGCAGCCCCGGCAGGTCCGCCAGCGGCAGGTAGCCCGGCCGCAGCAGCCGCAGCCCGGCCGGCACCGCCGCCACCGCGGCCTCCAGCTCGCGGTCCCAGCCCGCCCCGCCGGCCAGCACCAGGGCCGGCGGCCGGCGGCCGGCCTGCAGCGTGGCGCACGCCGCCACCCAGCCCCGGATCAGCGCCGGGACGTTCTTGCGCGGTTCCAGGGTGCCCAGGAAGGCGACGAACTCCTCGTCCGGTTCCAGGCCGGCCGCGGCGCGGGCCCGGGCCCGGGCGGCGTCGTCCGGCGGCCGGAACAGCCCGGTGTCGACGCCCAGGTGGGCCACCTGCACCCGGTCCGGGTCCAGGCCCAGCCGGGAGTGCAGCTCGTCGGCGGTGGCCTGGGCCGGCACGATGCAGACGTCGGCCCGGCGGGCGGCCAGCCGGGTCGCGGCCCGGAAGAACGGCCCCTTGGCCCGGGTGTGCCACTCCGGGTTGGAGAAGAAGGTGGCGTCGTGCACGGTGACTGCCAGCGGGCCGGTCCAGCGCAGCGGCGAGGTGTAGTGCGGCGAGTGCAGCAGGTCCGCGCCGGCCCGGGCCGCCACCCCGGGCAGCCCGTACTGCTCCCAGGCCAGCCGGCCCAACCGACCGGCCGGCACCGACACGCCCGGCAGGCAGTCGATGCCCAGCTCGGCGAAGTGTTGCCGGTCACGGGCCTGGGCAAGCGCGACCACGTCGGCGCCGGCCGCCACCAGGGCGGGCAGCAGGTTGTCCAGGTATCGCCCCACGCCGCGCAGCTGGGCGGGGATGGCCGTGGCGTCGACGAGCACACGCGGCACGGCAGGACTCCAGACCGGGGTTGGGAACCGGACGGGCCCGATCCTAGCGAACGGCGGCCGCCCTCCCGGCCGCGCCGGAACCGCCGGGCGAGGCGCACTCCCCGGGCGGGTGCACTACAGCCGGCGAGGCACCGGCCCGTCCGGCGGCTGGCCGGCGGCGGGTCCGGCAGGCACTAAGCTCGGTGTCCGTGCCGGTATCCGACAGCGACGCGCCCGCGTCCGTGCCGCCGGGCCAGCCCTCGCCGAGCCAGCCCTCGCTGGACCAGCCGTCCCCCGGCCAGGCAACGCCGGACCAGCCGGCGGCGGACGGGTCCGGACGGAGCCGGCTGGCCACGCTGGTCAAGGCCGCCGGCATGGCAATCGCGGTGCTGGCGGTGGCGCTGTGCGTGCTGACCCTGGCCCGGGAGTGGCAGGACATCCAGGACGCGCTGGGCGACGCCCGGCCGGGCTGGCTGCTGCTCGGACTGCTGGCGGCCGCCGGCGGGATGACCGGCCTGGGGCTGCTGTGGTGGCGCTGCCTGCAGGTCTTCGACGCGCCGGCCCGGCGCCGGGACGCGGTGGCCTGGTACTTCGGCGGCGAACTGGGCAAGTACGTCCCGGGCGGGGTGTGGCCGGTGCTCGGACGCGGCGAGCTGGCCGCCCGGGCCGGCATCTCGCGCACCACCGGCTACGTCACCACCCTGATCTGCTACGCCGCGATGTGCGTGGCCGCCGCCGTGGTGTGCGGCGTGCTGGCCCCGTTCGTCGCCCTCGACGGCGCCGGGCTGAGCTGGGGCTGGCTGATGCTGGCGCTCATCCCGCTGGGCCTGGGCGCACTGCACCCGGCGGTGCTCGGCCGGCTGCTGGTGCTCGGCGCCAAGCTGACCCGCGGCCGCGTCCAGCTCGAGCCCCGGCCGTGGCGCACCATGCTGGGCCTGACCGGCTGGTCGATCGCCACCTGGCTGCTGGTGGGTGCGGCCTCGGTGTGCGTCACCGAGGCGCTCGCCTACTCCCAGCAGCCGGCCCGGGTGGCCTTCGCCGCGGTGGCCGCCTGGATCATCGGCTTCCTGGCGATCCCGGTGCCGGCCGGCGCGGGCCTGCGCGAGCTGGTGTTCCTGGCCATCAGCGGCCTGGACAGCGGGCCGGCGGTCGCGGTGGCCGCCATCGCCCGGCTGCTGTTCATCGCCGTCGACGCCGGCGGCGGCCTGCTCGGGCTGTGGGCGGCGCGCCGGACCAGCCCCGCCCGCAACCCCGAAAGCACCGAGAGCACCGGGAGCGCCGACAGCGCACCGACCACCGCGCCGGCCGACGGCGCCCTGACGAACGGGAGCATCCAGTGACCTCCAAGACCGACGCGCTGCTGCGTGCCAAGGGCCTGTACGCGGCCGGCGCCCGGGAGGCGGGCACGGTGCTCACCAAGGTGGGCCTGCTCAGCGAGCAGGCGCCCTCGCGCGACCGGCGCACCAGGCACTGGCTCTACAGCCTGACCCGGGCCTACGACTCGCTTGCCATCGCCGAGCTGGACGTGCCGTGGTGGACCTACCGCGCCATCGACGTCGTAGAAGCATGGCTGGCTGCCCACCCCCGCCCGGTGCGGGTGTTCGAGTACGGCTCGGGCGCCAGCACCCTGTGGCTGGCCAAGCGGGCCGAGGAGGTGCACTCGGTCGAGCACCACCGCGAGTTCGGCGAGCACCTGCGCGGCTCGCTGGCGCCGCTGGCCAACGTCGAGTTCCGGATCGTCGAGCCGGTGCCCTCGGCCACGCCGGTGGTGGGCTCGCACAAGGAGGGCGCGGCGGGTCTGGACTTCGCCGGCTACGTGGCCAGCATCGATGACGTGGCGGGCGAGTTCTCGCTGATCGTGATCGACGGCCGGGCCCGCGAGGCCTGCCTGGAACGCGCCCGGCACCGGCTGGCGCCCGGCGGCATGATCGTGTTCGACAACACCCGCCGGCGCCGCTACCGCGAGGCGATCCAGCGGTCCGGGCTCGTCGAGCGCCGGCTGGCCGGCCTCACCCCGACCCTGCCCTACCCCGACCAGACCTCCCTGCTGACCACCGGGTAGCGGGCTCCCATACCGCAGCCGGGCGCGCACCGCATCGCCCGGCGTGCCGCGCTGGCCGGGCGCCCAGCAGCGCGGCGGTATCATCTGCGGGGTTCCCCAAGCGCCGAACGGAGTACTTCGTGACCAACGTCCAGCGACCAGCCGTCGACATCTCCCTGGTCATTCCCGCCAAGGACGAGGTGAAGACGATCGGCCCGCTGGTCGCCGAGATCGTCACCGCGATGCAGCAACGGCCGGAGTTCCGCTACGAGATCGTCTTCGTCGACGACGGCAGCACCGACGGCACCTGGGAGGCGATCCAGGCGGTCGCAGCGGCCGACCCGCGGGTGCGGGCGCTGCGGTTCCGGTCCAACTTCGGCAAGGCGGCGGCGCTGTCGGCCGGGTTCGCCGAGGCACGCGGCGAGATCCTCATCACGCTGGACGCCGACATGCAGGACGACCCCAACGAGCTGCCCCGGCTGCTGGCCACCCTGGAGGGCGGCTACGACCTGGTGACCGGCTACAAGCGCGACCGCAAGGACCCGCTCGGCAAGCGGCTGCCGTCCAAGGTGTTCAACCGGGCCACCGGCGTGGTCACCGGGCTCAAGCTCAACGACCACAACTCCGGCTTCCGGGTCGGCCGCCGGGAGGTCTATGACGTGGTGCCGCTCTACGGCGAGCTGCACCGCTACGTCCCGGCGCTGGCGCACGCCCACGGCTTCAAGGTCACCGAGGTGCCGGTCAACCACCGGCCCCGGCTGCACGGGGTGTCCAAGTACGGCTTGGAAAGATATGCGCGGGGAGCTCTTGATCTGCTCACCGTGGTCTCGATCACCCGCTACGGCCGGCGTCCCTCGCACCTGCTGGGTGGCATCGGCCTGATGTTCGGGGTGATCGGCTCGCTGATCCTGTTCTACCTGCTTGGGGTATGGGTGTTCACCTCGCACGGCATCGGCACCCGGCCGCTGCTGCAGCTGGGCATCCTGCTGGAGATGCTGGCCGTGCAGCTGGTCGGCATGGGCCTGCTGGCCGAGCTGATCATCCACCGGACCGATCGCAACCTCGACACCTCGGTGCCGATCAAGGCCCGCACCGGCGCCCCGCTGGCCATCGAGCCGGCCACCGACACCGCAGTGCTGCCCGCTCCGCTCGGCGCGTCGGCGGTGCCCGCCTCGGCTACCGAGACGACGGTGCTCGAGCCCGCCACGCCGACCGACCCGGCACTGGCCCGTCCCCGGTCGCGCTGAACCGCCGGGACATGGACACCACGGTCACCGGCAGCTCCTCCGACAGTCCCACCGGCTCCGCGCATGCCGGCCCGCCGGTGAGTTCCCCAACGGCCGACCCGGCCACCCGGGCGCCCGCAGGCCGGCCGGGAGCCGGTGACCGCCCCGGCTGGTGGGACAGGGTGGACCAGCGAGCCCGGCGGGTGCATCCGGCCTGGTACGCCGCGCTGCTGGCGCTGCTGCCGGCCCTGCTGATGGCCCGGCGGGTCCACCAGGCCACCCAGATGCAGTACCAGGACTACTGGACGGCGCTGGTGCGCATCACCAACCCGGACGGCAGCCTGCACCTGCGCGGCCTGTTCAGCTACCAGAACGAGCACCCGTTCTTCACCCCGCAGGTGGTCTACTACCTCGACGCCAAGCTGTTCTCCGGCACCAACCACGAGCTGGGCTACTTCGCGATCGCGATGGGACTGGCCTCGCTCGCGGTCCTCTGGCTGCTGCTGCCGCGCCGCTGGCCGGCACTGGCCCGGGTGCTGTTCCTGCTGGCCGCCAGCGCCGTGCTGTTCTGCCCCACCGGGGCGTGGAACTACCTCAAGGGCATGAGCGGCACCGCATGGATCACCGCGAACGTCTTCGGCCTGCTGGGCGTGCTGTTCGCCCGCGACCGGCGCACGGTGCTGGCCACCGCCGCGGCCGCCATGGCGCTGCTGAGCTACGGCACCGGCTTCGCCGCGCCGCTGGCCGTGGTGGCGGTCGCGCTGCTGCAGCGCGACCGCTGGTGGCGCTGGGGACTGCCGCTGGGGCTGTTCTTCGGCGGCCTGGTGGTCTACAAGCTCACCTCCAACGGCGGCACCACCGGCAAGGGGGTCGGCCACGACCCAGGCCTGCTGTCCCAGACCTTCCTGACCAACCTGTCCACGCTGTGGGACCCCCAGGGCGGCACGTTCGGCCTGGTGGCGGGCGCCGCGGGGCTGGCCGTCCTCGCGGTCGGCTTCGTGACGTACTGGACCCGGCGGTTCGACCCGGCCAACCTTGCCGACCCGGACGATCTTGCCGCCTCGGACGACCTCGCCGACCTCACCCCGTGGTGGGGGGTGGCGGTCTATGCCACCGTCGCTGCCGGGCTGATCTCGCTCGGCCGCAGCGAGGTGTTCCTCGGCGACGGCGCGCAGGCCCGGTACGTCTCGCTGTCCGGCCTGTTCTGGATCGCGGTGGCGGTGGTGGGCATCCGCACCGCCCGGACCGCCCGTGAGCTGACTGTGGGGATCGCCGCGGTCGCCGCCGCCGTCCTGGTGTTCTGGGCCGGCAGCCCGCAGCTGTACGCGACCACCGCGGGCGAGACCCCGGTGCAGAACGAGATGGCCGCCGGGGTGCGCTTCGGCGCCACCGACCCCTTCCAGGCCCGGTTGCAGAACCCGCCGGCGGTGGTGTCCCGGCTCAAGGGGCTGGGCAGCTACCCGTTCACCAGCGACTACACCATCGGCTGCGGGTTGAAGCCGGACGCCACCATCGACGCGTCGAGGATCAAGGCGTTGCCGGCCACGCTGTTGCCGAAGTCCGGCTCGCTCGACCACGACCAGCTGGTGGGCGCCACCCGGCAGTTCGACGGCTGGATCTACTGGACCGGCCATCCGCTGCAGTGTGTGGCGGTGCTCGACGGCGCCGGCAAGGTCGTCGGCGGCGGTGCGGTGCACGTGGTGCGTACCGACGTCTCGACCGCCTACCGGGGCCTTCCCAACGACACCGGCTTCGCGGCGGTGACCCCGGCCTCGCACACCGACGCCAAACTGGTGCTGGGCTTCGCCGACGGCTTCTACACCCTGCCGGCCGTTCCGGTCCCGTAGCCGTCCCCGGATGAGAGCCGACTGGCACCCGCCCGCGCATTTTCGCGGGCCGGCGGGGGTTGCACATCGCCGGCCGCGGACGACCTGTCAGTGATGGACGACGACGGTCGCGAGCTCGCCGAGCTCGTGGAGCGGTGGGAGACAGGCTACGGCGGCGATGTCGGCAGCCTGTACGAGTCGCTGCGCGAGGGCATGCACCAGTACGCCCGCCGCGGTATCCAGCGGGTGCTTGCCAAGCCACCGGACGAGCACCGGGTGTCCGACGTCGTCTACACCGCCTTCCTGGAGCTGCTGCGGGGCGATCCGGCCGCGATGACCTCGCCGGTCGGGCTGTCCCGGACCATCGCCTACCGGCGCGGCATCGACGAGGGCCGGCGCATCCTGCGGGAGCGCCAGCGGCTGTCCAGCCTGGACGCCCTCGACATCGCCACCAGCCTGCCGGACCGGCGCGAGATCCTGGCCGCCGCCGAGGAGGAGGCGCTGCACCAGCTGGTGGCCAGCTGCCTGGAGGCATTGACCACCGACCAGCGCGCGGTGGTCCGGGCGACGGTGATGGGCGGCCAGACGCTGTCGGACTGGGCGCTGACGGTGGGCACCTCGCACCAGGCGGTGAGCCGGCAACGCGCGCGGGCGCTGGAGGCGCTGCGCCGCTGCGTACGGCGCCAGCGTGCCACCGCAGCCGGAAAACCGGCAGGAAAGCCAGCCGGAAAGGAGATCTCCCGTGGTCGACGCAGCTGACTTCGACGATGTGGCCAGCGATCTGGTCGACGGCTACCTGGCGTTCCTGCGGGGCCGCGGCCCGGAGCCGGACCTCGGCCAGCTCACCGCCGACCAGCGGCGCCGGATCACCGAGCAGTTCGCGATCGTGTCGGCGCTGGCCGACCGGGCTCCGGCGCTGCCGCCGCTGGAGCAGGACCCGGTGGCGATCCGGCTGGGGCTGGCGGGGCCCGCGGCCGGTTCCCCGGCGGACGGCGCGAACCCGGCGGACGGCGCGAACCCGGTCGAGGCGGCGCTGCGCCAGCTGGAGCTGCGCTTCGAGGGCCAGGTGGTGCTGGACTACGCGCCGGCCTGGCGGCACTGGCAGTCGCCGCAGATGTCGGCGGTGGCCCAGTGCAGCGCGCTGGGCAACACCGTCGCGGTGTTCGGCGCGCCGGACGGACTGCCCGCCGGGGAGCCGTCCGGGGTGGCGTTCTTCCTGCGCTACTACCCCGACGTCTCGGCGGTCTGCCTGACCTCCCTCGACGCCCTGGACGCGGTGCTGCTGACCGCGGCGGACGTCAACGCCTCCGTCGACCCGGTCCGGGGCTGGCTGGAGCCCGGCGTGGGAGTTCCGGCCGGGCCGCTGGAGGTCACCCTCGGCCGGTACTTCGAGGCCCGGCTGCCGCACTGGGAGCGGGTCGTCGGGCTGGGTGAGCTGATCGACCTCGGCGACGTGACTGCAGACGCCACCGCGGTAGCCACCAGCACGCTGGCGCAGGCGCGCCGGGCCCGGCCCCGGCTGGCACACCGCCGGGCCGCGGTCGCCTCGTTGAAGGCGCTGGAGCCGGCCGACATCGCCGGCCTGGTGGTCGACGTCCAGGCCGGCCGGCTGTCCGGGGACGCCCTGCTGTCCCGGCTGTCGGCCCTGTCCGAAGCGCTCGCGTCATGATCGGCCGGATCCGGCTGCGGCACTGGCGGGCCTATGAGGACCTCGACCTGCGGCTGACCCGTCCGGTGACGTTTTTCGTCGCCCCCAACGGGGTGGGCAAGACCTCGCTGGTGGAGGCGGTCCGCTGGTGCCTGCTGGGGTTGCCCGACCGCCGGGCGGCGGTCCGCGCGATCCGCGGCGGCCACGAGACGGCGACGGTCGAGCTCGACCTGGACCTGCCGGGCTATCCGGACGTGCGGGTGGAGCGGTCGCTGCGCCGCTCCGGCGCGAGCAGCTTCTCGGCGAACGTGGCCGGCGAGACCCTGGACGAGCAGGACTTCGCCGCGTTGCTGGCCAAGGCCTGGTCGGCCGAGGCCGGGGTGCTGGACGCGATCGTGTTCGGCCGGGAACCCGGCGGCAAGGCCACCGGGTTCCCGATCCGGGACCACCTGGCAGAGGTGTTCGGGGTGCAGACGCTGCTCACCGCGGCGTCCGAGCTCGGCGAGCGCCGCCAGCAGCTGGCGACCTCCATCCGGTCGCTGCGCGCCGATGCCGAGGCCGGCGACGAGGCCTTCGCCTCGGTCAGCCAGGAGATCGCCGGCCTGGAGGACCGGCTGGCCGCGCTGACGGCGCGGCGTGAGCAGCTGGCGGCCGAGGTGGCGGGCGCAGAACCGGCCGCCCGGCTGGCCACCCGCTGGGAGCAGTACCGGGCCGAGGCTGCCGAGTTCGACGCCAAGGCCACCACGCTGGCCACCCAGATGGCCGACCTGGTGCAGCTGGGCGACCGGGATCTGCTCGCCGCCCTCGACGAGACCCAGCAGCAGACCGCCGCCGCGCTCGACGAGGCGATGGCCGCCACCTCGGCGGCCGAGGTGCGGGCCGCCCGGTCCGCCTCGGCCGCCCAGCTGCTGGCGACGGCTGCCGGCCAGTGCCCCACCTGCCTGCGCCCGCTATCCGAGCACGAGCGGGAGACCGCCCTCGCCGCGCACGGCCGGGTCGGCGAGGACACCGGCACCGACATCTCCTCCCACCGGGACGAGACCCGCCGGCTGCGCGCCCGGCTCACCACGATCTCCCGGCTCACCGCCGCCCTGAACCGGCTGCGGCCGCCCGTCGAGCCGGACCAGGCCGACCCAGGGCCGGCCGCTGCCGAGGCGCTGGCCGCCGCCCGCCGGCGTGGGGTGGAACTGGCCGAGGCGCACGGCGCGCTCACCGCGCAACTGCGCGCCGCCCGGCAGCGGTTGGCCGACCTCGACACCGCCGCCGCCGACCAGGCCGCGCTGGTCGCGGCCACCCGCGAGGACCTGGTGCTGGAAGTGGCCCAGAACAGCATGACGGAGCTGGCCGACCGCTACCTGACCCAGCGGATCAACCCTCTCGCGACCGAGATCGCGCACCGCTGGAAGCTGCTGTTCGGCTCCGAGGGGCTGCAGTTCGGCCCGTCCGGGGAGCTGACCTTCACGCACGGCGGCATCGACCTGGAACTGGAGGACCTCAGCGGCGCCGAGCGGTCCGTCGCGGTGCTGGTGACCCGGCTGCTGCTGGCCACCTCGGCGACCCGGGCCTCCACCATCTGGTTCGACGAGCCGCTGGAGCACCTGGACCCGGCACGCCGGGCGGCGGTCGCCCAGACCCTGGTACGGGCCGCCCAGGCCGGCGCGATCGGCCAGATCCTGGTCACCACCTACGAGGAGGGCATCGCCCGGCGGTTGCAGGCGACCGCGCCGGACACCGTGTCCCTGACCTACGCGCGTACCACAGACCGGTGACAAATTAACGAAGACACGCCGGTTGCAGAACGGTTGATGCGTTCGACCTTGGAGTGAGGGCCCGGAATCGGGGCACCCACCAGGAGGACTGACGATGACGCAATCGATCTTCGACGCCGGCGTGCGGGTCGACACCGGGACCGAGCGCCCGCTGTCCCGCCCACAGGCGGCTTTCGGCTACGACGTGGACGGCACCAGCTACGAGTACGACCAGCCCACCATCTCCGGGGGCCAGATCATGTTCGAGGCCGGCATCTACCCGCAGCAGGGCCTGATCCAGATCCTGAACGACGGCTCCCGGGTCACGGTCACCGCGGCGGACACCGTCAACCTCGCCTCCGGTGCCCACTTCAAGCGTCGTCCGCGGTTCAAGCGTGGCTGAGCCGGTTCCCGTGCCGGCGGAGCTGGCCGAACGCCTGGCGCAGGAGAAACCCTTGCTGCGCCAGGCGTTTCCGGCCGCGACGATCGACGCCGAAGGCCTGACCCTCACCCTGGCCAGCCACCGGTTGCCGCCCGGCTGGTCGCGGCAGCACACCGAGGTGTTGATCGCCATCCCGGTCAACTACCCGGCCGGCCAGCCGGACAACGTCTGCGTCCGGCCGGACCTGACCCTGACCAGCGGCGCCGTTCCCGGCAACTGCCAGGGCATCCAGACCCACGCCGGCCGGCCGTGGCTGCAGCTGTCCTACCACGTCCATCCCGCCGACTGGCGCCCCCGGGCCGACCCGGCAGCAGGCAGCACCCTGGCCGACTACCTGGCCGGGGCGCTCACCCGACTCGACGAAGCGAGCTGAGGGAAACCGTGAGCACCTTGAAGTTCACCGATCCGGAGCACTGGAACCGGATCGAGCGGCACCTGTCGGCCGGCAGCGGCGAACGGTTCGCCTTCGCCTACACCCGCACCATCTCCAACACCGCCGCCGGCCCGGTGCTGGAGGTGGTCAAGAGCGTGCTGATCGACGACGCCGATACCAGCCGCGGCATCGACGGCTGGTACATCCGCGACCAGGCCCTCGACCACGTGCACAACTACGCCCTGGTCACCGGGTACGGCATCGTCGAGTTCCACAACCACCACCACGGCCCGGCCGGCTTCTCCGCCGTCGACGAGGACGCCCTCGCCCCCACGGTGGTCTACAGCCTGGACCTGCTCGGCGGCCTCCCGTACGCGGCGGCGGTCTGGGCCGACGGCGCCGTGCACGCCGAGTGGTGGCGGCTGAACGAGCGCGGCCGGGTCGAGCGCGGCCAGTTCGACACCATCACCGTCTACGGCGACCAGTTGCGGGTGCTCAACGCCAGACCGGTCACCGAGGAGCGGCTGTCCCGGCAGGTGCCGCTGCTGGGCACCCGGGCCCAGGCCGCGATCGCCACCCTGCGGGTCGCGGTGGTGGGGGTCGGCGGCACCGGGTCGCAGCTGGCCCAGGGGCTGGCCTACCTGGGCTTTCGCAACGTGCTGCTGATGGACGACGACCTGGTCGAGATCTCGAACCTCAACCGGATGGTGACCGCCGGCTACGCCGACGTGGGCCGGCCCAAGACCGAGGTGACCCGCAAGCGGATGCGCGCCATCGACCCGATGGGCACCGTGGTCACCGCGGGCGGGATCACGGCGACCAGCGAGCACCCGGAGCTCGACGACGTCGACCTGATCATCGGCTGCGTCGACAACGACGGCCCGCGCAACCGGCTCAACCAGATCGCGGTGCTCACCCGGACGCCCTACCTCGACATCGCCACCGGCGTGGACGACTCCGCCGAGCCGTTCGCGCTCGGCGGCCGGGTGGTGCTCACCGCGCCGCCCGGGCCGTGCCTGACCTGCCTGGGCGAGCTGGACGCCGCCGAGATCGCCCGGTGGGCCAAGCCCGCCGCCCAGCGGGAACTGGACCGGCTGCACGGCTACGGCACCGGCACCGCGAACCCGTCGGTGGTCTATCTGAACGGGCTGACCGTCAACGCCGCCCTGACCGAGCTCGCGGCGTGGCTGTCCGGGGTGCGGCCGCCGGCCCAGTGGCTGGACATCGACGTGGTGGGCGACCCGTCCCGGCCGGGCACCCAGGTCGACCCGCGCGACGTGGTCGGGCCGGACCCCGGTTGCATCACCTGCGCCGGTGGCAACCGGTGGCGCACCACCCTGCGCCCGCGGGTGCAGGCCGCCGCGGCGGTGAACGCCTAGTGGTCCGCCGGGTAACCGAAGGCAGATGGCTCTGGTCTAGCCGCCGTCCTGCCACCTATTATCGAACGTATGTTCGACCACCCTCCCCAGCCGCCCCATCGAGGTCCCTCATGCAGAGTTCTCCCCTCCCCGCCTACGGCGCGGTCCGGTACTGCCCGGCCGGCCACTGGCAGCCACGTCCCGGCCTGCACCCGCTGGGCAACGCCACGCCGATGTCGGCCTACCGGGTCCGCAGCGGCACTCGCAAGCTGGAGTTGAACGGCCAGTTCACCGAGTGGCCGGCCGACCAGCTGTTCGTGCGCCGGTGCACCAAGGTGGTGCGGGTCGAGGACCCGAACACCGGCCGCGCGGTGTCCATCCTGTGCGGCCAGGAGTGGGTCGAGTCGACGCACGGCTCCACCCATTACTGGGCGGTCAGCTGACGTGGTCGTCCACAGACGGGTCGGCTGACGTGGTCGTCCACAGGCCGGGCGGCTGATCCCGTCCGTCCACAGGCAGGTTATCGATCGGGCTCCCACCCTCGTCCGATCGGTAACCTGCCGGGACCGATGGTGGTCGCTTTCGTTACCGGCCTGGTGACAACGTTGTCCGCGCGACCACCCAGCGTCCGAATGGGAGTCCGCGGTGCAGCCGATCCGAACGCCGAGCGAGGAGCAGGTCCCCTCGCTCGGCGTCATCGAGTCGGTCCTGGAGCGCGAGGACGACTCCTACCGCGACCGGGCCAACGGCATCGATAGCAAGGCCGGCATGATCCTGGGCGCTGCCGGCGTCATCGTCGCGCTGGTCGGCACCACCACCAGCGTCACCGCGCTCCTCGGCCAGGCCCTGGCGATCGCGGCCGGTGCCGCCGCGGCGTGGGTGATAGTCCCGCGCATCGAGGCGGCTGTCGCATCGCGGGACCTCCGTGACCGGTACCTTGACGCGGCTGCGGTGCACACCCGGCTCATGGTGCTGAACTTGCGGATACTCCTGCAGACGAGAAATGAAGCGCGGCTGCTGACCAAGACACGACGACTGCGGTCGGCCTCCGTGCTGCTGCTCGGCTCCGCTGTCATCATCCTGGTGAGCGGTATTCTCAGAACTGTCGGATGACTGGAAGCTCATATGACACCTGACCTGAACTCCAAAAGTGGTACTGACAGTGCCTTGACGCAGCTGACGGCGGAGCAGATCGAGGCGATGTTCCCCGCTGACCCGGACCTCTTTCACAGTCCGGAAGGCGAAACTCGCGAGGTGAGGGAGCTACGGGCCCAGGCCCGCGCTCGCCGGGAGGAACTGGACCGCAAATACCCGGGGCTGCGGGTCAGCTAGCCGGTAGCGGCCGGCCGATCCGGACCTCGGTCAGGCAGACGCCGGCCTGCCGGGCGTCCAGTCGCAGCGTCTGGATCGCGGTGGCCCGGGTCATGAAGGTCAGCTCACCGGAGCCGGTCACCGGGAAGCCCCGGAACGATCCGGTCGCCTCCACGTAGCGGCCCCCGTCGAAGACCGCGAACCGCAGCAACGAGAGCTTGGCCACCCGGTAACGCAACACCACGGTCCAGAACCCCTTGTCCAGCGCCGGCCGCACCGGCGCGACGACCTGCTGCCGGTCGGTAGTGCAGGACAGCTCGGCCCGGGCGCGGATGTCGAGCCGGGCCGGCACCAGCTGGCCGGCGGGGTCCACCAGGTACATCGGCCGGCGCAGGTCGTCGGTCGAGATCTCGTGCCCGCTGACCAGCCGGGCCAGGTACGGCGTGCTGCTGTAGCGCCCGTACGTGGTCAGCGACACCGTGTTCGGCGCCATGGTGGTGTAGAGGCTCCAGGGCCCCCGGGCGTCGGCCGCCTCGATGCCCCGTCGCAGGTTGGCCATGTAGTCGCGGCCGGGCGCGGTGCTCCAGCGCCGCGAGATCGGCACCGCCGAGGTGAGGAACACCGTCCAAGTGACCAGCAGCGCCACCCCGCCTAGCAGCAGGTGGCGGCGGTTCATGCCGCGCCAACTGCCGCCCAGGCGGCCGCGCGGAGCATGCAGCGGCCGGCCGTCCGCGGGTGCGGAATCGGGTCGGGTCGGGTCGGGGCCCGGCCGCAGCAGCACCACCGCGAGCGCCAGCACCGCCAGCGGCAGCATGTCGGAGAGGTAGCGGAACTCGTTGCCGATCCGCGGCCCGTGCGAGGCCAGCCGGGCGGTCGCGATCGAGTACTGGGCGACCAGGAAGATCGGCAGCAGGATCAGCCAGCCGCGCAGCGACCGCCAGCCCAGCCGGCGCAGGCCGAGCAGCGCGATCAGGCCCAGCGCCACCTCAGTGACCACCAGCCACCACAGCGGGGTGCCGGCCGTGGACTCCGGCCCCAGCGGGTTGCTGTTGAGCGGGCCGCCGAACAGCCCCGGCACCAGCGAGTGACTCCATGCCACCCACAGGTAGTGCACCACCTCGCCGCCGGTGTAGCCCGGCTGCTTGCGGACGAACGAGCCGGTCAGGTAGTACCAGAGGAACCCGGCGGCCGCCGCGGCCAGCGACAGGTAACCGATCCAGGCCTGCCGCACCACCCGCAGCACTTCTCGCGGCCGCAGGCTGGGGCTCACCGCCGCCGGCAGGAACAGGGCTCCGAACAGGCCGCCGAACAGGGTGCGCTCGTAGAACATCAGCCCGGCCAGCATCCACAGGCCGGCCAGCAGCCCCCACAGCATCCGCCGGCCGTCCCGTTCACTGAGGTAGCAGCGGACCAGCGACGCGCAGCTGAGGGCACTGGCCAGCGAGCAGGCAGTCACCCCGGACCCACCTGCCCACCACTGCCCGGTCGGCAGCCACAGCGCGGTGGCGCCCACCATCGAGGCGAACACCAGGTGCAGCGGGCTCGGCGGGAAGAGGTTGCGCAGGATCCGGTAGACGGTGAAGGCGGTCAGCCCGATTCCCACCGCCACCAGGCCGGCGGCCACCTGGTAGTTCAGGCCGAACGCCCTGATCAGCAGCCAGTTGACCAGCCGGTTACCTGGCTGCGGATGGCCGAACACCGTCAGGTTCAGGTAGTCCGACGACAGTGGGGACGTCTGCGCGAGCTCCAGGTTCTCGAAGTCGTCCAGGAACCAGTAGCCGACGCTCATGAACCGGTACAGCAGCCCGGCCTGCACCACGACCAGCACGACGGCCAGCCAGTCCAGCAGCCTGCGCGGGTTCACCGGCGCCGCGGTCTGGCCCGGTTCGGAAGCAACGGCTGCCTGGCTCACCACGGAGGCCAGTATCGCATCGGAGGCCGGTCCGGCCGGTCAGGGGCGGTGTCCGGCGGTGCGGGCCGGTGGTGGCGGGCCGACCGATAAACTGCGCTGCGCGGGCCGCCCCGCAGCTACCAGGCACCCGCCTGAACCCGCCGTCGCAGCTAGGAGAGACCGTGTCAGAGCCCAGCATCTCGACCGGACCGGCGTCCGACACCTCGTCCGACGCCGCAGCGCTCGACGGGGCCGGCGGCGCGGAACCGGCGGTCGAGGCGGCGCCACCGGCCGTGGCCACCGACCACTACTCCAAGTCGGCCAACGCCGAAGTCTGGTGGCAGGCCCACTTCGAGCAGGCCGCCGGCCAGGTCATCGACTTCTTCGCCGGCGACGGGATCTCCCTGGAGGGCAAGACGGTCGCCGACATCGGCTGCGGGGACGGCATCATCGACCTCGGGGTGGCGCTGCAGGCAAAGCCGGACCGGTTGGTGGGCTTCGACATCCTGGTGCACGACATCGAGGAGCTGGCCGAGCGGGCCGCGACCTTCGCCGGCATCGAGAAGCTGCCGGACAACCTGTACTTCTGCACCAGCGAGCCGACCCGGCTGCCGGCCGAGGACGACGAGTTCGACTACGTGATCAGCTGGTCGGCCTTCGAGCACATCGCCGACCCGGTGGCGATCCTGCACGAGATCCGCCGGGTGCTGCGCCCGCACGGGGTGCTGTTCATCCAGCTGTGGCCGTTCTACCACTCCGCGCACGGCACCCACCTGGTCGACTGGTTCCCGGACGGCTTCGCGCAGTTCCGGCACAGCCAGGACGCGATCCTGCGCCGGATCCGTTCCAGCGGCGGCGACCAGGCACTGGCCAGCGACATGATCGAGGCGTTCCTGACCCTGAACCAGATCACCGCCGACGGCCTGCAGGACGCGATGCGCCAGGCCGGCTTCCGGATCGTCAAGGTGGCGCTGTCGTCCGAGGCGGTGCACATCCCACCAGAGGCCGCGCACCTGCCATTGTCCCAGGTCGCGATCAGCGGCATCAAGCTGCTGGCCATCGCCGACGGCCAACCCACCTCCGAGCCCAGCCCGCGGCACCAGCCCGAGACCGAGCAGCCCGGCGCCGAGCCGTCCGACGACCCGGGAGAACCGCCGGCCGGCCAGCCCCGGCACGCCGCGCCGACCGCGGAGCCGGACGACGACGAGCCGGAGGCCGGCTCCCCCAGCTGACCCAGGCCGCTCGGGTCGGCGGGTTCAGTCGGAGTAAGCGTCTGGCCACTGACGCCGGACGGCGGTCTCGTCCCATCCGGTCTGCAGCCGGTTGTGGGCGCGGTTGGCCAGCGTCTCCAGTGCCCGCACCACCTCGGCGGGCAGCGACTGACCCATACCTGCCAGGTAGGAGGCGAGCACGTTCACCGCTGTCGCCTCGGCCGGTGTCATCCTCGCCATGGTTGCCAGGCTATCGCTCGCTATAGCCCTCACATGGCTGGCTACAGCTGACCGGCGAAACCAGCGCTTGCGGCCAGGGCGTCCGGTCTGCTGCGGCACCGCGGCCCGGTTCGCACCCCTACCCGGCGGTCTTCAGCGCCCAACAGTTGGCCGGTGAGACCGGCCGCAGCACGTTGTGCACCGAAGGCCTCACCTCGCGTGACCCGGCCGGGGCCCGACCGGCGCTAGCATGGATCTGCACCGTCGCCACAAGCCGAGGCGATGGTGTGCTTTCGATAGTCCAGCAGGGGCGGTCGCCCATCCCCTGGACTGGTGGCTGAGGGTCGTCGGCCCCCGCGGTGTCGATCTCGCGGATTTCGGTGGTGCCAGCGGCGTCTCGGAGCAGCCGCCCGGGGTTCTCCTGGCGAGCATCCATCGCCCATCCGCGGGTAGGTGTGCGCATTTTTGGGTCCGGCCGCCGAGCCGGGTTTGGAGGAGGAGTCTGTGGCTCGACCAGGCCGGCGGCATACCGGCACTCGCCGTACCGCTTCGCCGAAGCGGCGGCGTGTCCACGCCTCCGAAGACGTTCTGTCGGTGCTCGCTCGTGCGGTGCGTGAGGTGCAAGCAGCTGTCGAGAGTCGGCACGTGACGCCCGCAGTGCGCACGAAGTTCCAGGCCGTCGCGCTGGTGGTGCGCGAGGAGCATGCCCGGGTCCAGGGGCGGCAGACCGGCAGCCAGGCCAGCCGGGCCGAGCGGTTGAAGCGCCTGGACGGGATCGCAACGATCCTGGCGAAGACCGCCGTACGTGACCCCAGGCTCCTCGCGCTGCTCGCCGAAGATGCCGTCGTCTCCGACGCGGCCAGGTCGCTCAAGCGGGACATGTTGCGGGCGGCGGGTATCGACCCGGCACCGGAGGAGATCGCGCCGCCGGAGCCCGCGGCCGCCTCCGCCGGCACCGACCGTCGGGTCGTGCCCCAGTCGGTCGTATCTCGACAGCTGGCCAACCCGTTTCTCGCCCCCGACTTCTCCCCCGCCCGGCCGAGCCAGGTCGGTTCGCGCCGCTTGGCCGGCTGGGAGCTACTCAACCCGCTCCTCAGGTCGTTCGAACGTGCCGAGGGCGGAGCTTCGGCGTGCATGGACCTACCCGCGCCGGCCCGGTTGCGCGTACCGGGGAACCGGGAACTGATGCCCCACCAGGCGCAGCTGGTCGCCGCCGCCGCGGCTGGCCACCGGACCTTCCTGCTCGCGGACGAGCCGGGCCTGGGCAAGACGGCTCAGGCGCTGCTCGCCGCGCAGGTGGCGAACGCCTACCCGCTGCTGGTGGTCGTACCGAGTGTCGTGAAGACCAACTGGGTACGCGAGGCCGGCCTGTGGACGCCGAACCGCGCGGCCACCGCGGTGCACGGCAACGGTGACACGGTCGACGGCTTTGCCGACATCGTCGTGGTCAACTACGAGGTGCTCGACCGCCACGTGGGGTGGTTCGGCGAGTTCGGGTTCCGCGGCATGGTCGTCGACGAGGCACACTTCATCAAGAACAAGTCCTCCCAACGCTCGCAGCACGTCTTGGAGCTCTCCAAGCGCATCAGGTCCTGCACCTCGCGCCCGTTGCTGATGGCCCTCACCGGCACCCCGCTGATCAACGACATCGAGGATTTCCTGGCCATCTGGCAGTTCCTCGGCTGGATCGACGAGACCGAGCCGCTCGCCGAGCTGATGGGCTCCCTCGAGAAGACCGGCCTGACCCCCGCGGACCCGGGGTTCTACGCCGCCGCCCGCACGTGCGTGATCGATCTCGGCATCGTCCGCCGCCGCAAGGTCGATGTTGCTGCCGACATCCCCGCCCGCCGCACCGCCGACCTGCCCGTCGAGCTCGACGAGAAGGTCGGCCGTTCGATTCGCGCGGCAGAGCGCGACCTCGCTCGCCGGCTGGTGTCGCGGTACGAGACCGCGCTGGCGAACCGCCGGTCCGGTGGCGCAGTGGACGGCAGCGGCATCGACCACGACCTCGTGCGCAAGGTGGCCACCTGGGAGCAGAAGGACGCGAGCACGACGGGGACCGGCGAGAACGTGTTCAGCATGATGCGACGCATCGGCCAGGCGAAGGCCGGCCTCGCCGCCGACTATGCGGCACAGCTCGCGCGCAGCGCCGGCAAGGTGGTCTTCTTCGCCAAGCACATCGACGTCATGGACGCGGCTGAGGAGGTCTTCGCCAGGCAGGGGATCCGCTTCTCCTCGATCCGGGGCGACCAGACGCCGGCGTCGCGGCAAAAGAACATCGACGCCTTCGTTAACGACCCCGAGGTCGCCATAGCGGTCTGTTCCCTGACGGCGGCCGGCGTGGGCCTCAATCTGCAGGTCGCGTCCAACCTCGTGCTGGCCGAGCTGTCCTGGACCGACGCGGAACAGACGCAGGCCATCGACCGCAGCCACCGCATCGGCCAGACCGTACCCGTCACCGCATGGCGCATCATCGCCGCGCAAACCATCGACAGCAAGATCGCTGCCCTGATCGACAGCAAGGCGGGGCTGGCCGCCAGAGCGCTGGACGGCTCGGATGAGAACGTCTGGTCGTCGGCCGACGTACAGCACGAGGCGCTGGTCGCATTGTTGACAGATGCGTTGTCTGCGGCGTCGTAGGAGCGAACCAACTCAAAGCCCAAGCGCTCGACCACCTACCGATCAATCTGCGCAGGCTTCGACGAATCAGAAGCCGGCTCCCCCGAGCTGACTGAGCTAGTAGCGCGTCAATCTGTCAGCGGACTAGAATTCGAACTATGTCTCAGACGATGACAGTGACCGACGCCAAGGCACGACTGTCTGAGTTGGTGGCGCTGGTCGAGCAGACGCAGGAGCACATCGACATCACCCGCAACGGCGAGCCTGCCGCCGTCCTGGTTTCACACGCCGAACTCGAAGCCCTGCGAGAGACCATTGCGATCCTGTCCGATCCAGCGATGGTCGCCGACATCCGGGAGGCGGAGGCCGACATCGCGGCTAGGAACACGGTGGATGCCGAGAGCCTCCGCGAGTCGATGCAGGCGCGCCGTCCCACCTCCGCGTGAGCGAGAGTTGGGCAGTCGAACTTTCCGGACCAGCTCGCCGAGCTACACAGAGAGATCTTCCCGAAACCGTCGCCTGGGCGGCCTATACCTTCATCACCGAACGGCTGCCTACCAACCCTTACCGGCTGGGCGGCGAACTCACCGCCCCGTACGAAGGATGTCGATCCGCCCACCTAGGCACCTACCGCGTGGTCTACCGAATCGACGAAAATCGCAAGAAGATCTTGGTTCTCGCGGTACGACTTCGCGGAGACGTCTACGGAACCCGATAGCGAGCCGGGTCGCGATCCCGCGGCGGAACTCAGATGGCCCAAAGGATTCATCTCGAAAGCCCACGACAGGCCACTGACCCAGGCAAGCCGAGTGCTATCCGACCCCCACGGCCGGACTCAGGACCACTGCCGGAACAACCGTGATGGCGCAGATATGCGGCACTTGTCCGGCCCGGAGAGCTTGGCTATTCTGGCGTATCAGGGCAATTGCCTAATCCGGGATCAATGACTTCCCTTGCGAGGCCCCTCATGCGCATCCTCACGTCCCTGCTCACCGCGTTAATCACTGCCAGCGGCCTGGCGGTAGCCACCGCCGGCAGCGCCTCGGCGCTCGGCGGCGAAACCCTTGCCTGTCGGGTCACTCCCGGTCAGGTGATCACGTACAAACAGAACTGCACCAACAGCATGGGCGCAAGTTCGTACCAGATCTCGTTCCGGATCCAGAACGAGACGGCACCGTCGACCTACGCCTGGTCGATCTCGTCCGACCTTCTTACGACGGTGGTCAACGGCTGCACCTCGACCTACAACTACTGCACCCTCTCGGTGCCGAATGCCGACAACAACGTGTGGGCGTCGGTGACCCTGACTCAGAACGGTGCGACCGAGACCCTGACGTCACACGCTTTCATCGGCCAATACTGCGGCACCATCAGCTGCAGGTGAGTCAGGCAGGATCGCACTGACGAGTTGAAACCGTCCGAGAGCCGAAACCGGCCACCCAGATCTAGAAGCGGCGGTGGACCTCGTCGATGGCCCGGCGGACCAGCGCCTGCCGGGCAGACCCCGGCGGTACCAGCTTGACCCGCAGGTCCGGCCGGGCCAGGAACCAGTCGACGGCGGCGTCTATGCCTCGCTTCACCGGCGACCCCGACCCGCCCCCGATGCCGACGTCAGATAGATGGGCATAGCCCTGCTCACCGCGGATCGCCACCACCCGGCAGGCCGGCCGGCTGGTCACCTCTTCGAAGACCTCCAGCACCTCACCAGCCACCCGGGCCCAGCTGAACTCGCTGCCCTTGGCCAGGATCGAATCGATCACCTTCTGCCCGGCCGCCGGGTCCTCCAGCAACGTCCGGGCAGCAGCCGCAGCCGACACCGGGTCGAAGGACTCGATCACCGGGATGTCGTCGGGCAGCACCTCTACCAGCGACCCCTGCCGGGTGGAAAGGCACGGCACTCCGTAGTGGGCCGCTTCGAACGGCACCAGCCCGAAGCCCTCGGACAGCGTCGGGTACAGCACCAGGCCGGCGTTGGAGTACAGCCACACCTTCTCGGCCTCGCTGATCATCCCGAGGTTCACCACGTACGAGGCCAACTCCGGATGGTCGAGCAGGAACCGGGCCTCCGCCGGCAGCGACGAGCCGTCCGGCGGCTGTGCACCGGCTAGCACCAGCGAGCCACGCCAGCCCTGCCGGTGCAGTTCGGCCAGCATCGCCAGGGCGAACAGCCGGTTCTTGTGCAGGTAGGACACCCCGAGGCAGAGCAGGAAACCGGCCTCGGCCGACTCCGTGCCCGGCGGCCGGATCGCCGAGACCGGCACCAGCGCGGTGTGCTCGGTACCGCAGTAGATCGCCCGGTTCGGCTTGTCGTCGGGCAGCAGGCCCTCGGCCCGGGCCGCCGCGCGGGAATGCTCGGACAGGTAGGTCAGCCCGTCCACCGCGTACGCCGAGAGCTTGGCCAGGTCGCGGTAGGCCCGCCAGGAGTGGTCCCGGTCGAAGTAGGCGGCGTCGTGGTAGGCGATCAGGTCCAGCTGGTTGACCACCACTCGCTCGCCGATGCTGCGCAGCCACTCCAGCTCGTCCTCGTCGCGCACCTGGTACGGCCGGTACGCCACGTGCGCCTTCTCGCCCAGCTGCGGCTTGAGGTTCTGGGTCTTCCGGATGGTGATCTTGGGATTGCCGTCGAAGGCGGCGCGGACGTACTCCGGCACCTCCACCGGGGTGTAGACCAGCAGCTGGTACACCTCCGGCCGGTCGGCCAGCGCGCGCACCGTCTCGACCACCACCACCTGGGTGCCGGCCGGCAGCGGGCCCAGGCACATCCCGTCGACGGCGACCACCAGGCCCTGCAGCGAGCGGCGGGCGGCCAGCAGCGAGGCGGCCAGCGGCGAGTAGTCGTCCATCGAGGCCCGCCGCACCCACGGCCCGTAGTAGGGGTAGCGGCGCTGGATGATCTGCTCGTGCTCGTGCTTGCGCCGCTCCACCTCCGCCGACCGGCCGAAGCTGGAACCGCCCTTGTGGAAGACGAAGACGTCGTCGGCCACCACGTGCTCGAAGCCGGCCGCGACCGCGCGCTGGCTGAAGTCGACCTCCTCGCCGTAGCCGGGTGAGAAGGCCGGGTCGAACAGGCCCACCACGTCCAGCACGCTGCGCTTGACGTAGGTGCAGTGCCCGATCGCGGTCGGGATTCGCGGCCGCAGCTTGGGCGAGCCGGCCGCCACCCGGCGGGCCGCCTCGTCCACCGACAACCCTCCCGGCACGTTGTCGGTGGCGACGTTGCGCTTGGGCACCGAGACGATGGTGCCGTGGTTGGTCAGCGCCGTCACGGTGGCCACCGTGGAGGAGGAGTAGGCGGCATCCCGCATCCGCTCCAGCCACTGCGGCCCGACGATCACGTCACTGTTGAGGATCACCACGTCGCTGCGGCCGGCCGCGGTGAACGCGTCGTTCATGGTGAGCAGGAAGCCCTTGTTCGAAACCTGCTCCAGCACCACCACGTCGTGGGCCGGGGCACTCCTGTCGTACACCTCCTTCAACACCGAGAACGGCCGGCGGTCCCAGCCGCGGTCGTCGACCACCAGCAGCGGGACGTCGGCCGGCGTGTTGCGGAAGAACGCCTCGTAGCAGCGCACTACCTCGTCGTAGGAGTTGAAGACCGGAATGACCACCACCGGCTGGTCGGTGACCGGCAGCAGGCTCGCCGCGTCAGCCGGGGTGCGGGCTTGGAACAGGCTCATCGCAGGAAGTTCCTCATCTCGGCAGTTCTTCGATCTCGATCTTCGGGCTGAGCGCGAGCACGCCGGGGTCGTTGGCGCTGTTGGTGACCTGGAACGACATCGCGCGGTCGATGCGGTGGTAGTCCGGCCCGGTCTTGGGATGCACCGCCAGCGTCACGAAGTACTGGCCGTCGGCGACCGGCAGCTGGTCGAACCGGAACCGGACGGTGCGGGTACCCCGGACCGGGGCCACCGCGATGTTCTGCAACACCGTGTTGGTGCCGTAGATCAGCAGGCCGGACGCGTCGGTGAGCGCCACCCCGGCGGCCCAGTCGGTCACCGTGGCGCCGTCCTCGGCGGTGATGTCGTACTCCACCGCGACGCTCGCCCCGACCGGGTAGGTGTGCTGCGGGCTGCCGGCGGCGTCCACGGTGCGCGGGTTGGAGATGGTCAGCAGGTGCCGTCGGGCGGCCTGCTCGACGTGGTCGGCCTCGGAGTTGGTCTCCCGGAAGTGCCGGACCGCCTCGGCGGGCGAGCCGTCGATCACCACCGAGCCCGCGTTGAGCAGCACCACCCGGTCGCACATCTGCCGGACCTGCTCCAGGCTGTGGGTCACCAGGATGATGGTGCGGCCGTCCTGCTGGAACTGCTTGATCCGGTCCAGGCACTTGCGCTGGAACGGCTCGTCACCCACCGCGAGCACCTCGTCGACCAGCAGGATCTCCGGATCGACGTGGATGGCGACCGCGAAGGCCAGCCGGACGTACATGCCGGAGGAGTAGAACTTCACCTGGGTGTCGATGAACTGCTCGATGCCGGAGAAGTCCACGATCGAGTCGAAGTACTGGTCGGTCTGCGCCCGGCTCAGGCCCAGGATCGAGGCGTTGAGGTAGACGTTCTCCCGCCCGGTCAGGTCACCGTGGAAGCCGGCGCCGAGCTCCAGCAGCGCCGCCAGCCGGCCGCGCCGCTCCACGTAGCCCTCGGTCGGGGTCAGGATGCCGCCGATCACCTTGAGCAGGGTGGACTTGCCCGACCCGTTCCCACCGATCAGGCCCAGGGTGTGACCGGACTCCACCTCCAGGTCGACGTGGCGCAGCGCCCAGAACTCCTCGGCGTTGGCCCGTGACCGGCGGGCGTTGACCAGCCGCTCCTTGAGCGATTTGTCCTTGCGGATCACGAACTTCTTCGAGACGTCGATGGCCCGGATGACAGGCGTGCCGGCCACGGCTCAGAGCTCCTGCGCGAAGTTGCCCTGAGCCTTCGCGAAGATCCGCTGCGACAGCCACAGGAAGACCAGGCCCACCGCGAGCATGACACCCAGCCGGCCGTAGACGTTGCCGGAGAACTCGTACTCGGTGCCCTCGCCCTGCGGCCAGAAGAACTTCTGGAAGCTGAACACCACCGGTGCCATCGGGTTCATCAGGTAGACCGTGTACAGCGTGGACGGCAGCTCGCTGCTGACCCGCCGGACGTTGTAGATGATCGGCGTCACCCAGAACCACAGCATCAGCACCACGGTGATCAGGTGCTGCACGTCGCGCAGGTAGACGTTGGCCGCCGCCAGCAGCAGGCCGAGCGCGGTGGCGAACACCACCAGCACCACCAGGCCGAGGATCGGCAGCGGCAGGTTGCTCAACTGCGGCCACTTGTCGGAGTTCACCCCGGCGATCACCACGGCCACCAGCAGGATGATCAGCTGGAAGACGAAGTTCACCACCGCCGCGCCGGTCGCGGCCAGCGGGAACAGCTCGCGCGGGAAGTAGACCTTCTTCACCAGCCCGGCGTTGAACACGATCGAGGTGGTGGCGGTGCTCAGGATCTCGGAGAACAGCGTCCAGACCGCCAGGCCGCAGAAGATGTAGACCCCGTAGGTGGGAATGCTGCCGGCGCCGAGGAACTTGCCGATCACCAGCCAGTACACCGCGAGCTGCACCAGCGGCAGCAGCAGGCTCCAGACGAAGCCGAGCGCGGAGTCCTTGTACTTGACCTTGAGTTCCTTGCGGATCAGGTTGCCCAGCAGCTCGCGGTACTGCCAGACCTCGCGCACCGTCTGGCCGGAGCCGGAGAAGAAGCTGCGCGGCGCGTTCACCCGGGCCAGCGGGGACTCCGACCCGTCCGGCCCGGCGCTCGCCCGCGCCGGCAGCTTCGTTCCGGCTGCGGTCATGGTCCTCATTCTCGTCGTCGGCCTGTGGGCAGCCCACTTGGCTGCTGGCAGCCGGCCCAGGTGCGGGCGGGCTGCCAGCAGCACATGTTACCGACCGTGGAGCGCCGGCCGGTCCCAGCGCGCCTGGCTGCGGGTGGATTCGCTGCCCGTCGGGCAACTCGGCCGAGCGACGGGTGCCCGGTCAGGTGGTCGGGGCCTGGACGTCGCCCCGCCAGCCGCCTTCCTCGCGTCCGCGGCTCTCGATGAACTCCTTGAACCGGTCGAGGTCGGCACCCACCTGGCGGTCGTCGGCGCCGACCAGCGCGCCGGCCTTCTCCACCAGCCCCTCGGCTTCCCAGTCGATCTGGACGGTGACCCGGCTCTCGTTGTCGCTGAGCCGGTGGAAGGTGACCACGCCGGCGTGGGTGGTGCCGTCGGTGCTCTTCCAGGCCACCCGCTCGTCCGGGTGCTGCTCGGTGATCTCGGTGTCGAACTCCCGGGTGACCCCGGCGATCTTGGTCACCCAGTGCGAGTGGGTGTCGTCGGTCTGGGTGATCGACTCCACACCGCCCATGAAGTGGGGGAAGCTCTCGAACTGCGTCCACTGGTTGTACGCGGTCCGCACCGGCACCGACACGTCGATGGACTTGGTCACGTTAGGCATGTCCCGTTCCTTTCGGTTACGGGGCCCTGGTGGTTCAAGGCCCAGGCGTCCTGTCCCCCACCTTACTGACCGCCCGCCGGACGCCCACCCGGCCGTGGTGCAAAGTTGGGCGAGCGCTGAGTCACACCGCGCTGATCACAACAGCGCGAGATCGGCTTCCACCATGGCGCCGACGATGCCGGCGAAGTCCCGGGTCGGCGCCCAGCCCAGCACCGCCCGGGCCTTGCTGGCGTCGCCGCGCTGCTCGACGGCGTCCACCGGCCGGACGAACGAGGAGTCGACCACCACCCGGGACTGCCAGTCGGGCACCCCGGCGGCGGCGAACGCCGCCGCCACGAACTCGGCCACCGTGTGCGACTCGCCGGTGGCGATCACGTAGTCGTCCGGCTCGGGGTGCCGCACCGCCCGCACCATCGCCTCGACGTAGTCCGGCGCCCAGCCCCAGTCCCGCCGGGCGTCGAGGTTGCCCAGCGACAGCCGGTCCTGCCGGCCGGCGGCGATCCGGGCCGCGGCGGCGGTGATCTTGCGCGTGACGAAGGTCTCCGGCCGGCGCGGCGACTCGTGGTTGTAGAGGATCACCGTGCTGGCGGCCAGCCCCCGGCTGCGCAGCACCGAGGCCATCTGGTGGGCGTAGGCCTTGGCGGCTCCGTACGGGGTGGCGGGCCGCAGCGGAGTGCGCTCGTCCTGCGGCGCCCGCTCCGGGTTGCCGAAGATCTCGGCGCTGGAGGCCTGCAGCACCCGCACCGGGCGGCCGGTCCGGTCCTGCAGCCGCCAGCAGGCATCCAGCACCGCCACCGCACCGAGCCCGGACACGCTCCCGGTCAGCACCGGCTGCTCCCAGGAGAACGCGACCGAGCTGATGCCGCCGAGGTTGTAGACCTCGTCCGGCCCGATCTCGGCGAGCAGCGCGGCGATCCGGCCGGCGTCGGTCAGGTCACCGGAGTGCAACACTGCCTCGGGACAGCGCCGGCGCAGCTCGGCGACCTGCTCGTCGGAGCCGTGCACCAGCCCGTGTACGGCCACGCCGTCGGACAGCAGCCGCTCGGTGAGGTACCCGCCGTCCTGGCCGGTGATCCCGGTGACGAAGGCTGTCCGCTCGGACACCGGCCTCACGCGCCTGCCAGTGCCCGCTGCTCGGCGAGGTCGGAGTCCACCATCATCTCCACCAGCTGCTCGAAGCTGACCGAGGGCTGCCAGCCGAGCCGCTGCCGGGCCTTGGCCGGGTCGCCGATCAGCAGGTCCACCTCGGCCGGCCGGTAGAAGCGCGGGTCCTGGTGGACGTAGCGCTCCCAGTCGGGGATGCCGGCCCGGCGGAACGCGATGGACAGGAACTCCCGGATGGAATGGGTCTCGCCGGTGGCCACCACGTAGTCGTCGGCCTGGTCCTGCTGCAGCATCCGCCACATCGCCTCGACGTAGTCGCCGGCGAAGCCCCAGTCCCGCTTGGCGTCGATGTTGCCCAGCGAGACCTCCTTGTCCAGGCCGAGCGCGATCCGGGCCACCGCCAGGCTGATCTTGCGGGTCACGAACTCCGGCCCGCGGCGCGGCGACTCGTGGTTGAACAGGATGCCGGACGAGGCGTGCATGCCGTAGGACTCGCGGTAGTTGATCGTCATGTAGTGGCCGAACACCTTGGCCACCCCGTACGGCGAGCGCGGCCAGAGCAGCGTGGACTCCCGCTGCGGCACCTCCTGCACCTTGCCGAACATCTCCGAGCTGGAGGCCTGGTAGAAGCGCACCTTCTCGATGTCGTCGCCGGCATAGAGCCGGGTCGCCTCCAGCATGTTCAGCACGCCCATCCCGGTGACGTCCGAGGTCAGCCGGGCGTTCTCCCAGGAGTAGGCGACGAAGGAGATCGCGCCGAGGTTGTAGACCTCGTCCGGCTGGGCCTGGGCGTAGGCGCGGATCAGGCTGGACAGGTCCGTCAGGTCACCGGTCAGCAGCTTGACACCCGGCACCTCCTGCTCGACCAGGGCGCGCTTGGGGTTGTTCTGGCCGCGGATCAGCCCGTACACCTGGTATCCCTTGGCCAGCAGCAGTTCCGCCAGGTACAACCCGTCCTGGCCGGTGATCCCGGTTATCAGCGCGCGGGGCATGGCCGACCTTTCCCTCGTGTCTGGCGTCGAACTCGTCCGGCCGGTGGGCCGGCACACCCCGCGGCGGCGAAGCGCGTGGCCAGGGTACCCAACTGGCCACCGGCGGCTGGGAGACGCTCGCCGGGGAACGACTCAGGACCCGTCTGATGACCGGCCACGGGCCTGCCGGCTGACCGGCACCGGGCGGGCGCTAGTAGTCGCGCCCGACCCCCACGGTGTCCTTGTGGTCGCCGTTCCAGTCGCCGGCCATCGGCCGGTCACCGGCCAGGCCGTACTTGGCATAGGTCGCCGGGCCGCCCAGGGTGCTGGCCACCGCGAACCAGGGGCTGCGGTAGATGCCGTAGCTGTCGGTGCCGTCGCCGTCCCAGTCGCCGGCGATCGGGACGTCGCCGGGCAGGCCGAAGCGGTAGCTCAGCCGCGGCGAGCCGGGCGCCAGGGTGTTGACCAGGTAGAAGGTGGCGGTCTTCGGGTCGTACACGCCGGGAGTGGCTCGCTTGTCGCCGTTCCAGTCACCGGCCACCGGAAGCGCCCCGGCGCCGCCCAGCAGCACCTGGGTCAACGGGCTGCTGGCCGTCCGGATGTTGGTGTTGAGCAGGTAGAACATCGAGTTCGACGGGCGGTAGACCCCGACCGTGTCGGTGCCGTTGCCGTCCCAGTCCCCGCACACCGGCCGGTCGCCCGGCACGCCGAGGCGCACCGCGTGCAGCGGCGCGTCGGCGGCGAAGGAGTCGCGGTAGTAGAAGGTCGCGGTGGCCGATCGGTACACCCCGGCGCTGTCGGTGCCGTTGCCGTCGAAGTCACAGGCGAACGGCTGGTCACCGGGCGCTCCGAAGGCGCGCGCGGTGGTGGTGACCGGGTTGGTCAGCGAGTCGGTCACATACATCGTCGGGGTGGCCAGCGGCTTGGCCACCTTGAACCAGTCCGACATCAGCCCCAGGGTGCTGCGGAACTGGTTGCCGGTCACGGTGACGGTGCCGGTGCTGCCCTTGACGGTGGCCGTCAGCACCCGGCCGCCGTCGGCGCCCAGGCCGTTGCCGGTGGTGCTGATCGCCTGCAGCACGCCCACCCCGAAGGCGTTGCCGATGGTGGTCGCCGGGATGGTGGTGGTCCAGTCGTGGTTGGGCGAGGCGGCGTCGCCGAGGTCCTCGACCGCCGGGAACGTGCCGCCGGCGGTCCAGCCGCCGGTCGAGGAGCTGAACTCCGCCGACACGATGCCGCCGGAGGAGTTGGTGAGCACCTTGCCGGCGGTGCTGCTCACCGCGGTGTTGGTGCGGGAGTCCTCGGTGACCACGCCGTTCAGGCCGGCCCCGCCGTAGACCTGGCAGTTCTGGTTGTCACAGGTCTTGGCCCAGCTGTAGCGGTTCTGCGCCGCTGCGTAGGACCGGGCGGCCACCGCCTGCGACTGCAGCGCGGCCATGCCCTTGCCGCCACTGGCATCCCCCCAGGACGCCGGGGACTCGCGCGGCACCACGCCACGCAGGTAGTCCTCCATGCCGACCAGGTTGACCAGCCGGGTCAGGCCGCCGCCGGAGGTCAGCAACAGCGACCCGCGGTAGGTGCGCTTGGTCGAACCGGAGCAGATGGTGAGCATCGACGACAGCGAGGTGGCCGGCACCGTCGCCGAGATCGCGCCCGAGGTGACCGGCTTGACCGCCGACCACGGCGTGCCGCAGCCGGCGCTGGTGGCCAGTTGGTAGGAGCCCGCCGAGACGTAGCGCAGCAACGCCGCGCCGCCGGCCGGGATCGCCACCCCGCCTGCGTTGAACGGGCTGCCGGAGGTGACCGCGACCTGGTTCACCCCGTCGAAATCGGTCAGATCGACACTGAGGGTGCCCAGGCTCCGGGTGGCTAGGGTGGTGCCGCCGTAGAAGTGCGACAGGATCTGGGTGTAGCTCCAGCCGTACAGGGTGGCGTAGCCGAAGGCGCCGTACTGGCCCATGCCGCGGCCGTGGCCGAAGCCGTGCCCGCTGATCTCGACCTGGCCGTTCGGCCAGGAGGCTCCCGCCGGTGCGGGGAAGACCCCTGCCAGCGCGGTGCAGGCCAGCGTGCCGCCGAGCACCGCGGCGAGCGCACGCCGCGACCGGCCGGGCTGGGAAGGGTGGTCGCCGGCGGTCCGGCGTTGCGGTCGAATGCTGAACATGTCTGACGTCACCTCGGGCCGGCCCCATAGGCTATGAGCCGGTAAGTCCGGATTGGGGCGGCTTTGCATGCCACCGAAGTTGTGTGCCTACGACTTACCTATTGGCCAATGCCGCGGCGATCTGAGGATCTAACACGACTCTAACCCCAGCGACCGCTGTCGCGCATGCCCCTGGGGACAGAGTTTCCCGAGCTGTTACCCGCGCCGGAGCTGCCCGAACTCAGTCCGGCAAATATGCGGCGCGGTCCTCGGCGAACGCCTGCCGCAGCGCCGCTCGCCAGTGCGGCAGCGGGCGGAGCCCGGCCGCCCGCCAGGCCGCGTCCGACAGCACCGAGTACGCCGGCCGCGGGGCCGGCCGCGGGAACTTGCCGGTGCTGGTGGGCCGAACCCGCTCCGGGTCGGCACCCAGCTCCTCGAACACCGCCCGGGCCAGGCCCCACCAGCTGGTCTCCCCCGCCCCGGTGCAGTGGTAGGTCCCCGGGGCGGCGTCGCTGCCGGCCAGCTGCACCAGGCCGCGGGCCAGGTCCGCCGACCAGGTGGGCGAGCCGCGCTGGTCGTCGACCACCTCGAGGAACTCCCGGTCGCGCTCGAGCCGCGCCATGGTCTTGACGAAGTTCGTGCCGGTGGCGCCGTACACCCAGGCGGTGCGCACCACGTAGCCGTGCTCGGGAGCGAGCTCGCGCACCGCCAGCTCACCGGCCAGCTTGGTGCGGCCGTACGCCGAGCGCGGCGCGGGCTGGGCCTGCTCGGGGTACGGCTGGTCGGCGTCACCGGCGAAGACGTAGTCGGTGGACACCTGCAGCAGCCGGGCCCCGGTCCGGGCGGCCGCCGCGGCCAGCAGCGCCGGGCCGGTCGCGTTCACCGCGTAGGCGCGCTCTTCCTCCGCCTCGGCTTGGTCGACGGCGGTGTAGGCGGCGGCGTTGACCACCAGCTGCGGGCCGAAGTCGGCGAACACCGCCTGCACCGCGGCCGAGCTGGTGATGTCGAGCTGGTCGGCGCCGAGCGCCAGCAGCCGGTCGGACCCCACGCCGGCGCCGGCCAGCACCGCGCACAGGTCGGTGCCCAGCTGCCCCCGGGCGCCGGTGACCAGCCAGCGGGCGTCCGGGGAAATCATGCGGCCATGCTCGCACACGCTGTCGGCTGGCTGGCCCGCAGTCGTCCGGCACCTGGGCGGCAGCCGGGATGTCCGGTCCGGCCCGTTCTGGTGCGACCTGCCGGGCGAGGCTTCTGAACCAGCGCACAGCTTGTCGCCGATAGACTCAACGGATGCCCTCTTCCCACGATCGGCCGCCCGGCGGCCGGCCGTATCCGGCTGACGGCGACCTGCCGCCCGAACTGGACCCGCGCCGGGGACGTGGCCGGCCGGCGTCGGCTGCCGGCTGGCAGGACGGCCAGGGCCGGAATGGCCAGGGCCGGAATGGCCAGGGCCCCGCCGGCCCGGGTTCCGGTCAGCGCGGTCAGGGTTACGGCGGTCAGGGCAGCGCGCCGCAGCCCGGCACCCCGTTGCCGCCCGAACTGGACCCGCGCGGCCGCCGGGCCGCCACCCGCGCCGCGGCAGCCGGCAACCGGCCGCCGGCGGGCCGCCGCCCGGCCCCGGGACGCCCGCCCGCCAGCCGGCCCCGCTCCGACCTGGCACACGGTGCGGTGCTCGGCGTGAAGATCGTGGCGACCCTGTGCTCGCTGCTGGTGCTGGTCGGCAGCGGCTGGGCCTGGGCGTCGTACCGCAAGTTCAGCGCCGACATCACCCGGGTGAACGCCATCTCGGCCAAGGGCAGGGCGGCCAACGGCGGCATCGACGGCAAGGACCAGAACCTGCTGATCGTCGGCAACGACGACCGGGACTCCGCCAGCGACGCCGAATTGGCCAAGCTCGGCACCACCCGGGACGGCGGCAGCTACAACACCGACACCATGATGCTGCTGCACCTGCCGGCCGACGGCAGCAAGGCCACCCTGATCTCGTTCCCGCGCGACTCCTACGTCAGCATCCCCGGGCACGGCAAGAACAAGCTGAACTCGGCCTACCCGGACGGCATCTCCGACGGGCACGGCAACAAGGACGCCGGCGCGCAGTTGCTGGTGCGCACCATCGAGAACCTGACCGGCCTGAGCATCGACCACTTCGTCCAGATCGACCTGCTCGGCTTCTACCGGATCTCCAACGCCATCGGCGGCGTCGACGTCTGCCTCAACCACGCGGTGAAGGAGACCAACTCCGGCATCGACCTCAAGGCCGGCCATCAGACCATCCAGGGCACCCAGGCGCTGGCCTTCGTCCGGCAGCGCTACGGCTTCCCGGAGGGCGACCTGGACCGGATCAAGCGGCAGCAGTACTTCCTGTCCGCGGTGTTCCGCAAGATCTCCTCGGCCGGCACCCTGCTCAACCCGATCAAGCTGCAGAACCTGCTCAAGGCGGTGTCCTCCTCGCTGCAGATGGACAACGACCTGGCACCGCTGAAGCTGGCCACCCAGATGCAGAACCTGCAGGCCGGCAACTTCTCCTTCACCACCATCCCGACCCAGGGCTTCCAGGACGTCCAGATCGGCGGCCAGACCCAGAACGTCGTGGTGGTGGACGCGGCCGCGATGCCGAGCTTCATCGGCAAGCTGATCGGCAACGACCCGGGCACCGCGCTGTCGCGCGCCAAGGCCGCCGACCCGTCCACGGTGACCGTGCAGGTGGTCAACGACACCAACTCCAACGGGCTGGAGAAGGCCAACGCCGAGGCGTTGCAGGCCGCCGGGTTCAAGACCGAGATCCCGCCGGCCACCTCGGACGTGGTGGCCAAGACCGAGATCCGCTACCCCGCCGGCCAGGAGTCGGCGGCCAAGGCGGTGCAGGCCCAGGTGCCGGGTGCGGTGATGGCGGCCAGCTCCGAGGTGAACGCGGTGACCCTGGTGCTGGGTGAGAACAAGGTGCAGGTCAAGAGCCTGATGCCGACCCCGGCGCCCGGCTCGTCGGCTTCGTCCAGCCAGCCGGGGGTGGCGACCTCGCCGGCCGTCACCACCGCCGCCGACGCCGGCTGCATCAACTAGCTCCGGCCCCGGTTAGCCTTTCCGGCGATGACTCCTGCGCTGTCCTCCGGACCCGAGCAGCTGTTCGCCGCCCGGCTGGCCGCCGACCCGGCCGGCCCGCTGGTCACCTTCTACGACGACGCCACCGGCGAGCGTGCGGAGCTGTCGGCCAAGTCGCTGGGCAACTGGGTCGCCAAGACGCACTTCCTGCTGCACGACGAGCTCGGCGCCGGGCCCGGCGACCGGGCCTTCGTCCGGCTGCCGGTGCACTGGCTGGCCGCCCCCGTCCTGCTGGGGTGCTGGTACGCCGGCCTGGAGGTGGTGGCCGACCCGGCCGGCGCGTCCGTCGCCTTCGGCGACGCCGACTCGCTGCTGGCCGCGCTGCCCAGCCCGGAGCGGCTGGACGGGGCGTTCGCGGTGTCGCTGCTCAGCATGGCCAGGCCTTCGACGCCGCCGCCGGGAATGGCCGACTACGCCAGCTCGGTCCGGCCGATGCCGGACAGCTGGCATACCGTACGGGCCCAGGCCGGGCCGGACGATCCGGCGCTGGCCGGGCAGAGCCGGGCCGAGGTCGCCGAGGCGGCCCGGCAGGCCGCGGCCGAGCTGGGACTGGCACCGGGCGGCCGGCTGCTGTGGAGCGCGCCGTGGGCCGGGCCGCGGGACTGGATCGCCGCGCTGCTGGCGCCGCTGGCGGTCGGCGGTTCGGTGGTGCTGGTACGCAATCCGGATCCGGCCAGCGCCGCCGCCCGGGCAACGGCGGAGAAGGTCAGCGTCAGCCACTGATGCCACGGCCGGCTGCGCTGGCTAGAGTTCGCCTTGATCGAGAAGCCCGGTGCGGCAACCGGTGCCAGGGAGCTGGAGAGGCGCAGAGCGTGGACAAAGTGGTGGCATCAGCCGCCGAGGCAGTCGCCGACATCGGCGACGGCGCCTCGCTGGCGGTCGGCGGGTTCGGCGTGTGCGGCATTCCGCACGTCCTGATCCAGGCGCTGCTGGAGCTGGGCAGCACGGACCTGGAGACCGTGTCGAACAACTGCGGGCTGGACTCCGCGGGGCTCGGCGTGCTGCTGAGCGCCAAGCGGATCCGGCGCACCATCGGCTCCTACGTCGGGGAGAACCGCGAGTTCGCCCGGCAGTACCTGGCCGGCGAGCTGGAGGTCGAGCTGACCCCGCAGGGCACCCTGGCCGAGCGGCTGCGGGCCGGCGGGTCCGGCATCGCGGCGTTCTACACCCCCGCCGGGGTCGGCACCCTGATCGCCGACGGCGGGCTGCCCTGGCGCTACTCCTCCGACGGCTCGGTGGCGCTGGCCTCGCCGCCGAAGGAGACCCGGGAGTTCGCCGGCCGCCGGTACGTGCTGGAGGAGGGCATCGTCACCGACTTCGCGCTGGTGCGGGCCGCCCGCGGCGACCGGCACGGCAACCTCAGCTACGACGCCTCGGCGCGCAACTTCAACCCGCTGTGCGCGATGGCCGGGCGGATCACCATTGCCGAGGTGGAGGAACTGGTCGAGCCCGGTGAGCTGGACCCGGAGCAGGTGCACACCCCTGGGGTGTTCGTGCAGCGCGTCGTCGAAGTGGGCGAGGCGGGCAAGCTGATCGAGAAGCGGACGGTGCGCGAGGCTGCGGTGCCCGAACGCGCCGGTGCCGGTTCCGAGAACGTCGAAAGCGCAGGCTGACATGGCTCTGACCCGTAACGAGCTCGCCGCCCGGGTGGCCCGGGAGCTGCACGACGGCCAGTACGTCAACCTGGGCATCGGGCTGCCCACCCTGGTGCCGAACTTCGTCGACGAGTCGATCACCGTGGTGCTGCAGAGCGAGAACGGCATCCTCGGGGTCGGCCCGTACCCGCTGGACGACGAGGTCGACCCGGACCTGATCAACGCCGGCAAGGAGACCGTCACGGTGCTGCCCGGGGCGTCCTTCTTCGACTCGGCGCTGTCGTTCGGGATGATCCGCGGCGGCCACATCGACGTGGCGGTGCTCGGCGCCATGCAGGTCGGCGAGAACGGCGACCTCGCCAACTGGACCATTCCCGGCAAGATGATCAAGGGCATGGGCGGGGCGATGGACCTGGTGCACGGGGCGAAGAAGGTGATCGTGATGATGGAGCACCTGGCCCGCGACGGCTCGCCCAAGATGGTCAAGCAGTGCTCGCTGCCGCTGACCGGAGCCGCCTGCGTGCACTCCGTCATCACCGACCTGGCGGTCATCGACATCACGCCGGACGGCCTGGTGCTGCGTGAGCTGGCACCCGGGGTGACGGTGGACGAGGTGCGCGCGGCGACCGAGCCGGAGCTGACCGTCGCGCTGACGGGCGGTTAGCCGGCGATGCTGGACCCGGCCGAGCTCTTCCGGCTGAGCGAGCAGGTGCCCGAGCTCGACCGGCCGGTGCTGGTGCTGGCCCTGGACGGCTTCGTCGACGCCGGCAGCGCCACCCAGCTGGCCCGGGCGCACCTGCTGAGCTCGCTGGAGTCGGAGGTGGTGGCCACCTTCGACGTCGACCAGGTCTATGACTACCGCGGCCGGCGTCCGGAGATGCTGTTCGTCACCGACCACTGGGAGAGCTACGCCGCGCCGGAGCTGAAGATCCATGCGGTGCGCGACAGCACCGGCACGCCGTTCCTGCTGCTGGCCGGTGCGGAGCCGGACTTTCAGTGGGAGCGGTTCGCCGCCGCGGTCACCATGCTCGTCCAACGGCTCGGGGTACGGATGATCGTGGCGCTGGACGCGATCCCGATGGGAGTGCCGCACAGCCGGCCGTCCACCGTGATCGCCCGGGGCAGCTCGCCGGAACTGGTGACGCAGTACAGCAACTGGCTGGGCACCGTGCAGGTGCCGGGCAGTGCCAGCCACCTGATCGAGTTCCGGATGGCCGAGGCCGGGGTACCGTCGATGGGGTTCGCGGTGAACGTGCCGCACTACCTGGCGCACCTGGAGTACCCGGCCGCCGCGCTTACCCTGATCGACTGCGTGGCACAGGGTGCCGGGCTGGCGCTGCCCACCGAGATGCTGGCCGAGGCGGCGGTGGCCAACCGGATCGACATCGACGCCAAGGTGGCCGAGTCCGAGCAGGTGGCGGCGGTGGTGCGGGCGCTGGAGGCGCAGTACGACGAGATCCTGGCCGGGCGCAGCCGCGGGCTGGTCGCCGAGGGTGCCCGGCTGCCCACTGCGGACGAGATCGGCGCGGAGTTCGAGCAGTATCTGCTGCAACAGCAGGACAATCCCGATGAGCCCGACGGTTCCGGCGACCATTGAGCCCGAGCGGGCTGCCGATGCCGCGGCCGTCCGGGCGGTTGTGTCGGCGGCGTTCGTCGACCATCCGGTGGTCGCGGACCTGGTGGAGCTGATCCGGGCGTCGCCGGAGTACCTGCCCGAATTGGCCTTGGTGGCGAGGGTTTCTGGTGCTGTCGTCGGGTTCATGATGCTGAGCCATGCCGGATTGATGAGCGATTCCGGTGAGCGGCACCAGATTCTCACATTGTCGCCGCTGGCGGTCGATCCGGCGTTCCAGCGGAGCGGGATCGGCTCGGCGCTGGCGCGGGCCGGCCTCGAGGCGGCCGAGCGGCTCGGTGAGCCGCTGGTGGTGCTGGAGGGCAGCCCGCGGTACTACCCGCGGTTCGGGTTCGTCGACTGCCGGGAGCTGGGCATCTCCATTCCGTTGCCAGACTGGGCGCCGCCGGAGGCCGGGATGGCCTATCCGCTGCCGGGGTATCACCCGCGGTTGCGCGGCCGGGTGGTGTACCCGCCGGCGTTTATCGAGACCGGAACAGGGCATTCCTGATCTTCGGCGATCCCCCGGGCGATCCTGCCTCTTCGCCCAGCGTGCTTCCGGTGTTAGCCTTGAAAGTCCGATATTCGGAACTTCCCATGGGAAGGGGCGGCACGATGACAGCGCCCGGAGAGTGTGTAATCCTCGACATCCCGCAGGGTCTGCGTCTCGACCTACTCGGTCTCATCGTCGAAGTCGGTCGGGTCCGGATCCTCGCCGATCGAGCTGGCCTGCTCGGTGGGCTCCTGGCTTCGCTGACGTGTGGCGGTGTCGGCGCGGCGGAGACCCTGGAGCAGATGGCGCAGCTCATCCGCGCTACCCAGCAGGGCGGCGGAGGCGGATCGCCCCAAGCACAGCCGGCGTAGCGGTCAGCCGGCTGTGCCGGTCAGCGGCGTGGGCACCTCAGCCGTCGTCGCGGCATAGGCAGAACGGGTGGCCGGCCGGGTCGAACAGCACCCGGACGTTCGGCTGCGGCTGGGTCTCTGCCAGCACCGCGCCCAGTTCGACAGCTTCGGCTGTTGCCGAGTCCAGGTCGGCGACCTGGAAGTCGAAGTGCATCATCGGTCGCTGCTGTCCGCCGACGGGCGGCCAGGTCGGTCGCTGGTAGCCGTCGGCCTGCTGGAACACCATGAAGCTGCCTTCCGGGGTGGCGAGGATGGCGGTGCCGGGCTCCTCGTGGCCGATCGGCCAGCCCAGCAGGAGTGAGTAGAACCGGGCCAGGGCACCCGGGTCTGGCGCCTCGATGGCGACGCCCCACCACATGCCGTTCGTCCGTGATCGCATCCGTGCAGCCTGCCGCGACTCGCTCTCCGCGTCCAGCAGCCTCGGCACCGGATGGCGCCCTTCGCGCCCACAAACTGTCAGACCCCTGCCCTAGTGTCTGATGCATGGAAGATCTCGCTGGTGATCTCGCGACCGGCGAGCTGGCCGCGTTTGCCGTTGCTGGCAATGGGTATGCTCGCTTCATAGCCGCCGACCAGTTGAGCCAGGTGTCTGATGCGGACCTGCTTGCCGAGCTGCGAGAGCTGGAATCGCTGCGGCGCCGATTGGCCGTGGCCGATCACGCCCTGATCGGCGAGTTGGACAGGCGCGGGCTGGCCGGCCGCATGGTGGTGGGCACGACGGCCGCACTGTTGCAAGGACTGCTGCGGCTGTCGCCCGGCGAGGCAAAGGACCGGGTGGCGGCAGCGCGTGCCTGTGGCAGCCGGGCCGGCATCACCGGTGAGCAGCTGCCACCAGTGCTACCAGCGCTGGCCGCCGCACAAGCCGACGGCACGGTCTCAGCCGAGCACACCAGGGCGGTCCTCAGCACCCTGGGCCAACTGCCGGTCAGGGCCAGCTACGAGGACCGGCGGCTGGCCGAGAAGCATCTGGTCGAGGCCGCCACCACCCTGCGGCCGCGCGAGGTGGCCGCAGTGGGCCGGCGGATACTGGCCCATCTCGACCCGGATGGCAGCCTGGCATCCGAGGCCGAGCAGCATCGGCGCCGCGGCTTCACGCTGCATCCGGAAGCCGACGGCAGCTACACAGCGCACGGAAGGCTCACCGCGACCTGCGGGGCGTTGCTTCTGGCCAGCCTGACGCCACGCTCGGCACCGCAGCCGACCGGTGACTCCGGGCCGGATCCGCGCAACCACGCCCAGCGGCTCCATGACGCCCTGGAGGATCTGGCCGGGATCGTGGTACGGCGCAACGAACTGCCCGAGTCCGGAGCACCCGCCCAGGTGATCATCACGATGACCGCCGAACAACTGGCCTCCCGCCAGGGTGTCGCCCATACCAGCTTCGGACACCCGATCAGCGTCGGCGAAGCCCTCGCACTGGCCGACGAGGCCGCGCTCAACCTGCTGCTGACCGACGCCACCGGTGCCGTGCTGTCCCACGGCCGCACCAAGCGCATCGCCACTCGAAGCCAGACCTTGGCACTGATCGCCAGGGACGGCGGGTGCACCTTCCCCGGCTGCGACAAGCCACCGGAATGGTGCCAGCGTCACCACATCGTCAGCTGGGCCGATGGCGGCGCCACCGATCTGGACAACCTCACCCTCGTGTGCGGCTACCACCATCGCGAGTTCGACCGGGCGGGTTGGAGCTGCCGGATGATCGACGGCCACCCACGCTGGATCCCGCCGGCCTGGATCGACCCGGCTCGTACCCCTCGCCGCAACATCCGGGCCAGCCGGCTATGACCTCGGCAGGATTTGGCGCGAATCAGACCGAAATCAGCCTGACCGATCCAGCCGCCGCCCGGGCAGAATGATCCCGTGACCACCGCTGAGCAGGCAGCCGGGCAGCTACCCCCGAGCCAGACCACGCCGACCGGCTCCGGCCACCCCACGCCGGCCGACCAGGGCCGCCGGTTCCACCGGGCCTGGGCGGTCGCGGCCGTCACGTTCTGCGCGCTGATCGCCACCGCCGCGTTCCGGTCCAGCACCGGGGCGCTGATCGAGCCGATCGAGAACCAGTTCGGCTGGTCCCGGTCCACCACCTCGTTCGCGATCACCGTCAACCTGGTGGTGTACGGCCTGACCGCGCCGTTCGCCGCCGCCCTGATGCAGCGCTTCGGCATCCGGCGGATGGTGGCGCTGGCCCTCAGCCTGGTCGCACTCGGCTGCCTGGCCACCACGGTGATGTCGCAGTCCTGGCAGCTGGTGCTGGCCTGGGGCTTCGCGATCGGGATGGGCGCCGGTTCCATGGCGCTGGTGTTCGGCGCCATCGTCGCCGACCGGTGGTTCGTCACCAACCGCGGCCTGGTCACCGGCGTGTTCTCCGCCGCCTCGTCCACCGGGCAGCTGGTGTTCCTGCCGGTGCTGGCCTACCTGATCGACCACCACGGCTGGCACACCGCGGTGTTCCTGGTGGCGGCGTTCGCGCTGCTGCTGGTCCCGCTGGTGATGTGGCTGCTCGCCGACTCCCCCGCCAGCGTCGGCCTCGCCCCGTACGGCGCCGCACCGGACTGGCAGCCACCGGCCACCGCCAGGCGCAACCCGGCCAAGGCCGCCGTCGCCGCGCTCACCGAATCCTCGCGCAGCTGGACGTTCTGGGTGCTGGTCGGCACCTTCTTCATCTGCGGCTGGTCCACCAACGGCCTGATCGGCTCGCACTTCATCCCGGCCGCCCACGACCACGGGATGCCCGCCACCACCGCGGCCAACCTGCTCGCCCTGATCGGGATCTTCGACATCGTCGGCACCATCGGCTCCGGCTGGCTCACCGACCGGGTCGACCCGCGCAACCTGCTGCTGGCCTACTACGGCCTGCGTGGGCTGTCGCTGCTGATCGTGCCGTCGGTGCTGGGCTCGGCCGTCGAGCCGCCGCTGTTCCTGTTCATCGTCTTCTACGGCCTGGACTGGGTGGCCACCGTGCCACCCACCGTGGCGCTGTGCCGCGAGCACTTCGGCCTGGAGAAGTCCGGGCTGGTGTTCGGCTGGGTGTTCGCCGCCCACATGGTGGGCGCGGGCCTGGCCGCCTCCTACGCAGGCGCGGTCCGCGAGCACACCGGTGACTACCGCCTTGCCTGGCTGACCGCGGGCCTGATGTGCATCGCCGCGGCACTCGCCTTCTTCACCATCCGGCGCCGTGGCGCCTTCGCCCTGACTGGGGCACTATCCGCTACATGAGCTACGCGCAGGACTACCGGCTGAGCCTGACCGACCCGGACCGGTTCTGGGCGCAGGCCGCCACCGCGATCACCTGGATCCACAAGCCCACCCGGGTGCTGGACGACACCGACCCGGCCTTCGCCAGGTGGTTCTCAGACGGCACCCTCAACACCTGCTTCAACGCCCTGGACCGGCACGTGGTGGCCGGCCGCGGCGAGCAGACCGCGCTGATCTACGACTCCCCGGTGACCGGCAGCAGGCGCGAGTACAGCTACACCGAGCTGACCGAGCTGACCGCCAAGTTCGCCGGGGTGCTCCGGGCGCTCGGCGTCGAGCGCAGCGACCGGGTGCTGATCTACCTGCCGATGGTGCCCGAGGCGGTGATCGCGATGCTGGCCTGCGCCCGGATCGGCGCGGTGCACTCGGTGGTGTTCGGCGGCTTCGCCGCCCCCGAGCTCGCCGCCCGGATCGACGACGCGCAGCCCAGGGTGATCGTCTCGGCCTCCTGCGGAGTCGAGCCCAGCCGGCTGGTCGAGTACAAGCCGTTGCTCGACCGGGCCCTGCAGCTGGCCGGGCACCAGCCGGACAGCTGCGTCATCGTGCAACGACCGCAACTGCAGGCTGAGCTCACCGAACGCGACCTGGACTGGCGGCAGCTGATGCGCTCCCAGCTCATCGCACCGGCCGAGTGCGTCGAACTCGCCGCCACCGACCCGCTCTACATCCTCTACACCTCCGGGACCACCGGCCGTCCCAAGGGCATCGTCCGCGACAACGGCGGCCATGCGGTAGCGCTGCGCTGGTCGATGGCAGCGGTCTTCGACGTCGGCCCTGGCGAGGTGATGCTGACCGCCAGCGACGTCGGCTGGGTGGTCGGGCACTCCTACATCGTCTACGGGCCGCTGCTCGCCGGCGCCACCACCGTGCTGTACGAGGGCAAGCCGGTCGGCACCCCGGACGCCGGCGCGTTCTGGCGGCTGGTGGCCGACCACCGGGTCAAGGTGCTGTTCACCTCGCCCACCGCCCTGCGCGCGGTCAAGCGCGACGACCCGGACGGCAAGCTGGTCGGCCGGTACGACCTGAGCACCCTGACGACGCTGTTCCTGGCCGGCGAGCGGCTGGACCCGGCGACCTACGAGTGGGCCACCGAGCGGCTCGGCATCCCGGTGGTCGACCACTGGTGGCAGACCGAGACCGGCTGGCCGATCGCGGCCAACCTGCGCGGTCTGGAGCCGATGCCGATCAAAGCCGGCTCCCCGTCGGTGCCGGTGCCCGGCTACGACATCCGAATCCTCGGGCCGGACGGCCGGCAGCTGCCCGCCGGCCAGGAGGGGGCGATCTGCCTGAAGCTGCCGTTGCCACCCGGCACCAGCCGGGGCGTCTGGGGCGACGACCAGCGCTACGTCGAGTCCTACCTGACCGCCTACCCCGGCTACTACCTGACCGGAGACGGCGGCTACCTCGACTCCGACGGCTACCTGTTCGTGCTCGGCCGCACCGACGACGTGCTGAACGTGGCCGGCCACCGGCTCTCCTCCGGCCAGATCGAGGCGGCGCTGGCCGGCCACCCGGCGGTCGCCGAGTGCGCGGTGATCGGGGTGGCCGACCCGCTGAAGGGCCAGGTGCCGCGCGCGCTGGTGGTGCCCAAGAGCGGCTGGGCCGGCTCGGCCGACGAGCTCGCCGCCGAGCTCGCCGCCCGGGTGCGCGAGGAGGTCGGCCCGATCGCGTCGCTGTCCCGGGTGGACGTGGTCGCGGGCCTGCCCAAGACCCGGTCCGGCAAGATCCTGCGCGCCACCATGCGCCAGCTCGCCGACGGCGCGGACCCGGCGGTGCCCTCGACCATCGAGGACGTCGCGGTGCTGGACCGGCTGCGGCCGGTGCTCCGGCCCGGCTGACACCCCGGCCGACAGCCCTCGGCAGGGGCTCAGGGCCTGATCAGAGGCTGAGGCACCGCGCCGCTACCGGTAGGTTGGTCTCTCCAGGACGGGAGGTGAGGCCAGTGGACCAACTCGCCCTGGTAGCCGCCGTCCTGTTCGCGACCGCGGTGCTGATCCCGGTCTCCACCCGGATCAACCTGCCGTGGCCGGTGCTGGTCACCCTGTTCGGGATCGTGCTGGCCGCGATCCCGCAGGTACCGCAGGTGCACGTCGAGCCCGACCTGATCCTGCCGCTGGTGCTGCCGCCGCTGCTCTACGCCGCGGCGCGCAAGACGTCCTGGCGATATTGGGTGGCCAATGCCACCCCGATCCTGCTGCTGGCGGTCGCCCTGGTGCTGGTGACCACCGCCGTGGTGGCCGCGGTGGTCACGGCGATGGTGCCCGGCATTCCGTGGGCCGCCGCGATCGCGCTGGGCGCCCTGGTCTCGCCACCGGACCCGGTGGCGGCCACCGCGATCGCCAGCCGATTGCACCTACCCCGCCGGCTGGTGTCGATGCTCGAGGGCGAGGGCCTGTTCAACGACGTGGCCGCGCTGGTGCTCTACCAGGTGGCGATCGCGTCGGTGGTAGGCGGCTCGATCTCGCCGGGCGAGGCGGTGATCCGGCTGCTGCTGGCCGCGCTGCTGGCGCTGGCGATCGGGTTCGCGTTCGGTTGGGGGGTGACCCGGCTGCTGGCCGTGCTCGGCTCGGCCGACCCCCGGCCACAGGTGCTGCTGTCGGTGCTGGCCCCGACCGCGACCTATGTGGCCGCCGAGGAGGTGCACGGTTCCGGAGTGCTCGCGGTGCTGGTGTACACGCTGTACTCGGTGTCCCGGCCGGTGGACGCCGCCGACGCGCAGGGCCGGCTGACCACCGATGTGTTCTGGTCCATGACCGAGACGCTGGTCACCGGCATCGCGTTCGGCCTGGTGGGCCTGGAGTTCCAGACCGCGTTCCTGGCCATCGGGACCGACTGGACGTCCCTGGTCGGCGAGACCTCGGCCGTCGTCGCGGTGGTGGTGGGGGTGCGGCTGCTCTACCTGCTGCCCTCGGTGCTGCTGGCCCGGCGGTTCTACCGGCGGCTACAGGCCGGCGCCCTGAACGACGCGCTCAGCGGGCACCGGACCAGCCGGCGGCTGCAGCGCCAGCGCGACACCGACGTGCCGATCGGCTGGCGGGAGACCGTGGTGGTGTGGTGGGCCGGCATGCGCGGGGTGGCCACCGTCGCGCTGGCGCTCGCCGTTCCTACGGTCACCGATGCCGGCGAGCCGTTCCCGGCCCGGGACCGGATCCTGTTCGTCGCCTTCTCGGTGGTGCTGGTGACCCTGGTGCTGCAGGGCCTGAGCCTGCCCACCGTGGTGCGGCTGCTCGGCGTGCGGGCCGGCTCCCACGACAGCGACGAGGCCGAGGCCGCCCTGGTGGAGCGGGCCGCACATGCCGCCGCCGAGGCGCTGAACCGGCTGCAGGACGAGGTGAACTTCGGCGTCGAGGTGTGGGACCGGCTCAACGCTTTCCCGACCGACCTGCTGGTGCGGCTGCACGCCCAGCTGGGCAGCGACTCCCAGCACAGCGTGCTGGGCGGCCGGACCGCCGACCGCAGCGGTTTCCTGCTGGGCCTGCGACAGATGCTCAGCGCCGCCCGGGAGGAGCTGCTGGCCGCCCGGTCCGAGCGCGGTGTCGACCCGGAACTGGTCGATCGGCTGGTGCGCCGTCTCGACCTGTACAGCCTGCCGGCGCTTCCCACGGCCGACGGGCACTGACTGCCGGGTCCGGCGGGCCCGGCGGCGGTGGCAGACTGCCGGTGTCAGGGACGCCGGGCCCGACGCCCGGGCTTGCGAGGAGGACCGACGATGCCACCACGGCGCAGGAAGCCCAGCGGCCTCAGCGAGGAGGACGTGGCCCGGTTGCGCAGCCAGCTGGCGGAGGGCCGCCGGCCGCGGGTGGCGCTGTCCGGACCGCAGTTCGAGGCCGGCGCGTCCGGCTCGGTGGTGCGGATCGGCGACCCGGCGACCGACGGCGCCGACTTCCTGACCGTGCGGGTGAAGGTCAACGGGGTCACCGACGAGCTGGCCTTCGCGCCGGCCGAGCTGAGCACCGGCCGGGCGCGCTCAGCGGCCGCCAAGCCGGCCCGGTCCCAGGTTGGATCGCCGACCCGCACCCGGCCGGCCCGGACCACGCCGACCCAGAGCACGCCGACCCGGCCGGCGGTATCCCGAGCGACCACCCAGCCGGCTCCGGAGGCCGGCACCGGCACGCCCGCCGCCGGCACACCCGCTGCCGGTCCGTCCGAATCGCCGGCCCGCAGCACGGTTCCGGCCGCGATTCAGGCACCGGCCACCCAGCCCACCGGTGCTAGCCGGCGGCGCAAGGCGCCGGCCGCTCCGACGGTGAGCGTGACGATCAGCTCGTCCGGCGCGGCCTGGTCGGTGAGCGCCAGCCGGGGCGCCCGGACGGTTGTCAAGAACGCCCCGGTCACCCCCGGAGCGGTGACCGCGATCGCCGAGCTGCTCGGCCAGCCGGGGGTGTCGGAGGCGGTGGCCGAGATCAACGAGGCCGCCCGGCAGCAGGCCCAGCAGCGCGCCGAGCAGCTGCGCGCCGAGCTGCACGACCTGGAGGCGGTGCTGGCCACCCATCGGGCGCCGCGCTGACCCGACGTGCGGCGGGATCACCGATGGGTGGAGCCACCATAAAGAGTGCGTCACGGCACGGGCAATCCACCGCTCGGGCCCGGACCGGTCGCCATCATCAGTGCCATGACCGCCATGACCACGTCGATCCGCAGTGCGATAGGCCTGGCCGTGCTGCTGGTGCTCGTCGGCACGGTGAAAGGCCTGAGCGGCACCTCGGCCCAGGGCCCGGGGAGTTGCCCCGCTCGGCTGGCGGGCTCGCCACCCGTCGCGTCGACGAACCCGTGCGTGCGCGACTCGTCCGACGGCTGGAACCAGGCCGGCTGGGCGTTCCTCGCCCCCGGCGTGCTGGCGCTGATCGGCGCCGGCAGCATCCGCATCACCGCCCGGCGATAGCCGCCATAGCGGGCCACCACGAAGCGGGCCTGCCTCCTACCGCGCGGCGGTGATCCGGTCGAGCTCGGCCCGGTCCTCGGCGGTGGGCCGCCACTGGCCGGCCTTGACGTTGGCCGCCACCTGCTCGGGTGAGGTGGCGCCGGCGATCACCGAGCTGACGGCCGGCTGCGCGGCAAGGCCGCCGATGGCCACCTCGAGCAGGGTGATGCCTCGCTGCGCGGCGAAGGCTTCGAGGTCTTCGAGCACGTCGAAGGTCTCGGGCGTGAGCATCGACTCCCGGCCCCAGGCCTGCAGCCGGCTGCCGGTCGGAGGCTGCTGGCCACGGCGGTACTTGCCGGTGAGCAGGCCGTTGGCCAGCGGGAAGTACGGCAGCAGGCCGATCCCGTAGCGCCGCAACGCCGGAACGAGGTCCGTCTCGATGCCACGCCGGAGCAGGCTGTACTCGTTCTGGGCGCTGACGAAGCGCTGGTAGCCGCGAGTCCGGGCGGTCCACTCCGCATCCGCGACCTGCCAGCCGCTGAAGTTGGAGTGGCCCAGGTAGCGCACCTTGCCCTGGTGCACCAGGTCGTCCAGTGCCGACAGGGTTTCCTCGATCGGGGTGGCCGGGTCCGGCCGGTGCATCTGGTACAGGTCGATCCAGTCGGTGCGCAGCCGGCGCAGCGAGTTCTCGACCGCGCGGACGAGGTAGCGGCGCGAGCCCCGCGCGCCCCAGTCCTGGCCGTTGTCCTGGCCGAGCCGCCGCACGTCGCTGCCGAACTTGGTCGCGATCAGGACGTCGTCCCGGTTGCCCTGCAGGATCTCGCCGAGGCGCTGCTCGGACTCGCCGTAGGAATCGGACGTGTCGAACAGGGTGATGCCGTTGTCGAGGGCGGCGTGCACCACCGCCCTGCTCTGCTCCAGGTCGAGCTTCATCCCGAAGTTGTTGGTGCCCAGGCCCACTACGGAGACGGCGAGGCCCGAGCTGCCCAGCCGGCGCGGTGCTGCGGACTGATCGGTCACGAATGCTCCTGTTCCGGTGCGGGGAAATCGCGGTGTCGTGGCTCGGCACCCGATCCCGACGGTAGTGCCCCCGCGCTACGCCCCCGCACGCTCGGCGCGCTGCCGGACCAGTTCCTCGACCGCACTCGGCAGCGTGGTCTCGAAGTCGATCAGCTTCACCCAGGTCGGGGTCACCCTGATCCGGACCATGCTGTCGTAGAGCGAACGCACCTCCGCCTCCCACTCGACCCGCTGCTCGGGCGTCATCCGGTAGGCGCCGTTCATCACCAGATACTCCTCCGGAATGCCCTCGACGACCTCCAGTTCCGCGCGGCCGCGCAGCAGCAGGATCTTGGGCGGGTGCACCTCGGTGTCGATGGTGAGGGCGACCATCGGGTTCGCGCGCAGGGCATGGAGCTTCGGCGCGTTCGGCAGCGTGCACAGGATGATCTGCGTGCCGTTCCAGGTGAACGCGATCGGGACGGTGCGCGGCGTGCCGTCCTTGGCGACGTAGGCCAACCGCGTCAGGTCGCGGGCCAGCAGCTCCTGGCTGATCGGGCGGTTCAGGATCTCGGTGATCTCGTCCGGTTGCACGGCTGATCCCTCCGTTGTGGTATCGATCGTGGTTGCTGGGTCGATCGTGGTTCCTGTGTCGATCGTGGCCCATGCCGGCCGCTGCCGCCTACCGAACGCAGCCGACTGCCGTAGCCGGCTGCCGCCGCGCCGCACCGCGATCCGGGCGGGCGCTAGCCTCTGCAGACCATGCCGGTCTCGCCGCCCGATCTCGATCTCGTCCGGTCCTCCTACGACCGGGTGGCCGACAACTACGTGGCGATGGGGATGGGCGACCTGACCGCGGAGCCGTGGCTGCGCGCGGCGCTGGCGGCCTTCGCCGAGGAGGTCCGCGGCCTCGGGCCGGTGCTGGATGTCGGGTGCGGGCCGGGCACCGTCACCGCGTACCTTGCCGGGCTGGAGCTCGACGTCCGCGGGGTGGACCTGTCGCCGCGGATGATCTCCCATGCCCGCCGCCGCTATCCGGACCTGCCCTTCTCGGTCGCATCCGCCACCGACCTCGGCCTGGCGGACGCCTCGCTGGGCGGCGCGCTCGGCTGGTGGTCGCTGTTCAACCTGCCCCGGGACGTGCTGCCCGCGGTGCTGGCCGACCTGGCCCGTGCGCTGGTGCCCGGCGGCCGGCTGCTGCTCGGCATGCACATCGGCGACGGCGAGGTGGTGCGCACCGAGGCCTACGGCGGGGTGCCGGTGCGCTGGACCACCCACCTCTGGCAGCCCGAGCACCTGGTTGCGCTGCTGTCGGTGGCCGGCCTGGATCTGGAAGCCGAACTGCGCATTCCGGCCAACGGCCAGGTGCGCCCGGGAGTGCTGCTCAGCGCGTACCGGCCGGCCTAGGGCCTGGTTCAGCGCCGGGGGGGGGGGGGGCGGGGGGGGAGCCCCGCCCGGCCCGGGCCGGGGGCGCGTGGTCGCAG
>Ga0326721_10000058_pt1 | contig 90631 bp, 88 predicted proteins | sample SGPome_FD_203951 | JGI IMG/M metagenome (GOLD analysis project Ga0326721, IMG submission 203951) | Soil microbial communities from Southern Great Plains, Lamont, Oklahoma, United States - SGP_1_2016 | ecosystem: Engineered > Artificial ecosystem > Soil microcosm > Unclassified | place: USA... | reverse complement strand
TGCCCCGGCCGCCGCCCCCCCCCCCCCCCCCCACTTCCGCACTTCCGCACTCCCGCACTTTTCTTCTACATCATCCCCAGGTGGATGCCGTACTTCACGATCCCCACCTTGGCGTACCAGGTGTTGTCGCGGGTGCTGCTGCCGCCGTAGAAGCGGCCGCCGCCGCTGGCGCTCACCGACCAGTTGTGGCCGGAGCTCCACTTCAGCAGCGGGCCCACGGAGATGGCGCTCCCGCCGCCGCTCTCGGTGATCCCCTCGGCCGTGACCTCGGCGCCCAGCCGCAGCTGCCCGGGCGGCATGGGAAGCACGGGGACGGACGCCTGCGCCTGGCTCCACAGGTACTTCGGCTCCACGCTGTACGAGACGATGCCCTGCAGCTCCGGGCCGGGGCCCCAGTAGTTCCCCTGCCCCGACACCACCACGCCGCTCCCGCCGCCGGCGCCCTCCACCACCGCCACGCCCGCGTCGTCGTTGCTCTGGAACGAGTAGCCCACCCGCGCGCCCACCTGCCCCACCGGCATGCGGTACGAGGCGCCGACCGACGGCATCACCGCCCAGGTCTCGCGGTTCCCCGTTCCCACCTCGTATCCCAGGTGGTACGCCTGCAAGCCGACTTCCGGCGCCAGCCCCGCCCCGCCGAAGCGGGCGCTTCCGCCCACCAGCTCGATGTTGGTGTGGTTCCCGTCCAGCGCCGCCGTTCCGTACACCGTCACGTCCTGCGCGGCCAGGGAGCCCGCCGCCAGCGCCGCGCATCCCGCCAGCGCGAAAGCCCGCACGCCCGGTCGATTCATCTTCATCCGCTCATCCTTTTCTGTCGTCCTGCCGAGAAAATTCTCCGGCGGGCAGCCGTCCGCGCCCGCCGGACCGAAACCATCCCTTCGCGCCTACCGCCGCACGGGCGCGGCGGCCGCCGACGCCGGAGCAGCCGCCAGTGCCGCGTACGCGTCCTGGAACGCCGCGGCCGCCTCGGTGCCGGGGAAGCGCACGTCGTTGGAGTACGGCGTCCGCGGGGCGATGACCGCCACCGGCCGCGGCAGCGTGCGCGCCCACGCAGCGATCGCCCGCGCCGTCGCGCGGTCGCCGCCCATCAGCGGGCGCGAGTACGCGGGGACCTTCGCCTGCGCCAGCAGCTCCTGCCCCTCCGCCAGCCACGCCTGCTGCCGCGCGTCGGTGGGGTCCAGCAGGAGCACCACCGACTTCACCTGCCCGGCCTCGATGTAGCCGTTGAACTCGGCCGTATTGGGATAGGGGATCAGCCACACGCCGCGCTCCAGCTGGCGGATGCCGCCGCGCTGGAAGTCGCGGCCGCGTCCCGGCGCCAGCCGCATCCGGTCCTCGAAGGTGGTCGCCTTCGAGATGCTGCGGTGCATCGCCGTCTGCACCCCGTCGGCCTCGAGCATGCGGCGCACGACATTGGTGCGATCGCGCCCCAGGCCGCAGTGCACGTAGTACACGCCGTGGCCGGTGCGCGCGATCTGGCGGATCTGCTCCAGCGCCGCGCGGTTGTCGCTGACCCAGGGGAGCATGGGGGCGTGGATGAACCGCAGCCCCACCCTGCGCGAGGCCTTCTTCTCCGCCTCGATGCTGGCCGGCTCGAAGGGGACCACCGCCGGGTGCTGCAGGGAGATGACGGAAGTCACCCCGTCGCGCTTCAGCTGGCGGAGCGTGGCCTCGTCGGGGTACGCGCCGAAGACGAAGCGCGCGCCCGACGCCGTGGCCAGCGACCCGCCGGGCGAGCCGCCCGCCATGGCCGCCAGCATCCGCCCGGGGTTCATCCACGCGTACAGGCTGAGCAGCGCCGCCAGCGTGCAGACCGCGGGAATGCCGAAGCGCGCGCGGCGGCCGCCGTGCAGCACGCGCCGCAGCAGCCAGAGCGAGAGCGCGGCCGAGCCCGCCACGAAGAGGAGCATCACCGCCTGCATCGCATGGTCCTGCAGCTTCTGAGGGGCACCCACGCGCTGCAGCCCGTCGGTCACCCACCGCGCCGGGCCGATCAGCACCCCGGTGCCGGTGAAGAAGCCGACCATCGCCCACAGGTAGAGGAAGGCTGCCACCAGCGTCCAGCGCTTGCGGTAGAAGGGGCTGCGCTCGCGGTCCACCGTCGCCGGGAGGGCGGGACCGGGCCCAGACCCTGCCCCCGCGCCGTCCATCGCCCAGCGGATGTCGTTGAAGTACACCATGGTCACACCGCCGCGCCCGAGGTTTCCGCACGCGCCGCCAGCCGGTTCCGCGGCACCCTGGCCACGGCCGGCGCCTCCTCCGCCCGCGCCACGCCGATGGCGAAGCTCACCCCCAGCGGCGTTTCCAGCGCGCGGGCGAACACCACCCGCCCCCGGCCGCGGATCTCCGTTCCCGGCACGGTGAACTCGATGGGCGTGCCTGGCGCCAGCGGCGCGCCGGTCACCAGGCGCGCGCCGCCCGCGCTCACCTCCTCCAGCAGCGCCACCTGCTCGCGGCGGCGCTTCTCCCCCGGCCGCCGCGCGGCGATGGTGATGCGCGCGGGGAGGTTCACCGCGCGCCGCCGGTCGCGCCGCGTGTTCAGCACCCAGGCGAACGGCTTCTCCAGCAGCCCCGTGCCCGCGCCCGCGAAGCGGTACAGCGACTGCTCCAGCGGCACCGCGTGCTGCGTGCAGTGCAGCTCGATCTGGTCGCGCACGTTCATCGGCACCTCCTGGAACACCACGCCGATGCGGTTGGTCGGCACCCCGTCCCTCTCCCGCCCCTTCCCCCGCCGCTCCTCCGTCTCGTCGCAGTGGAGCACGCGCGCCTTCACGTTCACCGTCGCGGTCGAAAGCTGCAGCGTGAGGCGCAGCTCCGTCCCCGGCTCCAGCGCCCGCGTGGAGCGGAAGCTCATCCCCGTGGGATTGAGGTCCTGCGCCAGCGCCACGTGCGCCCGCGTCACCCGCCCGCCCTCGCGCACGATGCGGACTCCCACGGGGAAGCGGTCGCGGAAGCGGTGGTCGCCGCGCTGCTGCCGGATGCGGCGGCTCATCCGCACCACCGAGAAGGCGAGCGCGAAGTTGATGGCCGCCCAGAAGCCGTTGGAGAGGAAGGCCAGCGACCCCCATCCGTATCCCGGATAGGCGATCCATCCCAGCCCGCTGGCCAGCGTGGCCCACGCCATGGCCGCCACGGTCGCCGCCATCAGCACCACCTGCGGCATGTAGATGCGGAAGGGAACGTGGCCCGCGCCCTTGGGCGTCACGTTGAACTTCTGCGGCTTGCGGCTGAAGACGGAGAACACCGCGCGGGTGTAGGTCCAGAACTTCACCATGTGGAAGCGCTCGGACACCCAGGTGTTGCTGCGGCCGCGCGCAATGGCCTCGCTGAGCAGGAAGCTGAGCAGGAGGAAGGGGATGAAGCGCGCCAGGAAGGCCGAGTTCATGGCGTTGATGGGGAGCACGCCGGTCAGGAAGAACACGAGCGGCGCCGCGAAGTACACCAGCTTCTGCACTCCCCCCACGTACGCCGTCAGCGACCCCAGGTAGGAGATGCGCTGGTGCAGCGACAGGCCGGGATAGGTCAGCGGGTTGAAGCGCTTCAGCACCTGCATCCCGCCCTGCCCCCAGCGCAGGTGCTGCGTGTGGAAGGCCACGGCCGAGTGCGCGGCCAGGCCGTAGACGAGGCTCTCGCCGTAGAAGGCGCTGTTCCACCCCGCCGCGTGCAGCTTCAGCGAGGTCTCGATGTCCTCGGTGATGGTCTCGGTCGAGAACCCGCCGATGGAGTCCAGCGCCTGGCGCCGGATCACCGCGCTGCACCCGCAGAAGAAGGTGCCGTTGATCGAGTCCTTGCCGGGCTGGATGACGCCGAAGAACAGGCGCTGCTCCTCCCAGATCCGCCGCGACGCCTCGTTCACGTTGTAGGTGAAGGCGTCGGTGTTGTAGAAGTCCTGCGGCGTCTGCACGAACGCCAGCTTCGGGTCCTCGGCGAAGAAGCCCAGGACGCGGTCCAGGATGTGGGGAAGCGGAACGTGGTCCGCGTCCAGCTGCAGGATGTAGTCGCCGGTGGTGTGGGCCAGCGCGTGGTTCAGGTTCCCCGCCTTGGCGTGCTCGTTGGTGGGTCGGCGGAGGTAGCGGATCCCCAGCTCCTGCGCCAGCGCCTTCACCTCGTCGCGCTTCCCGTCGTCCAGGATCCACGTCAGATGGGGATAGCGGATGGCGCGCGCGCCGATCGCCGTCCGCCGGATCACCTCCAGCGGCTCGTCGTAGCAGGTGATGTACACGTCGACGGAAAGCCCCGGCGGCGCGGGAAGCGGCTGCCGGTGCCGGATGCGCCACACCGAGTGCACCATGATGAACCCGGTCACCATCCCCCACGTCTCGGCCAGCGCGAGCGGAATGGAGAACCAGGGCGCGTGCCAGTTCATGGTCCACCCCCAGCGCCAGACGATGTAGTACGTCCAGTACGCCAGCGTGACCACGGCGATGGCGCGGATCAGGCGCTCCTGGCGCGCGGGAAGCTGGGGAACGGCGTTGGCCGGGCGCCGCCGGAGCGGGGGAACGGCCACGGAAACGGGCGGGGCATGCTTCGTCTGCTTCATCAACACTCACCTTCGGCGGCTGGGCTGTCTGCGTGAGACCCCTGGCTCTGCGGCTCCGCCTCGCGGCGGATGTGCTCTTCTCGGGTTCCCGGCTATTCGGCTTCGCGATTGTCCGCGCGGCGCGCCCCTACAGGCGTTTGGCGCTCTGCTACAATGTGATGCAGCAGGAGCGGTCGTCCCTACGGAAGAAGCGTGCCGCCCCGGAAACTCCTGGCGCATGCATAAACGAAGGTGCCGCACGGAGTTCGCTCCGTGCGGCACCGGGTCTTGCCAGCCGCGCCGCCAATTTTCGCGGCCGCGGATTGTCCAGCCCACCATCGACTCACACGGAGGGAACGGGGGGAGCGGAGGAAGAAAGTGCGCGCTTCCCCCTCCGCTTCCTCCGTTCCCTCCGTGTGAATCCTTCTGTTTAGAGCCGGTGGTGGATCGCGGATCAGTTCGAGGCCAGCATCGTCCGGCTGGGGGCGACGGGGACGAAGGCGGTCTGGATGCCGCTGTCCGCCATCGCCGCCTGGAAGGCCTGGAGCGAAGCGGTGGACGACTCCACCCGCCAGTCGGCCTCCTTGTTCGCGTTGAACCAGACGGCGCCGACCACGCGCGGGTTCGCCCGCATCCGGCGGTAGGCGTCGGTGATCCACGCCGCCTTCTGCCCCGCCGAGCCTTCCTGCGTGGCGAACTCGCCGATGATGATGGGCTTCGTCGGGTACCGCGCCGCCAGGTCCGAAAGCATGTGGTCGGCGGCCGTGCCGTCCGTCATGGTGGCGAAGTCCTGCCAGCTGGTGTTCCACACCGCCGGCCCGTTGAAGCCGTGCGCGCCGACGTAGTCGACGTACGCGTCGCCGGGATAGTAGTTGGCGTACCAGTTCCAGCTGCTGGCGCCGGACGCGGTGTGGGTGACGGAGTTGCCCACGTTGGGGTTGAACACCCAGCGCACGTTGTCGGCGCCCTCGCGGCGGAAGATGTCGACCATGTGGCGCCACGCGGCGGCGAACTTCACGGGGGCGTTGGCGTTGCCGCCGTTCAGCACTCCCTGCCAGGCGAAGTCCCAGTTGCCGTTCATCTCCCACCCCGGCTCCAGCAGCACCAGCGAGCCGACCGACTTCACGCCGCGCGCGACGGCGGTGAGGCGGGCGTCGGCCTGGCCGGCGATGATGGCGTCCAGCAGCCCCGTGGCCGGCGCGCCCGTCCACTTCAGGTCGAGCGCGACGTAGTTGGTCGCGCCGGTCGAGGCGGCGGCGCGCAGCACCTGCCCGCACCAGCCGGTGGCGGTGAAGTCGCAGTTCAGCGAGTGGAAGGTCTTCACCAGCGACGGCTGCTTCCCCGTCATCGTGCCGAAGCCGCGGATCGCGGCGGCGATGTTCTGCGGCGTGCTGGCCGCGTCGCCCAGGTACGCGCCCGCGTAGAACGCGCCGCCCGCGGGCGTAGGCGTCGCCGGCGTGGTGGCGGTGTCGGGCGGGGGCGTGGTCTTGGGCGACTTGCGCGCCTCGGGCCCGGTGGGCGAGTTGGCCATGTCGGCGCAGGCGGCCAGCGCGGCGAGGGTGGCGCACGCGAGGAACGCCGGGAGACGGGAGCGGAACTGCCTGGACTGCATGGACTTCAGCACCTTCTTCGGCGGCCCGGCCGGCGTGGCGCGCGTCCGGGGAGTGGACGCCGCGGTAGCCCCGTGGCTTTGCGCCCCCGCCTTTCGGCGGGTTTGCTATTTCGGTGGTGCCCTGCGGCGCGGGGAACGCCGTGGGCGGGAACTTCGCGCGCGAAGCAAGGCAGGTTGCATTCCGATCGGGGCACATCTCCTAAACCAGCTACTGACAACAACTTGGGTGGAGACGGGAATCACCCTGCGGAGGAGATGCCGTGCGTTCTGCCGGAGTATCGTGCAGTCTGCAACCGCGATGAGAACGCATGGGGATCAAGATGGATCTATCTCCTTGATGATCTTCATCTTCCACCCCCACTGCAAATCGCCACGGTCCAGATCGACGGACGTGGCAAGAACCCATCGGTGGATTTTCTGTCCCCTGTTCCCTGTCCGCTGTCCCCGCGGACGCACTGGCCTGACGCTTGCGCTTGCGGTGGCGCCATGCGGCGGCGGCCGTCGCCGGAAGTGCATCCCGACACACGACTTGCGCAGTTCCGAATTCCCATCTACGGGCGCGCTTTTCCATGGACGCAGCGATGATGAACCGCGTCGTCACCTTCTTCACGCTCGGCCTTCTCTCCGCCGGGCCGGCGCTCTGCCAGGATTCGAACGCCGCCGGCAGCGGCGCCCCCGCGCAGCCGCGGCAGCAGACCGCCGCCGCCGCGCCGCAGCGCTCCTCGGGACGCACCGGCGCGCTGAACGACCGCGACGTGTTCATGAACGCGGCGCGCACGGCGTGGACGTACATCGACCGGCAGTACAACCGCGAGACCGGGCTGGTGAACTCGGTCACCGGGTACAAGTACGCCACCGTGTGGGACATCGGCAGCGGGCTGCTGGCGCTGTACAGCGCCAACCAGCTCGGCCTTCTCCCCGACGCCGACTACGACGGGCGGATGCGGCGCGCGCTGCAGACGCTGACCGAGACGGGGCTGTACGACAACGGGGCCTTCAACAAGAACTACCACACCGGCACCGGCCGCGTGGCCGGGCGCAACGGGCAGGAAGAGGAGACGCGCGACGGCTACGGCTGGTCGGCCATCGACCTGGGGCGCCTGCTGATGGCGCTGAAGATCATCGCCGCCAACCAGCCGCAGTACGCCCCGCAGGCGCAGGCCATCGTGCAGCGGCTGGACTTCGCGCGGCTGGTGCGCGGCGGCTACCTGCAGGGCGAGGACCTGGGCCCGCGCAGCCGCCGTCCGCGCACCTACCAGGAGGGTCGCCTCGGCTACGAGCAGTACGCCGCCCTCGGCTACGCCGCCTGGGGCCACGCCGCCGACCGCGCGATGCGGCTCACCACCACGCGCCCCATCACCGTCTTGGGCATCCCGCTGCTGGCCGACACGCGCGGCGGCGACCTGCTGACCAGCGAGCCGTTCGTGATGTACGGGCTGGAGGCGGGGTGGAGCCCGGAGATGCGCGACCTGGCGTGGCGGGTGCTGGCCGCGCAGGAGGCGCGCTACCGGCAGACCGGCGCGGTGACCATCGTAAACGAGGACGCGCTGAACGGCCCGCCGTACTTCCTGTACTACTCCGTGTACGCCGACGGGAAGGAGTTCCCCGTGGCCCCGCCCGAGGGCGCGCCGGCCGGGCCCACGCCGCGCACGGTCAGCACCAAGGGCGCGTACGGCTGGCACGCGCTGCTTCCCAGCGCGTACACCTGGCTGGCGGTGCAGAAGGTGGAGGGCTCGCGCACGGCCAACGGCTGGGGCGCGGGGGTGTTCGAGGACAGCGGCCGCATCTCCGGCAGCGAGAACGTGAACACCGCCGCCGTGATCCTCGAGGCCACCCTCTACACCCGCCGCGGCGGCCGCCCCCTCATCGAGGCCAGCGGCACCACGCCGGCACCGCTGCAGTAGCATCCGCGGGCGGAAGATCGAGGGTTGGCCGGTGTGGACGCAGTTGTGTCTGTTGCAGTTACCTCTCCCAGGCTGTTTTGGGAGAGGTCGAAAAAATGAAGAGCCGAGACGGCAGTTCTGTCTCGACTCTTCATTTTTTCGGGTGAGGGCCCCAGCGGTGCCGGCCCCACGCGCCTACACGCTGTGTTCGCGGATCATCGTGCAACCCGGCAGCGCACGTGCGACCTCGCCGATAGATCCTTCGGCCTGCAACCACTCTTGCGAAGGCAACGACGGTGTGGCCGGCCTCAGGATGACGTCTCTCTGTGCGTTTGTGAAGCAGCGTCGGCCGCGGCCGATGCGACTCCCATCACCCCGCCGCGCCCTCCATCCCGTAGCGGAGGAGCTTGCGGTACAGCGTCGAGGGGTCGATGCCCAGCACCTCGGCGGCGCGGGTCTTGTTGCCGCTCTCGCTCTGCAGCACCCAGTGGATGTAGGCGCGCTCGATGATCTCGAGCGTGGGGTTGGGCGGCAGGCTGGCCTGCACCAGCGGCTGCGGCGCGCGCTCGGTGATCCGCGCGGGGAGCGCCCCGGGAACGATCTCCTCGCCCGGCGTCATCACCGCCGCGCGCTCCAGCGCGTTCTCCAGCTCGCGCACGTTTCCCGGCCAGTCGTAGCTCTGCAGCACGTCCAGCGTGTCGCTGGCGAAGCGCAGCTCGCGCCCGCGGGTGGCGCAGAAGCGCTTCAGGAAGTGCTCGGCCAGCAGCGGCACGTCGTCGCTGCGCTCGCGCAGCGGCGGCAGGTGCAGGGTGATGACGTTCAGGCGGTAGAACAGGTCGCTGCGGAAGCCGCCGCGCCGGATCTCGTCGTCCAGGTCGCGGTTGGTGGCGGCGACGATGCGCACGTCCACGGGGATCGGCTCGGTGGCGCCCACGGGAATCACCTCGCGCTCCTGCAGCACGCGCAGGAGCTTCACCTGCGTGGCGGGCGACATCTCCCCCACCTCGTCCAGGAAGAACGTGCCCCCCTTGGCGGCCACGAACAGCCCCTGCTTGTCGCGCACCGCGCCGGTGAACGAGCCGCGCACGTGGCCGAAGAGCTCGCTCTCCAGCAGGTTCTCGGGCAGCGCGCCGCAGTTGATGGAGACGAACGGACCGTCGGCGCGCCCCGACAGCTCGTGGATGTAGCGCGCCAGCACCTCCTTCCCCGTTCCCGACTCGCCGGAGATGAGCACGGTGGAGTCGGTGGGCCCCACCGTCTCGGCCAGCTTCAGCACGTCGGTGAACTTCCGCGCGCGGCCGATGGGCCGGCTCAGGTCGCCGCGGTCGCGCCGGCGGATCTCGGTCTTCAGCGCCTGGTTCTCGCGCTTCAGCTGGCGGCTCTCGCTGGCGCGGCGCACGATGGCCAGCAGCTCGTCGTTGGCGAACGGCTTCTGGATGTAGTAGTACGCGCCCTCGTTCACCGCGCGGATGGCCGTCTGCAGGCTGGCCTGCGCGGTCATCAGGATCACGGGAATCGACGCGTCCATCTCGCGGGCGGCCAGCAGCACCTCCAGCCCGCCCACGTTGGGCATGCGCACGTCGCTCAGCACCACGTCGGGGCGGACGTCGTGCATGCGGTCGATCCCCGCCTGCCCGCCCACGGCGGTTTCCACCGCGAACCCCTCGCGCTTCAGCAGAATGCGCAGGGTATCGAGGATCGCGGTCTCGTCGTCCACGATCAGGACCTTGGGCTCGCTCACGTGCGGCTTTCCTCGGGGTGGGTTCCGATCATTTCCTCGTCGTCGCCGGCCGGCGCCTCGCCCTCGCCCGCCTCGGGAAGGCAGAGGGTGAAGGTGGTGCGCCATCCGGCCCCGGGCTCGTCCACGAACACCGCGCCGCCGTGCGCCTCGGCCGCGCGCTGCACCAGCGCCAGCCCCAGCCCGGTGCCGCCGGGGCGCAGGGTGAAGAAGGGGTCGAACACGTGCTCGGCGTCTTCCTCGGGCACGCCCGGCCCCGTGTCGGAAACGCGGATGCGCACGGCGCGCGTGTACTCCAGCGCGGTGGATAGAATGTCGCTCTCCACCACGTCCAGCGCCACCTCCGCGCGGCCGCCCGGCCCCGCCCACTGCACCGCGTTCAGCGCCAGGTTCAGCACCGCGCGGTGCAGCAGGTCCTCGTCGCCGTTCACCAGCGCCGCGGCGGCGGAAGCGTCGACCTCCAGCGCCAGCTCGCGCCCGTCGGCGTGCGGGTGGGCGCGGACAAGGTCGAGCGCGCGGGAGACGATGGCGCCCACGTGCAGCGACTCGGAGGTGCGCACCTTCACCCGCGCGAAGTCCAGGAACTCGGTCAGCAGCCGCGACAGGCGGTCGCTCTCGCGCACCACCAGGTCGCGCAGCACGGTGCGGTCGTCGGCGTCGATCCCGTCGCCCGCCAGCTGCTCGGTGGCGCTGCGGATGGAGGCCAGCGGGTTGCGGATCTCGTGCGCCAGGCTGGCGGAAAGGTCGGCCACCGCCTCCAGGCGCTCGGCGCGGCGGCGCAGCGACTCCATCCGCTTGCGCTCGGTGATGTCCTGGAAGATGGCCGTCACCGAGGGCGGGTCGCTGCGCTCCAGCAGCGTGGTGGATACGCCCAGCACGCGCCCGTCCTCCTGCTCGTCGGTCTCGTAGCGGCGCACCGGCTCGCGCCGCTCCAGCGTCTCGGCGATCACGCGCCCCAGCCCCGGCGCCAGCCGGTCCAGCTGGGCGATCACCGAGCGCCCGATCCAGGGCGCCAGCTCGGCGTCCAGCAATTCCTCGGCGGCGGGGTTGGCGTAGGCCAGGCGGCCGCTTCCGTCCACCGTCAGGATCCCCGTGGCGATCCCCGCCAGCACGTCGTCGGTGTCCAGCCGCAGCTGGTGCAGCTCCGTCTCCACCTGCCCCAGCGCGGTTCCCGTCTGCCGCAGCCGGTCGCCCAGGTAGCCGGTGACCAGGGCCACGGTGGTGAACAGGCCGCACTGCAGGAACACGGCGGCGTCCACCGAGTGCGCGCTCCACGCCACGTCGGCGAAGTACAGGATGCTGGCCAGGATGCCGATCAGCAGCCCGCCCAGGATGGGAAGGGTGACGGCGGCCTCGACGATGACCAGGATGTAGATGGGCGCGAAGCTGCTCTGCCGCCCGCCGGTGAGGTGCACGGCGGCGGTCACCAGCAGGGCGTCGAACAGCACCTGCACGTACAGCAGGCTGCGCCCCAGCGTGCGCCCCTGCAGGTGCGTCCACCACGCCGATGCGCCGGTGAAGGCGGCGGTGCCCACCAGCATGAGGGTGGCGGCCAGCGTGGTCTGCGGGGCCACGTCGCGCCAGGTCCACGCGGCGGCCACGAAGATCCCCGCCGCCAGCGCCAGCCGCCCCAGGTACAGCCACGACAGGATGCGCCGCGGCTCCGGCAGCGTGTTGATGCGCGCCCTCAACGGTTCATCGCCGGCACGGGTGGAGACGGAGGGATCGTTCGGGGACGTCGTAAATGGTTGCGGTGAAACGTAAGTGTGGGAGTGCGAAAGTGCGAGAGTGCGAAAGTGCGGGGATGAAGTGCGGAAGTGCGTGAGTGCGTGCGGGATGAAGTACGAGAGTACGAAAGTACGGCTCCGTCACGCTGAACCCGCGGCGCGCTCCGGACGCCTCGCGCCCTCCCCCCGCGCCGGAGGGCGCGACCCCCTCCCGTTCCGGGAGGAGGTGGCTTTCCAGCATCCGCGCGCCTCCGAAACTCCATCTCGACCGAGCTTCCCTGGTGCTCCGGTGCTGTCCCCCGCGCTGAGTTCTCCCCTTCCCCGCGGAGCGTGCGGAGGGGACCAGCCAGGCGGGCAAGATGCAGCCGAGGCGCACCGATGCAGCCCAGCTACCTCTCCCGGTACGGGAGAGGTGGACGGCCTGAGCCGGCCGGAGAGGGCGCGAGGCGGAGGACGCCCATCCAAGCCAGGTCCGCTCCCTGTTCCCTGTCCCCTTGTCCCCTGCTTTCCCCCCGGCCCGCGGCAGCCTACCTTCCCCGCGAGCAAACCGGCGCACACACCTGACGGACGAATCGGGCAATGGATCTGGGGATCAGGGACCGCGTCGCCATCGTCACGGGCGGCAGCATGGGGCTGGGGAAGGCGGTCGCGCGCGAGCTGGCGCGCGAGAAGGCGCGCGTCGTCATCTCCGCGCGCAACGAGCCGCGCCTGCGCGCCGCCGCCGAGGAGATCCGCCGCGAAACCGGCACCCAGGTGCTCGCCATCCCCGCCGACATGACGCGCCCGGACGAGATCCGCGCGCTCGTAGACCAGACGGTGGACCGCTGGGGCACCGTAGAGATCGCCGTGGCCAACGCGGGCGGGCCGCCGGGCACCCGCTTCGAGACCACCGCGGCCGAGGACTTCGAGCGCGCCATCGATCTCAACCTCATGAGCACCATCCGCTTCGCGCAGGAGGTGGCGCCGCACATGAAGGCCCGCCGCTGGGGCCGCTTCATCGCCATCACCTCCGTCTCGGCCAAGCAGCCGCTCCCCGGGCTCATCCTTTCCAACACCGCGCGTGCCGGGGTGGGGGGGTTCGTGAAGACGATGGCAACGGAGATGGCGCCCTTCGGCGTGCTCTGCAACGTGGTCGCGCCCGGCTACACCCGCACCGGCCGCGTCGAAGACCTGGCCGAGGAGCGCGCCCGCAACGAGGAGCGCCCCATGGACGAGATCCTGGCCGAGATGGGCAGCCGCATCCCCCTGGGCCGCATGGGCGAGCCCGAGGAGTTCGCCGCCGCGGTCGCGTTCCTGGCGTCCGCCCGCGCCAGCTACATCACCGGCACCACGCTGCAGGTGGACGGCGGGTTCGTGCAGGGACTGTTCTAGAAGTGCGTGAGTGCGGAAGTGCGTGAGTGCGTTGGTTTCACTGCGATCCCACGCACTTCCAAACTCCCGCACTTCCGCACTTCGGTTCCTTGGGCGTGTTTGGCGCCGAGGCGCCAAACCGGGCTGCGCGCGCGGTAGGCAACGATACGACTGTTGCCAACCGCGCCGGGCCACCGCCGCGCCCAATCTCGATACGTCTCCTCGCCATCGCTGCGCGCGGCGGCGTCCCGGCCCTTCGGGCGCGCATCCCTCACGCGGGGGCTCGCCCGGGCGAACCTTCTTCCATCGATCCGAGTACCATCCCCGTTCCCCTGCACCGCCGCCTGACCCGACGTTCGCAGTGACGCCCGTTTTTCGAGCCGCGCTCCTCCCGCTCCTCTGCGCCGCCCCGCTCGCCGCGCAGACGGCCGCCGCGCCCCCGAACGGCTCCGGCCCGCCGGACACCTCGCGCGCCGCCGTCCGTCCCGCCGCGCCGGCGCCGAACGGATGCACCATCCCCGACATCACGAAGCTGCGGCGCAATCCCACGCCCTCGGAGCTGCGGTGCCGGTACCGGGCGCGCGGGCCGGGGCGGTTCGGGCTGCTGTCGTACCTCGACGTCCCCGTCTACCAGCCCAGGACGCCGCAGCCGGGCACGCACATCGTGGGCGTGCCGGGGATGCCGCATCCGCTTCCCGGCGAGAGCTACGAGCAGTGGGAGTGGCGGGTGCTGCGCAGCACCTTCGGCCCCGGCGTGCGCGGCGTGCACCGCGAGATGCAGCTGCTCGACCCCGTCTTCGCCTCGCGGCTCGTGCAGTTCGAGCGCGAGCTGCGCGCCCGCGGCGTCCGCGCGGTGCGCCGCGAGACGTGGCGCTCGCCGGAGCGGCAGGCGTACTTCTTCCAGCAGGGGCGGTCGCGCCCGGGACCGATCTCGACGACGACGCTCACCTCGTGGCACAACCGCGTGGACCGCATGGGCCGCCCCGCCGCGCGCGCCGCCGATTACGAGGTCGCCCCGCGCGACCTCCCGCTCTTCCACCAGATCGCCGCGCAGGTGGGGATCGAGGGGTACGGCGCCGACAGCAACGACCCCGGCCACGTCTACCTCCCCGACACCGACGCCGCCGCGGGGATGGAGATCGCCGTGCTGCGCCTCCTCCCGCGCGTCCCCCACGTCACGCTGGAGACCGGGCGCCCATCCGACGAGACGCCGATCCCCGGGATGCCGAACTACTGGCGCGAGCTGACCTCGCTCTTCCTCTCCCGCTGGGTCGCCTTCCCCGCCGTCGAAGTGCGCCCCGTGCCCACGCCTCGGCTCACCGCCCTCCGCGCGCCGAAGCTCCCTCCCCCGCCGCCTCCGCCCGCCCCCCGCGGCCGCCGCGGACGCAGGCACTGAAAACGGCAGGTCGCACGCGGGGAGAAAGAGAGAAGCAGAGGAGCGGAGGACCCGGTGCGGTTCCTCTGCTCCCCTGCTTCTCCGCGTGAAACCTGCTTTCGAATTCTACTCGCCCTTCGCGATCTGCCGCGTGTGGTGCTCGATGTGGACGGCCACGAAGCGCATCCCCTTCACCGGCCCCACCCGCCCGAAGTACGGGTGCGAGATCCCGCCCCCGCCACCCCGGCGCGCCACGTCCAGCTCCACCTCGAAGCGCTCGCCCAGCTCGCGCAGCCGCCGCAGCTGCTCGCGCCGCGGGCGCGTGGCCTCCGGCGGCCGGATCTCGCGCGGAGAGACGGCGCGGAGCGGGAAGGTGCGGTGGAAGAGGATGTGGGGAAGGAGCACCCAGCGCAGCAGCTTCTGCCGCCAGGGGGGAAGCCGCGGGCGCATCGCCTCGCCGGTCCGGATCTCGTGCAGCGCCGCCTCGTACGCCAGCGCCAGGTGCTCGGCGATCTGCGCGCGCGTCCACTTCCCCGGCGCCCACGGCGCGCTCCACGCCTCGTCGGTCGCCGCCTCGGCGGCGTTCAGGAACGCGGCCAGCGCGGCGCGGTGCTCGTCCACCGCCTCGTCCCAGCGGGGGTCGTCGCGCTCGGCGGGAACGGCGGGCTGCTTGGAGACCGTGGCAACGGCCATGGCGGGCACTCCGGGGGAAAGGTGCCGGCGCGGAAGGCCGGCGGGGGAACGGTGCTGCGGGTTGATCGGCGTCCGTGCCGCGCGGGATCAGGGGGCGCGGAGCCAGCTCAGGACCAGGTGGACCGACTCGCTCAGCTTCCAGCCGCCGCGCGCCCACTCCTGCAGCCGCTGCTCGATCTCGTCCACGGTCCACGAGCCCTCGCGCGGCGGTCCCACGTAGTCGTCCGACGACCACTCGCGCCAGCTCACGCGCCCCTGCGCGTCCGGCCGGCGCAGGAGCAGCACGTAGCCCTCGTGGCCGTCGGGGTGCGAGGCGTGGACCGTCACCGTGTCCTGCATCATGGCGCGTCCTTGGCCGCCACCACATCGGGGTGCCGCAGGATCACCGGCTGGGCGCCGGCGCGGCCCAGCGGCACCACGCCATCCACCGCCATCGCCGCGAAGAGCAGCGCCAGGTACAGCAGCGAGCTGCGGTACAGCGCCCACGCCGGCTGCGTGAAGTTCTTCGCCCGCGCCACCTTCACCACCCCCCACATGAACCACCCGCCCAGCAGCGCCGCCGCCAGTCCGTACACCGGCCCCAGCCCGCCGTACGTCACGGGCGCCAGGGTGATGGGGATGAGCAGCGCGGTGTAGATCAGCATCTGCCGCATGGTCTCGCGCTCGCCCCACACGTTGGGCGCCATGGGAACGCCCACGCGGCCGTAGTCCTTCTGCTTCACCAGCGCCAGCGCCCAGAAGTGCGGCGGCGTCCAGAAGAAGACGATGAGGAAGAGGTAGACCGCGGTGAGCGACACGTGCCCCGTGGCCGCCGCCCACCCCACCAGCGGCGGAAACGCGCCCGCCGCCCCGCCGATCACGATGTTCTGCGGCGAGGTGCGCTTCAGCCAGCGGGTGTAGATGAACACGTAGTAGAGGAGCCCCGTGAGCGCCAGCACGGCGCTCAGCGGGTTTACCAGCACCCAGAAGAGCGCGAACGCCGCCGCACCCAGGGTCACGCCGAAGCCCAGCACGTGCGCCGGCGACATCCGCCCGCTGGGGATGGGGCGCAGCGCCGTGCGCGGCATCCGCGCGTCGATGTCGCGGTCCATGTACATGTTGATGGCGTTCGCGCCGCCCGCCATCAGGTATCCGCCCAGCATGGTCCACAGGAAGGTGGACAGCGGGGGAAGGCCGCGCAGCGCGATGACCATCGGCGCCCAGGTGGTCACCAGCAGCAGGGAGATGATCCGCGGCTTGGTGAGCGTCACGTAGTCGCGCGCGCGCTGCCGCGCGCCCGCCCGGCCGCCGCGCGCGGCGATGCCGGCGCGGTGCGTGGCGGTGGTCAGGGGCGTCTCGAGCGCCTCGCGGACGGCCAGGGGGTCGGCCGCGTAGCGCGCCATGGCATCGGGCATCGGGTCCACCAACGGGTTCCGGCGGGCGCGCGGGGTGCGGTCCGCCTGAAAGGAGGCAAATATAACCCCCGCCACCGCCTTCGCCACCCCGCGGCGGCGCGCGTCCGTAGCCTTCCCCACGCGCCGTCGGGCATCTCCCCACGACGGAGGGATGGGAGGCGAAGGCCTTCGCGCCCAAGCACTTGCGTGCCGCGGGCGCGGAGGTTTATCGTCCCCGCTCGCCGGCCGTGCACTCCGACCACGCAACGCGCGTTCCGCATCCCGTGCAGCAATCCCAGCCTCTCCGCCGCTTTGCCCGCTACGCGTGGGGCGTTCTCGCCTGGAACGTGGGCGTGGTCGTCTGGGGCGCGTTCGTGCGCGCCTCGGGCTCGGGCGCGGGGTGCGGCAACCACTGGCCGGCGTGCAACGGGCAGGTCATCCCCCAGTCGCCCTCCGTCCACACCCTCATCGAGCTCACGCACCGGCTGATGACGGGGGTCGACACGCCGCTGGTCGTCGCCCTGGCGTGGCTCGCGTGGAAGCTGTACGCGAAGGCGAGCCCGGTGCGCCGCGCGGCCGCCGTCTCCCTCTTCTTCCTGGTGACGGAGGCGCTGGTGGGCGCGGCGCTGGTGAAGCTGGACCTGGTGGCGGACAACCGCTCCACCGCGCGCATCTGGATGATGGCGCTGCACCTGGTGAACACCTTCCTCCTCCTGGGCTCGCTGACGCTGACCGCGTGGCTGGCGTCGGGCCGCGCGGCGCCGCGTCTGCGCGGGCAGGGTGCGCTCGCCTGGGTGATGCTGGGCGCCGTCGCCGCCACGATCGCCGTGGGCACCACCGGCGCCATCACCGCGCTGGGCGACACGCTGTATCCCAAGGCGCACGTGGGGATCGATCTTCCCGCCGCGGCCACCTTCCTGGAGCGGCTGCGCATCGTCCACCCCATCGTTGCCATCGCCACCGCGCTGTACGTGATGCTGGCCGGCGTCCTGGCGCGGCGGATGCGCCCCGGCGCGGAGACGGCGGCGCTGTCGCGGCGCCTGGTCGCGCTCTTCGCCGCGCAGATCATGGCCGGCGTGTTCAACGTGGCCATGCTGGCGCCGGTGTGGATGCAGCTCGTCCACCTCCTCCTGGCCGACGCCGTATGGATCGTGCTGGTGTGCACCGCCGCCTCCGCGCTCGCCCCCGCAGAATCCCTCGTCCCCGCCGCGGCCGGGCGCCCGGAATTCGCGCCGTCCGCCGGTTGATCCCGCTCGTGCGGTTTCCGCGAATCGGTGGATCACACGGAGGGAACGGAGGGAAAGCGGAACCGCACCGCCGTTCCTCCGCTCCCTCCGTTCTCTCCGTGTGAGACCTTCTTTTCGATCCCCATCCAATCCGTTCGCCGATCTCCGCCGCGCTTGCGTTCCGGGCGCGCGCCGCTGATCGTGACGCCTGACGGGGCGCGGAGATTGCACACCGGACGGAGCGAAAAGGGCCTCTTACGGAGGGAGACGAACGTGGCGGAAATCGCGGAACGGCTGCGGCTGGGCCGGCGGGTGAACGTGGGCAGGAACGAGCGCCTGGTCTCGCTGGCGGGCGGCGCGGGGCTGGCGCTGCTCGGCGCGCGGCAGAGAGGCGTGGGCGGCGCGCTGATGGGGCTGGCGGGCGCGTGGCTGGTGGCGCGCGGCGCCTCTGGCCACTGCTTCGTCTACGACGCGGCCGGCGTCGATACGGCGGACGCGGCGCCGTCTCGCGGGCGGCTGGCGGCGGAGGAGGAGCCGGGGGTGAGCGTGAACGCCTCGATCACCGTGAACCGCGCGGCGGACGAGGCCTACGCGGCGTGGCGCGACTTCGCGCAGGCGCCGCGCTACATGGACCGCATCTCGCGCGTGGACGTGCTCGATCCGGTTCGCTCGCGCTGGACCGCCACGGGGCCGATGGGGCGCTCGTGGACGTGGGAGAGCGAGGTGGTGGAGGACCGCCCGGGCGAGCTGATCGCGTGGGAGTCGCTCCCCGGCTCGGAGCTGCCGAACCGCGGCTGGGTGCAGTTCCTCCCCGCGGGAAGCGACGGCCGGCAGACGGAGGTGCGCTACTTCGTGGAGTTCGACCCGCCCGGCGGCGTGATCGGCGACGCCATCGCCAGCGTGTTCCACGACGCGCCGAAGGAGATGGTGCGCGGCGACCTGCGCCGCTTCCGGCAGATGCTGGAGACCGGCGAGACGGCCGCCGCCACCGCGCCCCTCGCCGGCGGCGGGGAATCCGCGGACGATGCCGGGTGACCGCCCGCCCCCGCTGCTGCGCCGCCGCCGAGTGGCCGTCTGCAGGCGCTGAATGGAAAGTTCCGGGCGCAGCCGGTCACCGGCGACTGATGAAGTCGCAGCAACAACTACGGGAAGCCTCGCAAACTGCGCGAGGCTGATCCGCTCATTCCGTGGCATCGGCGCTCACGACCGATCGCCTTTCATCCTCCGTGGTCACGCGCATCGCGGTGTTCGACTCAGGATGACGTCGGACAGGTGCAGTGCGGATATGGAAGCAATCTCCCGGATCAGGTATCACACCTGACGGGAGCTTCGAGCGGCTCGTCCTCCATCTCCCTCCGCTCGTCCCACGCCGGCTCCGGATGGGGGCGATCCGTCGCACCTTCCGCATGTGGCGCCGCGCGGGAGCCTCACCCTCCCCGCCTCCGGGCGCCACCCCCCCCCACCGCCGGAGGACACCATGCAGAAGCTGTCGCTGAAGCTGGACCAGCTGAAGGTCGATTCCTTCGAGGCGAGCGCCGAGGCCATGGCGCTGGGGTTCGGATCGAGCGGATGGAGTTGCGACTCGATCTGCCCCAGCGTGTCGGACCCGGAGCGCTGCTGCACCAAGCCGCGGCCGTACTGATCCCCAACTTCTCGTCCGCGCCCTGCGGGGCGCTTCGCCGGCCGTCCCGCGATCCCGTCGCGAGGGCGGCCGGTCTCTTCATCCCCCTTCCCTGCCCCGCCCGCGCCGCGGCGCCGCATGCACCGTCAACCCACACATCGTCTCATCCTGCGGCCCCGGCGGTTCGTCACAATCTGGTCGCGCACCTGCTCCGGCGGGGTGATCGTTCACGTCAGCGGCACCGGTACCGGTCCGTCGCCGCTCGCCGCAGACGGCGTGAAGCCCACTCTACCCCCGAGGAGCGAGACCATGAACAAGATGAAGCTCAGCATCGAAGACCTGGCCGTGGAAAGCTTCCGCACCGCCAGCGACGCGCCCGGGCAGCGCGGCACCGTGCGCGGGTTCATCACCCGGTTCAACACCTGTCCGGACACCTGCCGCAACACCTGCGACACCTGCGTGGCGTCGTGCCTGGGCACGTGCGACGCGAGCTGCAACGGCACGTGCAACACCTGCGGAACCAATACCTGCGCGGCCAGCTGCGACTCGTGCGTCAACACCTGCTTTGACACGTGCGGAATCAGCTGCAACGACACCTGCCCGCCCTGCCCCATGTGATTTCCCTGCGGGGCCGCGGCACGGCGCCGCGGCCCTTCTACGCTCCGTCCGCTCCCCCCGAGCGGGCGGAGCGATTCACGTCCAGAAATCCCCGGCGGGCGCTGGAGATGGAGATGCGGCGACGCCCCCCCCCCGGATGCGCCGGGGGGGCGCCGCCCCCCGGTGGATACCCGGCCCAAACCGGCGCGCGGGGCCCGCGGGCGGGGGGGCGGCGCGCCGCCCCCCCGCCGCGGCGGGCGGGGGGCGGCCGCCGCACCCGGTTCGATCCGCGACCTACTCGTCGCGCGGAGGACGGCGGACGGGCGGGCGGCGCGTGCCCCCGCCGCCCCCGAAGCCCCCGCCGCGCGGGCCGCCGCGGGAGGGGGGCCCGCCCCCCTCGCGCGCGCCGCCGCCGCGGAAGCCCCCGCCCCGCGGACCCGCACCGCGCGGGCCGGTGCTGCCGGTGCCGCCCCCCGGACGGCGGGCGCGGTCGCCGCCGCGGTCGTAGTCCACGCGCACGCTGCGGCCCTTGATGGTGGTGCCGTTCACCGCGTCGATCACCCGCTGCGCCGCGTCGGCGGGCACCTCGACGATGGAGAAGGTGTCGCGGATGTCGATCTTCCCCACGCTGCTCCCGGGGATGTCGGCCTCGCCCGCGATGGCGCCCACCAGGTCGCCGGCGCGGATGCCGTCGCGCTCGCCCACGCCCACGAACAGGCGCGTGAACGGCGCGGGCGCCCCACCGGAGGTGGACTCGCGCTGCAGCGGCAGGCGCGCGCCCGCGGACGACGCGGAGGCGCGCGGCGCGGCGGCGGGCGCCGGCTCGGCCGCGGGGACGGGCGCGCGCTTGCGCAGCAGCGCGGCGGCGGCGGCGGCCACCTCGGCGGCGGTGTAGTCCTCGAACAGCGGCTCCAGCACCAGCATCTGCGCGCCCACGTCCTCCTCGCGGATGGCGCGGCGGATCTCCTGGCGGAAGCGGCGCAGCTCGTCGGCCGCCGGGTGCTGCTCGCCGGTGATCCCCGCGGGGCTCGCGGCGAAGCCGGCGCGCTTCGCGATCTCGCGCAGGTGCGGCAGCTCGCGCGGCTGCACCAGCACGAAGCCGGTGTGCTCGCCGCCATGGCGCGCGCGCAGCGCCTCTTCGTCGCCCGGCACGTCGAACGAGATCACCGTGCCCGCGCCGTCCAGCCCCTCGGCCGAGCCGGTGACCACCACGTCGGCGTCCTCGTCGTCTCCATCCCCCACCAGGAAGCCGCGCAGCGACAGCGCCTCGGCTACCTGCGCGGCCCGCTCCTCGGTACGGCACACCAGCGTGGGCGGCGCCTCGCCGTTCCCCGCGCCGCCCAGCAGCCGCGCGACCGTGTCCACCTTCTCGCGCTCGCTGACGGGAACGTAGCCGACCATGCCGGTCGTCGCCGCCTCCACCGCGTCGGGAACGGCGGGCTGCGTGGGATACTTCACCGAGCGCTTCACCCGGCGGTCGATCAGGTCCTGCACCGCGGGGGTGGAGGTGGTGGTGATGACCACGCGCTGCGCGGTGCGCGGCACGTTGTCGAACAGCGTTTCCATCGGCTCCCACCCGCCCAGCGCCTCGATGTCGCTGGCCCCGTCGATGACGATGGCCTCGACCGCGTCGAGCTTCACGCCGGACGTGCGGACCGCCTCCATCACCTGCGCGGGGGTGGCGACGAGGACGTCGGCCTCGCCCGCGGAGGTGCCCCAGCCGGGCCCGGAGACGGTGACCACCAGGTCGGCCGCATGGGCGATGGGAACGAGGGAAAGCGCCGCGTGCTCGGCCGCCTCGGCGGTGGGAACCAGCACCAGCACCCGCGTTCCCTGCCCTTCGCCGGACGCCCCGGCATCGCCCTCCTCGCCCTCACCCTCGCCGTCGCCGCCGGACGAGGCGCGGGGCTCGATGCGGTCCAGCACGCCCAGCGCGTACGCGAGCGTCTTCCCCGAGCCGCTGGAGGCGCGCGCCACCAGGTTCCCCTCGCGCCGCAGCACGGGGATGGCGGCCTGCTGCAGCGCGGTGGGGTGCTCGATCCCCTCCTCCTCGAGCGCCATCACCAGCGGCTCGCGAAGCCCGAGGTCGTTGAACGAAGCCATGTTTTCTTCCGATCCGTCTGGTCCGGGTACGTGTGCGTCCGAAGGGCGGCCAATATACGCGGTAGCAAGTATTCTGCCTACTCAAGCCCATTCCGTCACGCGGAAGCTGCGCGCGTCCGTCCCGGCTGGGTCCGGGCGGATCCCGGCGCACCGGAGGATGACCGAAGCATCGCGGCGCGGGATGCGGATCCGTCCACCCATCCCGCTCCTCACCGGAAAACACCCGCCGGAGCGTGCACGGGTCTTGCCTTTCGTCGCGCGGATGGCCGCCGGGGGGGCGGGCCACGGTGCCCGGGGAGACACGGATGCGAGCGAGCGAGCGGGGGGCGGCGGCACTGGAACCGGCGGGGGCGTACCTCGCCGAGGCCAGCCGCGTGCTCTCCGATTCGCTCGACTACGAGACCACGCTGGGGCGCGTGGCCGAGCTGGCGCTGCCGCAGCTGGGCGGGTGGTGCATCGTGGACCTGCTGGAGGAGGACGGCACCATGCGCCGCGTGGCCGTGGTGCACCCCGACCCCGCCCGCCAGCCCATGGCCCGCAGGCTGGTGAGCGGATGGCCGCCGCACCGCGACGACCCGCTGGGGCTGCCGGTGGTGATGCGCACCCGCCGCGCCGAGCTGATCCCCGACGTGAGCGAGGACATGCTCACCACCGCGGCGCACGACTCCGAGCACCGGCGCGTGCTGCAGGCGCTGGGGATGGGCGCCGTGATCGTGGCGCCCATGCTGGCGCGCGGCAGCGTGCTGGGCGCCATCACCTTCGTGAGCGGACCCGGGCAGCACTACGGCGACGAGGACCTGGCGGTCGCCGAGGACCTGGCCCGCCGCGCCGGCATCTCCATCGACAACGCCCGCCTCTTCCGCGCCGCCGAGCGCGCCCGCGCCCAGGCCGAAGAGGCCAGCCGCGCCAAGAGCGAGTTCCTGGCCGCCATGAGCCACGAGATGCGCACGCCGCTGAACGCGGTGCTGGGCTACGTGGACCTGCTGGAGGTGGAGATCGCCGGGCCGCTGACCGAGGAGCAGCGCGAGCAGATGGCCCGCATCCGCGGCTCCAGCGCGCAGCTGCTGGCGCTGGTGGACCAGGTGCTGGACCTGGCGCGGCTCGAGTCCGGGAGCCTGCCCGTGGCCCGCGAGCGCGCCCCGGTGCGCGAGGCGGTGGACGAGGCGCTGGGGCGCATCCGCACCGCGGCCGCGGCGGAAGGGGTGGCGCTGGCGAACGAGTGCCCCGGCGACAGCCGCGGCTACTTCGTCGGCGACGTGGGGCGCGTGGGCGAGGTGCTGGACCACCTCCTTTCCAACGCGGTGAAGTTCACCGGGCGCGGCGGCCAGGTGCGGGTGACCTGCGGCGTGGCGGGGCGCGCGGACCCCGGCGCGCGGGTGAGCGGGCCCGGGCCGTGGGCCTGCATCGAGGTGGAGGACACGGGGGTGGGGATCGAGCCCGGGCGGCTGGACGAGATGTTCGAGCCCTTCCGCCAGGGGAGCGCCGGGCACACGCGCACCGAGGGGGGCGCGGGGCTGGGGCTGACCGTGGCCCGCCACCTTTCCCGGCTGATGGGGGGCGACGTGACGGTCCGCTCGTCGCCCGGCCGGGGCTCGTGCTTCACACTCTGGCTTCCCGCGGCGCCGGAGAGCGAGGTGGACCTGGAGCGCGACGAGCGGGCGCGGCGCCGCAGCGGGCACGCCATCGAGGCGGCCGGGCGCGACCTCACCTGCCACGTGGACGGCGTAATGGAGGCGTACGTCCGCCGCATCCGCGGCGACGCCCGGCTGCGGAGCGCGCGCGACGCCACCACCGTGGACCTGCTGGACCACGCCGCCACGCTGGTGGCCGACGTGGCGCAGTCGATGGTGGTGCTGGGCGGGGTGGCCGAGGACACGCCACGGCTGCTGCGCGACGGCAGCCGCATCCAGCGCTTCGTGGCCGAGCTGCACGCCGAGCAGCGCCGCCGCCTGGGGTGGACCGAGCCCGAGCTGCGGCGCGACTTCGAGGTGCTGCGCGAGGAGGTGGAAAGCTCCGTGCGCACGCACTGTCCCCCCGGCGAGGGCGCCGAGGCGGCGGCCGCGGTGGCGGCGCGGCTGCTGCGGCAGTCCGAGCGCGTGGGGATGCAGGCGTACCGCGCCGCCGCGGCCAGCGACGAGCCCACCTCGCCGCCGCCCGAGGCGCGGAGCGGCGCACCCTCAGCCGAGCGGCAGGGCGATGTCGGACGACCCGGTTGAAGAGGCCGCGCGCATCCGCGAGTCGCTGGCGGAGGCGGTGAAGAAGGTCCGCGCGGGCGGCGCCTCCCCCCGCGGCGGTAACGCGGAGCCCACGCAAGCCGTGCGGAGCGAGCACGACCGCGCCGTGAATGCGCTCCTGAGCCGCACGCGCGCGGTGATCGACCGCACCCGCCGCGTCATCGAGCAGACGCGGACCAATCTCCAGCGCCTCGCCGGAAAGGACGGCGACGGCGAGAAGCCGGAGTAGGCTCGCCATCTTGCCCCTCCATCTCTCTGACCCACAGAGAGACGTCATCCTGAGGCCGGCCACACTGTCGTTGCCCCGCACGAGCGGTTGCAGGCCGAAGGATCTATAGGCGAGGTCGCACGTGCGCTGCCGGGTCGCACGATCGATCCCCGAATTCGGTATTGATACCGCGTCCGGAGGAAGAATCAGCGCGTCCCGTCGAGTCACGTGCTGCCGCGGCTCTAGATCCTTCGGCCTGCAACCTACTGTTCAGACCCTGATTACGGTGTGACCGGCCTGAATGGAAAGTTCGCGGGCTGGCCCCCTCACCGGCGACTAAAGTCGCAGCAACAACTACGGGAAGCCTCGCAAACTGCGCGAGGCTGTTCGGCTCGGCGGCGAGTTCCGATTCCGGAGGACGCCCCTTTCATCCAACGTGGTCGCGCGCAGCGCGGTGTTCGACTCAGGATGACGTCAGGCTGGTGCGGCGTGGAACATCTCATTTTCCGGATCTGGTATGAGAGGCCTTCTTTGCCGGATCGGGTTGGACGCCGATGCGAAAAGGCCGCGGAGGAGAATCGATCTCCCCCGCGGCCTCTTCACTTTCCGGCAAGGATCAGGGGCGCTTGCCGGTGGTGTCGCGCGTGCCGCCCAGGTGCGCGGGGGTGCCGCCGCCGGAGGGCGTGGAGATGTCGCTGGGCCCGGTCGCCGACGGCGGCGGCGCCTGCACCGGCGGCACGCCGGAGCCCGCGCCCGGCGCGGCCGCCCCGCCCTGCGTCTGCGCGGGGGAGATGCCGGTGCTGCCGGTGGGCGCGGGCGCGCTGCCGGGGTTCGGGTCCTGCGCGCTGGAGTTGCTGCCGCTGGTGGCCCCGCCGTTCATTCCCGTGGTGTCGTTGGGGCTTCCCTCGGTGCCGCCGCCCTGATAGTCGCCGCCGCCCGGCTTCGAGCACGCCGCGCCGAGCATCGCCACCGCCGCCAGCGTTGTGGCAACCCGCTTTCCGATCATCTCCATCTCCTTGCGCTGAGCCTCCGCGGGCCCGCCCTCCGCGGCGCCCGAGCCGCGCTCCCGGGCGCAATCCACATGCCCGCTTCGCCGCAACGCAAAGCCGCCCCCGCCGGATGAGGCGAAGGCGGCGATGTCATTCTTCTTCCGGCGTCACGAGGCGCGGCGAAGCGCGTCGCTGATCTCTTCGGTGATCTCCACCTCACCGAACAGGGAGCGGGGATACAGGTAGTCTTCCCCGCTCTCGTCGATGACCCGGAGGAAATCCATCCCCTCCGCTTCGGCGTCGGAAAGCACCTCATAAAGCTTCCGGATCTCCAGCGAAGCACGGGTTTCCGCGTTGAAGAGGCAGACGGCCCAGCGGTTCATCGGACGATTGATTCTGGTCCCGAACGGAAGCGGGACGTACAATTCCGCGGCCTCGAATCTCCAGTCCCCATAATCTTACAAGCCGCACGAGATGCCGGAAGACCTGACGGACGCGCTGCAGGACGCACGGGCGGCGGAGAAGGAGCACGCGCTCTTCTACCGCGGGCTGGCGGCCGCCGCCGAGGAGCGCGGCGACGCGGCGCTCGGCGAGCGCTTCAACGAGCTGCACGCCGACGAGCAGCACCACCTCTCGCGGCTCACCGCGCGGCTGATGGAGATGGGCGCCGCGCCGCGCGACCTGGCCCGGGTGACGACGGCCGCGCTGGGGCTGGACGGGTGGGAGATCGAGGCCCGGCTGCGCGAACGCGCCGAGGTGGCCCGCTACGAGGCGCTGCTGGCGCGCGGCTACGACGCGCAGACGGAATCGCTGCTGCGCGAGATCCTGCACACCGAGCGGCACCACGCCGCGGAGCTGGGGGGCAAGTGGACGCCGGCCTGAGCCTGGGACTGACGGGAAAGCGCGCCGTGGTGAGCGGCGCCTCGCGCGGGGTGGGGCGCGCCGCCGCGCTGATGCTGGCGCAGGCCGGCGCCGACGTGGGCGTGGGCTTCCTGAGCCGCGAGGCCGACGCCGAGGCCGCGGCCGCCGAGATCCGCGCGCTGGGGCGGCGGGCCTACGCGCAGGCGGGCGACATCTCCACCCCGTGGGGCGCGGAGCTGCTCTTCGAGCGCGCGCTGGTGGAGTTCGGGGGGATCGACATCTTCGTGGGGAACGCCGGGGTGTGGGTGCCCGACGAGGTTTCCATCGCCGACATGACCGACGAGCAGTGGCGGCGCACGGTGGCGCAGAACCTGGACTCCATCTTCCACACCGTGCGGCTGGCGGCGCGCTTCGTCACCCCCCACGGGCGCATCGTCCTGGTCTCGTCCACCGCCGGGCAGCGGGGCGAGGCCTTCCACGCGGACTACGGCGCGGTGAAGGGCGCCGTCATCTCCCTGACCAAGTCGGTGGCCGTGGAGCTGGCGCCGCGGGGGATCACGGTGAACTGCGTGGCGCCAGGGTGGACCGACACGGAGATGGTCGAGAAGCCCATGGCCGCCGGCCGCGCGCGCATCGAGGCGTCGATCCCGCTGGGGCGCGTGGCGAGCGCCGAGGACGTGGCGGGGCCGATCGTGTTCCTCTGCTCGGCGCTGGCGCGGCACTTGACCGGCGAGGTGCTGAACGTGAACGGCGGGAGCGTGCTCTGTGGCTGAGCGCGCCCTTCCCCGCATCCTGCTGCTGGCCACCGGCGGCACCATCTCCATGCGCAGGAGCGCCGAGGCCGGCGGCGCCGTCCCCCAGCTCACCGGGCAGGAGATCGTGGAGGCGGTGCCGGGGATCGAGCACGTGGCCCAGCTGGAGGTGCGCGAGTTCGGGCGCTTCCCCGGGCCGCACATGACCATCGAGCGGATGTGGGAGCTGCGCGCGGCGATCCTGGACGCCTTCGCGCAGGGCGTGGAGGGCGTGGTCGTCACCCACGGCACCGACACCATCGAGGAGACGGCGTACCTGCTGGACCGCTCGCTCCCGGCCGAGATCCCGGTGGTCATCACCGGCGCGATGCGCAATTCGTCGGAGCTGTCGTGGGACGGGCCGGCCAACCTGATGAGCGCCACCGAGGTGGCCGCCGCCCCCGAGGCGCGCGGGCGCGGGACGATGGTGGTGATGGACGAGGAGATCGTGCAGGGCGCCGAGGTGGTGAAGACGCACACCGAGCAGGCGGGCACCTTCCGCTCGCCCAACTGGGGGCCGCTGGGGATCACCGACACCGGGCGCGCCCTCTTCTACCGCGAGAGTCGCCGCCGCCCCACGCTGGCGCCGCGGCACCCCGTCGTGCCCGTGGACCTGATCAAGATCGTCGCCGGGGCCGACGCGCGGCTGGTGGAGGCCAGCCTGGACAGCGGCGCCAACGCCATCGTGCTGGAGGCGATGGGGCGCGGCAACGTTCCCCCCGCCGTCCTCCCCGGCATCCGCCGCTGGATGGACGCGGAGAAGCCCGTCGTCGTCGCCACGCGGTCCTCGCGCGGGCGGGTGCTGGATACCTACGCGTACGAGGGTGGCGGCCACCAGCTGCGGGAGATGGGGTGCATCTTCGCCGACCACCTCACCGGGCAGCAGGCGCGCATCGAGCTGATCCTGGCGCTGGGCGTGCACGGCCGCGACGTGCAGCGCATCCGCGACACCGTGGAGGCGGGCCGATACGAGGAGTAGGGGAGATGGCGAAGATCCGGATCGACTGGGTCGAGCTCGAGATGGCGATGGACAGCGGCGACGGGATGATGCGCTGGTACCTCGACCGCGAGACCGGCGTCGTGATCGGGCTGGACGACGACGATGAGCTCGAGGAAGAGGAGGAGATCCGCGCGGCGATCGCCGCGGACGAGGACGACCGCTACCTCGCCATCCCTTCGCTGTCGTCGCACGAGGGGTTCCGGGTGATGGAGGACTTCGCGAGCATGCAGGACGACGCGCGGGTCCGCGGCGCGCTCCTCGACGCGCTCGACCGCCGGCACCCGTTCCGCTCGTTCAAGGACGCGCTTGCCGGCTTCCCGGAGGTCCGGGAGAAATGGTTCGCGTACCAGTCCGAACGCCTCCGCGAGGACGCGCTCGCGTGGCTGCGCAGCGAGGGGATCGACGCCGAGCTGGTGCCGTACGTCGACCGCTCCGCCGAGAAATCCTGAACCGCAGGATCACGCAGAGGGAACGGAGAACTCACCCCGAGATGAGTTTCTCCGTTCCCTCCGTTCCCTCCGTTCCCTCCGTGTGATTCGGCTTTTCAGTTGGCCGACGGCTGCGAGTCCTCGCGGTAGGCGCCGATGGAGAGGCTCACGGCGCGGTTCAGCAGGCGGCGGACGACGGGGAGCGCCTCGTCGACCGCGCGGCTGGCGGCCACGTCGCGGGCGGCGTTCAGCGACGTCTCGATCTCCTCGCCCAGGATCTCGTACTCGCGCCGCACCTCGGCCTCGCTCCATCCCAGGCGGCAGCGCTGGCGGCCGTGGCGGATGGCCAGCAGCCGCTGCACGTCGTCGGCGTCCTTCGCGATCCCCCGCGCGTCGTCCCCGTCTTCCTCCAGCACCACCAGCACCTGCGCCAGGTCCGTCACCAGCGTGACCAGGTGGTCCTCCAGCTCCGAGCGGGTGTGGCGGCGGGCGCTGGGCGTGCCCGGGTCCACGCGCAACCGCTCGGCGTAGCCGCGCACGACGCCCGCGGCCGAGGTGGCCAGGTGCTGCGCGACCGGGGTGAGCGACCCCTGCCCGCGCGACACGGTCCCGTCGCCCGCCTGCGGCTGCGGCGCGCCGGCGGGAAGCCAGAGCGAGAAGACGGAGCCCTTTCCCGCGCGGCTGCGCACCGTCAGGTCGCCGCCCATCAGCCGCGCCAGGCGCCGGGAGATGGCGAGGCCGAGCCCGCTTCCCTGGTGCGCGCGGGTGAGCGCGTTGTCCACCTGCACGAAGGGCTCGAAGACGGCGCCCAGCCGGTCCGCGGGGATGCCGATCCCGGTGTCCTCCACCCGCGCGCAGGTCCACGGACCGGGGCCGTGCAGCTCGGCGTCGCGGTCGGGCTCGGCGCACTCGCAGCAGAGCCGGATGCTCCCCCCCGCATCGGTGAACTTGATGGCATTGCCCAGCAGGTTCACCAGGATCTGCTGCACCCGGGTGTCGTCGCCCCAGTACTCCACCTCGTCGGCGCACTCCAGCTCCAGCCGCAGCCCCTGCGCCTCGGCCTGCGGGCGCAGCAGCCCGATGGCCGCCTCGGCGGTGCGCGCCAGCGAGGCCCGCGCCGGCGCCACCGCCAGCCGCCCCGCCTCCACCCGCGCGAAGTCCAGCACGTCCTCCACCAGCGCCAGCAGGTGCCGTCCGCTGGCGCGGACGCGCTCCAGGTACTGGCGCTGGCCCTCGGTCATCGGCCCCTGCACCTCCAGGTCCAGCAGGTCGGCGTAGCCCAGGATGGCGTTGATGGGGGTGCGGATCTCGTGCGACATGGTGGCCAGGAAGCGGCTCTTCTCCACGTTGGCCGACTCGGCCGCGCGCAGCGCCTGCCGCAGCTGCTCCTCCACCGCGCGCAGGCGGGAGAGGTCCTGCACCACCATGCTGAAGCCGAACAGCTCGCCGTCGCGGTGGAGCGCGGTGAGCACCACGCGCGCCGGGAAGGGGCCGCGGTCGCGGGCGGTGCGCGTGCCCTCGCCGATGTACTCGCCGTGCTCGGCGGCGTAGCGCAGGTGCCCGTCGGGGTTCCCGTCCTCGGCGCCGCCGGCGGGGTAGAGAAAGCCCAGCGGCTGGCCCACCACCTCGGCGGGGGTGTACTCGGCCATCCGCACGGCGCCCTCGCCCCAGTGCGTGATCACGCCGTGCGGGTCCATCAGCGAGATGGCGTAGTCGTGGACGCGCTCCACCAGCAGGTGGTAGGGAGTCGCGCCCGCGCCGCGCGACCCCGGCGCGGAGCCCTCGCCCTCTCCGGGGAGCCGCGCGTCCCTCCGGCCGTTGCCGTGTCCGTTCGCCGCCGCGCCGGGTGCCGTTCCGCCGTTCATCCCAATCCCGGGAATCCGTCCTGAGCGCGGGCCCCCGCCCGCATCCGAGCGACCCAAGTACAAGCTGCATGCCAGCTTACTGGAGAGGCGGGAAGATGGGCGAAAACAGCCGTCCGCCGCGGCCTTCCGGCGGGGGCTGGACGCGCGCGGAGCGGCGGCGTAGCATGGCTCGCCCCGCGGCACTCCGTCGCGCGGCGAGGCGGGACGGAGCCCCGCGGCGGGCGCGGATTCTGCAACGGTCACGCGCCCCGTTCCCCGCCGCGGACGTCCGCTCCCGATCGCCCGCGACGCGGCCCCACGCGCCCGACCACTCCGTCCAGCGACGATGCCCCGACGCGCCGGTATCTCCATCTCCCTCCCTGCCTTACGTCTCCCGCGGGCCGCGCCGTGGTGAGGGTCACGGGCGAGCGCCGCAGCGGCGTCCTGCTGCACCCCACCTCGCTTCCCGGCGAGGGGACGGGCGACCTGGGCGCGCACGCGTACCGCTTCGTGGACTGGCTGGCCCTGGCCGGGCAGACGCTCTGGCAGATCCTCCCGCTGGTGGCCGTGGGCGAGAGCGGCTCGCCCTACAACGGCCTTTCCGCCTTCGCGGGGAACGTCACCCTTCTTTCCGCCGACCTGCTGGTGGAGGACGCGCTGCTGGACGAGGACGAGGCGCGCGCCCCGGCGTTCGACCCCGCGCGGGCGGACTTCGCGGGCGCGGCGCGGTGGAAGGACGGGCTGCTGCGCCGCGCGCACGCCGCCTTCCGCGCCTCCGCGTCGCCGGGGCTGCGCGCGGGGTTCGCCGAGTACCGCGAGCGGCAGCGCGGGTGGCTGGACGACTGGACGCTCTTCCGCGCGCTTCGCGACGTGCACGGCGCGCCGTGGACCGCGTGGCCGGAGCCGCTGCGGCGCCGGGACGCCGGCGCGCTCGCCGCGGCATCCGGGGAGCTGGCGGGAGAGATCGAGCGGCACGCGCTGGCGCAGTTCCTGTTCGACCGGCAGTGGGGCGAGCTGCGCCGCTACGCCGCCTCGCGCGGCATCTTCGTGGTGGGCGACATCCCCATCTTCGTGGCCCACGACAGCGCCGACGTGTGGGCGCACCCGGAGATCTTCGCGCTGGACGAGGGCGGCCATCCCACCGTGGTCAGCGGGGTGCCGCCCGACTACTTCAGCTCCACCGGGCAGCGCTGGGGGAACCCGCTCTACCGCTGGGACGTGCTGGAGCGCCAGGGCTACGGCTGGTGGACGGCGCGCTTCCGGCGCACGCTGGAGATGGTGGACATCGCGCGCATCGACCACTTCCGCGGCTTCGAGAGCTACTGGGAGGTGCCGGCCGACGAGGCGACGGCGCTGCACGGCCGCTGGATGCCCGGCCCGGGAACGCGCCTGTTCGCCGCGGTGGAGCGCGAGCTGGGGCCGCTTCCGCTCATCGCCGAGGACCTGGGGATCATCACCCCCGAGGTCGAGCGGCTGCGCGACGAGCTGGGCTTTCCCGGGATGCGCGTCCTCCAGTTCGCCTTCGGCCAGGACGATCCGGAGAATCCCCATCTCCCCCGCAACTACCCGCGCGAGTGCGTTGCGTACACGGGGACGCACGACAACAACACCGCGCTGGGATGGTGGCACGACGAGGCGGGCGCCGGCGAGCGGGCCGCGCTGGCGGAGCTGGCGGGGGACGCGCACCCGGCCGAGGTGGGGTGGCGGATGATCGAGGTGGTGCTGGGGTCGCGGTCCGACCTGGCGGTGATCCCGCTGCAGGACGTGCTGGGGCTGGGAAGCGAGGGGCGGATGAACACGCCGGGGTCGGTGAGCGGCGACTGGCAGTGGCGCTTCCGCGACGGGTCGCTGACGCGCGAGCGGGCGTCGCGGCTGCGCGAGATCACCGCGCGAACCGGGAGGCTGCATGGCGAAGAACGGCGCTGAGGCGGCGGGCGGGCCCGTCGCCTTCATCTCCGGCGGCGCGGGAAACCTGGGGCGCGCCGTCACCCGCGTGTTCCTGGAGGCGGGGTGGCGCGTCTCGGTGGCGCTGCACCACACCGACCGCAAGGACGCGCTGGACGAGCTGAAGTCCGCGTACGCCGGGCGCGTGTCCACCTGCATGCTGGACCTGACCACCGAGCGCGGCGCCGACTCGGCCATCCGCCAGACGACCCAGTGGGGCGGGAGACTGGACGCCGTGGCGCACGTGATGGGCGCGTGGCACGGCGGCGCGAAGGTGGGGGATACCTCGCTGGGCGTGTGGGAGGCGATGATGTCGGTGAACCTCACCAGCGGCTTCCTGCTCGCGAACGCCGCCATCCCGCGGATGGCGGACGGCGGCGGCGGGTCGATCGTGTTCGTGGCCTCGCGCGCGGCGCGCGAGCAGCGCGCGGGGAACGGCGCGTACGCGGTCAGCAAGGCGGGGCTCATCGTCCTGGCCGAGACGATCGCCGAGGAGTACCGCGACCGGGGCGTCCGCGCCAACGCCGTGCTCCCCGGCACCATCGACACCCCCGCCAACCGCCGCTCCATGCCGGACGCCGACGCCTCGAAGTGGACGCCGCCGGAGGAGATCGCGCGCGTGGTCCTCTTCCTCGCCTCCCCCGAGTCCGCCCCCGTCAACGGCGCCGCCGTCCCCGTCTACGGCCGCAGCTGATGCCGGATCTTGCAATCACCCGTGCATTGCAAACGCACAGAGAGACGTCATCCCGAGTCGAACACCGCACTCACGCGACCATGGAGGATGAAAGGAGATCGGTCGTGAGCACCGGGGCCGCGGAGTGAGCGGATCAGCCTCGCGCAGTTTGCGAGGCTTCCCGTAGTTGTTGCTGCGACTTCAGTCGCCGGTGACTGACTGCGCCAGGAACTTTCCATCCGGGCCGGCCACACCATCGTTGCCTCCCACACGAGCGGTCGCAGGCCGAAGGATCTACAGGCGAGGTCGCACGTGCGCTGCCGGATCGCACGGTCGATCTCCCACATCGTGACGAAGCCCCCGCTCCGGAAATCCGGCCAGGGGCTTCATCGTTCGCGATCCGGTCGGCGCCTACTGCACGGTCACGTCCTGCTCCAGCCGCACGCCGTCGCCGATGGGCTCGCCGGCGGCGGCCATGCCGGCGTGCTCCACGCGCACGTGGTAGGTGCCCGGCGCCAGGCCGGAGATGTCCGCGCGGTAGCCCGAGACGGCGATGAAGCCGGGACAGGCGTGCTCGGTGTCGTGCTTCAGCTCCAGGCGGAACACCAGGTCGCCGCCGTCCACGCGCGCGGTGGGCTTCGGCGAGTCGCAGCCGCCGTAGGTGTAGGTGCCGTAGATGGTCACGGTGCCGGACGCGCTGCTCCCCGCGGTGAACGGGGGCGTCCCCGCCAGGGGAACGCCGATGTTGTTGAACGACACCGGCACGCGGTTGCCGCCGGTGGCGTCGGAGCACGCCGCCAGCGCGGCGAGGGAGAGCGCGCCGGCCAGGGCGCGGAGGGTCGGTACGAGCTTCATCTTTCCTGTGATCGTCTTGCGGTTCGATGTGTGTGAGCCGCGGATTCAGAACCGCAGCTGTGGAACGACCTGCACGCCCGCGGCCCAGCGCGAGCCGGAGCTGTCCTCGCCGTGGCTCCAGAGCACCGTGCCCTCGACCGCCACGGGAAAGCGCTGGGCGACATTGAACACGCGCCCCAGCGCCAGCCCCGCCGCGGGCCCGGCCTCGTGGCTGACCTGCGCGTCCGTCACCCCGCCGGAGCCCACGAAGTAGGTGGCGAAGGCGTGCCGCCCCAGCCCCACGCCCGGGCGGACGTAAACCTGCTCCGGGTCGCCGATCTGCACCGAGGCCAGCAGCGACACGGTGTTCAGCACCACCGGCCGCCGGTTCACCTGCGTACCGCCGAGCTCGTTGGTCACGACGATGTCGGAGTTGCGCGGCCGGTCGTCGCCCAGGCCGTGCACGCCCACCTCCAGCATGGCGGCCAGCGAGCGGCTGAATCCCCATCCCACCCGCCCGTGCAGCGCCGGGCCCAGGCGGTGCTGCCCCAGCTCGTCGTTGTTCACCGCGCTCACGCCCACCCCGATCCCCACGAACGGCCCGCGCGGGTTCAGCTGCGCCCCGGCGCGAGGGGCGATCACGGCCGACGCGGCGAGCACGGCGGCGACGAGGAAGGTGGAAGAGCGATTCATCTCCGGTCTCCGGCGAAGAAGTTCCGTCGTCCTATCGAATTCGGGATCGGTCGTGCAAACCGGCAGCGCACGTGCGGCCTCGCCTATGGATCCTTCGGCCTGCAACCGGTCGTGCCAGGGCAGCTACGGTGTGGCCGGCCTCAGGATGACGTCTCTCCTGATTTTCGGAACAGATCCGCTGTCAGAAGCGGACGTCGCGCACCACCTGCACCCCGGCGGACCAGCGCGGGCTGCTGCTGTCCTCGCCGCCGCTCCAGCGCGCCACCGCCTCCACGCCCAGCGGAAACCCGGGGATCACGCTCACCTCGCGGCCCACGGCCAGCCCGGCCGCGGGGCCCCACTCACCCTCGGTCTCCAGCTTCCACCCGTCCGTGGGGAGCGGGCGGTACGAGGCGAAGGTGTGCCGCGCGAAGCCGATCCCGGGGCGCACGTAGATCGTCCGCGGCGAGCCCGCCTGCAGCGACGCGAGCACCGAGAGCGTCCGCAGGTTGTGGGGGATGCCCGGCGGGCCGCCGATGACGGCCAGGTCGGGGAGGGGCTGGATCCCCACACGGGTGCGCCCGATCCCGTCCAGCCCTCCCTCCACCAGCAGCGCCATCGTGGGGCTGAGCGCCCATCCGGCGCGCAGGTGCAGCGACGGAGTCACGCGCGACTGGTCCGTAGCCGGCTCGCCCACGCGGGCGACGCCGACCCCGGCTCCAACGAATGGTCCGGCCTGGGCCGCGGCATGCGTCCCCGCCGCCGACGTGGCGAGCGCGAGGAGGATGGGGAGAAGCGAAGCGTGTTTCATCTGCCGGACTCTCGGGTCTGTGTGGGACTAGAACTGGATCTCGCGCACGATCTGCACCCCCGCCGACCAGCGCGCCGGGGTGCTGTCCTCGCCGCGGCTGTAGAGCGCCACCGCCTCCACGTTCAGCGGAAAGCCGGGGATCGGCAGCTCGCGCCCCACGGCGATGCTGGCGGCCGGGCCCCACTCGTGGCTCGTCTGGGAGATGAGCACGTCGCCGTCCCGCTGCCGGTAGCTCCCGAACGAGTGCCCCGCGAACCCCACGCCCGGGCGCACGTAGAGCGTCTGCGTGGTGCCCAGCTGCAGCGACAGCAGGAGCGACTGCGTGCCCAGCTTCACGCGCCGCGACGGCAGCTCGGAGCTGCCGGACGGGCCCTCGACGATCACCGTGGCGGAATCGACGTTCTTGTCGTTCGCCGTGTTGAAGCTGCTCTCCAGCATCAGCGCCACGGCGGGGCTGAAGCGCCACCCCGTGTGCAGGTGCGCCATGAAGCCCACGTTGGCCACGTCCGAGGCCGGCTCGCTGGTGCGGCCCAGGCCGCCCCCCGCGCCGATGAAGAAGCCGTGGGCGTCGCGCGCCGCCTGCGCGCGGGAGGTGGCCGGGAGCGCCGCCAGCGCGGCGGCCAGGAGCACGGACGAGCGGACGATGAGTGTGCGCATGTCGTTGTGGGATAAGGGGGATGGGCGGGAGGATACGGTCAACTGTGCGGGCGCGCCGCCTCCGGCGCAACCCTCGTCCGTAGAACGCGCGGATGCGGCGGGATGTGACTGCGTGGACATTCCGCGGCCATCCGGGGGAGATCGTGGGCCGCGCACGCACGAAGGGCCGGGAGCGATCCCGGCCCTTCGCCCTGCCACCGTCCACGCGGTCCCGGTCAGACCGGCGGCGGCCCGCACCCCGCGGCGCAGTTGCTGTTGCCGCAGCCGGCCACGCAGTTGGTGTTGCCCGGATCGGCGCCGCCCGCGGCGGCTTCCAGCTCGTCCACCGACAGCTCGTCGTCGTCGCGCTGGATGGGTCGATCGGCCATGAGGCCTCCGTTCGTCAGAGGTGGATCGAAAGCGGGTGGAGCTCCGCGGTCCGGGAGAGCGGCATCACCTGAATCGCCGCCGCCCGCCCGTCCCATCTCCCGTGCGGTCAGACCGGCGGCTTGCCGCAGCCCGCCACGCAGTTGCTGTTGCCGCACCCCGCCACGCAGTTGGTGTTGCCGCCGCCGTCGATGCCGCCCGCGGCGCTCTCGAGCTCTTCCACGCTCAGCTCGTCGTCGTCGAACGCGCGCGTGGCCGAAGGATCAGCCATCGGGCCTCCCTGGGTGAAGAGAAAGGTTGAGAACGGAACCCTGCACGCCGGCGGAAGACCGGAGGCTCGCGGGCGGCATCTTCCCGCCCGCTGCTCCCGTTTCCGCCCGCGCTTCACCCGGGTGGAGCTCCCGGCTCTGCGGCCGGGACCGGATGGTGTTCCCCGTGCGCCCTGCCTCCTCCACCGGCCGGTGGCCGGCGCGGTGGAGGGCGCCGGGGACCTTAGAGCGGATCCTTGTTGAGCGGGCCGCAGCCGGCGGCGCAGTTGGTGTTGCCGCACCCCGAGACGCAGTTGGTGTTGCCCGCGGGGTCGGTGCCCCCCGCCACGTCGTCCAGCTCTTCGACCGACAGCTCGTCGTCGTCGTAGGCGCGGGGTGCGATGGAGTCGGCCATGGTGCCTCCAGACGTGAGATGAGGGGAACGGTCCCCGGAGCAGGGAACCCCGCGCCGGGCCGGAAAGCCGGGCCGCGCACCCGCCGCGGCCCGTTCCTGACGGGTTCGGCCACGACCGCTTGCCCGCGTCCTGGGACTCAGACCGGCAGCGGCCCGCACCCGGTGACGCAGTTGGTGTTGCCGCAGCCCGAGACGCAGTTGGTGTTGTTGCCTTCCACGCCGCCCGCGGCGCTCTCCAGCTCCTCCACCGACAGCTCGTCGTCGTCGCGCCCGCGAATGGGATCGCTCATGCCTGCCTCCCGACGTGAAAGGGAAAGATCCGGAAACGGTGATACCCGCTCACACGCCCCTCAGCCGCGGCCCGCGCGGCCATCGCCCGAGTATCCCGGAGACCGGGCGGCACGGGCGCCGGAGCCTTACAGCGGGTCCTGGTTGTAGGGACCGCAGGCGCCGAAGCAGTTGGCGTTGCCGCACCCGCCCAGGCAGTCGCCGTTGGCGGGATCGAGATCGCCGCCCGCGGCGACCTCGAGCTCGTCTACCGACAGCTCGTCGTCGTTGTCACGCGCCCGCGCCCGAGCCGGCCTGGCCATGGTGCATCCTTCCCGGTGGGAGAAGACGGGGAGCCGGAGGCCGTCGCGCCGCGGCGGTGCCCGGCGAACCCATCGGCCCGCCGGGCTCCCGCCCTCGTCGCGAGGGGATGGGAGAGCGGCGGACCCGGGATCACGGCGTCTGGTTCAGCGGCCCGCAGCTGGCCACGCAGTTGCTGTTGCCGCATCCCGCCACGCAGTTGGTGTTGTTCCCCTCCACGCCGCCCGCGGCGGTCTCCAGCTCCTCCACCGTGAGCTCGTCGTCGTGCGCGTGCGCGCCGGCAGGATCGGCCATGGTGCCTCCATTCGTGTGAAGACGGTCCGGAGCAGGAGTGTCCTGCACGCCGGCGGAAAGACCGGGCGCGCGGGAGGGCATTGCTCCCTCCCACTCGCCGGCGCGGAGATCAGGGGGTCTGGTTCAGCGGGCCGCAGGCGGCCACGCAGTTGCTGTTGCTGCACCCCGCCGAGCAGTTGGTGTTGCCCCCCTCCACTCCGCCCGCCACGTCCTCCAGCTCGTCGACCGTCAGCTCGTCGCCGTCGCGCGCGTGCGCGGAAAACGGATCAGCCATGTTGCCTCTCCTGTCAGAGTCCGATCAGCCCCGGCCAGTCACGGCGTCTGGTTCAGCGGGCCGCAGCCGGCGGAGCAGTTGCTGTTGCCGCACCCGGCCACGCAGTTGGTGTTGCCCGTGCCCTCCCCGCCCGCCACGCCGTCCAGCTCCTCCACCGACAGCTCGTCGTCGTACGCGCGGGGTGCGGTCGGGTCGGCCATGATGCCCTCCAGGGGGAAGCGGAGACCGGGAGCAGGGAGCCCTGCACCACGCGGGAAAGGCAGGAGCCATGCCCCCTCGCGGCCCGCCTGCAAGTATTTTTAGCACAGTCGTTTGCGCGCTGGGGCGCGGCCGCTTTCGGACATTTGCATCGCCGCCCGTGTCTACGGAATAGACGGAGCGCTCTACTCGTCGCGCGCGGCGTCCATTCCGCGCGCACGCACCAACGCGGCGGCCCCGCCCGTCCACGAGGGGGACGGGCGGGGCCGCGGGGTCGATCGAGATCCGCCGGGTGTTCGCCTACTCGGTGTGCCGCGCGTAGGCCTCGGGCTTCAGGCGGTGGTGGCGGAGGAAGTCCATGAACTTCAGGTAGTCGCCCGGGTCGATGCCGATGCGCGGGAGGAGGCGCTTGTAGCTTCCGCCCGTCTCCGTCAGGCAGCGGTGCAGCAGCGCCCGCACGTCGGCGCGGCTGATCTCGCGCTCCATGAACGGCTCGCGCACCACGGCCCAGAAGCTCTCGCCGCCGCGCATCATCCGCTCGTACGCCGCCGTGGCCGCCTGCCCGGCCTGCACCTTCCCGTTCCCCGCGGCGCCCGGCGCGTGGCCGTTTCCGTCGGGGGCGGGGATGGGGATGGAGATGTCGAGGGGGATGCGGCGCACCATCCCGCCCCCCTCCAGCGCGGGGATCAGCTCGCCCGCGCAGATCTCCCGCCCCTCGGCCAGGTGGAAGCCCATGTCGATGAGCCCCTTCAGCTCGCGCACGTTCCCCGGCCAGTGGTACGCGCCCAGCACCTCGCGCGCGTCGCGCGCCAGCGTCTTGCAGGTGCCGTCGCACGCCAGCCCGGCCAGACAGTGCCCCGCGATCAGCTCCCAGTCGGCCCCGCGCTCGCGCAGCGCCGGCACGTGGATCCAGAAGTAGCGCAGGCGATAGAACAGGTCCTCGCGGAAGGTCCCCGCCTCGACCATGGGGCGCAGGTCGCGGCTGGTGGCGGCGATCACCCGCACGTCCACGTAGCGCACGCTGGTGCCGCCCACGGGCACGATCTCGCCCTCGCTCAGCGCGCGCAGGAGCATGGCCTGCGCGGGCGGCGAAAGCTCGCCGATCTCGTCCAGGAACACCACGCCGCCGTTGGCCTCCTCGAACAGCCCCCGGTGGTCCGCCACCGCGCCGGTGAAGCTCCCCTTCTTGTGCCCGAAGAGCTCGCTGGCCATCAGGTTGCCGTCGTGGTACTGCGCGCAGTTCACACGGATGAACGGCTTCCCGCGGCGCGCGCCCAGCAGGTACAGCGCGCGGGCGAACAATTCCTTCCCCGTTCCCGTCTCGCCGGTAAGCAGGATGGGGGCGTTGGAGGCGGCGAAGCGCTGCAGCTTGCGCTGCGACTCGATGAGCGCCGGGTCGCGGCCGATGAGCGTGACGGCGCGCGCCGCCCCCCAGCTCTCGACCGAGCGGTCGCGCACCGCCTGCGCCAGCTCGCTCAGCGCGCCGGCGGGCGGCATGGGCACCCCGTTACCGCGCACGCTCAAGCGGCCTCCGGGGCGCGGGTGCCCGACGGCGCAAACCAAACCGCCACAGCGCGCACCGCGCCACGACGGGCACGGCCGCACGCGGTGGCGGCGGAAAGGGAGGGGCGGCACGTACGACCGGGGGTGTGGCATCCCCGGCGGCGAGAGGATGGGGCGGTCATCTGCCCTCCGCGCGAATGAACCCCGGCATCCGGCGGCGGGCGCGTGGTGCGCCCAACCCCGGACCGGAAAGGATAAATCGCCGTCGCCCTGCTGTCAACGAAGCGTCGGCAAAGATGTGCTGAACGTCCGCGTTGCAACCTTCCGGCGCCACGGACGGGCCCGCGAACGCCGCAGCCGCGCCGCCCCGTCCGGGGCGGCCAGTGCCTCCAGCGGCAGCGCGAAGAGGGCCGCCAGCGTAGCACCCCGTTCCGCCACGCCGGTGTCCCGATGGGGCCGGGCGGCGTCGAACGCGGCCAGCGCCTCCACCGCCGCGCGCGCGAGCGAGGCCAGCACCGCGAAGGCCGCGTCGCCCAGCGCGCCGCGGTAGTTGGCCAGGCGCCCGCCCGCGCGGAAGCCGGGAAGCGCCTCCTCCACCCCCAGAAAGCGCGCGGCCCAGTCTGCCCGGTACCGGCCCGCGGCCGCGGCGATCCCGGCGAAGTCGGCCACGATCTCGTCGAGCGCGTGGGGGCGCATGGCCCCCAGCACGCGCTTGCTGAAGTAGTGCGCCGCCTCGTGCTCCAGGCGGATGGTGAGCGAGAGCTCGTTCCACCGCACCGGCTCCATCCCCATCTCCCCCGCCGCCACGCCGCTGTACGGGCCGGGGGCCAGCAGGACGAAGCGGTCCTGGTACAGCTCGCGGCGGGGTATCATCTCCCGCCACGCCGCGCTCCACTCTCCCTCGGCCGCGCCGGGATGCTCCGCCTCCCACGCGCGGCGCAGCGCGGCGACGCGGTCCCAGTTGTTGAACCCCGCCACCATCAGGGCGCCCATCGACGGGGGGACGGGCGACGGCTCGTTCTGCCGCGCCAGCGCGCGCACCAGGGTGACGAAGTCGTCGCGGCACCCGGCGGCGAGCACGGGAAGGCGTCCGGCCGGCGTGGGATGGACGAAGAGGCGCAGCGCCTCCGGCCGCGCCAGCTCCACGCCGGGGCCCTCCGGCGGGGCGAGGCCGCGGCGGGTGGCGGCGCGGTACTCGTCCGTCTCGCACATCCCCTGGGCGATGGGAAAACGCAGCTGCGGCAGCCGCTCGCGCAGCACGTTCCACGCGCCGCGCGCCTCCGCCTCGGCCGCGTACCCCGCCCACGCATCGGCGAACGGCTCGTCGTCCAGCGGGAGCGCGGGGGGGCGCGGCGGGCGGCGCAGCTCCACGGCGGTGTACGCCAGCAGCTCGGCGACCTCCGCCGGGCCGGCGCCGTGCCGGCGCAGGACCTCGGCGCGGAAGGCCCGGCCGCGCGCAGGGGCGTCCGCCCGCGTGCTCATCGCCGCCCCCGCGACGCCACCATCCCGGGAGACGCGGGGCTGGCGCCGCCCAGGTACTCGAAGCGCCCGCCGCGCACGGTGATGGTGGTGATGGGCTTGGTGGGCAGGTCGCCCGACGCGTCGAAGGTGAAGGGGCCGGTGACGCCGGTCCACCCGCGCGTCTCGTGCAGCGCGCGGGCGACACGGTCCGGCGCGGTGCTGTGCGCGCGGCCGATGGCGTCGGCCAGGAGGTGCACGGCGTCGTACCCCAGCGCGGCCGCGGCGTCGGGGGGCTGGCCGTAGCGCGCGCGGAAGGCGCCGGAGAAGCGCCGCACCTGCGGGTTCGGCGCGTCGGGGTGGAAGGCGGCCACGATCACCGTTCCCTCCGCGGCGGGGCCGGCGGCCAGGAGGTCGGGCACGCCCAGCGCGTCGCCGCCCAGCACGGGCGCGGTGATGCCGTGGCGGCGCGCCTCGGTCAGGAAGGTGGCCGCGTGCGGCGTCTCGCCGGCCAGGAGGATGGCGTCGAAGCCCAGCTGCTTCCAGTCGTCCAGCAGCGGGCCCAGCGCGGGGGCGCCGGGAACGGTGTTGGGGTCGTAGCTCTGCCGCGCGGCGATGCGGATCCCCAGCTCGGCGGCGTGCTCCTCGAACGCGTTGGCCAGCGAGCGGCCGTAGGGGTTGCGGACGTAGTAGATGGCCACGCTGCGGTAGCCGCGGGCGTGCGCGTAGTCGGCCAGCTGCGCGCCCGCGGCCAGGTCGCTGAAGGTGCCGCGGAAGACGTGCGAGAAGTGCCCCTGCGTCAGCTCCGGGTCGGTCGCGGCCGGGGCGAGGAGGACCACGCCGGCCAGGTCGTAGATGGGGGCGGCGGGGATGGTGACGTACGACTGGAGATGGCCGATGACGGCGACCACGTCGGGGTTCTCGGCGAAGCGCTGGGCCACGAGCCGGCCGTCGTCCACCGATTCGTGGTCGTCGGCGGAAACGATGCGGATCTGCCGGCCCAGCACGCCGCCCTTCGCGTTCACCTCGGCGGCGGCCATGTCCAGCCCCTGCTTGTAGAGCAGCTTGCTGCGCGCGGCCCACGGCCACGCCGCGCCGATGACGATCTCGCCCCTGCCGCTCTCGGCGCGGCGGAGGCGCTCGGCCGCCGGGTCCGCGCCGCCGCCGCACGCCTGCGCCGCCACCGCCGCCGCGAAGATCGCGGCGGCGGTGGCGCTCCGGGTCCAGCGGAATCCAGGCATCGTGACCGCCTCGTTGGCGCGAGCCGCGGCCCGGGGAGACCCGGGCGTGCGGGATTCGTCGTCGATGTGGAAGATGCGACCGAGGTCGCGGCTACAACGGCACGCAGTCCGCCTTCGCGGACTTCCCTGCCCCGCCATCCGTGCGGTCCATCCCGCATCCGCGCGTCCGGCGATCGCGGCGGGCGCATCTCATCGTTCCGACAAGCATCGCTGCGGCGATCGCGGCATGCTCGTCATGCGCTCTACGCATCGCACAATTCGGAGGATTCAGTGCGAACCGCCGGCCGACGTGCGGGACAGGCTATGGATCCTTCGGCCTGCAACCTGTTGCGCGGAGGCGGATTACGTCGTGGCCGGCCTCAGGATGACGTCCCGTCGGGATGACCGCCGATGACCAGCCCCGGCGCAGTCGGGATCATCCACTCTCGCACTCTCGCACTTCCGTCAAGCGATCTGCCGCCTCGCCAGCTCCCGGAACGGGCCGTCCACCTCCATCAGCTCCTCGTATCTTCCCGACTGCACCACGGTTCCCTTCTGGATGACGCAGATGCGGTCGGCGTGGATTACGGTGCTCAGGCGGTGGGCGATCACCAGGCGCGTGGAGCGCAGCCCCGCCAGCGAGTCGGCCACGATGGCCTGCGTGCGGTTGTCCAGCGCGCTGGTGGCCTCGTCGAAGAGGAGGATGCGCGGGCGGGTGACGATGGCGCGGGCGATCATCAGCCGCTGCCGCTGGCCACCGGAGAGCGTGCTTCCGCCCTCGCTCACCACCGTGTGCATCCCCATGGGCATGGCCTTGATGTCGCCGTCCAGCCCGCTCATCCGCGCGGCCTCCCACGCGTCCTCCAGCAGCGCGCCGGTGGAGCCCACGATGTTGGAGAACAGGTCACCCGGCATCAATCGCCCGTTCTGCAGCACCACGCCGATCTGCCGGCGCAGCGCCAGCAGGTCCAGCCCGCCCAGCTCCTGCCCGTCGAAGAAGATGGACCCCGACTCGGGCTGCTCGAAGCCCAGCAGCAGCCGCAGCAGCGTGGACTTCCCCGATCCCGACGGCCCGACGAGCGCCACGAACTCGCCCGCCTCGGCGTTCAGGGACAGGTCGTTCAGCACGTACCCGCCGTCCACCGAGTAGCGGAAGAAGAGGTGCTGCATGGACACCTGCCCGGTGAGCACGCCGGGGTCGGCGCGGCCCAGGTCGGTCTCCGGCTCGGCTTCCAGGATGGGGCGGGCGATCTCGTACTGCGGCACGGCGGCCAGCGCGTTGGTCACCGCCTGGCTGGTGGTGAGCAGCGCCCCGGTGAAGGCGCCGAACGCCGCCATGAACGCCAGGAAATCTCCCGTCTTCATCCCGTGGTCCCCGCCCACCACGGCCGCCGCGGCGGCGAAGATCACCGCCTGCGCCAGGACCGGGAAGGCGGCGTTGAAGCTGGCCAGCCCGCCCGCCGCGCGGCGCACAGCGTAGCGCAGCCGCCGCTGCTCGGCGAAGCGCTCGGCCCACAGCCCGAAGGCGCGCGCCTCGGCCGCGGCGGCGCGCAGCTTGGCGATGCCCGTGAGCAGCTGCAGCACCACCCCCTCGATCTCCGCCTGCAGCCGGCTCAGCACCCGCTGCCGCCGCAGCTGCACGAAGCTGCTGGCGATGGTCGCGGCAACCAGGATCCCCGCCATCAGCGTGGCCCACCCCGCCAGCCGCCCGCTGTAGTGGAAGAGGAGGGCGAAGTTGAAGGTGGAGAAGACCAGCCCCAGCAGCGCCGTGGCCGTCGCCCCCGACAGCGCCTCGCGGATGGAGTCCACCCCCATCGCTCTCGATGCCAGGTCGCCCGCGGCGCGCGCGCGGAAGAAGCCGGGCGGCAGCGATAGCAGCCGGTCCCACACGGCGGCCTGCACCGCGGCGCCCGCCTTCCCCTCGATGCGCGTCAGCGCCACCGCGCGGGTGAGCTGGAACAGCGCGGCCGCCACGGCCACGGCCAGGAGGACGGCGGTGAGCTGCGCCAGCTGCGCCCGCTCGGCACCGGGGATCACGGAGTTGAACAGGAGCCCCGTGGCGATCGGCGGCGCCATCGCCAGCGCGCCGCCCGCGAAGCCGACCAGCAGCAGCGTCGTCACGTCGCGCCCGCACCCGCGGATGCCGAAGCGGAGCAGCCCCCCGATTCCCACCGGGCCGGGATCGAACGGGCGGTAGAAGGCGTAGGCGAAGGGGGTCAGCGTTCCCGCCACCTTGCCGTCCACCGGCGTGCGGGCGCGCTCCACCGGGTCGCAGAGCACGTAGCTGCGCCCGCGCACGGGAAGGAGGGCGACGAAGCGCTTCTCCGCGTCCAGGAAGGCCAGCATCGGCCCGCTGTCGCGCCGCCACCAGTCGTCGCGCAGCATCACCGTGCGCGTCTGGAAGCCCGAGGCGCGGGCGATGGAGGCCAGCTTCATCTCCGTGGCGGCGGGCGGCGGGCGCACCGCGATCCCCTGCGCCTCGGCCACCAGGCGGCACGAGGCGAAGAGCGCGTCCTCGTCGTCGTCCGCTGCGCGCATCCGCATCCCGCCGGCGGCGCGGCGCGTCTCGATGACCGAGGCGAGGCGCCCCGTGGCCCGCGCGAGCACCGAGCGGTCCAGCGCGGCGCGGCGCCGCAGCCGGTCGCGGTCGGCGGTCTCCTCGCGGGCCGCCAGCTCGGCGGCGGCGCCCAGCACCAGGCCGTGCAGCCGCGCCATCCCCCGCCACGCCTCGGCCGGCTCCGGCATGGCCTCGGCGGCCACCCGCGCCTCCGCCTCCGCAGTCACCCACGCCGGCGCGGCGATGGGAACGGGGACGTCGCCGGAGAGGCGGAGGGTGGCGTCGCCCAGCAGGTCGGTGCTCCCCTCGCGGTGCCGCAGCCAGACGACGCCCACCGGACGCACCGTGGCCCCGGCGGGAAGGGTGATGGCCATCCCCTCCGCCAGGTCCTCCGAGCGCCGGGGAACCACGTCGCGCGCGATCCCCGTGCAGAGCGCCGCCGCCCACCCCTCCACCGCCGCGGCCGCCGCGTCCCGCTCCCCGCCGCCGGCCGCGTCGCGCAGCCGCGCCTGCGGAAGCGCGAGGAGGCGCGCGTTCACCGCCGGAGCCGCGAGCAATCCCATCCCATGCGCCCCCGCGGCCTCGCCCACGCCCAGGAGCGCGCCGCCGGACTCCACGCGCACCAGGTGGCGGCGCGCGCCGGTGGGCTCGCCCTCCGCCACCCGCACCGCGAACACGTCCACATGCCCCTGAGCCACCAGCCACCCCGTGTCCCCACCGAGCAGGAACGGCCCCGCGGGGGTGACGGGCGCGCCGTGCGCCGCGAAGAGCGAGCGGAGGGCGGGGGCGCTCATTCGGCCTCGATCAGCGCGCGGTACACGCCGCCCGCCGCGTAGAGTTCGTCGTGCGTCCCCCGCTCTACGACCTTGCCCCGCTCGAGGACGATGATCTCGTCCGCGTCGCGGATGGTGCTCAGGCGGTGGGCCACGATCACGCAGGCGCAGCCGCGGCGGCGGAGCGCGTCGTCCACCGCGGCTTCCGTCGGGGGATCGAGCGCGCTGGTCGCCTCGTCCAGCACGAGGAGCGACGGGTTGCCCACCAGGGCGCGGGCGATCTCCAGCCGCTGGCGCTGGCCGCCGCTGAAGTTGCGTCCCCCCTCCTCCACCCGCGCGTGGTAGCCGCCGGGGCGCGCCGTGATCTCCTCGTGGATGCTGGCGTCGCGGGCCGCGCGCACCAGGTCGGCCTCGGGCACGCCGGGGTCCCAGAGCGCCAGGTTGTCGCGCACCGTCCCCGCGAAGAGGAACACGTCCTGGTCCACGAAGGCCAGCGACGCGGCGACCGAGGCGGGGGGGACGGCGGCGCGGGCGCGCCCGTCCAGCACCACCTCGCCGGTCCACGGCTCGTGCAGTCCGCAGACGAGGCGGGCGATGGTCGACTTCCCGCTCCCCGACCCGCCGACCAGCGCCACGCGGCGCCCCGGCTCCAGCGCCAGCGAGAAGTCCTCGATCAGCGGCGGCTCCAGCGGGCTGTAGCCGAAGCTGATGCCGCGCAGCTCCAGCCGCCCCTCCAGCCGCGGCGGGTCCTCCGCCTCGCCGTCGGTCTGCACCGCGGCGAAGGCGCCGGCCAGCGGGTCGGGCGTGGCGTTCAGCACGTCGTCCAGCCGGGCGAGGCCCCCCTTCACCTCCTGCAGCGTCCCGCCGAGGTCCACCAGCCGATTGACGGGGGTGACGAAGGCGATGAGCAGCGCCTGCAGCGCCACCAGCATCCCCATGCTCAGCCGGCCGTCCATCACCCGCAGCCCGCCGATCCCCACCAGCAGCGCGGTGTTCGTGGCCAGCAGGAAGGGGGGGACGACGGAGAGGAGATGCGTGTACAGCGCCAGCTGCTGCTGCGCGTTCACCACCTTGGCCTGCTGCCCGGCCCAGCGGGTGAAGAAGAAGGCCTCCGAGCCGGTGGCCTTCAGCGTCTCGATGGTCTGCAGCCCGCCCATGGCCACGCCCATCAGCTTGCCGCGGTCCTGCTGCAGCCGCTGCGAGATGTCCACGCGGCGGCGCGACACCCAGCGCAGCGCCCCCACGTTAAGCGCCGCCACGGCCACCCCGATCCCGGTGAGCACCAGGTCGTACTGCACCATCACCGCGGCGTAGAAGGCGATCACCAGCAGCGACAGCATGGTGGTGGCCAGCTCGCCCGAGAGGAGCTGCGCCACGCGGTCGTTCACCCCCACGCGCGACCCGATCTCGCCCGCGAAGCGCTGGGTGAAGAAGCTCACCGGCAGCCGCAGCACGTGCCACAGGAAGCGCCCCGAGCTCCCCAGAGCCAGCCGCGTCTCCAGCCGCAGGAGCTGCGTCTGCTGCATCCAGGTGATCGTGGCCATCACCAGCCCCGCCACCACCATGGCGGCCAGGAGCGGCGTGGTCCACCCGCGCAGCCCCTTCACCATCACCTGGTCCACGAACACGCGCGAGAAGGCGGGGGCGACCAGGCCGGGGACCACGAGCGCGATCCCCGCCAGCACCGCGAACGCCAAGGCCGGCCCCGCGCCGACGAGGCGCCCGCGCAGCGACGCCACCACCCCGGGAAGCGCCCCGCCGCGCGCGAACGCCTCGCCGCGCCCGAAGGTGAGCACCACGCCGGTGAAGGCCTGGTCCAGCTCCTCGGTGGTCACGCGGCGCGGGCCGGTGGACGGGTCCACGATGTGCGCCCGTCCCTTGCGGAACCCCTCCAGCACCACGAAGTGGTTGAAGTTCCAGTGCAGGATCATGGGCGGGGCCAGCTCGCGCAGCTGCGCCGGCTCCTTCTTGAACCCCCGGGCGTCCAGCCCGTAGCGGCGCGCGGCCTTCACCATGTTGCTGGCCTTGCTGCCGTCGCGCGACACGCCGCAGGCCACGCGCATCTCCTCCAGCGGCACCCAGCGCCCGTACGCGGCCAGCACCATGGCCAGCGTGGCCGCGCCGCACTCCACCGCCTCGAGCTGCAGGATGGTGGGCACGCGCACCCGCGACGGCCCGGCGGGGCGACGCAGCACGCGCAGCACGTCGCGCGGCCGGAACCCGCGCGGCTCCTCCGCGGGCGCGAGGGCGACGGGCGCGGCCTCAGACATCCGTCCCCCCGACGGGAACGGCGGAGCTCTCACGGAAGGCACCGAGGTCACGGCGAACGGAATCCGTGTCCTCCGTGCCCTCCGCGAGAGCCCATGCGATGCCGGGTCTCACCCGGGCGGTGGGGATTCGGAGAAAGCTCATCCCCCCACCAGGCGGCGGAAGATGGGGAGCACCAGCTCCACCGGCCGCGTCTCGCGGAGCGTGACCTGCGCGCGGCAGAGGGTGCCGCTGCGCACCTCCACCGGCGGGCCGGCGGGGCTGGACCAGCGGTAGTGGCTGATGGTGCGCGGGTCGGGGATCAGGTCGGCGTGCACCTCGTACGGCGTGCCGGTGCCGGCCAGCGACTGCGCCAGCGCGTCGTTTTTCAGCACCCGCCCCATCCCCTCGGGCGAGGCGGGAAAGTCCGAGACGTAGGTGACCGTGCCGATCATCAGCCCGTACTCCTCCTCGCGCACGGTGCTGGGGGCGATCTGGATGCGCATCCCCGGCCGGATCTTCTTCCCCGCGTCGCTGGGGACGTAGACGACGGCCTCCAGGTCCTTCACCGCGCGGCCCACGGGGTCGATGCGCACGATGGGCTTGCCGCGCTCCACCACGTGCCCCTGCTCGGCCATCACCTCCACGATGCGCCCGGTGTAGGGGGTGACGACGGACGAGGTGCGCTCCAGCTCGGCCTCCAGCCGGTGCACGTCGCGCTCGGCCTCTTCCACGCCCAGGCGGCCGGTGAGCGCCTCGGCGTCGCGCTTCTGCCGCACCGCCACCTGGTCGGCGTCCACCTGCTTCAGCTGGCTCTGCGCCTGGCGGATCTGCTCCTGCACGTTCTGGTATTCCTGCCGCGTGGAGAGCAGCGTCTGCCGGGTGATCAGGCCGTCGCGCACCAGCCGCTCCTGGCTCTCCATCTTCTGCTGCAGCAGCTGCAGCGTCTGCTCGTTGGCGCGGATCCCCGCCTGCAGGTTGCCGCGCTGCTCGGCCGCGTACGCCGCCTGCACCTGCAGCTCGCGCGCGCCGGACTCGCCGGTGCGCTGCTCCGACAGGCGCAGGTCCTCCAGATGGTTGCGGGCCTCGGTGAGCTTGTCCTGCAGGTCGGGCTGCGCCACCCGGGCGATGGTCTGCCCCTCGTTCACCACGTCGCCCACGTTCACCGACACGTCGGTCACCCGCCCGCCCTCCAGCGGCACCACCTCGAAGATCCCCCCGCTCTTCACCAGGATCCCCTGCCCGGGGATCTTCTCCGGCACCGTTCCCGTCATCCCCCAGAACACGGCCACCGCCAGCAGAAGCCCGAGCGCGCCCAGCGCCAGCCACCCGCCGGGGGTGGTGGCCTGCATGGCCTGGTCGAGCTGCTCGGGGCTGGCCAGGCGGTCCAGCGACACCTTGCGGAAGATGCTGTCGGCCATCGGCTTCCGATCTTCAGGGAGACGGGGAGAAGGCGACGGCGGAGGGGGCCGCCACGGGGCGCCCGTCCTCGTCGCGCACCAGCGCGCCGGTCTCGTACGCCAGCCGGGCGCGCGCGTCGGCGAAGCGCTCCTGCGCCGAGATGCGCGACAGCAGCGCCGACGTCAGCGCGTCTTCCGACTGGATGATGTCGAAGAGCGTGCTCATCCCCAGCTGGAACTTGCGCTCCTCGTTCTCCACCGAGGTGCGCGACAGCGTCACCGCCTCATCGGCGCGCTCCAGCTCGGCCTGGCCGTGGCGCAGCGCCTGGGCGGCCACCGCCACCCCCGAGCGGATCTCGCGCTCCAGCTCCTGCGCCGCCACCTCGCCCTGGCGCTGCACCGCGCGCGTCTGCGCCGCCGTCCCCGCCGCGGTGGCGTTGCGCAGCGCGGCCTGCCAGCTCACCTCCAGCGACGCGCTCCAGGTGTTCAGGTCGCGGTAGAAGGGGGTCACCAGCGACGACCACGACTCGCCCGGCACCGCGCCGGTGTAGCCCACCGACAGCTGCAGGTCCAGCCGCGGCCGCGTGCCCGCCTGCGCCGCGTCGGCCAGCACCCGCTGCGCGCCGGCCGCCTGCCGCGCCGCGGCCAGGTCCATCCGCCGGGCGACCGCCTGCGCCACCAGCGCGTCCGCCGCCAGCGGCGCGCCCGGGCCGCCCACCGGGAGCGGGGTCGACGGCAGGGGAAGGAGGGCGATGGAATCGCCGTCCACCCCCATCGCCAGCCCCAGCGTGCGCCGCGCCTCGGCCAGGTCCTGCTCCGCCGCCGAGCGCGCCGCCTGCCGCGATGCCAGCGCGGCGAGGAGGGGGTTCAGGTCCGCCTGCGCCCGCTCCTGCGCCGAAACCAGGATGCGCGTCTGCTCCACCAGCCGCCGCGAGCGCTCCTCGGCCTGCCGCTGCACCTCCAGCCGCTCGGCCGCGGCGGCGTAGGCCCAGTACGCCCGCGCCGCCTCCAGCGCGCCGACGGACGCGGCGTGCATCAGGTCCGCCCGCGCGGCGCCGGCCAGCGCCCCCGCCGCCCGCTCCGGCGCGGCCAGCTGCCCGCCCGCGCCGCGCAGCAGCGGCATCCCCACCACCAGGCTGGCGGACGCGGTGCTGTTGCGCCCCGTGGCGTCGGGCGAGAACTCCTTGCGCGTGGCCTCGATGCCGGGGGACACGACCAGGCCGGAGCGGAACTGCCGCTCCAGCGCCACCCCGTACCGCACCCCCAGCGCGCGCGACGGCTGCACCGCGTCGGCCCCGGCGCCGCTCCAGCGCAGCTGGTTGTCGCGCGTGCTGGTGACGAACGAGGTCACCGTGGGGTCGAACGCGCCCGACGCCGCCAGCGCCCCGCCCCGCGCGGCCGACAGCTGCTCGCGCGCCTGCCGCACGCCGCCCGAGCGCTCCGTCGCGCTGGCCAGCGCCTGCGCCAGCGTCAGCCCCGGCGCGGGTGCGTTGCCGGGAGACGGGGTCTGGGCGCACGCGGCCCCGGCCGCCGCGCAGAGCGCCGCGGCCAGGGCCGCGCACCTCCAGCCGAGTGCCACCCCGCGCATGGGCTCAGGGATCCGTCGGCGGGGGCGGAGGCGGGGGCGGGTTCAGCGGATCGCTCCAGGTGCCGTCGCCGCCGGCCGCCTCGTCCAGCTCCTCGTCGGTCAGCTCGTCGCGCTCGGGGTCGGGAAGCACCACCAGCGCGTCCACGTCGCGCGGGCGCTCGACGAAGCGCACCCGGTACCCGGCCGGCAGGGTGATCCCCAGCGTTTCGCGGAGCGCGCGGGCGGGGTCGTGCAGCAGCGCGCGCCGGAAGTCGGCGTCGTGCGCCGCGCGCGCGGCCACCTGGTCCCAGCGCGGCTCGGGGTGCGGACCTGCGGGTCCGGGCGAATGGGCCATGGGGTCGTCTCCGGCTGGGGTGCGGGGAACCGCGGGTAAGGGTTGGAGCGGGGCAACGAGCGTTCCCCGCCACGCCTCCCGCGGGGGCGATGCAAATCCGTTCACCGCAACCGTTTCCAGCGCCGTCCTCTCCGCTGGACAGACGGCGATGGAGCCCGGGCCCCATCGAGTAGAGCCCCGGCTCCATTCGCTCGCGCATCCCTCCATCCCCCAACCGGCCGAAATGTCTCACGGGCGGGCCCGGCGGGCGCGGAGCCGATGCCCATCCTCCGTGTCCGAATCTCCAACGCGAGTCCGTGTGATCGTGGGGCCCGCGACGGAGTCAGCCGCGAAGCTTGGTCGATCATCGGGCCCGCGCCGGCGTCAGCTTCCCGCCGAGGGGGCGGACGGAGCCGCGGCCAGGGGGATGGGTGCGTCGCGGCGGGGCTCGGCGGGAACCCAGGCGCGGTCCAGCCCGCCGGCCACCTGGTCCAGCTCGTCGAGGTCCAGCTCGTCGCGCGTGCCGGCGATGCTGCCGGGAATCCGGATGCGGTCCTCCATGCTCAGCCCTCCTCCTCCTTGCGGTTGGCGCGTGCGGAGTGGCGCGCGGCCAGGTAGGCCTTGGCCTGGGGCGCGCACCCCTCGTGGAACAGCAGCTTCACGTGGTTCACCCGGCGCACCAGCAGGCTGCGCCAGGGCTGGTGCGGAAGCACGGCGTTGGACCATCCGGGCCAGCGGCCCAGCGCCCCGGCCTTCTCCGGCGCCACCGAGGAGAGCGACCGCAGCCACTCCGCCTCGCGGATGTGCCCCTCCAGCTGGGCGCGGCGCTGGAACGGCACCTCCACCCCCAGCCGCGGCCCCGGCCCGCCGTCGTGCGCGTCCAGGTGCACGTATCCGGGCACCGGCCCCGGGTCGGCGTCGCCCAGCGCGGCCAGCACCGGGCCCGGGTCGCCGCGCCACCCCGCGCGGCGCAGGTAGCCCCGCAGCGTGGCGGCGCCGACCCCCGACGCGCACACGCGGATGGCGCCCTCGCCGCGCCCGGGGAAGAAGCCGGCGTAGGTCATGGCGGCGCCGGGGGGGAGCGCCTCCACGCAGCGCCGCACCGCGCGGATGGTTCCCGGCGCCGGCGCCCGCCCCGCCAGGCGCGCGGCGGCGCTGGCGGCGTACGCGGTCCACTCGGCGGGGCCGGCGCCGCGGGCCGAGAGCCAGGAGAGGTCCACGAAGATCCCCGGCTCCAGCCCCCCGGGCGCGTCGTCCAGGTCCAGCTCCACCCAGAGCGAGCCCACCGCCGTGTGGAAAATGGAGCGCGGGTCCGCCCACTCTCCGCAGAAGCGCCGCAGCCGAGCCCAGGCCGGGTGGTCGCCCAGCGGCGGCGGGAGGGGGATGGCGTGGTTCACCCCCGCCAGGATGTCGCGCCCCGGGCCCTTCACGTGCAGCACCGTGTCCACGCGCGGCTCGCCCGGCCCCAGGCGGCACTCCAGGTACAGCTCGTCGGTCACCGCCGCGGGAACCAGCGCGAGCGCCGCCTCAAGCGCCGAGAGCGCCGCGCCGCCCACCAACTCGGGCGCGAGGTGCGGCTCCAGCAGCCGCAGCGTTTCCGACAGCGGCCCGCGGGTAAAGGCGCCCGGGTCGTCGCCGCCCTGTCCGTGGAGCGCGTGCCACCGGCGTCCGTCGGCGGACGCGGGGTCGGTGGCGGGGATGGTGCCCTCCATGGCTCCCCCATGGCGCAGGCGAACACAAACCGCACGGCGTGATCGGATCGGCAACGCACGTGCCGGGCGCGCCGTTTCTCGTAACCTTTTGTCCCGCCGCACTTTCTCCCATCCGCGACGTTTTGCGGCCTCCGTCCGTCGTAGAGCCGATGGGCCGGGGATAGAGCCCCGCGTCTACCGCCGCCGCCCCGCTCCAGCGAGAGGTGGACGGTCCGGCGGCGGGCGCGAATCGCCACGCGCTTGCAGAAGGCAGCCCGGACCGCTAGTCTGCCCAGTGTAAGCGAATCGTTCGTAGACGTGGTAGACGGGCCGGAGAGGCTCCGGCGGCGGCGGTGTGCCCATGACGGCGCGCCGCCCGGTTCCGCTGGAGATCGTCCGGCAGGCGCTCCGGTCCGCGGTGGACCGCGACGGCCTGCGCCCGGTCGCGCGTGCCGTGGGGATGACGCCCACCGGCCTCTCCAAGGCGCTGGACACCTCCATCTCGCCGCGCGCCAGCACGCAGACCAAGATGCGCGACTGGTACGTGCGCCACAGCCGCGGCATCGGCCCGAACACGTACAGCGCCCGCATCGCGCTGGAGATGATGCTGGAAGGCATTCCCGAGCCGCAGCGCTCGGAGGGAATCGCGGTGATGCTGCAGGTGGTGGAGAAGATCTACCGCTCGGCCGGCATGCAGCCGCCCGAATGGCTCCGCAAGCTGCTGGAATCCGATTCGTAGATCCCCGGGACGCGCCGAAACATCCCCACTCCGAACTGAAGTCCGCGAAGGCGGCGCGAAGGCGGACTGCGTGCCGTCGTAGCCGCGACTTCAGTCGCATTTTTCCCCCGACATCGATCCGAATCCTCCTCGACCTCTCCCAATCCTTCTCAATCTTTCCCTCGCTTCCTATTCCTCTTCGAATCTTCGCTCTCCCCTACCCTTTCCTCCGCCCCCGCGCGGCGGATGCGCAGCTCTCACCCCTCCTCGTTCAGCAGCACGCGCAGGCTGAGCTGGCGGTTCTGCAGGAAGTCGCGGTACACCTGGTAGTGCTCCGTCTCCTCGTACTCCGTGCGGCGCACGCCCTGGTCGTCGAACTGGTAGATCCACGCGTCGGGGTACGCCAGCACGATGGGCGAGTGCGTGGCGATGACGAACTGCGCGCCGCTGCGCACGTGCTGGTGCAGCAGCGAGAGGAAGCTCATCTGGCGGATGGGGCTGAGCGCGGCCTCGGGCTCGTCCATCAGCACCAGCATCCCGCCGTGCAGCTTGTGCTGGAAGATGGCCAGGAAGCTCTCGCCGTGCGACTGCTCGTGCAGCGAGCGCCCGCCGAAGTAGTCGATCGTCTTCTTCGGCAGCGCCCTCGCCCAGTCCTCGCGGTCCACCCGCTCGATCTCGGTGGCCAGGTTGAACACGCTCTCGGCGCGCAGGAAGAATCCGTAGCGCAGGCGCGACGGGCGCGGCTCCAGGTACTCGTTCAGCTCCGAATGGCTGGCGCGCGAGGAAAAGTCCAGCTCGCCCAGCGAGCCGCCCTCGGCGTTGAAGCCGAGCGACACGGCCAGCGCCTCGAGCAGCGTGCTCTTGCCGCTGCCGTTCTCGCCCACGAAGTAGGTCACGCGGGGGTGCAGCTCCAGCCGGTCCAGCCCGCGCACCGCCGCGAGCGAGAAGGGGTAGCGCTCGAACGACGGCACCCGCTCGCGCCGCAGCCGCACTTCGGCAAGGTGGGCCACGGCGGGGTCAGCTGCCGGCGCCGTCGAGGAAGGGCTGGAAGCGGGGATCGTTCTTCGTGGGGGTGAAGCGGACCAGCTCGTAGTCGGCCACCTTCTCGGTGAAGTACGGGTCGTCCACGATCATCTTCATCGCCTCGACCTCGTTCGGCACGTTGGCGAAGATGACGCCCCCGGTCTGCGGTTCGCGCGGCCCGCTGACGATCAGCTTTCCCTGCGCGTACAGGCCGTCCAGGTAGGCGCGGTGGGCGGGGCGGACGCGCTCGATCTCCTCGATGGGCTTGATGTACTTCAGCAGCAGCACGAACATGGCTCCCTTTCGGCGTCGGTGTGGGTCTGCCGGGGAGTGTAGCCGGAGGTGCGGGAGTGCGAAAGTGCGTGAGTGCGGAGGGATGGCGATGGGGAGATCGTTTCTCGCTGGACGGAAGAGTTGACGAGATGCATGGATGGATCGAAGCCGCGTCGCGGGCGATGGAGGAGCACGCGGGGCCGGACGGTGCGTCAGCCGCCGCGGTCGCGGTGCTGGCAGGCGGTGCGATGGAGACTGCGGTCGTCTCGCGCCCGGGCGTGTCGCCGGCGTTCTCTGCCGACGCGCGGTTCCTCGTGTACAGCCTCACCAAGTCTTTCATCGCCGCGGCGGCACTCCGGCTGGTCGCGGCCGGCGAGCTGGAGCTGGATGCGCCAGCTGGACGATGGATTCCCGCGGTGCCGCTGCCGGATTCGGTCACGCTCCGGCACCTGCTGCAGCACACGAGCGGGTTGGGAGACTACGGCGCGCTGCCGGAATACCACGCGGCCGTGCGTCGGGGATCGAAGCCGTGGAGCGACGCCGAATTCCTGCGCCGCACCGGCAGTTGCGTGCCCCTCTTCGCGCCCGGCACCTCGTGGGCGTACTCGAACGTGGGATACATGCTCGTCCGCCGCGTGCTCGAGGCGGCGCGGTCCGCCACCCTCGCGCGGGTCCTCGATGCCGAGGTGCTCCAGCCGCTCGGGCTGCGCCGCACCTCCGTCGTGGAGCATGCGGCCGAGCTGGACGGGCTGGCATTCGGGCCGAGCCGCTATCTCGGAGATGGCGAGCCCGTGCCGGTGGCAGGCCGGTACGACCCCGCGTGGATCGCGACGGGCGTGGTGGCCTCGACCGCGGAGGAGGTCGCGCGCTTCTACCACGCGCTCCTTGGGGACGATTTCCTTCCGCCGGCACTCGCGGCGGAGATGCGGAAGCCGGTCGTGCTCGGGCCGGTGCCCGGACGTCCGGTGGCGCGGGCGGGCTACGGGCTGGGCCTCCAGGTCGACATCGGCGCCGTCCCCGGCCCCGTGTACGGCCACACCGGCGCGGGTCCCGGCGCCTCCGCGAGCGCATGCCACCTGCGCGACGGCCCCGCACCCGTCACCGTAGTCGCGCTCTCGAACGGCGAGGACGTGCCGCAGGTGGAGTGGATGGCGACGGAAGCGCTCAACGCAGTATCTCGGTGTTGAGCGCCGATGCCGCGGATGAGCGGATCAGCCTCGCGCAGTTTGCGAGGCTTCCCGTGGTTGTTGCTGCGGCTTCAGCCGCCGGTGACGAAGCTGAGGCCGACTCCACAATCCGTCCCCGCACAATGACCTGCAGGCTGAAGCATCTATCGCCGGGGAGCACGTGATTCGGGGAAAGCACGAAAGCCGCCCCGCCGGTTGTCACGGCGGAACGGCTATGGGAGATGGAGATTGGAGATCGAATCCAACCGCACCGACGATGCCCCACTATCCGGCGTCCGAGCCGCTTCCGAGGAGACGCCCCGCGAGCCGTACGCCGCCTTCGATCAGCCGCCCAACGCCATCGATCAGCTCCAGCAGCTCGAACAACGCGCCGACCAGCTCCAGGATCTCGAACATCGCCACCTCTCGCGAAAAAACCCCGTGTGGCCCTGCTCAGGATTACGCGGGTGTGGCGGCGGCGGTTTCGCGGCGGGTCAGCGGTCCGGCAGGTGGGACGGGTTCATCGCGAGAACGGCGTCGTGCAGCAGCCCGTTGCTGGCCACGACGCCGCGCCATGCGGGGTCCGGCTGGTTGTAGCGGAAGGGCTCGCCGGTGGGCCCACTGACGCGGCCTCCCGCCTCGACGACGATCACCGCGGCGCCGGCCACGTCCCACTCGTTCTTGGGCCCGGACGAGACGAAGACGTCGGCGGTGCCATCGGCCACCTTCGCCATCTTGTACGCCGTGCTCCCGAGCGGCGACACCCGCCACGGCGCGGTGAAGTGGGCCAGCTCGCCGCGCCGGATCTCCCAGCGCGAGCCGATGAGCGTGCGCATCTCCGCCCGCTCGTCCGTCGTGGAAACGCGGATCGGCGCGCCGTTCAGGAACGCGCCGCCGCCCGCCGCGGCGTGGTACAGTTCGTCGGTCGCAGGGTTGAAGACGAGGCCGATCACGGGCGCGCCGCGGTCCACCAGCGCCACGCTGATCCCGAACTCCGCGATCCCCTGCACGAACGAGTTGGTCCCGTCGATGGGATCGACCACCCAGAGCCGCTCCTTCGCCAGCCGCGCGGGCGAGTCCTTCGTCTCCTCCGAGAGCCAGCCGTACTCCGGCCGCGCGCCCAGCAGCATCTCGTGGAGAATGCGGTCCGCCTCCAGGTCCGCGTCGGTCACCGGCTGGTCGGGCCCCTTGTAGCGCACCTCCTGCCCGCTCCGGAACGCCGGCAGGATCGCCTCCCCCGCCGCCCGGATCGCGCGGATGGCAAGGTCCAGGTCGGCGTCGTACTCCGAGACGTTCCGCATCAGCTCGCGAACCCGGTCAAGCTCATCGCGACCTGGGGAAACGCGGCGAGTACCTTCCGATCGGCGGTAACGAGCGTGCGGCCGGTTTCCTGGGCCACGATCACGAATTCACAATCGTAGGGAGAAACACCGGAGGCGGCCGAGAGCGCCAGAACGCCCGCCGATTCGACATTGTATTCTCGCCCGCCCAGCAGGGTTTCGGCATTCTCCATCGCCCGCATCGCCCGGTCGAGCGTGAATCCTCCCGACCGGATTTGAAGCCACAGGACGTTCCGGAACTCGCTTCGCCACAGGGCCGGCGCGCACCATTCCGGGTCTTTCCGAAAGACGGCCTCGGCGTCGGCCGTGAAAACACTGGGAATGAAGAGATACGCGATCAGATTCGTGTCAGCGACAATCACGGCCGTCCCTCGGCGATGGCCTTCTCGATCATCTCCGGTGTGAGCGGCGTGCCGTGCATTTCTTCGCGATCACGGCGGATCCGCGCGAGGAACGCCTCGGGATCGATACGCGCGGGTCCCAGAGACTTCTCCAGCGCAACGAGTGCCTCGCTGTTCAGGCTGCGCCGATGCATCTGCGCGCGAACTCGAAGGCGCTCGAGCAATTCGTCGGGTACACCCTTCAAGGTGAGCGTGGCCATGGAACCTCTGAATGGTTGCGAAATGGAACCAAAATGGAAATATAAAGCTGCCCGCACGGAGGTCAATCCGGCACGCGTGTTCAGTCGCACGACAGGGGTGCACTTATGACGACGCCGCGGCCGGGGTGCGCTCGGGGAGGACGGGGGTGGCGGGGTCCTGCGGGAAGCCGCGCTCGGCGGCGCGGATGAAGGCTTCGACCACCTGGGGATCGAACTGCGTCCCCGCGCAGGCGCGCAGCTCGGTGAAGGCGGCCTCGTCGCTGGCGGCGCCGCGGTAGGGGCGGGCGGTCACGATGGCGTCGTAGCAGTCCACCACCGCCACGATGCGCCCGTGCAGCGAGATGGCCTCGCCGCTCAGGCCGGCGGGGTAGCCCGCGCCGTTCCACCACTCCTGGTGGTGCAGCACCGCGGGCAGCCCCGGGCGCAGGAACGAGCTGCTGGCCATCACCCGCGCGCCGATCTCGGGATGGCGCTTCATCTCGTCGTACTCGCCCGGCGTCAGCGCGCCCGGCTTGCGCAGGATGGCGTCGCTCACCCCGATCTTCCCCACGTCGTGCAGCAGCGCGCCGATCCAGAGCGCCCGCAGCTCGTCGCCCCGCAGCCCCAGCTCGGCGCCGGTCGCCGCGGCGTAGCGGGCCACACGCTCCACGTGGCCGCCGGTGTAGTCGTCGCGCGTGTCGATGGCCGTCGCCAGCGAGCGCAGGGCGTCCACCAGCAGGCTCTCGATCTGCCGCGCCTGCTCGCCCACGCGGTCCTCCAGGTGCTGCTGGTAGCCGCGGTTCTCGCGCACCAGGCGGCGGTGCTCCAGCGCGCGCGCGCACGCCAGCAGCACCTCGTCCACGTTGAAGGGCTTCACCAGGTAGTCGTCGGCCTGCAGCCGCAGCGCCTGCACGGCGTTCTCCACCGTTCCCGCGCCGGTGAGGATGATGAACGCCGCGGTGTCGTCCACCGCCTTCACGCGGCGCAGCAGCTCCAGCCCCGTCATCGCCGGCATCTGCAGGTCGCTGAGGACCAGGTCGGCGCCGCCGTCCTCGAAGATGGCCAGCGCCTCGGCGCCGTCGCCCGCCTCGCGCACGTCGTAGGCGGCCAAGATCAGGCGCAGCGCCTTGCGGATGGCCGCGTCGTCGTCGGCCACCAGGATGCGCGCTGGAGGAGCCGTCACCGGGCCGCTCCGTCCGCGGCGCCCGGCTCCACGCGGAAATCGCGCACCACCAGCAGGCACTCGTGCGACGTCCGCACCCCCGCGATCCCGCGCACCGACAGCTCGGCCGAGGGCACGCGCGCCATCTCGGCGCCGTTCACGCGGAAGACGGTCACGCTGTCCGTCACCGCCACCTCCAGCTCGTTGGGGCGCCCCTGCTCGTCCACGTCGCGGCGGATGACGGGGTTCTGCGTCCAGTCGCGCACCACCGGGGTCTCCAGCCCCTGCCGCCGCTTCACCAGGAAGCTCCCGTCCCCTCGGACCAGGAGGTAGCTGTACACCTGGCCGGACTCGGGCCCCTGCAGCCCGCTGCCGCCGAACAGGATCCCGTATCCCTCGTGCAGCCGACCGCGGTGCTTGGTGAAGGTGGCGCGGATGGTGTACGGCGGCGCCAGCTCCTGCGCGCTCGCGGGCCAGAGGATGGTGTGCGGCCCCGTCTCGATCACCATCGAATCGCCCGCCCCCGTCAGCGCCTCGCCCGCCAGCGGGTTGGAGCTCCACGCCGGCACGGCGGCCCGCGCCGGCCCCGCATCCGCCCGCGCGGGCGGCGCCGGCGGCGCGTCCTTGGTGTGGCACGCGGAGGTCCCCGCCATCGCCGCGCCCAACGCGAGCAGGCGGCGGACGCGCGCCATCGCCCCGGATCGTACTCCCGTGCTCCCGTGCTTCCGTACTCTCATGGCGCCAGCGCGTGGCGGAGTGCATCCATCGGCAGGTCCTTCAGCTTGATCTCCAGCGGCACCACGTACTCGGCGCCCGTCTGCGTGCGCAGGTGGAAGGTGTCCACCAGGTGCACGGGAATGTCCTGGCGCAGCGGGACGCTGGCGTGTACGGGGATGGTGACCACCCGGTTTCCGAAGGGCGTGTTGAACGGGACCCGCACGTCGGTGTTGATGGGGAGCGAGGTGCGCAGGTTGATCACGTAGCGCTGGTCGATGGGGATGTCGAAGCTGACCGGCGTGCCCGCGGGGATGCGGACCGTGTACTTGATGGCGGCGTCGGAGTTCCGCAGGCGCTCGGCCACTCGGTCCAGCGCGGGCGCCAGCGTCCGCTCGGGCCGGCTGAGCCTGTGCAGCAGCACGCCGTTGATGGCGAGCGACACGAGGGCGATCGCCAGCGCGGCGGGCGCCATCCAGGGTGCACGGAGAGCGGAGGTGTTCGCCAATCTGCGTCGGGTCCGAAGGGCGTGCCGGGCGGGCGTGGGTCGGCGGAAGATAAGCAGCCGGCGTCGCTTGCGCGAGCCGGACGCCCTGCCGGAGACGGTGGACGCGCCTGCCTGCAATCACATTTGCATGCAGTTACGATTGCAAGCAAGGACTAGCGACTCGCCGCCCGGCGCGAGTTTCGCTTCCGGCGTTCTTTATCCAGAGCCGTCCGGAACGGGAGGCGCGTACACGTCCTCAATCGTCCAGAGGATCACGGGATGCGCACTCGCTCCCGCCTCCTCCCGGAACGCCGCGCTGAAGCCGCCGGCAGCGACATAGAAGATCGGCGCCTCCGGCTCAAGCGCCGAGTGCGCCCACGCGCGCCCTGCTTCCGCCGCCCGGCGGAGCATCTCCAGATGCCCGTGGTGCACGCCCGCACCGATGGGAGCGGCGTCCCACTTCACGGCGCCGGTCATCACGCGCCCATCGGTCAGCGGAGCGACGATGTCGACCTCCAGCGACCGCCGCCCCCGGTCCACCCCCTCCCACTGTCCCCATCGCTCTACCATGGCCAGTCCCATGCCCGGTGACCGGCGGTCATACGCCTGGGTGGCGATGCGCTCGAACTCCAGGCCCATGTAGGCGTCCAGGTGCGGCGCGACGGCCGTCTCCCACACCTGCGCGGCCGGGTAGCGTTCCAGAACCGAGGCATTCGGCGCCACGAAGCGGTGGTAGAATCGAAACGCCGCGTCGGCAATGGAATAGCGTACCGCCTGGTTCGGCTTCGCGTCGATGTTGCGCCGCTCCTCCAGGTATCCAAGCTCGACCAGCGTTGCCAGCTTCGCACGCAGGCCGTGGTCGTTCGCCAGCCCCGCACGCTGGGCGACCTCGTTGCGCTCGGTGCACCCGTCCGCCACCGCGCGCAGGATCGCACGGTACCTGGACACCTCACGCAGTCCCTCTTCCTGGTCAAGCGCGGTTTCCACCAGCAGGCGCACCTCGCCACGCGGAGAAAGCAGCTGGTCCGCGGCGTTCTCTCCAACCGTGCGCGCCGGGTCCACCGCCGCGAGGTAACGCGGCGTGCCGCCGAACACTCCGTAGAGCAGCGCACGGTCGCGCGGACGTGCGAACGGCGCGAGCTCGGCCGCGTGCCAGTACGTGAACGGCTGAAGCTTCTGGTGCCACGCGAACCGCCCGTACAGGGGCGCGCCGCCACCGGCCAGCGCTTCCATCGTCGCCACTGCCGAGCCGGCCAGGACGATCAGGAACGGGAGGCGTGGCTTTCCCCGTTCGACCTGCTCCCATACCGCGTTCAGCTCGGATGCGACCGCGGCAACTCCCCGGTCGCCGTCCGCGAGGTACTGGAACTCGTCAAGGACGACCACGGTGGGGCGCACCGGATCACCCGCCGCGCGTCTCTCGGCTACGTCCGCCATGAGCCGGAAGACCGTGCGCCAAGTGGGGTACTCCTCGATTCGCACCGCCCCGCCCGACCATGCCGCGAGGTCGGTAATCAGCTGCTGCCGGTTCAACTCCGGCGTGGTCTGCGCCGCCGTGTACAGGAACAGCTCTTCGGGCGGGAAGACGTGGGAGAGGAGGTACGTCTTTCCCACCCTCCGCCGCCCCGTCAGCAGCGCGAGCGCGGGCCGTCCACGGCGGAGCAGAGACGAGAGCTCGTCACGTTCACGCTCGCGGTCTACCAGAAGCGGCGGAAAGGTATCTGAATCCATGCTTGCAATCGTAATTGCATGCAAACGTAATTGCAAGCAACCATGTTTGGGAGTAGTGATAAGGTGCTCACATAAGCCAATGACTGCGAAGTGTTTCCTTGTCCCCTTCTGATGCCGCAGGCACATTGCGAAAGCGTCGCCCGCCGGCCGCGCCGCAACTCTCGGCGCCGTGCCGCACACGCCATGGGCGCGCCGCCCGCCGGGCTCCGTACACGCGGTCCACGGGGAGGCATCATGGGCAAGATCAGGCTGGCGCTCGAGTCCCTCGCAGTCGAGTCGTTCGCAACCATGCCGCGGGAAGGCACCGCCGGCACCGTGCACGCCAACCAGTTCGAGAGCCTGCGCTCGTGCGGGGTGACCTGTGACGACACCTGCATCCAGACCTGCGCGAACACCTGCCTGAACACGTGCGGCACCTGCAACGCGTCGTGCTACAACACCTGCGCCGTGTCGTGCCTCGGCACCTGCCAGACTGCGTGCGGCGGGTGCGGCTACGTCTCGCAGCCGCCGGCCTTCTACAGCTGCAGGTTCTGCTGAGCGGCGGCCACGCTGGCCATGGGACAGACGAACGGAGGGCGCCGGCCTCGCAACCGGCGCCCTCCGCGCGTCTGCTCCCTGCAACTCGCGATCAGGGGCTATGGCCCGCGGAAACCGGTGCTCTACGGAACTCGACCTTGAACACCGTCTCGGATTTCTCATCGCCCGTGAAGAACCGAATCAGCATCGCGGCGATAAGCGTTGCCAGAATCGCGATCCCGAGCTCTCTCCAGAAGCTGCGTCCCCGCATCACCACTGCCTCCTTTCGGTGACCGAAGACGAGAATCCCCGCCTCCGGAGCCGGGAAGCGGGGTCATGGACACACGCCTCCCAGCATCATGAGCTTGCTGGGAGGCCCGAGGCGTCGACTCGGAAAACCGCAGACCTCTATGTCACCGAACCTTCGAGTTAAGCGCCACGCTGCCGAGCCGACCTTCCCCGTTGGGAACCGCGGGGAAACAGCGCTTCAGGCGCATAGTTACAGAGATGGCTCAAGCCATCTGCCCCTGATATTTGCAGGAAACAGGCCAGAGCAGGACAGGTTCAGGCGCGCGACTGCTGCCCCATCCCCCACCGCGCGCAGAGCTGCGCAACCCCGCGGCGCGACGGCGCGTAGGGCCGCGGGACGATCGCTCCACGCCACTTGCCCCCGAACCCCCGCGCTCCCATGCCGTTCCGGATCGACCTCGCCAGCCCGTCGTTCAAGGCCGATCCCTACCCGGCCTACGCGCGGCTGCGCGACGAGGCGCCATGCCACCGGGTGCGGCTCGGCTGGCGGCGAGCGGCCTGGCTCGTCTCGCGCTACGCAGACGTCGCCGCGCTGCTGCGCGACGGGCGCTTCGCCAAGGATCCGTCCCGCGTCCGCGGCCCCGGCGGGCGGGGCGGCGGGCCGTGGCTGCCGCCGTTCCTGCGCCCGCTGACGCGCAACATGCTGGACCTGGACGCGCCGGACCACACGCGCCTGCGCGCGCTCGTGCAGAAGTCGTTCACCCCGCGCCTGGTGGACGGGCTCAGGCCGCGGATCGAGAAGCTGGTGGACGAACTGCTGGACGCGGCGCTGCGCGATCGCCCCGGCGAGCTGGTGCGGCAACTCGCGCTTCCGCTCCCGCTCACCATCATCGCCGAGCTGCTGGGCGTTCCCGCGGAGGACCGTGCGCGCTTCCACGCCTGGTCCAGCCGCATCGTCTCGGGGACGCCGGACATCCGGGCCATCGCGGTGCTCCCCGCGGTCCGCGCGCTCTTCCGGTATCTCCGCACGCTGTTCGCCGCGCGCCGCGCCGAGCCGCGCGACGACCTGGTGAGCGCGCTGGTGCACGCCGAGGCGGAAGGCGACCGGCTGAGCGAGGACGAGCTGCTGGGGATGGTCTTCCTCCTCCTGGCCGCAGGCCACGAGACCACGGTGAACCTGATCGCCGGCGGCGTCCTCGCGCTGCTGCAGAACCGCACGGAGCGCGAGCGGCTCCGCCACGATCCGGAGCTGGCGCGCCCGGCGGTGGAGGAGCTGATCCGCTTCACCAGCCCGGTCGAGCTGGCGACGGAGCGGTACGCGCGGGAAGAGGTGGAGATCGCGGGAGTCCGCGTCCGGCGCGGCGAGCTGGTGCTGGGAGCGATCGGCTCGGCCAACCGCGATTCCGCACAGTTCCCCGACCCCGACGTGCTGGCCCTGTCGCGCGAGCCCAACCGCCACCTGGGCTTCGGCATCGGCGCGCACTACTGCCTGGGTGCCCCGCTGGCGCGGCTCGAGGCGCAGATCGCCCTCCCGGCGCTCCTGACGCGCGCGCCGCAGCTGCGTCTCGCCGTCCTCGCGGACACCCTGCGCTGGCGGCGGCACGTGTTCCTCCGCGGCCTGCGCGAACTGCCCGTGGTCTTCTGATCTCGACGAACCCAGAGCGCTTCCTCGACCTTCTCAACAGAGGGCATCACGCGGAGGAAACGGAGGACTGGAAACGCGCGGAGATGGCGGGGAGCCACCTCCTCCCGGAACGGGAGGGATCGCGCCCTCCGGCGCGGGGGGAGGGCGCGAGGCGGCGGAGACGCGGTGAAATCCGTCCGGGGAAAATGCGCGGAGGGCGCCGGCCTCGCAGCCGGCGCCCTCAGCGCGCGTCTCCCGACGATCCGAGGCGTTGCCGCCTCAGCTCATCAGCTTCTTCACCTCTTCCGTCATGCGTGGGAGGATCTGGAACAGGTCGCCCACGATCCCGTAGTCGGCCACCTTGAAGATCGGCGCCTCGGGGTCCTTGTTGATGGCCACGATGTAGCGGCTGGTGCGCATCCCGGCCAGGTGCTGGATGGCTCCACTGATGCCGACGGCGATGTAGAGCGTGGGCGCCACCGTCTTCCCCGTCTGCCCCACCTGGTCGCCGTGTGGCCGCCACCCGGCGTCCACCACCGCGCGCGACGCGCCGACCGCGGCGCGCCCGCCGAACGCCTCGGCCAGCTCCTCCAGCAGCTTGAAGTTGGCCGGGTCCTGCAGCCCGCGCCCGCCGCTGATCACGATCGGCGCCTCCGACACGTCCAGCTTCTCCCCCGCGGCGGCCTTGATCTCCTTCACCACCGCACCGAAGTCGGCCGAGCCGAGATCGACGTTCAGCGTCTCGACGGAGCCTGCCTTCGCGTTCTCCGCCGCCTGGAACGAGTTGGGGCGCACCGAGATCACCGCCGGCTTCGACGTGACCGCCGCCCTGCTGAACACCTTGCCGGCGTAGCGCGGCCGGGTGACGGTGATGGTGGCGCCCTCGGCGTCCAGCGCCGTGGCGTCGCTCAGGTACTCCACCCCCAGGCGCGCGGCCACCCGCGGCGCCAGGTCCTTCCCCAGCGCGCTGGCGGGGAAGAGCGCCGCGTCGCACCCGTGCTCCCGGATGAAGTTCACGATCACGGTCGTGAACCCCTCGGGCGAGTACCGGTCGAAGGCGCCGGACTCGCCCACGAACACCTTGTCGGCGCCGTACTTCCCCAGCTCGGCGGCGGCGGCCTGCAGGCCGGAGCCGCCCAGCGCCACCGCGTGCACCTCGGTGCCGGCGGCGTCGGCCAGCTTCCGGGCCGCCGTCACCACCTCCTGCGCCACCTTGCGCAGCTCGCCGTCTCGCGACTCCGCGAACGCAAAAATGCCTGGCATATGGATCTGCCTCTGTCTTTTAGGGGACAGGGGACAGGGAACAGGGGACAGGGAACCGCGGGGAGGGAGCCTCTCGCAGGCCGTCCCTGTCCCCTGTCCCCTGTAACCCGTCCCTCAGTCCCCTAGATCACTTTGGCTTCCTGGCGCAGCAGGCGCAGCAGCTCCGGCACCGCGTCGGGGCCCTCGCCCACGATGCGGCCGGCCTGGCGCTCGGGCGGATACGAGAGCGCCGCAGGCGCCGCGGGCGCGTCCACCTGGGCGGGCTTCTCTTCCAGCGGCTTCTTCTTGGCCGCCATGATCCCCTTCAGCGACGCGTAGCGCGGCTCGTACGCGCCCTTGGTGAGGGTGATCGCGCAGGGCATGCGCAGCTCCACCACCTCGGCGCCGCCCTCGATCTCGCGGTGCGCCGTCACCTTGCCGTCGGCGATGGAGAACTCGGTCACGGCGCTGGCGACGGGGATCCCCAGCAGCTCGGCCACCATGGGGCCCACCGCCTGCAGGTCGTCGTCGATGGCCTTCATCCCGAACAGCACCAGGTCGTACTCGCGCCCCTGGATGCCGGCGGCCAGCGCCTTCGCGGCGGCGAGGCCCTCGGGGGTGCGGTCGGCCTTCAGCAGCACGGCGCTGTCGGCGCCCATGGCCAGCGCGGTGCGCAGCGTCTCGGCGCTCGCGGCGTCGCCCACGCTCATCACCGTCACCTCGCCCTGCCCCGCGGCCTCCTTGTGCTTCAGCGCCGCCTCGACGGCGAACTCGTCGTACGGGTTCAGCACGAACTTCACGCCCGACGGGTCGATGCTGCTCCCGTCGCCGGCAATGCGAATGCGCGCCTCGGTGTCCGGGACGCGCTTTACGCACACGATGCTCTTCACGCGCATCTCCCTGGTTCGGATTGGTGCAACCGGCGCCCGCCGGGGCTCCGGAGCCGGGAATTCTAGCGCCCGCGAAGAATCGTGCAAGGCTCGAACGAGCGTTCGGCAACGGATTTAGCCCAATCTGCAACCGCCGGGTGCGGGCGTGTCCCTCCGCTGCGCTCCGGGCCGGGCTGCGCGCGCGGTAGGGCACGGTACGACTGTGCCCAACCGCGCCGGGCCCCCGCCGCGCCCCACATCCCGGCAATCCCCCAGCATCCCCGCGGGCGCGGCGGTTTCCCGGCCCTCCGGGCGCGCATCCCTCACGCAAGAATGCCGCGGAGTGAGCGGACCAGCCTCGCGCCGTTTGCGAGGCTTCCCGTAGTTGTTGCTGCGACTTCTTCAGTCGCCGGTGATCGGCTGCGCCCGGAACTTTCTTTCAGGCCGCCAGCTTCGGGGGCCTCAGAATGACGTCTGCGATGTAGCGCCATCAAGGAAAATCCCCCTCGCCCGGCGTTCGGGCGAGGGGGATCTGCGATCGTCGATGACGAGCGCTACGGCTTCGTCGCGGAGGCGGGCGGGGTGCCGGTGGTGGCGCCGGCGGCCTTCGTCGCGGTGTCGTTGTTCGCCGCGCCGGCGGGGGTGCTGTCCTGGCCACCCAGGTCCTCGATGTGGGTGGTGGTGTCCACCATCCCGGCGGCGGCGGCCTGCTCGGGCGTCAGCGCCTGCGCCTGCTGCTTCAGCTGCTCGTCGCTGACGCCGTCCATCGGCTGGTTGTTCGCGCTGTCGATCTGCACCGGCGGTCCGCTCGCCCGGTCGTCGTCGCCCCCGCGCTTGCACCCCCCGGCCACGACGGCGGCCAGCACCATCCCGCACCCGGCGATTCGTCCCGCTCTCGTCATCGCTCCACTCCTTCGGGGGGTCCGTCGTCGCTCCGCGCGGGTCGAATCCGCCGCGGAGGCAAGTTCATCGGCCTGCCGCACCCCGGCTGCCGGTCCAGCGCGGACCGGCCGGGTGCGGTATCCTTCCGAGCCCCAAACCTACTCCGCCGCGCGGCGCTGCCCCTCCTGCGCGTCCAGGAAGTCGCGGATGCGCGCCACCACCTCGCGGGCGCGCTCCCAGTGCGGCATGGCGCCGGTGGGGAGCGAAACCACGCTCACGTTGGCGCGCCCCTCCAGCTCCGGCACCCGCGTGTAGCTTTCCATCCGCCGGTTCTCCACGTTCCCGTGGATCACCAGCAGCGGCTGGCGCAGGCGCCGGTAGGTTTCCAGCGCCTCCTCGGGGAACATGCGCCCGCTCAGGAAGTCGTCCAGCGGGTGCGGCGCCCCCTCGGCCCGCGCCGTCTCCGAGGCGAAGTTCACGTACTCGTCCGGCACCCCGAAGTCGGGAGTGAACAGGTTCTCGCGCGCGAACCGGGTCAGCGCCTCGGGGGTCGTCAGCCGGTCGTAGAACGCCCGCTGCACGCCCGGCAGGGTGAACAGGAGTCGCGCCCACCCGCGTCCGATCTCGGCCGGCTCGTCGCCCAGCCCCGCGGGCTCGATGGCGACGAGCGAGCGCACCAGGTCCGGCCGCCGCCGCGCCACCTCGGCCGCGTACGTGGCGCCCAGCGACAGCCCGATCACATCCGCGCCCCCCGCCGGCCGCAGCACCCGCTCCAGGAAGTGCTCCAGCTGGTCTTCCAGCACGTCGGGCGTGTAGGCGATCTCGGGCCGGTCGCTGTGCCCGAAGCCGATCCACTCCAGCGCGTACACCGGGCGCTCGCGGTCGCGCAGGAAGGCGCGCGCCAGCGGCCGCATCTCGTGCGCGCTGGCCACGGCGTTGATGGAGTGCAGCAGCACCAGCGGCCGCCCGTGCCCCTCGCGGGCGTAGTAGGCGTAGTGCACGTCGCCCCAGGGCACGTAGTCCAGCCGCATCCCCAGCGCGTTGGGCAGCTCGGTCACCGGGCGGCGGCGGCCGCGCCCGGCGCCCAGCAGGTACACCGCGTAGGCGGCGGCCGCGGCCGCGCCCAGCCCGGCCGCCGCGCGCCGCGGCGTCACGCCGAACAGCCCGCGCCGCTTCGGCTCGTCCGCGGGGGCCTCGCCCCCGGGCTCCGCGGGGCGCTCCACGATCCGCGGGCGCTCGGCTTCGCCGCGTTCCTTCCCGTCCTCCTCAGGCCCGTCCATCTTGCGCGCTCCGGTGTCCGCCGCTCGTGACCCGCCGCCCTGCCGCGGGATGGTGTGCAATCGCCATGCGAAACGCAAGGCCCGGCGCGCCGGCGCCGGGCCCGTCACTCCCGTCTTCCCTCCGTCCTTCCCCCGCGGCTACAGCGTCCGCGGCACCCCGCCCGGCGCGTCCGCCGCCGGCGCTGCACCGGCCGCGGGCTGCTGCCACTCCGCCGGCCAGAGCGAGTTGGCGCTCCGCTCGGCCCACCGCAGCGGCCAGCCGCCCGCGAAGAAGAGGAGCACCACCAGCGCCGCCGCGACGCCCACCGCCGCCATCGCCGGCCCGGGGAGGCGCGCGGCGCGGTGCTCGCCGGCCACCCGCGCCGGCTGCATGTACATCACCACGATCACGCGCAGGTAGTAGAAGTAGCTGAGCAGCGAGGTCAGCACCAGCACCACCGCCAGCGGCGTCAGCCCGCTGGCGATGGCCGCGCGCAGGATGTACAGCTTCCCCAGGAACCCCGCGGTCAGCGGAAAGCCGGCCAGGGAGAGGAGGAAGATGGAGAACAAGCCGGCCAGCAGCGGCTTCTCGCGCGCGAACCCGGCCCAGTCCTCCAGCGACACCCGCTCCTCGCCGGTGGCCTCGCGCGAGTTGGCGATCAGGAGCGCGAACGCCCCCGCCGTCATCAGCGTGTAGACCAGGAGGTAGAAGAGGAACGCCGCCGCCCCGTCGGCCGAGTTGGAGAGGAGGGCGACCAGGAGGTAGCCGGCATGCGCGATCGACGAGTACGCCAGCATCCGCTTCAGGCTTCCCTCGGTCATCGCGATCAGGTTGGCGCCCGCCATGGTCACGATGGCGATCCAGAACCCGATCGCCTGCCAGTGCTCCGGCGCCCCGCCGAACCCGATCACGAACACGCGGATGAAGCTGGCGAACGCCGCCGCCTTCACCCCGGTGGACATCAGCGACGTCACCGGCGTGGGCGCGCCGTCGTAGGCGTCGGGCGTCCACATGTGGAAGGGCATGGCGGCCACCTTGAAGCCGAAGCCCACCATCAGCATGGCCATCCCCGCCAGCAGCATGGGCGACACCTCCACCGTGCGCCCCAGGATCAGCTGCCCCATCAGGGGGATGTCGGTGGTTCCCGTGGCCCCCCAGGTCAGCGCGATGCCGAAGAGGAAGAAGGCGCTGGAGAAGGCGCCCAGCAGGAAGTACTTCAGCGCCCCCTCCACGCTGCGCTCGTCCAGCCGGTCGAAGCCCACCAGGCAGTAGATGGGGATGGAAAGCAGCTCCAGGCCGATGAACACCATCAGCAGGTCGCGCGCGCCCGCCATCAGCAGCATCCCGGCGGTGCTGAACATCACCAGCGCCTGGAACTCGCCGCGGTTGATGCCGCGCCGGTCCAGGTACCCCTGCGCCATCAGCAGCGCCAGCGCCGCCGAGCCCAGGATCACCAGGTCGATGAACACGCGGAAGCGGTCCACCGACATCATGGCCGGCCCGGCGGTGGCGGTCACGTTCCACAGCGCCCCCGTGGCGACCGCCGTCACCACGATCCCCACCAGCGCCAGCCAGCCGATGGACGGGCGGCTGGCCTGGGAGCGGTTCCCCTTCTGCGCCACGTCCACGATCAGCACCAGCATGGCCCAGGCGCAGAGCACGATCTCCGGCAGCAGCGCCAGCGTGTAGCCGCCCGTGCGGGTCAGGTCGAGCACGGCGTTCATCGCGCGCCCTCCCCGCCGCCGAGCGCCACCCCGCCCGTCGCCTCGCCCTGCGGCGCGGCGAAGTCGGGAACCAGGCGGTTCTGGTGCACCGCGGTCAGCACCCCGGTGGCCGCCGGCTCCATCCGGTCCAGCACCGGCCTGGGGTAGAAGCCGATCCACAGGATCAGCGCCACCAGCGGAAGGAGAATGGCCAGCTCGCGGCCGTTCAGGTCCGGAATCAGGCGGTTGGCCGGGCGGTCCAGCCGGTTGAACACCAGCTTCTGCACCATCGGCAGCATGTAGTACGCGGCGAAGATCACCCCCGTCGCGGCGATCAGGGTGAAGACGGGGAAGCGCTCGAAGGCGCCCAGCAGCACCAGGAACTCGCTGGTGAAGCCGGCCGTGGTCGGCAGCCCGACCGACGCCATCCCCGCGAACACCAGCAGCGTGGCGAAGAGCGGGAGCGAGGCGGCCAGCCCGCCGAAATCGTCGATCTCGTAGCTGTGGCGCCGCTCGTACAGCATCCCCAGCAGGAAGAAGAGCATCGGCGTCGACAGACCGTGCCCGATCATCACCAGCAGCGCACCCTGCATCCCCTGCAGGTTGAAGGCGAAGATCCCCAGGATCACGAAGCCCAGGTGGGCCACGGAGGTGTAGGCGACCAGCCGCTTGGCGTTGGGCTGCACGGCGGCCACCATGGCCGTGTAGATGATGCCGATGAGCCCCAGGATCACCGCCGACCTCCCCGTGGCGTACCCGGCCGCCACGTTGGGAAAGAGCGGGAGCGCGAAGCGGATGAAGCCGTACGTTCCCATCTTCAGCAGCACCCCCGCCAGCACCACCGAGCCCGCCGTGGGCGCCTGCACGTGCGCGTGCGGGAGCCAGGTGTGGAAGGGGAAGATGGGCACCTTGATGGCGAAGGCCAGCGCGAACGCCAGGAACAGCAGCCGCTGCTGCCCCGCCGTCATGGGCACCTGCAGGAAGGCGAAGTAGCTGAAGCTGGGCTCGCCCGGGTGCAGGCCGGCGTAGTGCCAGTAGAGCCAGAGGATGGCCACCAGCATCAGCAGCGAGCCCACGGTGGTGAAGAGGAAGAACTTCACCGCCGCGTACACGCGCTCCTTGCCGCCCCAGATCCCGATCATGAAGTACATCGGGATCAGCATGATCTCCCAGAACACGTAGAACAGGAACATGTCCAGGGCCACGAACACGCCCACCACGCCCGCCGTCAGCGCGAGGAGGGAGGCGTAGAAGCCGCGCCTGCGGTCGCGGATGTAGGTCCACGAGCCGAGGACCATCAGCGGCAGCAGGAGCGTGGTCAGCAGCACCATGAACAGGCTGATCCCGTCCAGCCCCAGCTGGTAGTGGATCCCCCAGCTGCCGAGCCAGGGGGCGTCCACGCAGTTCTGGAACGCCGGGCCGCCGGCGGGGAACCCCTGCACGTCGCAGCGCGCGGCCGGCTGGAAGGTCCAGAAGAGCGGCACCGAGACCAGGAACTCGATGATCCCCACGCCCAGCGCGATCTCGCGCGCGTTCTCCTCGCCCGCCAGGAACACCGCCAGGGCGCCCGCCAGCGGGAAGAAGATCAGGAGGGTGAGGATCCAGTGGCTATGGTAGAAGGCTTCCACTTTTCGTCAGTCCGCGGTCACAGGGCCACGAAGGCGCCGAGCACGATCACCACGCCCACCACCAGCACGAAGGCGTAGGTGTTGAGCTGCCCCGTCTGGAGCCGCCCGAAGGCGATGCCGAACATCTGCGACAGACGCCCGAACAGGTCCACCGTCCAGTCGATCACGCCCATGTCGAAGCGCGCGAAGGCGCGCGACACCCCGCGCACCGGGCGCACGACCACGCGGTCGTAGAACTCGTCCACGTACCACTTGTTGTACAGCACGCGCTCGGCGGCGTTGTCGTACGCCGGCTGCGTGTCGGCCGTCCCCAGCCGCCTGCGCGCCAGCAGCACCCAGGCCACGGCCAGCCCGCCCAGGCCGATGGCGACGGCGAGGAGGATCGGCCACGCGGCGTGCCCCGGCTCGGGAAGGTTCCCCACGTTCTGCGCGATCACGTCGTCCGCCCCGGCCAGCGCGGGGTGCAGCCAGTGGTGCAGCGCCTCGCCCTGCCCGAAGTCGAACGCCTTCACCAGCGGCGTCCCGGTCTCCACGTTCAGCAGCCCGCCCACGGTCGCCAGCAGGCCCAGCACGATCAGGGGGAGCGAGAGCGTCCAGTCGCCCTCATGGAGATGCTTCCGCTCCTCGTCGCCGGTCCGGTTGGCGCCGAAGAAGGTGTAGATCATCATGCGGCCCATGTAGAAGGCCGTCATGAACGCGGCGATCGAGAGCGTGCCGCCGATGAACCCCATCCAGTAGCGCCCCTCGATCCCGAAGAGCGACGCCGTCGACAGGTGCGACGCGCCCTCGGCCCCCAGCCACGCCGCGCCGATGATCTCGTCCTTCGAGAAGAACCCGGCGAAGGGCGGCACCCCGGCGATGGCCAGCGTGGACACGCCCATGGTGATGAAGGTGATCGGCAGGTACTTCCTGAGTCCCCCCATGTTGCGCATGTCCTGCGCGTCGGCGGGGTTGTGCGTGCTGTGCAGCGCCGCGTGCATCGCGTGGATGACCGCGCCCGAGCCCAGGAAGAGGCAGGCCTTGAAGAAGGCGTGCGTCATCAGGTGGAACACGCCGGCCACGTACGCGCCCATCCCCACGGCGGCGAACATGAAGCCGAGCTGGCTCACCGTCGAATAGGCGAGCACCTTCTTGATGTCCCACTGCTTCAGGCCGATCGACGCCGCGAAGATCGCCGTCAGCGCGCCCACCAGGGCGACGACCAGCGAGGCCGAGGGCGCCATCGTGTAGATGACCGCCGAGCGGGCTACCAGGTACACGCCCGCCGTGACCATGGTGGCCGCGTGGATCAGCGCCGAGACGGGCGTGGGGCCGGCCATGGCGTCGGGGAGCCAGATGTAGAGCGGGATCTGCGCGCTCTTCCCCGCCGCGCCCAGGAAGAAGAAGAGGGCGATCCAGGTGATCACCACGCCGCCGTAGGGCAGCGCGTTGTGCAGCAGGTTCTCGTTCACCGTGGCGAAGTCCAGCGCCTTCACGTTCCAGAAGAGCAGGAACATGGCGATGAGGAAGCCGAAGTCGCCGATGCGGTTGACGATGAACGCCTTCTTCCCCGCGTCGGCGTTGGCCTTCTCGGTGAACCAGAAGCCGATCAGCAGGTACGAGCACAGGCCCACGCCCTCCCAGCCCACGAACATCACGGGGTACGACGAGCCCAGCACCAGGATCAGCATGAAGAACACGAAGAGGTTCAGGTACGCCATGTAGCGCGGGTACCCGGGGTCCTCCTTCATGTAGCCGATGGAGAAGATGTGGATCAGCGACCCCACGCCGGTGATGACCAGCGTCATCAGCATGGAGAGCGGATCGAGCTGCAGCGCCGCGTTCACCTGCAGCGAGCCGGCGGGGATCCAGCTCCACAGCTGGTGGATGGCCGTGCGGTGCGCTTCGTCCGCCCCCCGCATGGCCAGGAAGTTCAGCACGGCGACCACGAACGAGCCGATCAGCACCCCCGGCGCGATGAGCGACGGCAGGGTGTGCGTGAACGGCCTGGGCCCCGCGGGCCCGTGGTCGTGCGCGTCGTGCCCGTGCGCGTCGTGCGGGTGGACGAGGGTGTCGTCCGCGTCGTGGACCGCGTGCCCGTGCGCGCCGTGGACGAGGGTGACGTCCGCGTCGTGCATCTCCGCGTGCGCGGCGTCGACGGGGTGGGCGATGGCGCCGGAGTCGTGCGACTCCTGCTCGCTCGGCATCCCCGCGCCCACGGCGACGGGGGCGGGCACCGGCGCATGCGTGACGGCCACGCCGTGGTCGTCGTGCGCGTGGTCGTAGTGCGGGTCGCCCACCGGCGGCAGCCTGGGCAGCGCGCGCCGCGCGGCGGTGACCGAGAGCAGTCCGTTCAGCACGAACCCGAGCAGCGGGAGCGCGACGATCAGCCAGGGGAGCACCGGCGTGAAGCCGCTGCCGCCGGTAGCTGCCGCCGTGGCGCCGTGCGCCGCTTCCTGAAGAAGGAGCATCGTGTGCCCTACCACCTGAGCAGGCTGAAGTTCTTCACGTCCATGCTCTCGCGATGGCGGAAGACGGCGATCATGATCGCCAGCCCCACGGCCGCCTCGGCGGCCGCGACGGCGATCACGAAGAAGACGATGACCTGGCCCTTCACCCCGGCGTAGGGGCTGAGCGCCACGAACGCCAGGTTCACGGCGTTCAGCATCAGCTCCACGCACATGAACAGCACGATCGCGTTGCGGCGCACGATCACGCCGCCCACGCCGATGGCGAAGAGGATGGCGGACAGCCCCAGCGAGTAGCTCAGCGGAATCTGGTTCACGTCTACACCTTGCGCTTGGCCAGGACCACCGCGCCCACGACCGCCACCAGCAGCAGGATGGCCGTCGCCTGGAGCGGCACCACGTACTCGTTGTAGAGGGGGATCCCGATCAGCCCCACCACGCCGTACCGGGCCTGCTGCGTGGCCAGCGCCTCGGGCCCCGCCACGCTCCCCAGGTTGCGCGGCACGTCGACGGTGAAGGCGCGCGCCAGGAAGGCCAGGATGAGCAGCGAGGCCCCGCCCGCCGCGATCTTCCACCCCAGGCCGCGGATGTCCGGCTCGTAGTCGTTGCCCAGGTTCAGCAGCATGATCACGAACAGGAACAGCACCATGATGGCGCCCGCGTACACCAGGATCTGGATGATCCCGATGAAGTAGGCGCCCAGCAGGGTGTAGATGGCGGCCACGGAGAAGAACGAGGCGATGAGCCACATGGCGCAGGCGACCGGGTTCTTCCGGGTCACCATGGCCAGCGCGCTCCCCGCCGCGCACGCCGCGAAGAAGAAGAAAAATATCTGGATGATCATCGCATCCCGTCGGGTGGCTCAGCCCCACCGCGTCCCCGCCCCACTCCCGCCCGGGGCGAAATGAAAATCACCGCACCGACAACCGCCATCGGGTGGCGACGAGGATCGAATCTCCCCATCCTCCCGCCCGCCGTTTCGTACTTCCGTACTCCCCGTACTTTCGTACTTCCCTCACTCCCGCACTTCCGCACTCACGCACTCCCGCACTTCTTCACTCCCCCGCCGGATCGCTCGGGTCCCACAGCAGCGTCACCGGATGCGTCTGCGCCATCAGCCGGTCCAGGTCGTACACGAAGTTGTGGCGCGTGAACTCGGCGTTCTCGTAGTGGTTGCCCACGTGGATGGCCTCCACCGGGCACACCTCCTGGCACATCCCGCAGAAGATGCAGCGGAACTCGTCGATCTCGTAGACGATGGGGTAGCGGTTCCCCTGGTCGTCCTCGCCCGGCACCAGCTTGATGCAGTTGGCGGGGCAGATGGTGGGGCACAGGCCGCACGCCACGCACTTGGGGCGCCCGTCCTCGTGCTGCTCCATCACGTGCGTCCCCCGCCAGCGCGGACTGAGCTCCTTCTTCACGTCCGGGTACTGGATGGTCAACTCGCTGCGGTCGCCGGCCGACTTTGCCATGTGGCGGAAGGTCAGCGACATCCCCTTCAGCGTGGCCCGCATGTAGCTGCTCTTGCCGGCGGACCGCTTCATCACCTTTACGTTGATCGCCATCTTCAGCGCACCTGCTGGGCGTTGGCCACCACCGGCACCCGGCGCGCCTGCGCCCGGGCGCGCGCCGCCTCGCGGGCGACGCGGCGCTTCTCTTCCATGGCCCCGGTGCCGGTGAGCGTGTGTCCCTTGTCCATCACCCACACCACGATCGCCAGCATCGGCAGGTTCACCGCCGAGAGCGCGACCCCCCATTTCCACCCGTACTCCACGCCGAAGCTGTCCAGCGCCAGCACCGCCGCGGCCGTGACGACGACGGCGAAGAGCGCGGCCGGGAGCATGATCTTCCACCCCAGGTCCATCACCTGGTCGTAGCGGAAGCGCGGCACCGTCCAGCGCACCAGCATGAACACCAGGATGAACAGGAAGGTCTTCGCGCTGAAGGCGACGAGCGTGAGCAGCGTGATCCACCAGTGCGGCGCGTGGCCCACCCAGGCGCCGTTCAGCACGCCGTACATGTTGTCGCCCTGCCAGACGGGGATGTCCCACCCGCCCAGGAAGAGCGTGGCCATCAGCATCGACACGGTCAGCACGTGCGAGTACTCGGCGATGAAGAACATGGAGAACTTCATCGCGCTGTACTCGGTGTGGTAGCCGGTCACCAGCTCGCTCTCGGCCTCGGGAAGGTCGAACGGCAGCCGGTTGGTCTCGGCGAAGCAGCTGATCCAGAAGAAGAAGAAGGAGACGGCCAGCGGCACGATGAACCAGAAGTGCATCTGCTGCTGCTTCCACACGATCTCGCTGAGCGAGACGTTCCCCGTGACCATGAAGACGGACATCAGCGACAGGCCCAGCGCGATCTCGTACGAGATCATCTGCGCGCCCGCGCGGAGCCCGCCGAGAAGGGCGTACTTGTTGTAGCTGGCCCACCCCGCGATCACGATCCCGTAGACGCCCAGCGAGCTGAAGGCGAGGAGGAAGAGGATCCCCACCGGGAGGTCGGCGATGATCATGGGCACCACCCCCCACCGCGTGGGCAGCGGGCTGGCGAAGGGGATCACCGCGAAGGTGACCATCGCGGGGATGATGGAGAGCATGGGCGCCAGGGTGAAGAACACCCGGTTGGCCTCGGCCGGGTTGGTCTCCTCCTTCAGGATGTTCTTCAGCCCGTCTGCCGCGGGCTGGAGAAGGCCGCCGGGGCCCACGCGGTTGGGGCCCAGGCGGTCCTGCATCCACGCGCTCACCTTGCGCTCCATCAGCGTGAGCATGGCCACGATGACCAGCACCGCCACGAACACCACCAGCACCTTGATGATGGTGATCCAGTAGTACGCGGGGCCGGCGATCTCGTGGTACGTCGGTATGGTTGCCTGCATCGGCGGACTCGTCCGTCCTTGTCTCGCGATTTCGTTCCCCCGCCGTCCCCACGGACGGCGGGTCAGGTCGTCAGCTTCAGTCGCCCGCTTCGGCGAAGCTGGGGAGCGGCGCGCCCTGCTGCCCCAGCTCGGCCCACTGCAGCGCGCCGAACTCGGGGCGCACGCCGGCCAGCGCCGCGAAGGCGTCGGCCGCGGTGGCGGCGGGCGCGGCGTCGCTGATCCCGGCCAGCAGCACGCCCAGGATCTGCCACGCCGGGCGCGACATCCCCGGCGCCTGCAGCGCGGGCCAGAAGCGCTGCACCCGCTTCTGCACGTTGGTGAACGTCCCCTCCATCTCCGCGAACGTGGTCGCGGGAAGCACGAAGTGGGCGTTGCGCGCCGCGGGGGAAAGGAAGTGGCCCACGTAGACGTACACGCTGGCGTCCTGCCCGAACGTCTCCGGCGCGTCCGTCAGCTCGTCGCCCAGCACCCAGAGCACGCCGCCGTGCGCGGCCGACTGCTCCAGCCCGCCCAGCCCCTCGCGGTCGCCCACGCGGTTGAAGCCGAGCACGTCCGCGCCGTTGGAGTTGGCCGCGCGGTCGGTCCTGAGCGCCAGCGTGGGGAAGCCGGGGAGGACGACTTCCTCGCCCGTGGGGCAGCGGTAGACGCCGGTGCCGCCGCCGGTGGCGTCCATCACCCGGCGCAGCAGCCCCATGTCCTCGTTGGCCATGAAGGGCGACACGACGGCGCGCGCCTCGCCGCCCGCGGCCTCCTTCAGCGCCGCGGCCAGCCGCTTCAGCGCGTCAGACCAGGAGAGGGCGACGAACCGGTCTCCCTCCTTCACCATCGGCGCCTCGATGCGCGCGCCGCGGTTGATCCACTCGTAGTTCAGCCGGCCGTAGTCGCACATCCAGTGCGCGTTCACTTCCGGGTTGGGGCGCGGCTTGATGCGCATCACCTGGTTGTCGCGCGTTTCCAGGCGGACGTTGCACCCCTGGCTGCAGTTGGGGCAGATCGAGGGATTTCGATCGAGATCCCAGGCCCGCGCCTTGTGCAGGAAGTCCTTGGAGACCAGCGCGCCCACCGGGCAGATGTCGACGATGTTGTCGGCCCAGAGGTTCCCCTCCAGCCCCTCGTCGAAGAAGGTGTCGATGACGTTGCGGTGCCCGCGCTGCACCACCGCCAGGCGCTCGTCCTGCGCGACCTCGCGCATGAAGCGCACGCAGCGGGTGCACATCACGCAGCGGTCGGCGTAGAACAGCACGTCGCCGCCGAAGTCGTCGCGCCCCAGCACGCGCTTGGGCTCGAGCGAGCGCCCCATCGCGCGCCCCTCGGCGCTGGTGTAGTCCTGCAGCTTGCACTCGCCGCTCTGGTCGCAGACCGGGCAGTCGAGCGGGTGGTTCACCAGGTAGAACTCCAGCACGCCCTGCCGGGCCTCGAGCGCCTTCTCGCTCTGCGTGTGGATCACGTTGCCGTCGGCCACGGTCGCCACGCAGGCGGGCTGCAGCTTGGGCACCTTCTCGATCTCCACCAGGCACATGCGGCACTGCGCCGGGGCGGTGAGCCCCGGGTGGTAGCAGTAGTGCGGGACGTCCACCCCCGCCATCGCCGCGGCATCGAGGATGCGCGTGCCCTTGGGCACGTCCAGCTCCATGCCGTCGATGGTGATGTGGACCGTCTCGGCGGTCGGGTTCGCGTCGGCCATCGCCGATTACCTCTCCAGTTCGGTCTAGCGGACGGAGCCGGGCTCGGCGCCGGTCATCCCCGCCCCGGCCAGCGCGGGCTCCTTCGCCATCAGCGCCTCGTAATCACCCCGGAACTTCTGGATGCTGCTGGTGATGGGCGCCGCGGCGGCGTCGCTCAGCACGCAGATCGTCTTCCCGCTCATGTTGTCGGAGATCTGCAGCAGCGTGTCGATGTCCTCGGGCACGCCGCGTCCCTGCTCGATGCGGCGCAGGATCTTGGCGGCCCACGCGGTGCCCTCGCGGCAGGGGGTGCATTGCCCGCAGCTCTCGTGGGCGTAGAAGTCCACCATCCGCCGCACCTGCTTCACCACGTTCGTCGTCTCGTCCATGACGATGACCGAGCCGCAGCCGAGCATCGTCCCCGCGGCGGCCATGGCCTCGTAGTCCATCCCGATGTCCAGCTCGTCGGCGGTGAGGATGGGGACGGAGCTGCCGCCCGGGATCACCGCCTTGATCGGCCGCCCGTCGGGGGTGCCGCCGCAGACGTCGTAGATGAACTCCTTGAAGTTGAAGCCCAGCGGCACCTCGTAGTTCCCGGGGCGCTTCACGTGCCCCGAGACGCAGAAGAGCTTGGTGCCCACCGACTTCTCCGTGCCCCACTGCTTGTACCAGTCGGCGCCGTTCTGCACGATGTGCGCGGCGGCGATCAGGCTCTCCACGTTGTTCACCGCCGTGGGCTTGCCGAAGGCGCCGGCGATGGCCGGGTAGGGCGGCTTCACGCGGGGCTCGCCGCGGCGGCCCTCCAGCGAGTTCAGCAGCCCCGTCTCCTCGCCGCAGATGTAGGCGCCCGCGCCGATGGAGAGGACCACGTCGATGTCGATCCCCGTCCCCAGGATGTTCTTCCCCACGTAGCCGGCGGCGTAGGCCTCCTCGATGGCCTTCGCCATGATCTGCGCGGCCTCGAAGAACTCGCCGCGCACGTAGATGTAGGCGCGCTCGGCGTTGATGGCGTACGCGCCGATGACGCATCCTTCCACCAGCGCGTGCGGCGTCCACCGCATGAGCTCGCGGTCCTTGAAGGTGCCGGGCTCGCTCTCGTCGGCGTTGCAGACCAGGTAGTGCGGCGTGCCGGGCACCTTCTTGGGCATGAAGCTCCACTTCAGCCCCGTGGGGAAGCCCGCGCCGCCGCGGCCGCGCAGCCCCGACGCCTTCACGGTGTTGACGATCTCCTCGCGCGGAGTCGCCAGCGCCTTGCGGAGCGCCTGGTATCCGCCGCGCTGCTCCCACCCCTTCAGCGTCCGCGCCTCGGGGTCGCCGAAGTAGCGGGAAAGGATGCGGACTTCTTTCGGGTGCGTGTATGGATACGCCATCGGGTTTCGCTTCGGGTAACCGGCACCTAGGTCCTAAGTCCTAAGTCCTAAGTCCTAAGTCCTAAGTCCTAAGTCCTAAGTCCTAAGTCCTAAGTCCTAAGTCCTAAGTCCTAAGTCCTAAGTCCTAAGTCCTAAGTCCTAAGTCCTAAGTCCCAAGTCCCAAGTCCCAAGCCCTGAGTCCTGAGTGATCTGCTCGCCGTCCAACTTGGGACTTAGGACTTGGGACTCAGGACTTCTTTTCCTTCCCTACGTCAGCATCGCCAGGATGTCCGGCACGTTCTCGGGCCGGACGTTCTCCAGGTACCGCTCGTTCACCTGCACCGCCGTGGGGAAGCCGCAGGCGCCCAGGCACTCCACCTCCATCACCGTCCACAGGCCGTTGGCGCTGGTCTCGCCCGCCTCGGTGCCGGTGTGCTTCAGGAACGCCTCGAACACCGCGTCGCCCCCGCACAGATTGCAGGAGATGTTGGTGCACACCTGGATCAGGTACTTCCCCACCGGGCCCAGGTTGTACATGGTGTAGAAGCTGGCCACGCCGCGCACGTACGCCGGCGCCAGCTCCAGCCGCTCCGCCACCTCGTCCATCGTCGCCGGGCTCAGGTAGCCGCGGATCTCGTGCGCCATGTGCAGCGCCGGGAGAAGCGCGTTCTGCCGGTCCGGGTACTCGCCCAGGATCTTCTGCAGGCGCTCCTCATACGGCCCCACGAAGATCGGCGCCTCGGGGTCCTTCTCCGCGATCTGGTACGGCATCGAGCCGGCGACCACCGGGAGGCCGCCGTCCTTCGGGCGCACTCCCACGTAGGCGTTGCCGCGCACGTCCGCCTCGCTGAGCTGCGCGAACTCGCCGGTGTCGCCCGCCCAGCCGGGGTTCTGCTTCGCCTCGGGCCAGGAGGACGGCGGCGAGTCGGGCTGCCCTGCCTTCGGGGCGCTCATCGGTCGATCTCTCCCAGCACGATGTCGAGCGACGCGTTCACCGCGATCACGTCGGAGAGCAGCGCCCCCTCGATCATGTGCGGGATGGCCGCGATGTTGATGAAGCTGGGCCCGCGCACCCGCCAGCGGACGGGCTTCGCGCCGCCGTCGCTCACCACGTACATCCCCAGCTCGCCCTTCGACGACTCCACGCTGAACCAGCTCTCGCCCACCGGAGCGCGCACGCCCTCCATCACCACCTTGAAGTGGTGGATCATGCTCTCCATGTCGTTCATCGCCGCCGTCTTGGGCGGAAGGATGACGCGCGGGTCGTCCACGTTGATGGAGCCGCTGGGAAGGCGGTCGATGGCCTGGCGGAGGATGCGCACGCTCTGCCGCATCTCCTCCATCCGGCAGAGGTAGCGGTCATAGATGTCGCCGTGCTCGCCCACGGGCACGTCGAAGTCGTACGTCTCGTAGTCGTAGTACGGCCGGTCCTTGCGCACGTCGTAGCTGACGCCCGACGCGCGGAGGTTGGGGCCGCTGAGCCCCCAGTTCACCGCGTCCTCGCCGCTGATGGAGCCCACGCCCTGCGTCCGGCCCACCCAGATGGCGTTGTTGGTCAGCAGCGTCTCCACCTCGTCCACGACGGGGAGGAAGTTGTCGAGGAACTCGTTCAGCTGCGCGATCCACCCCGCCGGCAGGTCGGCCATCATCCCCCCGATGCGCGTGCTGGAGGTGGTGATGCGGGCGCCGGTGAAGCGCTCGTGCAGGTCGTAGATCTTCTCGCGCTGCTGGAAGGTGTAGAGGAAGACGGTGAAGGCGCCCAGGTCGATGGCCGTGGTTCCCAGCCAGAGCAGGTGGCTGAAGATGCGGTCCAGCTCCATGCAGATGACGCGCACCACCTTGCAGCGCTCGGTGACGGTGATCCCCATCAGCTTCTCGACCGCCATGGCGTAGGCGCAGTTGTAGATCAGCGGCGCCAGGTAGTCCATGCGGTCGGTGAGCGGGACGATCTGGTTCCAGTCGCGGTACTCGCCCAGCTTCTCGAACGACGAGTGCAGGTAGCCGATGTGCGGGATGCAGCGCACCACCGTCTCGCCGTCCAGCTCCAGCACCAGGCGCAGCACGCCGTGCGTGGCCGGGTGCTGCGGGCCGATGTTGATGAGCATGTGCTCGCCGGCGATGTCCTCGTGCACCTCGTACGCCTCGCCCTCGTGCGGGACGATGGGCGCGTGCACCAGGCTGCCGCCGGGGGCCATCTCGGGGTTGCGCGTGACGTTGTAGATCAGTCTGCGGAGCGCCATCTCAGCCTGCCCCTCCCATTCCGCCGAACTGTCCCTGCGGAGATCCGCCGGCCTCGCCCTGGTCGAACGGGTCGGGCACGCTCTGCCCCAGCACGTGGGCGATCTCCAGCTCCATCGGCGAGTAGTGGTCTTCGGTCTTCATCGCCAGCGCGCGGCGGGTCTGCTCGGCGCGCGAGAAGCGGCCGCGCAGCGGGAAGTCCTTCCGCAGCGGGTGCCCCTCGGCGTAGTTGTACGGCATCAGGATGCGGCGCAGGTCCGGGTGGCCGCGGAAGACCACGCCGAACATGTCGTACACCTCGCGCTCCAGCCAGTCGGAGGCGCGCCAGAGGTGGAACACGCTGTCGATCTCCAGCGCCTGCAGCGGCAGCTCGCACTTCACCCGCAGGTTCAGCCGGTTGGGGATGGACCAGAGCTGGTATACCACCTGGATCTCCCGCCCGCCGCCGTAGTCCACGGCGGTGAGGTCCTGCAGGAAGTCGTAGCGGTGGGCCGGCTCGTCCTTCAGCCACCCCAGGATCTCCAGGTTCCGCGCCGCGGGCACGTACACGATGTGCTCGTCTCCCGCCACCACCTCGTGGCGCAGCACCGCGTCGCCGAAGCGCTGGCGGAGCGCGTCGACGCTGGGGTGCGGCGGCAGGGCGCCCGCCTGCGGAGGCGTGGCGTCGTCGCCGGCATCCGAGGGGCGGGGGCCCTGGTCGAGGCCTTCGAGGCCTTTCCTGAACGAATCGCTTTCGCTCATCTAACCCGGGATAGTCCTAAGTCCTGAGTCCTAAGTCCCAAGTGCTTTTTCACTTAGCACTAAGGACTTAGCACTTAGGACTTCAGTTATGGCCTTCGATCCGAAACCCGTACGACCGCGCCCGTGCTCACCAGCCCGCTCGAGCGGTTCTGGTTCGTGGAGTTGCCGAACGGGGCGGTGATGGCCTCGACCACTTCCTTCGGCAGGTACGAGCCGGTCTCGGGGAGCTGGTCCACCGCGTTCCACTCGTCCTCGCTGGTGGGCGCCGAGTTCCGGATCTTCTCCTGCACCAGCAGGATGCCGTAGATCAGTCCCTCGGGGCGCGGCGGGCACCCCGGCACGTATACGTCCACGGGGATGATGGTGTCGATCCCCTGCACCATGCTGTACACGTCGAACACGCCGCCGCTGCTGGCGCAGGCGCCCATGGAGATGCACCACTTGGGGCTGGGCATCTGCTCCCAGATCTTCTTCAGCACCGGCGCCATCTTGTAGCTCACCCGCCCCGCGCAGATCAGCAGGTCGGCCTGCCGCGGGCTGAAGCTCATCCGCTCCATCCCGAAGCGCGCCAGGTCGTAGCGGGTGGCCGCGGTGGCCATCATCTCGATGGCGCAGCACGCCGTGCCGAAGGGCATGGGCCACAGCGAGTTCGTGCGCGCCCAGTTCACCACCGACTCCAGCTTGGTGGTGAGGAAGCTGGGCTGGCCGGTGAACAGCCCGCCCTGCGCGAGGCCGGCGTCGGCCGCTTCCTTCTGCACCGAGCCCGGCGCGCCGGTGTGCACCGCGGGCGCGTCCGGGCCCTTCTTCTCTATCGGCTGCATGTCGTTCAATCCCATTCCAGCGCTCCCTTCTTCCACTCGTAGACCAGCCCCACCGTGAGGATGAAGATGAACACCATCGCGGCGGCGAAGCCTCCCCACCCCAGCGCCCGGGCCGACACGGCCCAGGGGAGGAGGAAGACCGTTTCCACGTCGAACACGATGAAGAGGATCGCCACGACGTAGAACTTGACCGAAAAACGCTCGCGCGTGCTGCCCAGCGGGGTGATGCCGCTTTCGTACGGCGAAGCCTTGACCTTGGTCTGCTTCCCCGGGCTCAGCACGTTCGACAGGATGACCATTCCGATCGCCTGCGCGATGCTCAGCGCGAGCAGGATCAGCACGGGCAGATACGGACGGAGCATCGTTGCCGGACCTCGGTTCGGTCGCGAGTTTGTGAAATCCTTCACTTGTCAGGAGCCGGGCCAAGATACTGCCCGCGCGCGAGCAGTGTCAAGCAGCGGCGGGGCTTGCTGGGGCCTGTCCGCGCGCGTACGTTGGCCGCTCGTTCCCGGCTTCCCGGAGTGCGTGCGGATACCCCCGCGTACGGGTTCCGTTCGCCCCGTCCGGCCAGGCTCTCCCGCCGCCTTCAAGTCTCGTTCCCCCATGAGCATCAGGCCCGACAGCTGGATCCGCCGGATGGCCCGCGAGCACGGGATGATCGAGCCGTTCGAGGACGCGCAGGTGCGCGGAGGAACCATCAGCTACGGAGTGTCGAGCTACGGCTACGACATGCGGGTGGCCAGCGAGTTCAAGATCTTCACCAACGTCAACAACGCCATCGTCGACCCCAAGGCGTTCAGCGACAAGTCTTTCGTGCCATTCGAAGGCGATGTCTGCATCGTCCCCCCGAACTCGTTTGCCCTTGCGAGATCGGTGGAGTACTTTCGTATCCCCCGGAACGTAATCACACTTTGCGTCGGAAAATCGACTTACGCGAGGTGTGGGATAATTACAAATGTTACACCCTTCGAGCCGGAGTGGGAGGGGTACGTGACGCTGGAGATCAGCAACACCACGCCGCTCCCCGCCAAGATCTACGCGAACGAGGGGATCGCGCAGGTGATCTTCTTCGAGAGCGACACGCCGCCGGACGTGAGCTACGCCGACCGGAAGGGGAAGTACCAGGGGCAGATCGGGGTGACGACGCCGCGGCTGTGAAGCGCCCCGAATAGAATTCGGGGGCAACGACGGCACAAAGTCCCTGCGGGACTGCTGCCTTGCCTCTTGGCGGCAAACCCGACGAGGTGCTGGGAAAGATTGTTGGGCGGTAGTGATGAGGTATCCCCCGCGCGCCGATGCCGGGGCGCAGTCCCGCAGGGACTTTGTGCGGTTGTTGCCGGTGAATTTCATTCACCGGTCGCGGGGCGCGCATCGTGCAGCGGCGGGCGCGCCGGCTTGGACGCGCGACCGTGATCGAGATCGAACGACGACGGTTTTCCGTCTCCACCTATCTGCCCGAGTGCCGGACCCGAGTGTGATGACGCAGACGCCCGTTACCCCCAAGCAGCTCGACGCCATCCGCGAGGTGGTGAACATCGGCGCAGGCCACGCCGCCACCAACCTGTCGGCGCTCACCGGGCTGCGGGTGATGATCTCCGTCCCCCGCATCCAGTTCGCCAGCGGCGACGCGGAGGTGGCGCAGGAGCTGCCCGGGAGCGGGCCGCTCGTCGTGGTCGCCGTGCCCATCATCGGCGTGACCGAGAGCGGCGGCGAGCGCGCGAGTCTGATCCTGGCGCGCGACACGGCGCTGCGCATGGTGTCGCTGATGCTGCGCCGCCAGCCCAGCGACTCCATCGGCCCGCTGGAGCAGAGCGCGCTGAGCGAGATGGGGAACATCGTCTGCGCCGCCTACGTGGGCGTGCTGGGCACCTTCCTGGGCAAGGGCGTGATGATCGGCACCCCCGAGCTGCACGAGGGCGGGCGCGCCGACCTGGCCCACCACGTGAGCGGGCTGATGATCGAGACCGACTTCTCCTTCCTGGACACCACCTTCGAGGGCGTGTTCGTCCTCTCGCACAGCGACGTGTCGTTCTCGTCGCTGCTGCGCGCGCTGGGCTTTACCGACGTGGCCGCCTGAGCGTGGGAGTACGAACGTACGAAAGCACGGGAGTACGATCCTCCCGATGACTCCGCTCCCGGCGCGGGCGCGATGACGGCGGGCGACTTCTCGGCCGCGGCGCGGGCGGACCACTGGGACGCGCTCGGGCGCGAGGAGTGGGACCTGCTGGTCGTCGGCGGGGGGATCACCGGCGCGGCGGCGGCGCGCGACGCGGCGGGACGGGGACTCAACGTCGCGATCGTGGATGCGGGGGATTTCGGGACGGGGACGAGCAGCCGGTCGTCGCGGCTGGTCCACGGCGGGCTGCGATACCTGGAGACGTACGACTTCGGCCTCGTGTTCGAGGCGAGCGCAGAGCGGCGCCGGCTCCTGGAGCTGGCGCCGCATCTCGTGCATCCCCTGCCCTTCGTCTTTCCCGTCTACCGCGGTGGCCCCACGCCCTTCCTGATGCTGTGGGCGGGGATGTGGCTGTACGACGCGCTTGCCCTCTTCCGCAACATCCGCGGGCACCGCATCCTCTCGAAGGACGACCTGGCGAAGGAGGAGCCGGAGCTCAGGCGCGACGGGCTGGCGGGCGCGGCGATGTACTACGACGCGGCGGTCGACGACGCGCGCCTCACCCTGGCCAACGCCCGCGGCGCGCACGAGTCCGGCGCCGCCGTGGTCCCGCATGCGGAGGTCGTCCGCTTCCTGAACGAAGGGAAGGGAGTCCGAGGAGCGCGGGTTCGCGACCGGCTTACGGGCGCGGAGACGGAGGTGCGCGCGCGGGTGACGCTGAACGCCACCGGGCCGTGGAGCGACGCCGTGCGCCGGCTGGCCGACCCCGCCGCGAAGCCGCGGCTGCGGCCCACCAAGGGTGTGCACATCCTGGTGGAGCGGGCGCGGATCGGGAACCGGCGCGCCATCACCTTCCAGTCGCCCATCGACGGGCGGGTGATGTTTGTGCTGCCGTGGGGCGACTTCACCTACGTGGGGACGACGGACACCGACTACGCCGGCTCACCGGGCGACGTGCGCGCCGACGCGGCAGACGTGGAGTACCTGGTGAAATCCGCCAACTCCGTGTTCCCCAACGCGCGGCTGACGACGGCCGACGTGGTGAGCACCTGGGCGGGGATCCGGCCGCTGCTGGCGCCGCGCGCCGCGGGGGCCAAGGAGAGCGCCACCAGCCGCGAGCACGAGATCTGGTGGGACAGGTCGGGGCTGCTGAGCATCGCCGGGGGGAAGCTGACCACCTACCGGGTGATGGCCGAGCAGGTGGTCGACCGCGCCACGCGCCGCCTCCGCGACGATTACAAGGTGGAGAGCGGGATCTCGCCGACGGAGGACCTCCCGCTCCCCGGCGCGCCGCACGAGCCGTGGGACGACTTCGCCGCGCGGATCGAGCGCGACGCGGCCGCGCTGGGGATCGACGCCACCGCGGCGAAGCATCTCGCCCGCGCCTACGGCGAGGACGCGGAGATGCTGATCGACTCGATCCGTGCCGACCGGGCGCTGGGCGAGCGCATCGTGCCGCGCTTCCCCTACCTGTGGGCCGAGGTGCCGCACGCCGTCCGCCACGAGATGGCGATGACGCTGGACGACCTGCTCGTCCGCCGCCTGCACCTGTTCTACGAAGCGCGCGACGGCGGCCTGTCCGTCGCCCATCAACTGGCGGAGCGGATGGCGCGCGAGCCCGGCATCGGGTGGGACGCGGCGGAAACCGGGCGGCAGGTGGAGCGCTACCGCGCGGCCGTCGAGGCGACGCGGGGATTCGGGACGGGAGCGGGGGGATGAGGAGCGCCAGACTCTTCATCGCCCTGCTGCTGGTGCCGCTGGCGGCGTGCCCGGGCCCGCCGCCGGGGAAGGGGCCGAAGGCGGCGCAGGGATACCAGCGCTCCGCCGCCGTCATCGCGGCGCTGGCGCGGTACCGCGGCGACACCGGCCGCTACCCGGCGCAGCTGCGCGACCTGGCGCCGCGCTGGATCGCGCCCGCCGCGCTGGAGCCGCCGGTGCAGCCGCAGTACCCGTTCGAGTACGTCGGCACCGGCGACGGCTACCTGCTGAAGTTCCGCTACTCCGGCCCCGGGATGAACGACTGCGAATACTCGCAGCCGCCCGGGAAGTGGCAGTGCGGCGGGCATTACTGAGCGAAGCCGGGAAGACGATTCTCTCGGAGTGAGGTGGAGGGCGGGGAGGACGGCGGCGCTACGGCCGCTCGACGGACATCCTCCCGGCTTCCTTGTTGAATCCGCTTCCGTCGCCTACGATTTGGGGAAGCACGCATCGCCATCCGTCTTCCTCTCCCGCCCAGAGGTGGCCCATGCCCCACCGCCCGTGGACCAGCCACTACGTCCAGGGAACGCGTACCGAAATCCCCCCCATCCCCTACAAGCACCTGCCGGACATGTTTCGCTACGTGGCCAGCCAGTTCGGGCCGCGCACGGCGTTCACGCAGTGCATGCCCAACGGGATGGACGCGTCGCTCACCTTCGCGCAGACGGACCGGCTGAGCGACGCCTTCGCCGCGTACCTGCGCGAGACGCTGGGGCTGCAGGCGGGCGACCGGGTGGCGGTGCAGCTTCCCAACTGCCTGGCGTACGTGGTGGCGGCGTTCGGCATCCTGAAGGCCGGCTGCATCCTGGTGAACACCAACCCGCTCTACACCGCGCCCGAGATGACGCACCAGTTCTCGGACTCGGGCGCGCGGGCGCTGGTGATCCTCGACATGTTCGCCGACCGCCTTCCCGCCGTCGTCCCCGCCACGAAGGTCGAGACGGTGGTGCTGGTGAGCATCGCGGAGATGTTCGCGCCGCTGCGCCGCATCCTCATCAAGACGGTGCTGAAGCACGTGCGGAAGGAGGTGCCGAAGCCGAAGGTGGCGCACACCACGTTCTCCGCGGCGATGAAGGCCGGGAAGGCGGCGCTGAAGACGGCGAAGGTGCCGCACTACGTGGCACACCTGGAGCTGGACGACGGAGCGGCACTGCAGTACACCGGCGGCACCACGGGCGTCAGCAAGGGCGCCCTGCTCACGCACCGCAACCTGCTGGCGAACACCATGCAGCTGGAGGAGGTCAGCCAGCACTTCCTGCGCACCGGCGAGGAGTGCGTGCTGACGGCGCTCCCCTTCTACCACATCTTCGCGTTCACGGTGAACCTGCTGCTGTTCTACGCCGTGGGCGCGCGCGACGTGATGGTGCCCAGCCCGCGGCCGATCACCGCCCTGAAGAAGGCGTGGGCGAAGTACCCCATCACCTGGTTCACCGGCGTGAACACGCTGTACAACGCGCTGCTGAACGAGGAATGGTTCCGCAGCGCTCCGCCGAAGCACCTGGTCGCCTCGCTGGCCGGGGGGATGGCGCTGCACTCGGCCGTGGCCGCGCGGTGGAAGGAGGTGACGGGAACGCCCGTCGTGGAAGGCTACGGGCTTACGGAGACGTCGCCGGTGGTGACCTTCAACCCCATCGGGGGACTGGTGAAGGACGGGACGATCGGCGTCCCGCTCCCCTCGACCGACCTGATCCTGGTGGACGAAGCCGGCGCGCCGGTGGCCGAGGGCGAGCCCGGCGAGCTGCTGGTGAAGGGACCGCAGGTGATGCCCGGCTACTGGCAGCGCCCCGACGAGACCGCGAAGGTGATCGACGCCGACGGCTGGCTGCACACCGGCGACATCGCCGCGATGGACAGCGACGGCTACGTGCGGATCGTGGACCGGAAGAAGGACATGATCCTGGTGAGCGGCTTCAACGTCTACCCGAACGAGGTCGAGGAGGTGATCGCCCAGCTCGCGGAGGTGGCCGAGGTGGGCGTGATCGGCGTTCCCGACGAGCGCACCGGCGAGGCGGTGAAGGCGGTGATCGTGAAGAAGAGCGCCGCGCTGACCGCCGAGGACGTGGTCCGCCACTGCCGCGAGCAGATGACCTCGTACAAGGTGCCCAAGCAGGTGGAGTTCCGCGCCGAGCTCCCCAAGAGCAACGTGGGCAAGATCCTGCGCAAGGACCTGCGCACCGCCCCGCCGCAGGAGGCGAAGGCGGCGGTCTAGACGCGCAAGTCGGCCGGCGCAGACTTCCCCGACGACGTCATCGCGTGGTGAAGAGAAAGGCGCGGGCGCAGCCGGTCACCGGCGACTGATGAAGTCGCAGCAACAACTACGGGAAGCCTCGCAAACTGCGCGAGGCTGTTCGGCTCATTCCGCAGCATCGGTGCTCACGATCGATCTCCTTTCACCCTCCCTGGACGCGCCCGGTCGGGACGACTCAGGATGATACCATTTCCTTAAGCTGATTGTGCAGAATAGATGTTCCGCAGGTACTCGTAGCCGGTGATGGAGGCGAGAGTTTCGTTGGAGTAGTTGCGAAGGATCGTGGCCACACGCTCCTTCAGCGCGGC
>Ga0326721_10000057_pt1 | contig 90719 bp, 80 predicted proteins | sample SGPome_FD_203951 | JGI IMG/M metagenome (GOLD analysis project Ga0326721, IMG submission 203951) | Soil microbial communities from Southern Great Plains, Lamont, Oklahoma, United States - SGP_1_2016 | ecosystem: Engineered > Artificial ecosystem > Soil microcosm > Unclassified | place: USA... | reverse complement strand
AAGCGGCAGAAGCGAAGAAGCAGAGGAGGATCGCCCCCCCTCTGCTTCTTCGGCGTCGCCGTCCCCGCACCCGGGGTTGAAAACCCCGGGCGACAACAGCACAAAGTCCCTGCGGGACTGCTCCCCAGCATCCAGCCTGAAGGCTCCCATGGTGTAAGGCCGACCGCCTCACACCAGAATTGCCCGAGGCGCGGATAGCGAGGCGGCAGTCCCGCAGGGACTTCGTGCGGTTGTTGCCCCCGAATTCCATTCGGGGTAAGCGGCAGAAGCGAAGAAGCAGAGGAGGATCGCTCCCCCTCTGCTTCTCCGTTTTCTGCGTCCTCCTGCGGTGATTCAGGAACCGCTCAGCACCCCGAGCGGCACAGGTTGTCCAGCGCGCCCAGGTCCGCCTCGATCCCGCCCAGGCGGCTGGAGTAGGTGGTGGAGAAGTCGCTTCCCGGGCCGCCCCACATCACGCCGTGGAGCTGCACGTCGTTGTCGGTGATCCACACGTACACGGGCGAGCCGCTGTCGCCGCCCTCCGACCACACCTTCGAGATGTCCTGGCAGCGCAGCACGCCGATGGTCACGCACGAGTTGGTGACCAGCCCGTACGTGGAGCCGCTGGTGCGGCCCGTCTTGTCCAGGTAGCTGTTCACCGGCAGCGAGCCGGTGTAGCGGGCCACGATGTCGAACTCGCCGATGATGGTGGTGCCGGCGTTGGCGCCCGTGGCCCAGTTGGTCCGGTAGATCCCGCCGCGGCTGATGGGGCGCGACCCGTTGTTGCTGATGTACGCGGCGTCGGCCTGGCGGCACGAGGTGCCCGTCCCGGCGCACGCCCACATCCCGCGGTCGGCGATCTCGTTGCCGATCTGGTTGCCGGACGCGATCAGGTTCTGGTACTCCGCGATCCCGTCGCTCACGTACTGCGTGCCCGTGCAGTGCGAGTTGGTGACGAAGATGTTCGCCTGCGTGGACACGCGGCGGGCGTTGAAGCCCAGCGTGCACAGGTACTGGCTGAACGCGATCTGGATGCCGCCGCCCAGCACCGACTGCCGGTCGCGCAGCGAGGCGCGCGCCTGCGGCTTCTGCTGCGTCTGCGTGGCCACCGCGTTCGCCGGAATGCCCAGGCGGGCGGCCTCGGCGCGGACGGCGCCGGTGGCGGTGGCGTCGGCCACGCCCAGGAGCACGCGGTTGTTCACCTCATCCACGTCCACCAGGTACACGTCGCCGCGCTGCTGCATGAGCGGGGTGAGCTGCTCGGCCCAGCCCTTCAGCTGCGCGAAGTCGTACTCCGCGCTCACGAACACCGGCTGCTGCCGGGCCATGGCCAGGCGGCCGCGGTGCGCGGCGGCGATCTGCTGGGCCAGGTAGCGCTGCGCGGCGCCGCGCTGCGTCTGGTCCTTCAGGCGGATCACCGGCGTGCCGTCGGTCTGCAGGTAGAACCCGGCGAAGCCGGGAACCTCGGCCCGCGACACGCGCGCGAACTCGTCGTCGGGGGTGCGCAGGGCTCCCTGCGGCGCCGCGTTGTTCAGCGACGGGGCTCCCGGCTGGGGCCCGACCGGCTGGTCGGAGTTGTCGCAGGCGGCGGTGAACAGCAGGGCGAGAACCGCGGTGGGAATCGATCTCGTGCTCCTCATGTGTCCCCCATAGGTGAGTGATGGGCGGTGGCAGCCGCCCGGCTGCCGATTCAATTATGTACCGGAATTGTGAGTCGCGCAATCGTTTCGGGATGGTCGTTTTAAAATTCCGGGAATCTGGAGAGGGTGGACACCGCTACGCTCGATCGAACCACGGGAAAGAGTCCGGCGCGCCAAACAAATCGCGCGGGCGATGATTAGTTTTGCAAGGTACTGTGCGGAATATCGTTACGCTAATCTTGGTGCTGACCGGGGACGCATCGAACGGATCCGGGCTGAAACGCATTTCGGTAGCACGTTGCGATCACGCCTCGTGAGGCCCCGTAAAACAGATGGATTCGGAGAGGTTGCCGAAGATCATCCACACCTCGTAAGAATTCGTAAGGAGCGTATTTCTCCCCACGACGTCCTCCGCGTCCACGGGTGAATCCTTCACGGCTTCGGGTTGCGGTCGAGCTGGGGGATGGGGCGATGGTTCGCGGAATGCTCGATCAGCGCGGCCAGGCGCTTCCGGCGCGTCTCCTCCTTCTTCGCGCTGGCGACCCACCAGCTGGCCGTCTTCCGGTACCACGGCGGCTGCGACCGCCAGAACTCCCACGCCTTCGCGTTCGCGCGCAGCTCGCCCGCGTACGGCTCGGCCAGGTCGTCGTGGCGCTGCTCGTAGGCGTAGATGGCGGTCTTGTCGGCCGAGCGCGCCTCGAACGCCTTCAGGCCGGCGGGGCGCATCCGCCCTTCCGCGATCAGCTCGGCGGCGCGGCGGACGTTCACCGCGCTCCAGGTGCTGCGCGCCTTGCGCGGGGTGAAGCGGATGGTGTAGGCCTCGCCGCCCAGCGAGCGCCGCACGCCGTCGATCCACCCGAACGACAGCGCCTCGTCCACCGACTCGGGCCAGGTGAGGCTGGGCTTCCCCGTCCCCTTCTTCCAGAACCCCACCAGCAGCTCGGCCGCGTCCTGGTGATGCATCTCCAGCCACGCGCGGAACTCTTCCGGCGTGGCGAAGAAGACGGGCTCCGGCGCCTGCGAGGGCGCCGGAGCTTTCGCATTCGGTCGATTCACATCAGTTCGCGTTCGTGCGCGGGGCGTCGCCAACCCACGCGGGTATCAGCCGGGCTTCTTGATGCAGTACATGATCCGGCCGCTGGCCTGGCGCTCGAACCCGACGAGTTCCCATCCCTCCTGCCCTGCTCTGGTAAGGCTAATTCCGAGTTCGATGCTGCTCTTCTCAGCGCAGTAGTGCTGCCACCGTCGGACCTGCGGCGGCGGATCCGAAGAGGACCACCCGGCCACGGCGACGACTGCGAGCGCGAGCAACGCGGCGCGGATTGCGGTTCTCTCGGACATGTTCGACCTCTCGACGGAGTGTGGGCATCATCCCTCCGAGTTGACTCAGAATGTCCAACTCCATTGGATGGACACCAGGTCGTCGCTCCCCGCCGGCGGCGCGTCGGTCGAGTTGAGCAGGTACTCGGCGCGGACCTCGGTGGTGCGGCCCAGGCGGTAGCCGGCGGCCAGCTGCAGGCGGTCGATGGGGTAGTCCCACATCACCTCGCCGCCCGAGCCGTTGGAGATGCGGTCGAAGCGGATGCCGCTGTAGCGCGCGGCGGCGAACAGGCCCGGCGTCACCTTCACCCGCGCCTCGCCGTAGAACGAGACGTCGCGCGGGTAGTCGGCCACGTTCGGCACGTCCCACCGGTCCAGCAGCAGCTCGCCCTTCGCCGCCACCGGCCCGCGCGCGAACGCCGCCTCGAACCCCCAGATCTCCTGGAAGTAGTCGCGCACCGACGTTCCCGACGGGAGCGGCGCGTTGGTCAGCTCGTCCTGCAGGAAGCTGCCGCGGTTCCACGACGCGCCGATCCTGAGCTCCGGCACCACCTGCACGCTGGCGTGCGCCACCCACGACGGCCCGTGCTCGCCCGCGCCCAGGCGGTTCCACTCGCGGGGCTCGCTGGAGGGCGCGCTGTTCATCACCGCCGCACGGAACCCCACGGCCTTCCACGCGCCGCTCACCATGGCCCCCAGCTGGTACGGCGCGTTCCACACCACCGGCGCGCCGGTGGCGCGGAACTCCCGCGGGCGGTCCTTCCAGGTGAGGAACCCGGCGGAGCCGAGGGAGACGAAGGTGGGGGAGATGATCGTGCGGTAGTCGTAGGGGAGGGGAGGGCGGATGAACGGCTCTTCGGCGGGCACGGCGGGGCGCTGCGGCCAGCCGCCGAAGGGGGAGACGAACTTTCCCGCCTGCACGCTCACGTTGGCGCCGGCGAGCGGTGTCACCCGCAGGTACGCCTGCTCGATGCGCCCGCGCAGCGGCCGGTCGGCCGGCGCCTCGCCGCGGTCGGCGCGCAGCTCCACCGTGCCGTACACGCGCTCCCCGGCGAACAGGTCCACGAACAGGCTGGCGCGCGGCGCCACGAACGCGTGGGTGGTGGGGATGAGCCACGCGGGAACGTTGCCCGGCACGTAGCCCGCGATCTCCAATCGCCCCGACGGGGTGACCTGGAGGAAGCCGCCCGGCGACGTCCACCCGATCCCCAGCTCCTGCAGCGTCGGCAGCTCCTGCGCGCGCGCGGGCGTCACGGCCAGGCCCATCCCCAGCATCAGCGCGATCGCCGCCGTCGCGGCGGCGGGGAGGGTCGTCGTCGATGAAGCCGCATCGCCGCCCGCCGTCCCCGCGGCGCGGAGGGCGTAGACCTCGAGCGGGGCGGAGATCCCCTTGAAGGCGCGCGGGCCGAGGGGGACGGCGCCGACGGGGGATTTGAGCTCGGCCAGGAAGGGCTGGACCACGAGGATCTCTCCCGGCCCCGCCTGGTCGCAGAGGCGCGAGGCCACGTTCACCGACTCGCCGAGGACGGTGTAGTTCAGGCGGCCGGTGGACCCCATGTTCCCGGCGACCGCGCGGCCGCAGTTGATCCCGATCCCCATCCCCAGCGTGGGCTCGCCGCGGGCGGCGCGGTCGGCGTTCAGCGCCTCGATGCCGGCGCGGATGCGGAGCGCGGCGCGGACCGCGCGGTCGGCGTCGTCGCCGCGCGAGACGGGGGCGCCGAACACGGCCATCACCTCGTCGCCCACGAACTTGTCCACCACGCCGCCCTCGTGGTGGATGGCCTCGGCGGCGCGCTCCATCACCTCGTTCAGCAGGGCGATCACGCGCTGCGGCTCCATCCCCTCGGTCATGGCCGTGAAGCCGCGCACGTCGGCGAACAGGGTGGTCACGCGCCGCGTTTCGCCGCCCAGCGTGATCTCGCCCTTCAGCAGCTCGTCGGCGATCTCGCGCGAGACCACCTTGTCCAGCACGCCGCGGTAGCGCTCCTTCAGCAGCAGGCCGTGCGTCATCTCGTTGAAGGCGTCGGCCAGCGTCCCCAGCTCGTCGCCGGTGGTGGCCTCCACGCGCACGTCGTAGTCGCCCGCGGCCACGCGCTCGGTGGCGGCGACGAGCGCCCGGACGGGGCGCGCGAACTGCCGCGAGAGGAAGAGGCCCACCAGGATGGCCAGCGCCAGCGAGAAGGCGCCGGCCAGCACCTCGGCGCGCTGGATGGTCTCGAAGGGCCCCAGCACGCCGTCGAGCGGGAAGGCCGTCACCCGCCACGCCTGCTGCATCCCCGCGCCGGTGGAGATGCGGTCGGCGGTCAGCACCCAGCGGCGCCCGCCCCAATTCACGCGGCGGGTGCCGCGCGCGCCGGCCATCGCCACCATCTGCGTCGCCATCCCCCCGCGCACCCCGCGCGACGAGGCCACGCACCGCCCGGCGGCCACGAAGCAGACCTCGGCGCCCAGTGCCACCCCCGCGTCGCGCGCCACCGAGTCCGTCACCATCGTCCCCAGCGTGAGCGTGCCCACCAGGTTGTCGAAGAGGGGGAGACGGGTGACGTAGACGGCGAAGAGGCGGCCGTTCAGCAGGTGGTAGCCGAACGCGCCGATGCTGTCGGACGGGAGGAGCCAGGAGACGAGCGGGCCGGGGATGGCGGACGCCGGCCCGGCCAGCATCCGGTCGTTCATCACCGAGGCCACCGGGCGCCCGTCGGCGTCGGTGAAGCCGGCGAGCACGGTGTCGCGCGAGGCGGCGAGCTGGAACTCGTAGCTGGCGGTCTGCGCCAGGATGTCGGTGGACCCGGACTGCAGCGCGTCGTCGAGCGCCGCGCCCAGGCGGTTGCCGCCCACCCATCGCCCCGCCGTGGTCTCCAGCCCCTGCCGCAGCTCGCCCTCCTGCTGCGCGAACACGTTGCGCGACTGCGCCAGCGAGCGCTCCACCGCCACGGCCACCTGGCGGCGCGTCTGCGCGCGCACGCTGAGGATGGTCACCAGCAGCAGCACGCCCACCGACCCCGCCAGCGCGAGCAGCAGCTTCGCGGCGAAGGAGTGGCGGACGCGGTCGAGCCAGGAGGTGCGGCGGGTCACGGGGCGCGGGGATCGGGGTTGGGGATGAATAGGGATAACGGAAGTCCTAAGTCCTAAGTCCTAAGTCCCAAGTCCTGAGTCCCAAGTCCTGAGTCCCAAGTCCTGAGTCCCAAGTCCTACGTGAAAAGATGAGCGGTCTCGGAGGCGCAGGGGAGGCACATCGCAACCCACTTGGCACTTGGGACTTGGGACTTGGGACTCAGGACTTCTGTTTCTTCTAAAGATTTACTTCCACCCGCGCGACTCCCGCCGCGGGGACCGTCACGTCCACCATCTTCTGGCCGCGGTCGAAGTCCCACACGGCCAGCCTGTACCGCCCCGGCGGCACGCCCTGGATGGTGAAGCGGCCGTCGGGGGAGACCTGGGCGTGGTACGGGTTCTCGACCACCAGGACGGCGGAGCGCATCCACTGGTGGATCTCGCAGTACACCTTCACGATCCCCGGCCGGTCGAAGACCACCGTGCGCGACTCGCCGCGCGGGTAGCGCCCCAGGTCGAAGCGCTTGGTGGAGGAGTAGGAGAAGACGTTGTGGAAGAAGGGGTCGCGGTTGGGGAACTCCACCTGCGTTCCCACCGGCACCACCAGCACCGGCGGCCGGAACGAGGTGTCCTGCTGCGTGAGCCGCGGCCGCTCCGCACGCTCGGGCGCGCCGCCCACGCGCCCCACCAGGAAGGCGACCGGGGGAACGGCGCCCACCTGATGCGCCGCCGCGGCACCCTCGCCCGGGTAGCGGTTGGCGATGCGGCGCGGCGCGGAGGGCGACAGGCGGACGTGGCCCTCGATGGTTCCCGCGGCGGCGAGCTCCGGGCGCGGGCGCGCGGCCAGGATCGCGGGGACGAGCATCGCGGCCGCGAAGAGGGCGGCGGAGCGGGAGCGGAGCACGCGTGTTCTCCGGATGCGTTCGGGAGCGGCGGCGGCCGTGGGATGGCCGCGCTCATGGGGGCGGTTGGGACGTGGACGAATATATCCACGCGCCGGAGCGCCGCCAATGGACTTTTTCTCCGTCCGGCGACGGTGCCGCGGGGATGCGTCGGCACAAAGGACGCGCGACGCTGGAGCGGTGCTGTGGGACGGCGCGGACCCCGTCGCCGGGCCGTCGGAATCGCACGCCGGCAGCCTCCGCGCGCATGGCGCCGTTGCAAGTCGCTTGCGCCGGGCACGGATGTTGTACTATTCTTCACGCCTGCCGCAACGCACCGCCACCGTCCAGCCGTCCCGGACACCGCGTTCGGTTCCCGCGGGTAAACACCTGTATTGCCGAGATTCCCGCCCGGCAACACCGTACAAAAGCTTGCATCACCCGGTTTCGCCGTGCCCGCGACCGCCGCTTTCCCCTTGCTCGCGGCCGCCGCGAGACCGCCCCACGCCCAACCCGTTTAGCGACGAACTTCCATCGCACGCCCCGCCGGCGGCTGCACCATTCCGCCCCGGCTGCACCGCTTTGCACCGCGCCCGGATACGCCGGAGCGCGCCCCCGGGGTACCCACCCCACCCATCCCCACCACGGAGGACGTACATGCAGGTGAAGACGGCAGCCAGGATTGGAATCGCGGCCGCGGCCGCGGCGGTCGTGTTCGCGGCGTGCGAGCGCGCGTCGCAGCAGATCACCGCGCCGGCGGCGCCCGCCGCGCCCCGCCACGCGGCGGTGCAGGACCTGGACGGCACCCCCGACCTGGTCGTGAACACGAACGTGCTGGCCAGTTCGTGGAACGTGCGCGAGGAAGACTTCGTCGCGGGCCAGTGCAGCGTGGAGGAGGGGAACATCCCCACCGGCACGCACCGCTCGCTGCGCTTTTCGGTGCTGATCGAGAACTGGGGCGACGCCGACCTGTACGTGGGCGACCCGCTGAAGCACATGGACCCCAACGGCGACGGCAACTTCTCCGACCAGGACGGCCTGTTCGAGTTCGCCAGCTGCCACAAGCACTTCCACTTCCGCAACTACGCCAAGTACGAGCTGCTGCGGGTGAACCCCGACGGCTCGCTGGGCACGCCGGTGCAGTCGCGCAAGCGGGGCTTCTGCATGCTCGACACCACGCCCACGGTGACCGACGCGGCCGTGCCCAAGGCCGGCTACTACCAGAACTGCGGCAACCTGACGCTGCACGGCAACCAGGGGATCAGCACCGGCTTCGGCGACGAGTACGTGAAGCAGCTTCCCGGGCAGCTCTTCCTGCTCACCGACCCCAACGAGCCGGTGGGCCCGGGGACGTACCTCATCCGCGTGACCGCCAACCCGCCGTTCGCCCCGGTGAAGGGCCAGGTGTGCCCGGTGACGGATTCGCTGGGCCTGTGCCACATGTTCGCCGAGAAGCGCTACGACAACAACGTGGGCGAGGTCCAGATCGTGATCCCCGACCGCGTGGGCCGCACGGGCTACGGGCCGGGCGCGGGGCAGTACAAGGAGGAGCTGGACGCGGCGCACCACCCCGAGGCTCACGGGAGCCACTGAGCCACCAACCTGACGTACGGGCGGCCGCCGCGGGACCGGCGGCCGCCTGCCGGGCGCACTTCCCGCCCACCCCGGGACCGCTTCGGCTTCCCCGTCCCGACCATCCGGAGGATGCCATGAACGGAAGGAAGATGGTGGCGGCGCTGCTCGCCGCCGCGGCGCTGGCCGCCTGTGAAGGACCCAGGACGGCGCTCACCTCGCCCGCGCCCGGCTCGGTCCGTGCGGGGCGCGCGCAGGACCTGGACGGCATGGCCAACCTGGTCGTCGACGCGGCCAAGCTGGCCAGCAGCTGGGTGATCACCCACGAGAACCTGGCGCCCAACCTGTGCTCGGTGCAGGAGGGCGACGTGCCTCCGGGCGACCACTACCTGCTGCGCTTCACCGTGACCACGCCCAACATCGGCGACGCCGACGTGTTCATCGGCGACCCGCGGGAGCACATCGACCCCAACGGCGACGGCAGCTACGCCGACAGCGACGGGCTGTACGAGTTCGCGGCCTGCCACCACCACTTCCACTTCCGCAACTACGCCAAGTACGAGCTGTTCCCGGTGCGGGCCGACGGCTCGCTGGGCACTGCCATCAAGGCGCGCAAGCGGGGCTTCTGCATGATCGACACGACGCCGTTCAACAACAACAACGGCGGCACCACGCCGTGGGTGTACCGCAACTGCGGCACTCCCGAGTCGGCGGGCTTCCAGGGAATCAGCGTGGGCTACGCCGATACCTATGTGAAGGCGCTGGGCGGGCAGTACTTCGTGCTCGACGACCCGGCCGAGCCGGCGCCGCCGGGCGAGTACATCCTGCGCATCACCGTGAACCCCGGCTTCCCGCAGACGGCGGGCGAGCCCTGCCTGTTCAAGGACACCCACGGGCTCTGCCACAACTTCCCCGAGAGCAGCTACGACGACAACGTCGGCCAGATCCGCCTCACCATCCCCGACCGCACGGGGAAGACCGGCGGCACCATCAAGACGGCCGAGGACGGCATCGACGACGAGAACCGCCCGACGCAGTGATCTTTTCGGCGCGACGCGGGGAGTTCGGCGGCGGCGGGGGCTTCGGCTCCCGCCGCCGACTTGTTGGTGCGAAAGTGCGGGAGTGCGGAGTGCGGGAGTGCGGGAGTGCGGGAGTGCGGGAGTGCGGGAGTGCGGGAGTGATACCGGATCTGGCAATCACCTGTGCATTCCAACCCCCAGAGAGACGTCATGCTGAGTCGTCCCCGCGCTGCGCGCGCCCGGGGGGTTGAAAGGAGATCGGTCGTGAGCGCCAATGCCACGGAATGAGCGGATCAGCCTCGCACAGTTTGCGAGGCTTCCCGTGGTTGTTGCTGCGACTTCTTCAGTCGCCGATGAGGGGGAATCACGGAGGCGCGGCGCATGCGGCATCGCCGCGCGGAGGGATGCGAACGAGCGAAGCCCGCCGGGAATCCGGCGGGCTTCGCTGCCAGGATGATCGGTCAGTCGCTGCTAGCAGCGCCAGGTCAGGCCGCAGACGGTGTCGTCGTACGTCTGGCAGACCTGCGCGGGGCACGACGGCGGCGCCAGCGTGCCGACGTGCGCGTGCACCGTCCCCGGCTCGCCGGCCACGGCGGCGGTGGGGAACGACTCGACCCTGAGGTCCTCGGTTTCCAGTCGCAGCTTCTTCATCGCGATCAGCCTCCGTGAGATGTAGACGCGATTCCGGGGAGCGCGCCCACGACGGCCAGTCTCGTGCCGCGGCGGAGAAGGACGGGTCCAGGTCGTTCAGGGATCCGGCATCAGTAGAGCCGCGACAGCCAGTGCATCACGTTCAGCGCGAACTGCTGGTCGTCGGTGCCGGGGATGTTCATCCCCATGTGGATGGTCGGCTGGCCGGGGAGGTCCACCACCTGCGCGCTGAGCATCGCCGCCTCGCCGAGCACGACGACGCGGCCGGCGCCGAACGCGAGCGCCACGCCCTGCGCGCGTCCGGCCGCAGACGTGAACCGCTGAGGCCCCGTCAGCTGCATCGGCGCGGCGCGCACCAGGGTGCTGTCACGGCCGCCGCCGGCGCGCAGGGCGGCTCGCAGGCTGTCCACCATCCGCTGGCGGGCGGCGGCCTGCGCCTGCAGCTCCTCGCGGGTGGGCGGCTCGCGGTCCCGCGCCGTGGGCGAGAGCCGCAGCAGCGCCGCCGCGCCCGCGGGGACGGTGAGCGACTGCCCGGTGAACGTCTGCACGATGGAGACGCGCTCCGCCGCGTCGCGCCCGTCCATGATCGCGTGCCGGCCCAGCAGCCCGTTCTCGCGCGTGAAGCGAAGGAAGCTCGGGTTCTGGTCGCGCGCCGTCGCGGTCGAATCGAACGTGTATCCCTTGCTCATCCCCACCCCGAACTCCAGCGACAGCGCCTCGGTCGCGGCCCCGAACGGGAAGTGGTCGGCGACCAGCAGCAGCGAGCCGCCGCCGCGCACCCAGTCGCGCAGCGCGGCCCGCTCGGCCGCGGTGAAGGCCGGCTCGGCGACCGTCTCCAGCGTGGCGCCGCCGCGCGCGTTGGCGATCACCAGCACGTCGAACGCGAACAGCGACGCGCGCGTGAACGGCTGGGTGCTCGCCGCGACCCGGTATCCGTCGCGCGCCAGCAGCGTGGCGAACGGGCGATAGTTCCCCGACGCCGTGTGGAAGTTGTGATGCGCCTCGTCGATCCCCACCCGCGGCCCGCCCCCCGCGTACGCCGGCCGCGCCACGTTCGGCACCCACGCCGTGTCCGGCCCCTGCTGCGCCCGCGCGTCCGTCGCAACCCCGGCGACCAGCAGGAGGGAGACGATGACGATGCGGTTCGTGGCGCGCATGGAAGGCTCGCTCGGCGAAGGGGGAAGGAAAGCCGCGAGATGAAGAGTTCGACTCCGCAGGATCCGGACGCGTTGCCGCATCAACCCCGATCCGCGGAAATGCGAAGTGCGCCGGATCACGCAGATCCAGCGCACTCACGCACTTCCGTACTCTCGTACTTCCGCACTTCAGGTTCAGAGATTCTGCGTGATCCAGTCCGTCATCATCGTGTAGAGATGGATCGTGCGCCCGCCGGCGATGGCGTGGTTGCGGTCCGGGTACATCATGAAGCTGAACTGCTTCCCGGCGCCCTGCAGCGCGTCCACCAGCTGCACGCTGTTCTGGAAGTGCACGTTGTCGTCGCCGCTGCCGTGAATGAGCAGCAGCCTGGCGCGCAGCCCCGCGGCGTTCCGCACCGCCGAGCTGCGGCGGTACCCCTCGGGGTTCTCCTGCGGCGTGCGCATGAAGCGCTCGGTGTAGATGCTGTCGTACAATCCCCAGTCCGCCACCGGCGCCACCGAGATCCCCGCCTTGAACGGGCTTCCCGGCTGCTCCAGCGTGAACGCGGTCATGTACCCGCCGTAGCTCCATCCCCAGATCCCCAGCCGCTGCGGGTCCACGTACGGCTGCTGCGCCAGCCACCGCGCCGCCTCGATCTGGTCGGCCGCCTCGCGCGTGCCCAGGTCCAGGTACGTCGACTTCTTGAACGCGCTCCCGCGGCCGCCGGTCCCCCGGTTGTCGACCGAGACCACGATGTAGCCGCGCTGCGCCAGCAGCTGGTGCCACAGGTAGCGGCTGCCGCCCCACGCGTCGGTCACCGTCTGCGACCCCGGGCCGCCGTACACGTACATCAGCACCGGGTACTTCTTCGCCGGGTCGAAGTTGGCGGGCTTGATCATCGACCCGTTCAGCTGCGTCCCGTCGCTCGTGCGGAAGGTGAAGAACTCCGGCTCGCGGATGGCCAGCGCGCCCAGCCGCTGCCGCGCCCCCGCGTTCTCCACCAGCGTGCGCACCACGCTGCCGTCGGTGCGGTGCAGGGTGATCACGGGCGGCGCGGCCGCGCGCGACCAGGTGTCCAGGTAGTACGGCGTCTCGGGCGAAAGCTGGATCCCGTGCGTCCCCGGCTCCTTCGTCAGCCGCGCGAAGCCGGTGCCGTCCAGCCGCACGCGGTACAGGTGGCGCTGCTGCGGCCCCTGCTCGGTCGCGGAGAAGTAGACCCAGCCGTTCTTCTCGTCCACCCCGAACACCTGCGTCACGTCCCACTGCCCGCGCGTGAGCTGCCGGGCCACGCTGCCGTCGCGGTTGTACAGGTACAGGTGGTTATAGCCGTCGCGCTCGCTGCTGAAGATGAACTGCCGGCCGCCGTTGATGAACGCCAGGTCGTCGTCCACCTCCACCCACGCGCTGTCGGCGTCGGTGAAGAGCGTGCGCGTGGCGCCGGTGGCCGCGTTCGCCATCATCACGTCCAGCCGGTTCTGGTGCCGGTTCAGCCGCTGGACGACGATCTCCGTCGGCGAATCGGCCCACTCCATCCGCGCCAGGTAGACGCTGCTGTCATCCCCCGTCTGCAGCCACGTCGTTCGCCCGCTGGCGACCTCCACCACGCCGAGCCTGGCGGTGGGGTTCGGCGCGCCGGCCTTGGGGTAACGGAGGGAGATGGGGGCGGAGTACTGGTCGCCGGTGTCGCGCATCCAGAAGAACGGCTTCACCGGATTGTCGTCGATGCGCCAGAAGGCGATGCGCTGCCCGTCGGGGCTCCACCGCCACCCGTCGCGCAGGTCCAGTTCCTCCTCGTACACCCAGTCGAAGGTGCCGTTGATGATGGTCTCGCTGCCGTCGCGCGTGAGCTGCGTCTCGCGCCCCGTGGCCAGGTCCGCCACCCACAGGTTGTTATCGCGCACGAAGCCCACCTTCGACCCGTCGGGCGACAGCTTGGCGAACTGCTGCCACCCCGCGGCGGTCGACGCGGGCGTCAGGCGCTGGGACGCCAGGTCGTAGACGTAGAACTGCCCCTTGGTGTTCTGCCGCCACACCGGCTGGCTGTTGGTGAAGATGAGGAGCTTCTTCTCGTCCGCGCTCCACTCGTAGTCCTCGATGTCGATCGGCTTGGTCTGCCCGGCGGGGACCAGGCGCCGCCCGTCTACGAGCGTCGTCTTGTTCCCCGTCTGCGCATCCTCGGCCACCAGGCTGGTGACGCCGCCGTCGGCGGTGACGTACGAGTAGCGCTGGCCGCCCGCCATCCAGCGCGAGTCGGGGAGCGACTGCAGCCGGAACTCGCCGGAGAAGATGCGCTCGATGGTGAGCTGGTCCTGCTGGGCGCGCGCCGGGGCGCCGGCCAGCAGGGCGAGCGCAAAGGTAAGCCCGGCCGCGGCCGGGCGTGCCCTGAGTTGCATCCGCGTTTCCTGGGAGATGGGTTTCGGTAGCGTGTTCGATTGCCAGAGGCCGTACAGGATGCGCCATGGTACGGCCAACCGCCAGCCCGCGTTCCCTTCGGGATGCGGGAAACCTCGACACGGGACTACCACCGGTGCGTTCCCGCGGCATCCCGCCCTCTCCCCGCGCCTGAGAGCGCTCGCCCTCTCCCGTTCCGGGCGAGGGGGCCGGCCCGGCATGTTCGCTCCCTGCGGCCTGTGGTCGCCCCGATGTTTCGTTGTGCCGGTGATGGCGGTCCAGCTACCTCTCCCGGTACGGGAGAGGCGGCGAGCGAGCCGGAGAGGGCGCGATGCCGGGCCGGCGAGCCGGATCTGTATCCGCGCTGAGTTCCCGCGCCGTAGATGGCTCTTGTCCATCCGCCGTGCTTGTCCCTCGCGCGGCGGATCTGTTAGCTTCGCACGCAAGCCCTCAGCAGCTCCGCGACCCCACCCGCGCCCCCACGCCCCGCATGCCGCAGCCCCCCATCGCGCGCGACGTCCGCGACGAGCGCACTGCCGCCGCCACCGCCAGCGAGGCGCGCGCAGCCGCGGCCGACCGGCTGCCGCGCAGCCTGGGCGTGTGGAGCGCCGCCGCGGTGCTCGTCGGGTCCACCATCGGCAGCGGCATCTTCCGCATCGTGGGCGGCGAGAACGGCGTGGCGGCGCGCGTGGGCACCGTGGGCGCCATGTCGCTGCTCTGGATCGTGGGCGCGCTGGTGGCGCTCACCGGCGCGCTGGCCATCGCCGAGCTGGCCACCATGTTCCCGCGCTCGGGCGGCATCTACGTCTTCATCCGCGAGGGGTACGGCCCGCTCCCCGCCTTCCTCTTCGGGTGGACGGAGCTGCTGGTGATCCGCCCCAGCGCGCTGGGCGCCATCGCCGTGCTCTTCGCCGAGTACGCGGGGCGCTTCTTCCACTACGGCGACCTGGGGATGCGGCTTGTTGCGGCGGCGGCCATCCTCCTGCTGGGGCTGGCCAACCTGCGCTCGGTGCGGTGGGCGGCGGCGGTGCAGGACCTGAGCACGCTGGCCAAGGTGCTGGCGATCGCCGGCCTCGCCGTGGCCGCCTTCCTCTTTGCGCGGCCGGGGCAGGGCGCCTTCGCGGGCCCGATCGACTGGTCGCCCACCACGTGGACGGGCTTCGGGCTGGCGCTGGTGTCGGTGATGTGGGCGTACGACGGGTGGGCCGACCTCACCTTCATCTCCGGCGAGGTGAAAGACCCCGCGCGGACGCTGCCGCGCGCCATCATCGGCGGCGTGCTGGGGATCGTGGCCATCTACATCGCCGTGAACGCCGCCTACCTGTACGTGCTGACGGTGCCGGAGATGGTCGGCTCCAAGCTCGTGGCCGCCGACACGGCGACGAAGGTGTTCGGCGCCGTCGGCTCGTCGGTGGTGGCCGCGATGGTGATGGTGAGCGCGTTCGGCGCGCTGAACGGCTCGATGATGACCGGCCCGCGCATCTTCTTCGCGATGGCCGACGACGGCAACTTCTTCCGCCCCATCGCCGCGGTGCACCCGCGCTACCGGACGCCGTACGCCGCCATCCTGCTGGCCACCGCGCTGGGGATCGCGTACGTCTCGTTCCGCACCTTCGAGCAGCTGGCCGACGCGTTCATCCTCGGCATCTGGCCGTTCTACGCGCTGGCGGTGGGCGCGGTCTACATCCTCCGGCGCCGCCGCCCGGACTTCCCGCGCCCGTACCGCACCTGGGGCTACCCCGTCGTCCCCGCCATCTTCCTGATCGCCTCCGTCGGCATGCTGCTGAACGCGCTCATCAGCGATCCGGTCGTCACGCTCATCTGCTTCGGCGTGATCCTGGCCGGCATCCCCGTGTTCCTGGTGTGGAAGGGCGGCAGCCGGGCAGTGCCATCGGATTCGTAAGCCGTCTCTCGACGCACCGAAAAGAAGAAGGCGCCGCGGCGATTTCGCCGCGGCGCCTTCTTCATGTCCTCATACCATATCCGAGAGATCAGCTTCTGCATCCGCACCGCACCCACCCGACGTCATCCTGAGGCCGGCCACGCTGCAACTCGCATCACCATAACGCCATGCAGGCCGAAGGATCTGTGGGCGCGGCAGCACGTGAGCTGGTCGGATGCACCATCCTTCGCCCAGGACGTCCGATTTCACTGCGCCGCATCCCCGGTTCGGATCATCAGCGCTGCCGAATTCGCGACCGGCCACGGAAGGAGCGCGATGACATTATTAGTGCAAAGGTGTGACATGCTGCACCGATACGATTCATCGAAACCTCCGTAAACATGTAGTTAAGTCATTTATTAGGAAGAGGTTGGCTGATAAACAAACGAAGGTCTGTCGATTGCACATTGGGGCGCGTTGATCCCGATCGGAGAGCCTCCGAGCTCTCGCCCCGCCCGCCCACCCCGGAGGTCGCACATGCTCGCTCGCCCCGCAGTCCTGGCCGCAGGAATCAGCCTGGCCCTCGCCGCCTGCGCGAGGGATTCGGCCGCGCCGCTGTCGCCAGAGGTCGCGCCCAGCGCCGCGGTCGCGGCCACCCCGCAGGGAGCGCCGATCAAGGACCAGTACATCGTGGTGTTCAAGGCGGGCGCCTCGCCGCGCGCCGCGGCCGCCGCGATGGGCGTCGCGCCGCTCCACGTGTACCACGCCGCGCTGAACGGCTTCGCGGCGCGGCTGAACCCGGCGCAGCTGGCCGCCCTGCGCAACAACCCGCAGGTGGACTACATCTCGCCCGACCAGCTGGTCACCGCCGACGGCACCCAGGCGTACCCCACGTGGGGGCTGGATCGCATCGACCAGCAGTATCTCCCTCTGAACAGCTCCTACACGTACAACCGCACCGGCGCGGGGATCAACCTGTACGTCCTCGACACCGGCATCCGCTTCACGCACACCGAGTTCGGCGGGCGCGCCGTGCCCGGGTACGACGTGTTCGGCGGCAACGGCAGCGACTGCAACGGACACGGAACGCACGTGGCCGGCACGGCCGGCGGCGGCACCTACGGCGTGGCCAAGGCCGTGAACCTCATCTCCGTGCGCGTGCTGGACTGCACCGGCAACGGCGCCACCAGCGGCGTGATCGCGGGGGTGGACTGGGTCACCGCGAACCACGTGGGGCTGTCGGTGGCCAACATGAGCCTGGGCGGCGGCGCCAACACCGCGCTCGACAACGCCGTGCAGAACTCCATCAACTCGGGCGTGACGTACGTGATCGCCGCCGGCAACAACGGCGCGAACGCCTGCAACTACTCGCCGTCGCGCGTGACCAACGCGATTATCGTGGGCAACACCACCTCCACCGACGCGCGCAACTCCACCTCCAACTACGGCCTGTGCCTGGACCTGTTCGCGCCGGGGACCAACATCACCTCGGCCTGGTACGGCAGCGACACGCAGACCAACGTCCTCACCGGCACCTCGATGGCGGCGCCGCACGTGGCGGGGATCGCGGCCATGTACCTGGAGTACAACCCGGGCGCGCTGCCGGTGGACGTGCAGTACGCGATCGACCAGAACGCCACGAACGGCGTGGTGGGCAGCCCGGGGAACAACTCGCCCAACCGCATCGTCTGGTCGGGCTTCATTCCGGCGCCGGCGGGCGGCGGCGGTGGCGGCGGGACGCCCCTGTCGGTGAGCGTGTTCTGCGACGAGAGCACCAGCTCCTGCGACGCCACCGCCTCGGGCGGATCGGGGAGCGGCTACAGCTTCACCTGGACCAACGTAGACGAGCAGTACGATTCCGGCGGCTACAGCTGGGGATACGTGGTGTGGGGGCTCGCCAACCAGCGCTACGTGTCGGCCACGGTCACCGACGGCAACGGCGCCACGGCCACGGCCTCGACCATCATCTACCGCCCCAGCGGCGGCGGCGGCGGTATCCAGCCCTGAGCCGGACGCGGGCTCTTCCATAGGAGAAGTCCGCTCGACAGCATGGTAGAAGAGAGGCGCCGCGGCGATTTCGCCGCGGCGCCGCTTCGTCATCACGCTACCGGTCCGATCAAGCCGCCATCGGAACGATCAGGTCGCGCGTCGATTCATCTCTCCCGATTCCGCGGCTCGCCGAGCGTGAACACGGGGATGGTCAGCTCCCACAGAATGGCGGCCAGGCGGAGCGCGGCGATGCAGGCCATGCCGACGACCGCGGCCACGTCGCGCGGGATCACCATCTCCAGCAGCAGGTAGAGGGCGGCGCCGGCGATGCAGGCCGTGGCGTAGATGGGCCCGCGGCGCATGATCATGGGGATCTCGGCGGTCAGCACGTCGCGGATGACGCCGCCGGCCACGCCCGTGAGCGTGCCCATGATCACCACCACCACGCCGCCGAGCCCCGCCGCCTGGGCGATCTGCGCGCCGCTGATGGTGAAGAGCGCCAGCCCCAGCGCGTCGGCCACGGCCAGGCTGCGCGCCGGCGGGGGCCACCGCCGCGAGTAGATGACCGTCCCCAGCGCGGCGGCGAAGATCACCCACAGGTTCGCGGTGTCGGCGATCCAGAACACCGGGTGGCGGTCCAGCAGCACGTCGCGGAGCGTGCCGCCGCCGATGGCCGTGACCGTGGCGGTGATGACCACGCCGACCAGGTCCAGGCTCTTGCGCCCGGCGGCCAGCGCGCCGCTGATGGCGAACACCGCCACGCCCAGCATCTCCAGGATCCGCAGAAACGACACGCGCCCGCCTCTCCGCCCGTTGCGATCGTGAGCCCCGGCGGAGTGTGCGCGCGGCCGCCAGTGCGCGCAAGCCGTGCATCGCAGGATCTCACGCGGAGACGCGGAGCCGCGGCGGTGCGTGGGGAAGCATCTTCGCGACTTCACGCCGATGTAGAAGACGACGATATCCGAAGAGAAGGGAGAGAAACGGATTGCGGCCGCAGGGTGTCTGATTGACGGTAAGGGCGAAAACGGCTACGCTCCTACCCCGATCCTATCAAGCCTACCCGGACAGAGTTGCCTCGTACTTGAGCACGATGCGTCTGGTGCGCGACGGTTGCCGCGCACTCTCTCCCGGCGCTGCTCGCCACCCGGTCGGGCACTCGCCGGATCACCCACTCTGGAGAGGAAATGGCCATGCGCAAGATCCGCCTCGACGTCGAAGAGCTGGCAGTGGAGTCGTTCGGCACGGACAGCGGGGAAGAGAAGAAGGTCGGCACGGTCCAGGGGCACGCGTTCACCCAGCTGGCGGGGTGCGTGGTGTCGGACATGTCCAACTGCGCAACCTGCGACGGCGGGTGTCCGCGCGACACCATGACGTGCTTCGCCAGCTGCCGGATGACCAACGGCTACCAGGCGTGCATCGACCCGTACTGCTGACCGGACGCCGAGGCGGAGGCCGCCACCCCGGCCGCCTCCGCTCCACCCACGCCACGAGGAATACGCCCATGCGCAAGATCCGCCTCGACATCGATGCCCTGACGGTGGAGTCGTTCAACCCGGACGCCGGCCCGGTGAAGGGCGCCGGCACGGTCCGCGGGCACGTCACCCTTCGCCTGGGCTGCGGTGGGGTTTCGGAAGCCTCGAACTGCGCCAGCTGCCTGGACGGATGCCCGCACGAAACGCAGACCTGCCAGGCCAGCTGCCTGAACACCGACGGCTACGCGATCTGCAAGGAGCCCTACTGCTGACCCGTCGGAACGGCGGGCCGGTGATGACGAGACGCGGAGGTGCACCCGGGCACCTCCGCGTCTCCCGCGTTCGGGATCAGCGCGATCCGGGGATCAGCACATCGAACCCGCGGCGCTGCAGCCGCGCTGGATGTCGGAGCAGCACACCTGCTCGCCGGACTTGGGATACATGCAGTAGCAGGTCGACCCGCTTCCCGTCTCGCCGTTCGCGCAGCTGGTGGACGGGTACGCGCAGTAGCAGATGTCCGTGGTGCCGTACGTTCCCACCGCCTCGTAAGCGTCCACCGACTTCCCGTCCGGATCCGCCGGCGCGGTCTGGAACGTGTCCACCCGCAGCCCCTCCAGCTCCAGCCTCAGCTTCTTCATCGGGTCCTCGCCGCGACAAAGGTGAGCGGCGCACGCACCTCGCCGGGCGCATCAGCGCGGGAGAACGAGCGGGCGCCGGCAAACGGATGTGAGCGGCCGACACAAACGCATCTTTCACGCCCTGACGGACATCACAGTGAAATGAATCGGCGGCGTGTTTCGGCATCCGGCATGCAGCGCACGTAACGGCAGCGGACAGGATTGTGTCTCGATCCGCGGGTCCGCAGTTCCCATCCACATCCTCATCCCTGGAGCACGCATGCGAAAGATCCGCCTCGATGTCGAGAAGCTGACGGTAGAGTCGTTCACCACGGCCGGGAGCGAGATGAAGAGGGTCGGCACGATCCGCGGGCACGACTCGGGGACGGACTACGACGGCTGCGTTTCCTACTACTCCAACTGTGCGTCGTGCCTGGAAATCTGCCCGCAGGAGTCGCAGACCTGCTTCGGCAGCTGCCGCGCCTACACCGACCAGGGCTGGCCCTGCATCGATCCCAACTGCTGATCCGCCGCGTCCCCGGCGATGCCGGACCTCACGCGGAAGACGCGGAGTCGCGAAGGCGCATGCCCCACGCCTCCGCGTCTCCGCGTCTCCGCGTGAGAGATGATCATCCCCCGCATCGTCCCCGAACCCCTTGCTTGCGGCCCGTCTCCCGCGCGACGTAGCTTCCCGCACACTCGTCCCACGAAAGAACGCGTCCCCGGAGGATGTCGATGAAACGCTGGACCCCGGCGCTCCTGGCGCTGCTCGCGCTCCCGTCGGTGCTAACTGCGCAGCAGGCCGGGGCGTGGCCGCCCGCGCGCCCGTTCCCCAACCCCGTGGAGGTGCCGCGCGGCTTCCAGCGCGCCGTGCAGCGGGGCACGCGCACCACCACGGGCGTTCCCGGGCCGCGCTACTGGCAGCAGTGGGCCAACTACCGCATCCACGCCAGCGTGGACCCGGCGGCGAAGACCGTCACCGGCGGCGAGACCATCGTCTACCACAACCGCTCGCCCGACACGCTGCAGACGCTGAACGTGCAGCTGATCCTGAACGTCCACCGCCCCGAAGCGCAGCGCGACGAGGAGAACGAGGCCACCGGCGGCGTGAACCTCACCCGCGTGGCCGCGCGCGGGCAGAACCTGGGCGAGGCGCGCCAGCGCGGGCAGGCCGGCTACGCGGTGCAGGGCACCAACCTGGCCATCCGCCCCGGCGCGCCGCTCCTTCCGGGCGACTCGATCCGGCTGGACTTCGAGTGGAGCTTCAGGATCCCGCAGGCCGGCGCCAGCGGGCGGATGGGGTACGACGCCGACAACCTGGTGTTCATGGCGTACTGGTATCCCCAGATGGCGGTGTACGACGACGTGAACGGGTGGCAGACCGACCCGTTCCTGGGCACCGCCGAGTACTACATGGGCTACGGGAACTACGAGTACACCATCGACGCCCCCGCCGGGTGGGTGGTGATGGGAACGGGCGAGCTGGCCAACGCCGCGCAGGCGCTTCCCGCGCCGGTGCTGGCCCGCTGGCGCCGGGCGATGCAGAGCGACACCACCGTGCACGTGCTGACCGCCGCCGACTTCGGGGCGGGGAAGGCCACCGCCGCCGGCGCCAACGGCCGCGTGGCCTGGACCTTCCGCGCCGACAGCGTGCGCGACGTGGCCTTCTCCGTCACCCGCGAGAGCCTGTGGGACGCGGCGCGCACCTCCGTGGGCGACCGCAACGGCGACGGGCGGCCCGACTTCGTCACCATCAACGCCTTCTACCGCCAGAGCGCGCCCGCCTGGCGCAACGCGGTGCGCTTCGAGCAGCAGTCCATCACCCACCACTCGCAGTTCACGGGGGTGAAGTACCCGTACCCGCACATGACCGCGGTCGAGGGCGAGAACATCATCGGCGGGGGGATGGAGTACCCGATGATGACGCTCATCGGCGCGTACAACGGGCGCAGCGACACCACCTTCTACAGCGTGGTGTCGCACGAGCTGGGGCACATGTGGTTCCCCATGGTCATCGGGGTGGACGAGCGCCGCTACGGGTGGATGGACGAGGGGACGACCGACTTCAACGAGAACGAGGCGCGCAACGCCTTCTTCCACATCGCCGCGCCGGGCGCGCACCTGGAGGAGCAGCAGCAGTACCTGCAGTTCGTGCAGCGCGGCATCGACGTGCGCGAGCTGACGTGGACGGACTACATCACCCCGCCCGCCGCCGGCGGCTTCGCGACGTATCCCAAGCCCGCCACCCTCCTGCAGACGCTGCGCAACCTGATCGGCGAGGCGGCGTTCACGCGCGGGTACCAGGCGTACGCACGGGCGTGGGCCTTCCGGCATCCCCAGCCGTACGACTTCTTCAACGCCTTCAACACCGCGGCGGGGCGCGACCTGGGGTGGTTCTGGTCGGCGTGGTACGACCACGCGTGGTCGCTGGACCAGGCGGTGCAGGGGGTGACGGCGGAAGATGGGGGGACGACCATCACCATCGCCGACCGCGGCAACGCGCCGATGCCCGCGCGGCTGGTGATCACGCGCCAGGACGGCCGGACGGAGCGCCGCGAGGTGCCGGTGGAGGCGTGGCTCGCCGGCACCCGCACCGCGACGGTCACCCTCCCCGCCGGCGGCTCGCCCGTGGTGCGCGTGGAGATCGACCCCGAGCGCGCCTTCCCCGACGCGGACCGCACCAACAACGTGTGGACGCGATAGGGCCGTAAGCCTGCCGCTGGACGATACGAAGAAGCCCCTCTCCCGCACGCCGGGAGAGGGGCTTCTTCACGCCCTGCGGAGACGCGTCAGCCGCAGGCGCAGGGGTCGGTGAAGGTGCAGTGTTTGGTGCCGTCGGGGCAGGTGCACGGCTGCTGCCCGAAGGGGCAGATGATGCGCGTGTCCTTGAACGGGCCGGGCCTGGCGACCGCCTGGGTGCCCCCGAAGCCCAGCGCCGCGACTACGGCGGCGGCCGAGAGCGCGCGGATGACGCGGGTACGGATCATCGGTCCCTCCAGTGAGTGATAGGGAGAAGCATCACCGTTCACCGAAAGTGGCGGATTACGATGCGGATGTCAACGCGGCCCCGGCTCCGGCCGCGCCGCTCTCCTCCGCGATCCGCTCCACGCCCTCCACCAGCCGCCGCACGTCGTCCTCCGTGCAATACGGGCGATGCCGGCGCGGACCAGGCCGCCGCAGTCCGAGAGGCCGAGCGCGTCGCAGACGGTGGTCGCGTAGAAGTCTCCGTTCCAGACGAAGACGCCTTCCTCGCCCAGCCGCCGCGCCAGGTCGTCGGGCGTGCACCCCTCCACGGTGAAGGCGGCGGTGGGCGTCCGCGGCTGGCCGCGCGCCACGCCGTAGAAGCGCACGCCGGGCGTGGCGCGCAGCCCGTCTTCCAGCAGCTGGAAGAGCGGCTGCTCGTGCGCGTCCAGGTGCTCGAACGAGCGGCGGAGCGCGTCGCGGCGGCCGCCCGCGCCCTCGCCCGCGATCGAGGCGATCCAGTCGATGGCCGCGCGGATCCCGGCGATGGCCTCGTGGTTCTGCGTCCCCGTCTCCCAGCGCTCGGGCGCCTCGTCGGAGGCGGGCGGCACCTTGTACGGGTCGAAGCGCTCCAGCAGCTCGCGGCGTCCCCAGAGGATCCCCTGGTGCGGGCCGAAGAACTTGTAGCTGCTGCAGGCCAGGAAGTCGCACCCCATCTCCCGCACGTCGGGCAGCCGGTGCGGCGCGTAGTGCACCGCGTCGACGAAGACGAGCGCGCCCGCCGCGTGCGCCATCTCCGCCACGCGGCGCACGTCGTTGATCGTTCCCACCGCGTTGGACGCGGCGCCGATGGCGACCAGCCGCGTGCGCTCCGACAGCAGCGAGGGGAGCGCGTCGTAGTCCAGCTGCATCCGCTCAACGTCGACCGGCAGCACGCGCACGATCATCCCCGCGTCGGCGGCCATCTTCCGCCACGGGGCCACGTTGGCCTGGTGGTCCAGCTCGGTCACGACCACCTCGTCGCCCGGCCCCCACGCGCGGCCCAGCGAGCGCGAGAGGTGGAAGGTGAGCGTGGTCATGTTGTGCCCGAACACGATCTCGTCCGGCGCGCCGTTCACGAAGTCGGCCGCCGCCCGCCGCGCCTCGAGGATCACGGCGTCGGTCTCCTTGCTGGTGGCGAAGCGGCCGTGCGTGTTGGCGTTGTGCAGCGTCAGGTAGCCGGACACCGCGTCCGCGACCTGCCGCGGCACCTGGCTTCCGCCGGGGCCGTCGAAGAACGCGATCGGGCGGCCGGCGATCCGCCGCTCGAACACGGGAAAGTCGGCGCGGATGCGCTCGGCGAAGGTAGAATCGGACATCGTGCTCCCGCGGGTGTGGGTGAAGAGCGGGGAAGCTGGGCACCCGCGTCTCCACTGATACCGATTTCGAGGATCGGCTGTGCATTTCCTCAGCGAACGTGCGGCACCGGCTATAGATCCTTCGGCCTGCAAATACCTGTGCAGATTCAGCTTGCACTGTGGCCGGCCTCAGGATGACGTCTCCCTAGTCTTGAGCGGAAATGCACAGGTAATCTCCAGATACGGTATGACAAGGGCCGGAAAGAGGATCACGCGGAGACACGGAGGACCGCGCGGATTCCCTTCCTGTCTCGGTACCTCTGTGCTCCGTGTGAAAAAAAGCGGAAGGGCGGAGAAGCCCGAAAGCTCCTCCGCCCTTCCATGCCGGGATGTGGATCTATGCGTCGAAGCGGCTACGACACCGCCCAGAAGCCTTCCAGCGCCCCACCATCGGCGCTCTCGCGCAGCTTCTCGAACGCGCGGTTGCGAATCTGGCGGATGCGCTCGCGGGTCACGCCCAGCATCGACCCGATCTCCTCCAGCGTACGCTCCTCGCCCTCGTCCAGCCCGTAGTACAGGTACAGGATCTTGCGCTCGCGCTCGGTGAGGTACTTCTCGAACATCTTCTCCAGGAACTCGCGCCGCGCCTGGCTCTCGACCTCCTCCTCGATCTCCACCGCCTCGCTGCCGGCGAAGCGCTCGCCGAAGCTGGCGCTGTCGCGGTCGCCGCGGTCCAGCGGCGCGTCGAGCGAAAGCTCGCTGGCGGCCACCCGGCGCAGCGCGCGGATGGTGTCCACCGGCTCGCCCATCTCGTCGGCGATCTCCTCGTCGGTGGGCGAGCGGCCCAGCGTCTGGGTGAGCGCCGTGTCCACCCGGGAGAGGCGGACCAGGTTGGAGTTCTGGTTCAGCGGGATGCGCACCGAGCGGGTCTGCTCGGCCAGCGCCTGCAGCACCGTCTGGCGGATCCACCACACGGCGTACGAGATGAACTTGACCCCCTTGTCGGGGTCGAACTTCTTCACCGCCTTCAGCAGCCCCTCGTTCCCGATGCAGACGAGCTCGGCAAGGCCCAGCCCGCGGCCCTGGTACTTCTTCACGTAGCTGATGACGAACCGGAGGTTCGCCGTCACCAGCCGCTCCGCGGCCTCCTTGTCTCCGCTGCGAGCCCGGTGAGCAAGCGCGCGCTCCTCGGCGGGGTCTTCGATCAGCGGGTACTTCTCGACGTCATGCAGGTACTGGTCGAACGAGTCGAGGGCCCGTGAGCTCAAGAACATTTCGGTTCGCCTTTCTGAAAGAACAAGAGCAGCGAGCCTCGGTGGTGTTCGAGGACTCGCTGCTCCTGCGTGGGCTAAGGATGTCTCCCGGAAATCCCCATAGCCGGCAAAGCTAACCCGGTCAAGAGCGGAAGTCAATTTCCCCGCGTGCCCCAAGTGGACGCGGTGGGATTTCCAGCAAGCACAACCCGTTGTGGTCCGCGCGTTTGCGCGCACCTTCACACGGCGGTCCGCTCAGACGCCGCCGTGCGTGGCTCCGTTCCCGTTCGCGCCGGGATGCGGGGTGCCGTTCGCCGCGCCGAAAGCCAGCGCGGCGTTGATCCCCCCGAAGCCGAACGAGTTCGAGACGGCGTACCGCACGTTTCGCGCCTCGCCCGGTCCCGTGGAGTAGCACAGGTCGCACTCCTCGCCGGGCTCCTCCAGGTTCAGCGTGGGCGGCACCCACCCGCGCTCGATGACCAGCGCGGTGATGGCCGCCTCGACCGCGCCGGTGGCGCCCAGGCAGTGCGCATGGTACCCCTTGGTGCCGCTCACGATCGCTTTTTCGGCGTGCTCGCCCAGCACCGAGCGGATCACGCGGCTCTCGGTGCTGTCGTTCAGCGGGGTGGACGAGGCGTGCGCGTTCACGTAGTCGACCTGCTCCGGGGCCACGCCGCCGGTGCGCAGCGCGGTGTTCATCGCGCGCACGGCCTGCGCGCCGTCGGGGCGCGGCGCGGTCATGTGGTGCGCGTCGTTGCTGGTGCCGTATCCGAGGATTTCGGCGTACACGTGCGCGCCGCGCGCCTTCGCCCGCTCGTACTCCTCCAGGACGAGGACGCACGCCGCCTCGCCCATCACGAAGCCGTCGCGGTCGCGGTCGAAGGGGCGCGAGGCGCGCCGGGGATCGTCGTTGCGCGTGGACATGGCGCGGATGATGGCGAAGGCGCCGTAGCAGAGCGGCGCCAGCGGCGTCTCCACCCCGCCGGCCAGCACCACGTCGGCGTCGCCGTCGCGGATGGCGCGCCAGCCGTCGCCCACGGCGATGGCGCCCGAGGCGCAGCTCATCCCGTTGGTGGAGTTGGGGCCGGTGAAGCCGAACTCGATGGCCACGTTGCAGCTGGCGGCGCCGTTGAACACGGCCAAGGCCAGCAGCGGGTCCACCCCGCGCACGCCGTTCTGCACGTAGCTGGTGAACTGCCCCTCGCCGTAGGCCACGCCGCCCAGCGCGCTCCCCATCAGCACGCCCACGCGGTCGGGGTCCTCGGCCGCCGGGTCGATCCCCGCGTTCTCCAGCGCCAGGCGCGAGGCGGCGATGGAGAACTGGGCGTAGCGCTCGGTGCGCTTCACCCGCTGCCGGTCCATGTAGTCGGCGGGCTCGAAGTCGTTCACCTGCGCGGCGATCTGCGTGCGGAAGGGCGACGGGTCGAAGCGGTCGATGCGCTGCACGGCGCTCTCGCGGCGGCGCAGCCCTTCCCACAGCCCCTCCACGCCGGTGCCGATGGGCGTGATGGCGCCGATGCCGGTGACGACCACGCGCCGCCGGGGGGGTGTGCCGTTGCCGTTGGTGTCGCTCATGCCGTTGTACCGCTTGGATTTACAGGGAAGATGGAAGATGCGGCGCGGGATGCGGCCCGGCCGCCCGCGCCCGTGGGGTACCACGGCCGCGGTGCCGCCCGGTCTCTGCTACACCGGATGCAAGTTTCGGTGCGCGCGGATGTTTGCGGCCGAACGCAAAGCGCGGCGCGGGTTATCCCCACTCCGCCTCCGCCGCGGCGGCCGCCCCGGGTGTTCTCTCGTGCTACGCCTGTGCGCGCGCGAGTCACGGTCGGACCGCTGCGGAGCCCCCGGGCCGCGCCGGCGCAGGGCCGCCGCCGGGATGGCGAGATTTGAATCATCGGTGCGAAGTTCGTGGCCGGGCGGCCAAGTTCGGCGGTCGGCGGCGCGGGCGCAACGGGCGTCGCTGGATGGGCGGGACGAACCGCGGTAAACTGCGGGCGGGGGATGGATGAACCGCGAGTCCGGAGGGGACGATGGGGGATGCGACGGTGGAGCTGCACGCGGACGACGGCGGGGCGGGGGATGGGCTCCCCGTCGTCTTCCTCCACTCGCTGGCGGGGAACACGCGCCACTGGGAGGCGCAGCTCGCGCACCTGCGCGCCTCGCGGCGGGCGGTGGCGCTGGACTGGCGCGGGCACGGGCGCTCGGGCGCGGCGCCGGACGGCGGCTGGTCGCCCGCGGAGATGGCGCGGGACGTCGCGGCGGCGGTGGACCGGCTGGGGCTGGCGCGCTTCGTCCTCGCCGGCCACAGCGCGGGGGGACTGGTCGCGCTGGCGTACGCGGGGATGCACCCGGAGCGCGTGGCGGGGCTGTTCCTGCTCGATCCCTCGGGCGACATGCGGCGCGTTCCCGCGGAGATGATCGACCCGTTCCTCGCCACGCTGGAGGGGGACGGGTATCAAGAGGCGATCGACGCCTACTGGCGCGGCATCGCGGGCGCGGACCCCGCCGTCCGCGACCGCCTGCTGGCTGATCTGCGCGCGACGCCGCGGGCCACCGTCGCCGGCATCCTCCGCGCGCTTCGCGACCTGGACGTGGAGGCGCTGCTGCGGGGCTACCGCGGGCTGCGCATCTCCATCACCACGCCGCAGAACGACGGGCCGATGAGCCTGCACGTCATCGACCCGTCGCTCGCGCACCGGATGGTGACCGGCACCGGCCACTGGATCCAGCTCGACCGCCCCGAAGAGGTGAACCGCATGCTGGACGAGTTCATCGCGGAGGTGGAGGCGGCGGTGTGAAAGTGGCCCCCGCGCATGCCGCGCGCGGGGGCCGGTCTTCATCTCCCCTCCTCCTTCACGGCGCGGAGGCCGAGGAAGAGCGGGATCTCGCGCGTGGCCAGCCGTTCGGCGCGGGCGTGCGGGCCGGGCTCCGGAGACTTGTGCGTGGGGATCTCGTGGATGCCGTCGACCCGCAGCCCGCAGGCGGCCAGGCCGTTCACGTACGCCCCGAGCGGGCGGTGATAGCTGCGGGTGAAGCCGTGGCGGGCGGCGCCGTAGCTCTTCATCGGCACCGCCAGCCGCGTCAGGTACCGGTCCACGCGGCGGTACTGCAGCTTGCGCTGGCGGTCCCATCCCCACCCGCTCTGGCGGGGGATGCGGAAGCACGGGTGCGTCATCAGCAGCACCACGCGCCCGCCGGGCCGCACCGCCCACGCCGCCGCCGCCAGCGCGTCTTCCAGCGGGTCGATGTCCTGGATGCTCAGCAGGAACACCGCCGCGTCGAACGCGCCCGCCTGGAGCTCGCCGATCTCCTGCAGCTTCGTGGCGTCGCCCTGGACGAAGCGGCCGTGCGCGGCGTGGTGGCGCCGCGCGAACTCCAGCAGCCTGCGGCTGGCGTCCACGCCGGTGTAGCGCGCGCCGGCCCCGGCCACGTGCGGGGCCAGCACCCCCGGCCCGCAGCCCACGTCCAGCACCTGCTCGCCGCGCGCGGGGAGCAGCAGCTCCAGCAGCGCGGGGATGGCGACGCGGCGGTGGTGCTCGCTTCCCTCGGCGCCCACCCAGCCGGTGTACCAGTCGGCCACCGGGTTCCAGCTGTCGCTCCCTGCAGGCCGAGCCTGATTCTTTCTTCTTCCCATCGGGCCACGCTCGTGTTCATGGGTTGATCGCTCGATTTCGGGAAAAACGGGAAAAGCCGCGGCGCGTGCCTGCACACGCGCCGCGGCCTGCGGGCGAACGAAAAAGGCCGTGGGCGCGCACGAGAGCGCGCCCACGGCCTGTCGCGACCGGCTTCTGCCGGGGCTTACGACATCCGTACGATGGGCACAGCCTCGCCGCAGGCGGATCCGCGACCGTGGCCGCGGATGCGCCGCATCGAAATGCCCATGTGGATGTCCACCATCATCTTGCCATCACCTGGAAACGGGTTGCGGATGAACGGTATCCACGCTCCCGCCGCGTGTCAATCGCCGGTCCGCGGGAAGGCGCCGCTCACACGTAGCAGCCCTGGCTGCACGAGCCGGCGGGCCCGCAGCTCACCCCGTAGCAGGTGTAGCCGTAGCAGGTGTTGTCGGTCTGCACCACGCAGTTGGCCTCGGTGGGGTTGCAGGTCACGTACTGCGTTCCGCCGCACCCCGTGTCGCAGGTGTTCTCGCCGCCCGCCGTGTTGTTGTTGCACCCGGCCTCCCAGCACGTCCCGTCGCCGCTGTTGGTGTTCTCGTCCACGGGGTACGCGCGGGAGTCGTGCGCGCGCACCGTGCCGCCCATCACGACGCGTCCGGCGGGCGTGGTGTCGAACGATTCGACCAGCAGCGTGTCCAGCTCGAGCGCCAGCTTCTTCATGAGGTGCCTCCGAGGGGTGGGGGTCGAAGGAAAGGCTCGTGAGCCGGCCGGCACAGGAGCGCGGCCGCGGCTCGGGCGTAAACAGATGCATTTCGCGCTCCATGGCGCAACCGATTCGTAAATCAGCGAAATGGGCGCTCAACGCCTGTTTGTGTGGCGTGATACGATCGTGATCGCGCGCGTCAACCGAAGCGCTCCAGGCGGAATGGGGCGAGGTCGAAGCGGGTGCGGCCCTCGGTCAGCAGGTCGGCGTGCAGCTCGCCGATGGCGGAGGCGAACTTGAAGCCGTGGCCCGAGCAGGGGGTGGAGATGAGGACGCGCGGATGCGCCGGGTGGAAGCCGATGGCGAAGTCGCCGTCCGGGGTGTTGGTGAAGAGACAGGTCGTGCTCTCGCGCACCGGCGCGGCCGCGGCGGCGGGGAGGATCTGGCGCAGCGCGGCCCGCAGCGGCTCCACCTCGTCTGAGTCGACGGTGCGGCGAATGCCGTCGGGGTGCGCGGCGGTCTCGCCCTGGTGCATCCGCGCGGCCTTCACGCCCTTCTCCAGCCGCGGGAAGCCGTAGCCGATGAAGCCCGTCGTGTGCTCCCACGCGTAGATCGGGCAGCGCTCCGGCTCGTAATCCTCACCCGCGGGGAGATCGAACCAGAACGGCACCTGGCGCTCGACGGTGAGCGGGAGATCGATCCCGCCCAGCAGCTCCCGCGTCCACGCGCCGGCGGTGACGAGCAGGCGATCGGCCGTCCACGCCTGCGTCGCGGTGCGGACGCGGACGCCGTCTCCGTCTTCCTCCCACCCCGCCACCGGCTCGCCGTAGCGGAGGTCGGCGCCGTGGCGGGCGGCGAGCGCCAGGTGCGCGGCGGTGCACGCCTCGGGGTGGAGATATCCCGCGCGCGGGTCGAACACGGCGACGAGGTCGCCGGAGATGGCGAAGGCGGGGAAGCGGACGCGGACCGCGGCGGGCGACAGCAACTCGTACGGGAGCCCGTGCTCGGCGGCGCTGCGGAGGGTGCCGGTGATGAGCATTCCGTCCCGCGGGCCGATCATCAGGCCACCGTGGATGCGCATCAGCGGCTCGCCGGCGTCGCGCTCCAGCTCGCGCCAGAGCTCGTACGCGCGCTGCACGAGCGGGACGTACAGCGGGTGCTCGAAGTACATCTCGCGGATGATGCGGCTGTCGCCGTGCGACGAGCCGTGGGCGTGCGGCTGCGGCCAGCGGTCCAGCCCCAGCACGCGCAGCCCGCGCCGCGCCAGGTGGTACGCCGAGGCGCTGCCCATCGCGCCCAGGCCGGCCACGATCACGTCGTATCGATCCGTCATGTGGATGCCGGGTAGGGAGTCGTGCTTCACGATCCCGGCAGTTTACCACGGCGGCCGCGGCGGCGACACGGCGTCGGCACGGCTTGGCCGCGGCAGGGTGGAAGGCGAATGGAATTCGCATGCAACAACAGCACAAAGTCGCTCCGCGACTGCGGCCGCGGCATTCGGGCGCAAGATCGAAGGCTGGTGCTGGGTAACTCACAGACGCGGCTGCGCTGCGCGATCTAATACCACTCCGCCACTCCTCCGTGATGCGAGCAGGTGCCGCGGCGATGCGTGCTGAACGACGGCGTGCCGTCGCGGCAGCGGGCGGTTGCTCCGGACGGTGCGCTGCGCTCCGAGCGCCGTCGCGAACGTGGTCGCTCGCCGTCTGTCGAACTGCGCGCCGAGCGTGGACGATCGTTGTCGTCGGCCGATGGCGAGGACGAGGTCAGGCGCGTGGTGGGGAGATGCACGAAGCCGATGCGCGGGCCGCCGATCTCGTAGACCGCCGCCCAGCCGCGCGAATCCCGTGATCCGACTTCGATACGATCGCCGCGCGAGAGCGTGCGCACGACGGCGTACGAGGTGCCGGCGCCGGAGCGCACGTTCACCTGGCCGCGTGCGTACAGCGTTTCGCGCTGCTGGCCGTAGCCGCTGCTGTCGACGATCGAGAGCGGCGCGTAGCCGCTGGCGCCGGTGTAGCCGCCGCCCGGGTGGCCGGCGATGCTGCCGCAGAACCCCACGACGAGCAGCAGCATGAACCCGATGCCGCCGCATCCCATGCACCCGGCCAGCGTGTTCCCCGCGCCAGCCGGCGCCGCCGAGCCTCCGCGCCCGCCGCCACCGATGCGCGAGCGCGAGCGGATGCCCGTCCCCGGGATCCCCGCGTTCAGGTAGGTGCCCCGGCGGCCGGTGTTCACGCTCATCCCACGCACGCCCACCGTCGTGCTCACGCCGGAGCGGCTGAAGTTCAGCCGGACGCCGGGTGCGATCTTCACCGATTTGCGGAAACGGAAGCCCATGACTTCACCTCGGGATGAACGGGTCCTCAATACTCAGGGAGATTGATCCACTTCTTCACGCCTGCATGCCCGGAGCAGGTGCCCGGACGGTGTTTGCTGTAAGAATAGCTTCCGTCCCGGCAGAGCGCGGTCGCGGACGAGGCTTCGCGTTCGCCATGATGCCGGATCTTCGATGCTCCCCAGGCGGCGACAGTGGCCGAGATGGCAAACCCGATCACCCGCAACGGCTTCAGAAGCCGGCGCCGCTTCTCCGCTCGCTTCCTGCGCCTCTCCTCTTCCTGCCGACGCTTTGCTTCCGCACGCTCCCTCGCCTGCCACTGACGCAACGATTTCTCGGAATCCATTGATTCTCCAAGCTCACTATGGTTCTTCGAGCGGATCAAGGCTCTTTCTCGGACGGGGTGGTGCAGAACGGCGCGGTCGTCGGAGGGTTCGGGCCCGGGTGATGGATCCAGCATCGGACGCCACCGCGGGACGAGCAGGTTCCACCTGAATGCTTGCTGAACGACGCTGTGCCGTCGCGACAGATCGCCGTTCTGTCGGTAAGCGACAGGAGCGGTGCCGCGGGCGGCGGCGGAGGCCGTGAGATTATCCCGCGCGGCTGCTGGGACGTGCTCGATTCTTTCCCGTCATCGCCTCCGCCGCGGAGAGCCGCTACAGCGATGGCAAGGATCAGCACGACGGCGAAGATGCTCCCCGCTTCCCACGACAGGCGCCACTTCCTCTTCTCAGGGGCGTCAACGATGCGATCGATGTCGTCGTGAGCTTCCGGCTCGGGCGGTGGAGGTGACGGAGTCTGCTCCTGTCGCATCACATCCCGGACTTTGGCTTCGATGTCGTCGGCATCGTCCGATGGACCGTGGGCGGGATCGCGGGGATCTCGTTGCGTCATGATGATGCGTTCGGGGAGAGGGTCGATCGGTGACGCGTCCAGCGGTGGTTCCGACGGCGCGTCTTTTACGTCGCCGCTGACCAACTGTGGATTTGACGGACGTTGATCTGACGTTTCCCAAAGCGGTTTTAGAGGGATGAAAATCAGCAGCGCGGGAGCGATCTCCCGCGGCTGCGTTGATGTTTGTTGCGTGTCAGTCCGTCCGCCTGCGGCGAGATTCAGATGCGGTTTGTTTGCGCCGCCGCTGGATCAACGCTGGACATTATCGCCAAAACCATCCTCCGCGCGGATTCGGAGGCGACGCACTGCCGCTCGCCTCGCGCGATGTCCGCGAAGGCGGACAGTGTGCAGTTGTAGCCGCGACTTCAGTCGCATCTTCGAATTCCTCCCCGTGCAGCCAACCCGCCGCTGCACGCAACATCATAAACCAACGGCGGCATTCATCCGCTCTGGATTGGCCCGCAGAGCGGGCGAGGCGGCTTGCATCGCCCGCATCCGCACGGGCGCTTGACGGTGGCTGACGCAGGGTGCTTCTTCGATGCGGGGCTGCCTACCTCGGCCGCGATCCCGCGGCATCGGCTCCGCGAACGCCGGCCTCGCGCCGAGGCGTTCGCCGCATCTCCCACCACACCCCAGCCCGGGAGGAGACCATGCCCAAGCTCACGCTGAACCCCGAGGACCTGGTCATCGAAAGCTTCGAAACGCCGGTCACCCAGGATACGGCATCGCTGCTCATCACGCCGCGCACGAACGAGCCGGGCTGCGTCCCCGGAAGCAAGGCGACGGTCTGCTTCTGCTAGATCGCGGGCCGAGATCGGACAAATGGATGTGCCCCGGCGCCAGAGCGGCGCCGGGGCATTTTCGTTTGGCGATGAAACGGTGCAACCGGATGTGCGGGCAGGTCCTGACGCCGCCCTCGAAAGACGTCATCCTGAGGCCGGCCACGCCGCAAGCTGCACCCGCGCGGAAAGTCGCAGGCCGAAGGATCCATACCCTGCCTCGCACGTGAGCAGGGGACCGGCGACCGACATCCCGGCGCGCGGAGCATGCTGACGTGCTATCCGGCGATAGATCCTTCGGCCTGAATGCACTTGTGCGGAAGCGGCTCGGGCGTGGCCGGCCTCAGGATGACGTCTTTTCGCGGGGGATTGGCGTCTCCCTCTGACTCTACATCCAGCGCGGCGCTGTTATCTCCCCTCTGATTCGCCCTCCAGCGCGGCGCGGAAGGCGTCGAGGGTGGGCTCCAGGGGCTCGGCGTGGGAGGGGCGGCCGAGGAGGCGCTGCAACTCGGGGGGGATGGGGATCTCGTGGCCGACGAGCGGCTCGACGACGGCCTCGAACTTGGCGGGGTGCGCGGTGGCGACGACGATCCAGTCGCTGCCGCCGAGGCGCTCGCGCGCGGCGATGGCGGTGGCGGTGTGCGGGTCCCACACGGTGCCCCACCGCGATTCGCCTTCGCGGATCACGCGGCGAATCTCGTCGTCGTCCACCTGCTCCGCGCACAGCGCCGCGCGCGCAGGCTCGTGGCCGCCGAAGAGGTGGAAGATGCGCTCCATGTTGCTGGGATCGCCCACGTCCATCGCGCTGGCGAGCGTGGCCACGGTCGGGTGCGCGGCCCACGCGCCGCCCGCGGCGAACGCGGCGATGGCGCGGTTCGCGTTCGTGGCCATCACCACCTGGCGGATGGGGAGCCCGGCGCGGCGCGCCCAGAGCGCCGCCGCGGCGTTGCCCAGGTTGCCCGAGGGGATGACGAAGCCCGGCTCCGCGCCGTGGCGGCGGACGTACTCGCGCGCGGCCCAGGCGTAATAGGCCATCTGCGGCAGCAGCCGGCCCACGTTGATGCTGTTGGCCGACGACAATCGCCGCGCCGCGCGGAGCGCCGGGTCCGCCATGGCCGCCTTCACCAGGCGCTGGCAGTCGTCGAAGGCGCCGCGCACGGCGAACGCGCGCACGTTGCCGCCCCACGCGGTGAGCTGCTTCTCCTGCCGCGGCGACACCATCCCCGCCGGATACAGCACGGCGACCTCCACGCCCGGGCGCCCGTGGAACGCCGCCGCCACCGCGCCGCCGGTGTCGCCCGAGGTGGCGACGAGGATGGTGAGCGGCCGCGCGTCGCCGCCGTCGAGGCGCGACATCAGCGCGGCCAGGAAGCGCGCGCCCACGTCCTTGAACGCCGCGGTCGGCCCGTGGAACAGCTCCAGCACGGCGGTGCGATCGCGCAGATCTCGCAGCGGCACGGGAACGGTGAACGCCTCGCGGCAGATGGCGCCCAGCGCGGGCGCCAGCACATCGCCCGCGAAGAACGGCGCCAGCAGCCGCTCGGCGACCTCCGCCAGCGTCTCCGCGCCGTCCAGCGCCTCGGGCGCGATGGGGGGATACGCCTCGGGGACGTAGAGGCCGCCGTCCGGCGCCAGCCCGCGCTCCACCGCCGCGGAGAGCGGGACGGGATCGGATTGGCCGCGCGTGCTGATGTATCTCATCTCATTCCGGCCATGCGGAGCTTGTTACCGGCATCGGTGTGTGGAAAATGCCGCTGAAGTGGCGGTTACAACTGCACACTGTCCGCCTTCGCGGACATCACTCCTGGGCGGCCGCATCGCTGGTGCGACGGGGAAACGCGGTTGAACTCCGCGCAGGCGGAGTGCGTGCCGTTGTAGCCGCGAGTTCACTCGCATTCTGGATCTTTTGGGACGCGCACGCATCCCCATCACCCCACGTCCTCCAGCCGCGCGCCCGGGCCGTCGACCGGCGACGTCCAGCCCTCGGCGGCGACTCCGGCGGCGGCGAAGGCAGCGACCATCGCGATCCGCGCGCGCTCGGCATCTTCATCCTCATCGCACCAGGCGAAGAGGCTGGGGCCGGCGCCGGAGATGGAGCAGCCGAGCGCGCCCGCGTCCATCGCGGCGGCCTGGACGGCGGCGAAGCCGGGGATGAGGGCGGCACGGTGCGGCTCGATCACCTCGTCGCGCAGCGAGCGGCCGATGAGCGCCAGGTCGCCGCGGAAGCACCCCGCCACCACGCCGGCCAGGTTCGCGCACTGGTGGATGAAGTCGCCCAGCGGCACGGACTTCGGCAGCACGGCGCGGGCGTCGCGCGTGTCCAGCCGCAGGCGCGGGAGCACGAGGACGCAGCGCAGCGCGGGCGGGGCGGGGAGGGGAACCACGTCCGGCGGATCGGCGGCGCGCACCAGCACCAGCCCGCCGAAGAGCGATGGGGCCACGTTGTCGCCGTGCATCGCCCCGCTGGCGACCGCCTCGCCCATCAGCGCGTAGCGGAAGAGCGCGGCGGCGGGGAGCGGCTCCGGGAGCAGCGCGTTCGCTGCGACCACCGCGGCCACTGCGGAGGCGGCCGATCCCCCGATCCCCGAGCCCAGCGGGATCCCCTTCTCGATCGCCACCTCCACGCCCAGCCCCGGCGCGTGGTCGGCCAGGAAGCGCATCACCGCCGTCCCCGCGGTGTTCGCGGCGGGGTCCGCCGGCAGCGGGCCGGCGACTCCCGTCACCGCGCCCATCACGACACCGGGGGACGCGCGCCGCGTGACCGTCACGCGATCTCCATACAGCGCCAGCGGATGGCCGAGGAGGTCGAAGCCGACGGCGAGGTTGGAGGTGCTGGCGGGGGCGAAGGCCGTGGCGCGCGACGGAGGCGTCACGAGGCGCCCCCCAGGTACGAGGCCAGGCGCAGCAGGTCCGCGAAGACGCCGCCGGCCGTGACCTCCGGCCCGGCGCCGGGGCCCTGCACGATCAGCGGGTTGGGCGTGTACCGCCGCGTCTGGAACTGCACCAGGTTGTCGGTGCGGTTCAGCCGCGCGAATGCGTGCGTGGCCGGATAGGCGCGCAGCCGCACCGTCGCCCGCCCGTCCCGCTCGACGGCGCCGACGAAGCGCAGCCGCTCGCCGCGCCCGTGCGCGTCGCGCCACATCCGCGTCATCGGCTCGTCGTGCTCGCCCAGGCGGCGGAGGAAGTCGTCCACGCTCCCGCCGCGCAGCCCGTCGGGCACCAGTCCTTCCAGCTCCACGTCCGCCATCTCCATCTCCAGTCCCATCTCCCGTCCCAGGATCACCACCTTCCGGGCCACGTCGGCGCCGGACAGGTCGTCGCGCGGGTCGGGCTCGGTGAACCCCTCGCGCCGCGCCTCGCCGACCAGTTCCGAGAACGGCCGCACCCCGTCGAAGGCGTTGAAGAGGTACGACAGCGTCCCCGAAAGGACGCCCTCGATGCGCTGCACCTCGTCGCCCGTGTCGATCAGGTCGCGCAGCGTCTGGATGATGGGGAGCCCCGCGCCGACCGTGGTCTCGTACAGGTAGTGCCCGCCCGCGCCGCGCCCCAGCGCCCGCAGCTGGCGGTAGTAGTCCAGCTCCAGCGTGTTCGCGCGCTTGTTCGGCGTCACCACGTGGATGCCGCGCCGCAGCCACTCCGCGTACCGCCGCGCGATGGACTCGTCGGCCGTGCAGTCCACGATCACCGCGTGCGGCAGGTGCTCGGTCTGCACGTGCGCGGCGAAGGCGTCCAGATCCGGCGCGTCGCCGCGCGCCATCTCCCCCCGCCAGCCGCCGAGCGCGATGCCGCGATCGTCCCGCGCCATCGCGCGCGAGGTGCAGATGGCGCGCACGCGCAGGTCCACGTTGCGCTCGCGGCGGATGGCGGGGGCGCGCGCGGCCAGCTGGTCCAGCAGCGCCGCTCCCACCACGCCGCTGCCGATCACCCCGATGGAGAGCGTCTGCCCGGACAGGTACAGCCCGGCGTGCGCGGCGCGCAAGGCACGCTCGGCCTCGCTTCCGCCGACCACCACGGAGATGTTGCGCTCCGACGAGCCCTGCGCGATCGCGCGGATGTTCACGCCCGCCTTCCCCAGCGCGCCGAAGAAGCGCGCGGCCACGCCGGGGTTCCCCGCCATCCCGTCGCCCACGACCGCGAGGAGGCAGCAGTCGGCGTCGACCTCGGTCTCACGCACCTGCCCGTGGTGGCGCTCGGCGAAGAAGGCCGCGTCGGCCGCCCCGCGCGCCGCGCCGGCCAGCGCGGCGGGCACGGCCAGGCAGATGGAGTTCTGCGAGCTTCCCTGCGACACCATCAGCGGCTCCACGCCGGCCTCGCGGAGCGCGGCGAACAGGCGGTGCGCGGTGCCGGGCACGTCGCGCATCCCCGGCCCCTCCAGGTTCAGCAGGGCCACGCCCTCCACCGTGGAAAGCCCCTTCACCATGCGCACCGGGGCGCCGTCGGCGTCGATGCGCGTTCCCGGCGCGTCCGGGCGGAAGGTGTTGCGGATGTAGAGGGGGATGCCGCGCTCCACCGCGGGCCCCATCGTCGCCGGGTGGACGACCCTGGCGCCGAAGTGCGCCAGCTCCATCGCCTCGCGGTAGCTCAGGCGGTCGAGGACGATGGCCTCGGGGACGAGGCGCGGGTTGGCGCTCATCACCCCGTCCACGTCGGTCCAGATGTGGATCTCGTCGGCCCCCAGCAGCGCGCCGAAGATGGAGGCGGAGAAGTCGCTCCCGTTCCGCCCCAGCGTGGCGGGGACGCCCGCCGCGGTGGAGGCGACAAAGCCGGTTACCACGAGCATCGGGGGGATGCCGCCGCGCGCCGCTTCCCACGCGCGCAGCCGCTCGCGCGTGGCGGGCCAGTCCACCCGCGCCGTCGTCTCGCCGGGCTCGGCGACCAGCACCTCGCGCGCGTCCAGCCAGGCGCCGCCCGCGCCGCGCGTGCCCAGGTACGCGGCCAGCAGCCGCGCGGACCAGACCTCGCCCACGCCGGACACCATGTCGGCGCCGCCGCGCGGGGCGTGGCGCAGGATCCAGGCGGCGCGCAGCACGTCGTGCACGTCGGCCAGCTCGCGCTCCATCGCCTCGGCGACCGATTCCGCCTCGGCGGGCGGGAGGAGCTCGGCGGCGGTCCGGCGGTGGCGCTCGCGCAGCGCCGCGATCTCGCGCTCGTACGCGGCGTCGCGGGCGCCCGCCAGCCGCACCGCGCGCACCAGCCCGTCCGTCACCCCCGCCATGGCGCTGACGACCATGGCGCGCCGCGGCTCGGGGCGCGCGAGGACGATCTCCGCCACGGCGCGGTAGCGCTCCGCGCCGGCCAGGCTGGTCCCGCCGAACTTGTGCACCACCAGGCGTTCCGGGGGCATGCGGTCCTCGTGGGTCTTGGGGATGGGGACAAGACGAAGAGCGGCCCGTGATCGCTCACGGGCCGCTCGCGTCCTGCTGGTGAACCGCGCCTTCTCGACTACCGGCGCAAGCACTCCCGGCCGCGGCCCGTGAGACGGGTCGTGGTGGTAGTGGTGGTGCCGGTGGTGCGGATGGCGGCGTTCGTCATGGCTTCAACTCTACCGGTGCGCGGCGCCGCGTGTCAAGCGACGTCCACCCACAAGTTCAGGCGGATTCAGTTTCAGGATGGGCTTCGCTTCCGGCGGGGTCCGCCGCGCTTCTCCGCTCCCGGGCCCACTTCTCGTGCCGCGCGTTCTCCAGCAGGAGCTCGGCGCCGGGGCTCAGGGAGGCGATCTGGCCGTTCCGCTCGCTGACGAACACGACGACTCCGTCCGCGTCTCCCGTGGCGCTGTAGCCGACCACGCGGTCCCCCGAGCCGGCGGCGGCGAAGGACCCGGCTTCCCGACGGGCGGCGCCGAGAAAGGCGTCCACCGCCGCTCCATCCAGCCCGTCCCACTCTTCCCGGCGCGCCTCTTCTCCCGGCGCCTCGATGCGTACCGTAGACATTCTCTTCCCCCTCCTCAGTAGGCGGTCATGCGGTCGGACCACGCCTCGTACGAGAACGAGGCCCCGCCCGCCGGCGCGGCGGCCGACAGGTTGATGGTGAAGGCGCCGTCTCCCGGCGTGGGGTCGGTCACCCAGTAGTCCAGCCCGCCCAGGTTGGATCGCGGCGTGATGCGCACGTTGTTCACGCTCTCGATGTCGCGGTTCAGGCCGTGCGCGACCGAGAGCGTGGTGGCCCCCGCCGGCACCGTGACGCTGTTCCGGGCGCGGGTGGTGTATCCCCGGTTGTCGCGCACCAGCACGGGCGCGTTGGCGTGGTTCCAGGGGGCGATCAGCAGTCCGCCCTGCGACACGTCGTTGTCCACGATCTGCGCGTTGGTCACCGCGCTGTTGACGAGGATGGCGAACGCCTGCGTGGGAGTGGCCTGGTCGTCCCAGCACCGGTTTCCCATGATCCGCACGCGGTCGCCCACGTTCACCTCGATCCCGCTGGAGAAGGCCGCCGTCCTCCCGTTGCGCGAGCATTTGTTGTGGGTGATGTCGAGGCGGACGGGTGCCGTGCTGTAGGTGCGGATCCCCGATCCCGCGCAGCCGCTCACCACGTTGTTGTCCACGGCACAGCCGCGGCAGCCGTGGATCTCGATCCCCACGATCAGGTTGCGCACCGTGTTGGCCGATACCACCACGTTGCGGGCCGTGTTGTAGGTGCTCTGCACCACGATTCCCGAGCCCGTGCCGGTGGTGCCGTACACGTCGTTGCCGCTCACGCACACGTCCTCCGCACCCTCGATGCGGATGCCCGGGCCGCCGGAGACGGAGGGCGTGGCGTCCACCGTGTTCCCGGTCACGCTCACGCCCACCGGCACGCCGAGCGAGCCGTTGACCACGAACGCGCCCACCCGGATGCACCCCTGGCCTTCGTTGCTGTACGCCACGTTGTTGCCGGCGATGGTCACGTTGTGGTTCGTGCCGCGAACGTCGATGCACGAGCTGTCGCAGTCGAACACCGTGTTGGCTTCCACCAGCACGTTCGAGCAGTCCTGCACGCTGATCCCCTCGTCGCCGATGCCGCGCACGTCGTTGCTGAGCACGCGGATGTTCTTCGCCCCGCCCCACAGGCTGATGCCGTTGGGGATGCTGCTGAGGTCGCGCCTGCCCCGCACCGTGTTGTGCGAGATCTCCACGTTGTCGTTGGCCCCCGCCATCATGTACACGAAGTCGCCCACCAGCGTGTGATGGTTCCCCGTGATCCAGCTGTCGCGCAGGGCCGCGTAGATCTTCACCCCGTACAGGTGCGTGTTGTTGCCGGTCTGGTAGATGCGGTTTTCCGAGATGCGGACCCGGTCCGCGAACTTCAGGGAGATGATCCCCGGATCGTCGGACGGAGGGGTGGCGGGGTTGGGGCTCACGTCCTGGATGGTCAGGCCGCGGATGGCGATGTCGTAGTCCGCCCCGGCGGCCACGGCGGTAACGAAGGAGCCGTTGCGGAAGCCGCCGCCGTTGTTCTGGATCAGCGAGCCCGGCATCCCCTGCACGGTCACCCTGCTCTTCACGTACACCCACGCGGTGAGCGTGTACGTGCCGGCGGGAACCAGGACCGTCCCGCCGCCGGCGGCGCTCGCGTCGTTGATGGCCGCCTGGATCACCGCGGCCGCGTTGGTCATGGCGCCGGACCCGTCGTACGTGGCCCCGTAGTCCGGGTCGCGCACGTTGACCCAGGCCTCGCCGGGGTCGTACAGCGAGGCCTCGGTGAACTGTCCGGTCTCGGTTTCCGTGGTGCCCGGCATGTCCGCCAGAATCGAGGAATTTGCCATCGATCGCTTCCCTCCGTGTGATAGGTGATGATGGTGCCGCCCTTCCAACTTCCCCGCCGGCCGCGCTTCGGCAGGCGGGGCGGTCCGGTTGTACTGCGCATATCCCTGCACGCTCGTGGGGGGCGTCGCTGTGTATGGTCGAAAGCGCCCGACTGCGAGGGCGCCGTCCCCCAAGAGACATTTCTTACCAAGAAGGTACGAAGGTGACGGGGTGTGCGCAAGCATTGTGTTAAAGGGAGCGCTCATAGTGGAATGCTCCACCGTGGTGACGGGTGTTAGAGTGCGAGAGTAACGGGAGTGGGGGGAAGATGCGGGTGACGGGCTGGCTCCTCACCGGCGGCTGAAGCCGCAGCAACAACCACGGGACGCCTCGCAAACTGCGCGAGGCTGTTCGGCTCGGAAGCCGGCTACGGCTCGTCTCTCATCTTCCCTCGGCGCGCAAAGCGAAGGGACAACTCAGGATCATGTTTTTCCTGGGATCGGCATCATCTCCCGACACCAACACGGCCCCGGCGATCCGCTCGCCGGGGCCGTGGCATCTCAGCTCGCGGCCGCGGGCTCGTCGGGTGATGCGAGGGTGGCGGCGATCTCGCGGATCTGGGCGGCGTGGCGGGCTTCGTGGGCGGCGGCGGAGACGCCCCACTGGTACAGGTTCAGCGGGCCGAGCGCGGGGTGCGCCATCTCCACCTGCGCCAGCGCCACCCCGTCGCCCGCGGCGAAGGCCTGCACCGCGCGCTGGTGCGCCGCATCGAGCGCGGCACGGGCGCTGTCGTAGCGCGCGTCGGGCGCCGGGTGGGCGCGCTCGGGGGCGACGCGCTTCTGCGACCGGTCGGCCACCCTCGCGAAGTGCCCGGAGGTGTCCAGCGGCGCGGTCTCCGTCTCCGGGCCCACGCCGCCCGCCCGCGCTTCGGCCAGCGCCTGCGTGACGCGCTCGGCCATCACGTTCTCCACCTTCGAGACGTGCTCGATCACCTGCGCCACCGACCACCCCCCGCCGGCCGGCTGGTGCTCGCGGTGCCCGGCGGGCACCGCGTCGGCGGCGGCACGCAGGGCCTGGTACTGCTCGTCGATCAGGTCCAGCACCTGCTGGATGCGCGGATGCATCGTGCGTCGTCTCCGGTCGGGATGTGCCGTGGTGGAATGGGATCGAAGCTCATGGAATCTACCTCCCCCGTACCCGTCCGACAGAGCCGGGGAAGCCACCGGAGTGGCCGCCCGCGAACCACCCGCGCGGCAACGGGATGCCGCCGGAATCGCGAGGCAGCACCGGACCGGAAGGAAGCCAGCGTGAACGCCACGATGCAGGTAAACCCCTCTGTGTCAAGGGGTTGTGTCGCTGGATCGATCCCTCTAGGTTGGCTGCACGGAGACTGCTTCAGGACACCGAGAGATAACCGTGGGGCGCGGGATGCCGGTCTCCGCATGGTCCCGCGCCGGAATCCAGAGGGAGGTAGCAGGATGAAGAAGATCTCGCTGAACATCGACGACCTGCAGGTCAGCGCCTTCGAGACCGCCGCGGTCGAGGTCGAGGCCGGCACGGTCGAGGCGTACGCCCGCACCAAGGCGAACCAGTACACCTGCGACCCGCTCGTGGGCACCTGCTTCGGCTACACCTGCATCGACGCCTGCTTCTAAGCCGGCGGACGCACGGAAACGCACGGCGGGCGCCGGAGACGCGAAGTCTCCGGCGCCCGCCGCCGTTTTGCTCATCCTCCTTCGATTGCTTCGTCTCCGGGTCGTGGAAAGAATCGGTGGCCGCGCGGGACGGGATCCGATCGGCCTCACGATGTCCCATGTGGGACGTGGCTGCCCCGAAGGGCCGCCCGGCGGATGCCGCACCTGTCCGGACCGGGTGACTCTCGCGTGGCCGATAAATGCCGGTTGTGCAGGGACTTGCCGGGTCCGTCCCCGCCGCTCCGCCGGGGTGCGGGAAGTGGACGAGCCGGGCACGTTTCGTGAACGATCCTCCCATCCGCGGCGGCTTCCTCCTGGCGGACACGGGGGGTTCCTTCCGCCGCGATCCAGCAAATCGGTGCGGCCATGCAGTACCCGGCCATCGCACTCCTCGCCTGCCAGCAGGACGACCCCGCCAGCGCCTTCGGCGCGCTGGTCGAAGCCCTCCGCGAAACCCTGCCGCTGCACTGCGCGGCCTGGGTGGCGGGCGACCCTCCCGCGGCACTCACGCGCTTCCCCCCCGAGCTGGAGCTCTCCAGCGAGCTGTGCGAGATGGTGGCGCACGCCCGCCGCGCCGAAGTCTACCCCGCCAGCGTGCTGTGCCGGGAGATCTCGGCCGCGTACCCCGGCGCGGAGCTCCTCACCCTTCCCGTTTCCGACGGCCGCGCGGCCGGCGGGCTGATGCTGGCCGCGCCCGCGGGCGTGTTCGCCGACCCCGCCGAGCCCTGGCTGGTGGTGGGCGAGGCGCTGGCGAACGTCCACGCCCGCGACCGCGCCCTGCGCGAGAGCCGCGACGAGTGCGAGGCGCTGCGGCAGCGCGCCGAGGAGGGCGAGGCGCTGGACGTGCTGGGGCTGGCCGCCAACCGCACGCTGGACCCGGAAGAGGTCCTGACGCTGGTCTCGCGGTTCACGCGCACCCTGCTGAGCGCCGACTACGTCACCGTGAGCACGGTGGACGAAGGCGGCGTCCGCCTGCGCTCGTCCGTCGGGCTGTGCACCGCGGACGGGGGCGTGGAGGACCCGCTCGCGCGGCTGGTCATCCACACCGGAAAGCCCCTGTTCGTGGGCGGCGGCCAGGCGCTTCCCACGCGCGACTTCCCGCTGCACGTGGCCGAGGGAATGGTCGAGGGGCTCGGCGTTCCGCTCTCGGTGTTCGGCGAGACCTTCGGCGCGCTGATCGTGGGGCACCGCACGGCCTACCACGTCACCCGCCGCGACACCCGCCTGGCGGTGACGCTCGCGCGGCACGCGGCCGTGGCCATCAGCAATGCCCAGCTGCACCGCGCCGTGGAGTCGCGCTCGCAGGAGCTGGAGGCCGCGTACGAGCGGCTGCGCGAGCTGTCGGTGGTGAAGGAGCGGTTCTTCGCCACCATGAGCCACGAGCTGCGCACGCCCATCACCGCGGTGAAGGGGTACGGCGACCTGCTCCTGGACGGCATCGCCGGCGAGCTGCCGCCGCAGGCGCGGCGCTACGTGGAGCGCTCCCGCACCGCCGCCCTCACCCTGCTGGGCCTGATCAACGACCTGCTGGACTTCGCCAAGATCGAGGCGGGGAAGATGGAGGTGGAGCTGCGGCCCTGCCCGGTGGCCGACGCGCTGGAGGGGGCGCTGGCCGCCGTCGAGCCCCAGGCGCGCGCCAAGGGGCTGCAACTCCGCACGCTGCCGCCGGCCCCGATGCCCTCGCCGCTGGCCGACGACAAGCGGCTGCGGCAGATCCTCACCAACCTCCTGTCCAACGCCGTGAAGTTCACCGAGCGGGGGCAGGTCTCGCTCTCCGCCGCCTGGCGGCCGGACGGGCACCCCGGACCCGCGCCCGGCGGCTGGGTGGAGATCCGCGTCGCGGACACCGGGCGGGGAATTCCCCCCGAGCACCTGGACCGCGTGTTCGCCGAGTTCGAGCAGGTTCCCGGGTCCGACGGCACCGGGCTGGGCCTTCCCATCTCCCGCAAGCTCGCCCGCCTCATGGGTGGCGACCTGACCGCCGAGAGCCGGTGCGGGGCCGGCTCCACCTTCATCCTGCGGCTCCCCGCCGCGGCCGCGGCAATCTCCGCTCCTTCCCGCCAGCCGGCGGCCCTGCCGTGCTGAACGGGCGGTAGCGAACCCGCGGCACCTCCTTCAGATCGGGGGTCTTCATGTACGCAACCCGGCTCCGCGCCGCGTGGGCGGCCGTCGTGCTCGCCGCCCTGGCGCCCGCATGCGCCAGCGTCCCCGCCACCGAAACCGCCTACCCGGACAGCTACCGGAACGGCGTCACGGTGGCCACGCGGGTCCGCCTTCTCGCGTGCGCCGACAGCAGCGCTTTCCTTCCCGGCGGCCAGGCGATCGTGACCGTGCCCGCGGGCTATGGCGCGGTGGCGATCGGGGGCGGCCACTCGCTGCAGTTCGACACCGGGTCGGCGCCTGCCGGGGCGCAGTACCGCATCACCTGGTACCGCCCGTACGCCGCGTTCCGCATCGAGCCGGTGGGGAACGCGCCGACCACCTTCCAGGGCGCGGTGCGGCTCACCGTCAACTACTCGCCCTGTCTCGGCGCCAGCACCTCCGGCCGCCCGCGCCCGCCGTACGCGCTGTACCGCCTCCCGCCGCGCGGGCAGCCCGAGGCCAGGGGCGGGGTGGACCGCGACGGAAGGGTGGCGGCGCTGCTGAGCGGGTTCAGCATCTACGCGGTCGGCGGGAACTGAAGCGGAGCGGGGCGATGAGCGGAACCGCATGCGCCGCGCGGCGGGAGAGCGCCCGCGAGATGGAGCAGGCCGGGCGGTGGAGCGCCGCCGCCGAGGCCTATGCCGCCGCGTTCCGCCACGGCGCCGCGGAGCGCTCGCCCGAGGCGATGGTGGAGGCCGCGCGGGGGAGCGCGCGGGTGCGCCTGGCGCAGGGCCGGCTGGACGAGGCCGAGGAGCTGGCGGTGCTGGCCGGCGAGATGGCCGCGCTGCATGGCCTGGAGCGCGCCGGGGCACGCGCGCTGAACGTGCGGGGGATGATCGGGTTCGCGCGCCACGACCTGGACGGCGCGAGCGGCCTGTACCGCCACGCGCTGGAGCGCGCCCGCGCGGTGCACGACGACGAGCTGGTGGGGCACGCCTGCCAGAATCTGGGCGTCGTGGCCAACATCCGCGGCGACCTGCACGAAGCGCGCACGCTGTACCTGGAGAGCATCGGCGCCAGCGCGCGCACGGGCGACCGGACCGCGGCGCTGATGGCCTACCACAACCTGGGCGTCATCTGCACCGACATGGGCGAGTGGCTGGAGTCCGAGCTCTACTTCGAGCGGGGGCTGGAGCTGGCCGAGCGGCTGGGGCACGTTCCCATGCTGGCGCGCCTCTCGGTGGGCGTGGCCGAGCCGCTCATCCACCTGGGCGAGCTGGGCCAGGCCGGCGAGTCGCTGGACCGGGCCGACCGCTTCGCCCGCGAGTCGGACGACCGCGAGGCCGCGGTGGCGGTGCTGCGCTTCCGGGGGATCGTGGCGCGGCTGAAGGGCGACACCGCGGCGGCCGGCGAGTACCTGGAGCAGGCGCTCGCCGAGTCCCGCGCGGCCGGCCTGGAGCTGGAGCAGGCCCAGGTGCTGGGCGGGATCGCCCACTTGCGGTACGTGGAGGGGCGCCGCGCCGAAGCCTGTGCCCTGCTCGAGGCGGCCCGCGACCGTTTCGCCGCCTTGGGCGCCCGCCGCGAGCCGGCCCGCCTGGACCCGATCCTGGCGGAGTGGAAAGCCTCCGTCCTCGCGCCCGGTCCCGATCCCGCCTGACCTTCCTGTCGGCTGGCGCTCTCTCGTCTCGGGCCAGGGGGTCAGCTTCCGCGCGCCCTGTAATACCGGATCTACCAATCACCTGGGCATTACAAACGCACAGAGACGTCATCCTGAGGCCGGCCACACCAGCTTTGCTCAGCACGAGTGGTTGCAGGCCGAAGGATCTATAGGCGAGGTCGCACGTGCGCTGCCGGATTGCACGATCAGTTTCGAAACCGGTAAACCTTTTGGCGGCGTCCATGTTTGCGGTGTGGCGGAGATGCAGGAGAGCTACCTCTCCCGGTACGGGAGAGGTGGACGGCCTCGGCCGGCCGGAGAGGGCGCGATGCCGGGCGATCGCACCGAATCGGAGGACGGGCGGCAAGATTGGGGGATTGGCAGGAAGATTGGGGGAAGAGGCGGGAGATTCGGATCAGCGCTCTCTCCCAACGGTTCGTGGCCGGTCGCCGGCGGAGGCGCGGCGGGTGGTGCGTTGCATCTATCGAAACCGGCGGCGATTCCCGATACTGGATCTCCACGCCCGTTGCTCGATCCGCTGCCGTCCTTCCGCTATCTCCCCACCCCTTCACCGTTTCCGCGAGATGAGAGCGATCCCCCTGTTCGCGCTGGCCGCCGTGTGCGCCGCGTCGCTGGGCAGCGCCGGGTGCGCGACCGGCGGCCTCCCCGGCCAGCACGGCCGCACGCTGCGCCCGTTCCGCAGTGACGCCGAGTTCGCGAGCTTCGTCCGCCAGCTGGCCGCCGCGTACGAGCCTCCGCCGCCACCCCCACCTCCGCCCCCTCCTCCACCCCCGCCGCCCGCTCCCCCGCCCCCGCCCACCATGCCGGGCGCGCCACCGCCGCCTCCTCCGGCCCCGATCGTGATGGACCAGGTGGTCACGGCGACCGGTGCTGCCGCGGCGCGGCCGGACGAGTCGATCACCAACGTGCAGCACGCGGGGGTTGACGAGGGCGGCATCGTGAAGGTGCACGGCGACTACCTGGTGATCCTGCGCCGCGGACGCCTCTTCACCGTGCGCATCGGCGGCGACGCGCTGCAGCCGGTGAGCGCGCTGGACGCCTTCGGCCCCGGGCTGGACCCCAGCGGCACCTGGATCGACGAGATGCTGGTGTCGGGCGACCAGGTGGTGGTCATCGGCTACAGCTACGAGCGCGGCGGCACCGAGCTGGGCCTGTTCCACCTGGACGAGGCCGGGCGCCTCGCCTGGCGCGCCACCTACCAGCTCCGCTCCGAGGACTACTACTCGTCGCGCAACTTCGCCAGCCGGCTGGTGGACGGTAAGCTGGTGATGTACTCCCCCGTGCCCGTGGACCCGTTCGAGACCGACGACCCGTTCGCCGGCTTTCCCGCCGTGCGCCGCTGGGGCGTGGCCGACACCACCTTCCACCGCACCGCGCCGGCCGCGCGCGTCTACCGCCCCGCCGGCGACGTCTCGTTCGACGACGAGCTGGTGCTGCACACGGTGACGGTGTGCGACCTGCTGGGCGAGGCGCTGGACTGCCGCTCCACCGCGCTCTTCGGGCCCCAGGGGCGCGTGTTCTACGTGTCGCCGCGCGCGGTGTACGTGTGGGCCACGCGCGAGCTGTGGAACGAACGGGACGGCGAGCTGCCGCCGCAGTCCATGCTCTACCGCATGCCGCTGGACGGCTCGGCGCCCACGGGGCTGCGGGTGAGCGGCGGGCCCGTGGACCAGATGTCGTTCCTGGAGGGCGGCGACGGGTACCTGAACGTGCTGGTGGAGGCCGACGCGAGCGGCGAGGCGATGTGGCGGCAGGAGGTGCCCGAGGGCGATCTGTCGCTGCTGCGCGTGCCGATTGCCAGCCTGGGCGACGGACGCCGCGCGGCGCCGGTGTCGGCCTACCGCCGCCTTCCCACGCCCGGCGGCAACCGGGCGCTCCAGAACCGCTACGTGGGCAGCTGGCTGATGTACGGCCCGGGCGCCGGCTGGGCCGGGGCGATGAAGGACACGTCGATGGTGTACGCGGTGCGCTGGGCCGGCGCGGGCGCGGTCGACTCGCTGCGGCTGCCGCACGGCGTGGACCGCATCGAGGCGATGGGCTCGGGCGCGGTGGTGGTGGGCAGCGACGGGCGCGACCTGCACTTCAGCGGAGTGCGGCTGGGCGGCGCGCGGGCCACGCTGGCGGACCGCTACACTCGCCCGAACGCGTCGCAGGGCGAGACGCGCACGCACGGCTTCTTCTACCGGCCCGACGGCGACGACGTGGGGGTGCTGGGGTTGCCCGTGGCCGAGGCGGCGCGCCCCGGGTACCGCCAGCTGGACCGCGGCTCGGCGTCGGTGCTGTTCCTGCGCAACCAGGCGTTCCGCCTGCGCGAGCTGGGCGAGCTGGCCGCACGCGACACCTCGGGCGCGGACGACGGCTGCAAGGTCAGCTGCGTGGACTGGTACGGCAACGCGCGCCCCATCTTCCTGCGCGGCCGCGTCTTCGCGCTGCTGGGCTACGAGCTGGTGGAGGGAAGGGAAGACGACGGCCGTATCCACGAGCTGCGCCGCGTCAGCTTCGCCCCGCCGCCCGCCGCGGCGGGGACGCGCTGAGAGCGATCAGCCGCGGATGACGCGCGACGGTGGATACGAATCGGCCCCGGCGAGATGACCGCCGGGGCCGATTGCGCGCGCCGGGCTCTCGGCACGTTGTCCGCCGATGCCCTCAGCAGACGGGGGTGTCCATACGCGTGCCGCACACGTCGTACGAGGTGTCCAGGCAATCCACCGCGGTGCGCTCGCACGGCTCGGCCAGCGTGTCCTCGGCACAGCGCTCGTCGTAGGTGTAGTTGCACGAGTAGATGGTGGCGTGGCCAGTGCCGCAGACCGCGTACGCCGTGTGGCAGAAGCAGCTGTCGAAATACGTGCAGTCTTCGCCGCGGCCGCGTACCGTCCCGGTTTTCCGCATCACTGCTCCCGTGGCGAACGACTCCACGGAAAGGCGATCCACGTCCAGCCTGAGCTTGCGCATCGGTGTAGCTCCGCGTGAAAGGAAACTCATGATCAGATATGCGTCGTCTCAAGCAGTGTAATCGGGAAGGCCACCCGCATCCAGCAAACTTGTGTGTCGCATCGGGAGGATGGCCGACGGTGAGCATCACCCGCACCCATGGCGGGGATTGCCGCACACGAGAATGCCCCGGCGCCTGCGCTGCCGGGGCATTCTCGTGTCACGCGGTCAACCACGCGGTCCGGTGGTCACCGCTCGGAGTCCCCGATGCAGTGCGTGCAGTTGTTGTAACCGGCGTCGTTGGCGGCCTTCTGCGAGTTGTACGGCTTGTCGTTACCCGCGCTGATGATCTCGTCGATCTGGCACTCGTTCCTGCCGGTCTTCTCGTTGTCGAGGTCGTGAACTTCCTTCTTGCTCGGGTTCGTGTTCGCGAGATAGCGCTCGCCGTTCATGTGCCCCTTGTACCGTCTGGCCATCGGTGCCTCCCATGTGCAGGTGCAGTAGCAACAAGGATCAGAGGAGAGACGGACGCGGGTTCCCGATTTCCCTACAAGACGCCAAATGCCCCGGCGCCTGCGCTGCCGGGGCATTTCTCTATCTCAAGCGCCAGGAAAGAGTTCAGGTGCGCGTCGCGAGCCGTTCGCCGGCCGCCGCCGGGTGCTGCCAGACCGGATTCGAGGCTGGGAGCCGCCACTCCACCACACCGCCGTGGCTGGAGCAGGTGCCCGAACGCGTATGGCTCTCCGAGAACCGGCCGTCCTTGCACAGGGCCGTCTTCCCTTCGGGCCAGACGGTGTTCGTCGGGGGAGAAGTTGTTCCGTGTGATGAAGAGAAGGCGAGCGCCGAGAGCAGCGCGACGGCGACGAGCGTGCTGGCCGACAGCTTGCCACCGGAAGCCCGGCTCCAGCGCCGCTTCGATGTGGCGGCATTTCCCGGCATGCTCCCCGCTCCAGTACTCGGCGTGTGATCGGGCTGCGGCGCTGGAGTCGGCGGGAACGTCACCTGCGCGTCGCGGCCTGCTACGATGATCGTGTGCCCGGTGCCGTGCACGTTCACGTTCTGAATCGGACGCGGCGAAATGTTCTCTTCCATGGCCGTACGCACGATGGGGTGACGTGTGACCAGCTGCGATCTGTTGACGCCAACGGCTGGACAGAGGCCGATTCCTTCTCGGGCGCACATTCGATGAATTTTGTTCGGAAGTCAAGAGAAAACGGCGATTCGGTTGCGCGCACTGCGGCCCAAATATGACATCGGTGGGTTGCCTGGCGCTCTCCTCCAGTGCCAAGGAGGTGGAGCATCGGTTTCCGCAGCGGTCCCGAAGAAGACGAAACCCCGGCGATGCACTCGCTGGGGTTTCCTGGCGTTCCTTGAATGTCCCGGGGCGCAATCTGCGTCCTCCCTGCTTCTCGATTTCAGAAGCTCGCGTCCCTACTTCGGCGTCTCCGCCAGCACGAACGACTGGTGGACGCGGTCGAAGAGATCCTTGTGCATGTCCGGGTTTTCGCCCTGGGCGACGAAAACCAGCAGGTACATGATGCCGTCCTTCACGGTGAGGTACACCTGGCGCCACGTGGTCCTGCCGTCCTGCACCTTACGGTCGCGGATGTATGCGGCCCGCTGGCCGCCCAGCGTGCGGATCTCCTGCACCAGCCCTTCCTGCTCCAGGGCGGTGGCGCGCGCGGCCACTCGGGTCATCAGCGCCATCATGATCGAGTCGGAGCCCATGAACCTTGCCGTCAGTATCCGCCGTCGATCCGCCTCGGTGCCGGCGCGGGAGTCGCCCTGCAGGGCCACCAGGTCCGTCGCGGAGACGATCATTATCACGCTGTCGCGACCGACCATCAGCTTGTCGTCCACGGTGGAAACGTTCCAGCCCTGCGCCGGCATGCTCACCCGGTACGCGATGGGCTTGCCCACGAGGGGGACGAGGTCCTGCGCCGCGGCGGCCGGCGCCAGGCCGGACAGCAGGGCGGCGAGCGCGGCGGCGAACACGGCACGCACGCTGATGTGGGAGATGCGCATGGGTACTTCCATCCAGGGGTAGATCGCGAACGAGGTGCAGAGGCTCCCTTCGCCGCGACGCGCGTGACCGTCTGGCGAGGGGCCGCTGCAAATCACATGCGGAGTGGGCGCATGCATCGGCCCCGGCGAATCGGTTTCGCCGGGGCCGTGCTCCATCAGATCGACGGGACAGCAGAAAACAGGTTGCGCTTCAATCCGCCGCCGCCGCTTCCTCGGACTCCGGCGCGCCGGGATAGCCGTCGCCGGCGTAGCGGTAGTGCGGGGCGAGGGGCTCGCCGTCGCGGAGCATGGTGCCCTTGTAGCGCATGTGCTCCTCGTGCACGCCGAAGTTGATGCGCTGCAGCTCGTCGATACGGCGCAGGTCGTCGGCCGTGAGGTCCGGCAGGTCGCTGGCGGCGGCGAACTCCTCCAGCTGCTCGTCGTTGTAGATGTTCGGCAGCGTGGTCATCACCGCGGGGCTGGCCAGGATCCACTTCAGCGCGCCCTGGCCGATGGTCATCTCCCGCCCCTCGTGCAGCCAGCCCAGCGCCTCCAGCTTCTTCAGCCCGTTGGTCAGCCAGCTGCGCGGGCGGTGGCGGCGGTGGTCGTTCTTGGCGAACTCTGTATCTTCCGTGTACTTGCCTTCCAGCATCCCGCTGCTGTGCGTCACGCGCACCTGCAGCCCCACGCCGGCCTGCTCGGCCTCGCGCGTCAGGATCTGGCCGGGGAAGGGCTCCAGGATGTTGTTGATGAGCTGCAGGTTCTTCGCGCGCCGCTCGCGGATCAGCTCCACCCCCTCGAACAGGTAGCCGTTGCTGGGCCCCAGCGCGCCGCCCCACGCGCGCACCTTGCCCTCTTCCTGCAGCCGCGCCAGCGTCTCCCAGATCGCGTCGTCGGGCACGTGCTCCTCGTGGGCGTTGTGGTAGCTCACGATGTCGATCACGTCGGTGCCCATGCGCTTCAGCGACTCGTCCACGGCGAAGCGGATGTATGCCGGGTCGGCGCTGTGCGGGATCTCCTGCTGCCCGCGGCGGACGTTGGGGTTGTTGTAGAAGTCGTATCCCACCTTCGTGGTGATGACCACCCGGTCGCGGCGGTCGCCGAAGGCGCGCCGCAGCAGCTCGTCCGCGCGGCCGTTGCCGTAGGTGTCGGCGCTGTCGAAGGTGGTGATGCCCAGGTCGAAGGCGCGGTGCAGCATGGCCACCGCCTCGTCGTCGCTGAACTCGCCCCACCAGCCGGCGGCCAGCGTCCACAGCCCGAAGCCCACTTCGGAGACGGTGATGTCGGTCCCCGGATAGGTGCGGTATCTCATCGTGCCCTCCAGATCAGGCGCGGAAACGGACTCTAAATCTCGCCGGCGGCGGATGATGCGCCGGTACTCCAGTTCAGTGGAGTGGAGAGATGGAAAGGTGCCCTCCGCGGCGGGCGGAAGCAAGTGGGAAGATGCCGTACCGGCGGTGTAGGGGAGGGGATGACAGCAGGCGGTGCTGATACCAGATCCGGCAATGAAGTTTGTCCTTCCGCGCCGCCCCCACCCGACGTCATCCTGAGGCCGGTCACGCCATAATCAGCGTCTGCACAACAGGTTGCAGGCCAAAGGATCCATAGCCGCGGCAGCACGTGACTCGGCGGGACGCACCGATTCTTCCGTCGGATCGGGGGAAGGCATCCTCGCGTGCCCGCCGCATCGCGCCCTCTCCGGCCGGCCGAGGCCGTCCACCTCTCCCGTACCGGGAGAGGTAGCTCGACGAGAGCGGTGCGCTGCGCGGAGTTGCGGTTCATCCCTCCGCCACGGAGCGGGCGGAGGGGCGGGCCAGGCGGGCAGGATGCCGGCGTGCGGCGCGATTCCCGTTCAGCCGATGCCGGAGACGTCCGATCGTGCGGCCGCGCGCCTCAGCAGTGCGAGGACATCGCGAAGCCCTCCTGCGCGTCCACCAGCGGGGCCTTGTAGTCGCCGGTGAAGCAGGCGGTGCAGTAGGTCTCGCCGTGGTCGCGCACGCAGTCGATCATCCCCTCGGCCGAGAGGTAGCCGAGCGAGTCCACGCCCAGGTACTCGCGCATCTCGTCGATCGTCTTCTCGGCGGCGATCAGCTCGTTGCGCGTGGGCATGTCGATGCCGTAGAAGCAGGGCCAGCGCACCGGCGGGCTGGCCAGGCGCAGGTGCACCTGCGAGGCGCCCGCCTCGCGCAGCATCTGCACCAGCGCGCGGCTCGTGGTGCCGCGCACCAGCGAGTCGTCCACCACCACCACGCGCTTGCCGTCCAGCACCTCGCGCACGGGGCTGAACTTCAGCCGCACCTTGAAGTCGCGCCCGGCCTGCGTGGGGGTGATGAAGGTGCGCCCCACGTAGTGGTTGCGGATCAGCCCCAGCTCGAACCCGATCCCGCTGGCCTCCGCGTATCCCACCGCGGCCGAGTTGGCGCTGTCGGGGATGGAGATGACGATGTCGCCCGGCGCGGGCTGCTCCTGCGCCAGCCTGCGGCCGAAGGCGCGGCGCGCGCGGTCCACCGTGTACCCCCACAGGTGCGTGTCGGGGCGGGCGAAGTACACCAGCTCGAAGATGCACGGCTGCGGCTGGTCCACGAAGCGGGGAAGCCGCGTGACCTCCTCGATCTCGCCGCCGCGGATGCGGATCACCTCGCCCGGCTCCACGTCGCGGACGTAGCGCGCCTTCACGATGTCCAGCGCGCAGGTCTCGCTGGCCACCATCAGCCCGCCGTCGGGCAGCGCGCCGATCACCAGCGGCCGGTAGCCGAACGGGTCGCGCGCGGCGAACAGCGCGTCGTCCACCGACACCAGCACGCAGTACGCGCCCTCCAGCTGCTGCAGCGCGTCGATGATCTGCGCCTCGGCGCCCGCCTCGCGGCTGCGGGCGATCAGGTGGACGATGATCTCGCTGTCGATGGTGCTCTGGAACATGGCGCCCTCGTCCAGCAGCCGGTCGCGCAGCGCGTGGAAGTTGGTGAGGTTGCCGTTGTGGACGAGAGCGAGATGGCCGGAGCGGTAGATCTCGCGGATGGGCTGCGCGTTCTTCAGCCCCGCGCCGCCGGCGGTGGAGTAGCGGATGTGCCCCACGGCCAGGTCGCCGCGCAGCTTGTCCAGCTTGTCCTCGCCGAACACGTCGGAGACGAGCCCGGCCTCGCGCACGCGGCTGCTGTCGCCGGTGGCGCGGTCGAAGGTGGCGATCCCCGCCGCCTCCTGCCCGCGGTGCTGCAGCGAGTACAGCCCCAGGTACGCGAGCCGGGCCGCTTCGGGATTGCCGGAAACCGCGACGATTCCACACACGGGGCGATCTGTCCTGCTGATGTGAGGTTGTTGCGAAAGCGATTCTTACACCGTGAGGGCGATTCGGAGCCGCAGGCAACGGGATTCGGTGGCTCGCGACCGCATCCCACCCGTGCACCGATCTCACCGAGCTACCTCTCCCGGTACGGGAGAGGTGGACGGCCTGGGCCGGCCGGAGAGGGCGCGATGCGTCGGACGATCGAAGATGCCGTTCGACCGGCGAATCTCCCCGTCTCCCTACGCCCCGTGCTGCACCTCGCTCTCCAGCGCCGTCTCCACGTCCGCGGCGCTGCCGTCCATTCGGCGGGGGATGGCCCGCTCGTACACGTCGCGCAGCAGCGATGAAACGCCGCGGATCTCGCCGTCCTTCGTGGCTACGCGGAACACGCCGCCGCGCTCGCCCACGGTGCCGATGCGGCGCGCGGGGACACCGTGGATCTCCAGGCAGCGCACCAGCTCCGCCTCCTTCGCCGCTTCGCAGGACAGGACCACGCGCCCCTGCGCCTCGCCGAAGAGGAGCGCGTTCGCGGGAAGGTCGTCCCGCAGCTCCACCTCCACGCCGAACGGGTCGTCGCCGGAGGCGAAGGCGCTCTCCGCCAGCGCCACCGCGAACCCGCCCTCGGCCGTGTCGTGCGCGGAGCGGACCAGGCCGGAGCGGATGGCCGCCAGCAGGCCGCGCTGGAGCCGCGACTCGGCCGCGAGGTCCAGCGCGGGCGCATCTCCCGCCACCAGGCCGTGGACCACCTTCAGGTACTCGCTCCCGCCCAGCTCGCCGGTGTTCGTCCCGGCGAGGACGATCGCATCGCCCTCGGCCTTGAACGCGGCGGTCGTCACGTGCGCCACGTCGTCCACGATCCCCACCATCCCGATCGTGGGGGTGGGATAGATGGCGCCGCGCGGGTTCTCGTTGTAGAGCGACACGTTGCCGCCCGTCACCGGCGTCTCGAACGCCTCGCACGCCTGGCCGATGCCGCGCAGCGCCTCGGACATCTGGAAGTAGACCTCGGGCTTCAGCGGGTTGCCGAAGTTGAGGTTGTCCGTCACCGCCCGCGGCAGCGCGCCGCTGCACACCAGGTTCCGCGCCGCCTCGGCCACGGCGATCAGCCCGCCGCGATAAGGATTGAGGTGGACGTAGCGGCCGTTGCAGTCCACCGTCATGGCCACGGCCTTGTTCGTCCCCCGCAGCCGCAGCACCGCCGCGTCGCTCCCGGGACCCACCACCGTGTTCGTGCGCACGGTGCTGTCGTACTGCTCGTACACCCAGCGCTTGCTGGCGATGGAGGGCGAATCAAGCAGCTGCCGCAGCGTCCAGGTGGGGTCGCTCTCCTCGAACGCGGGCGAGAGCGTGGACGCGTCCCACTCGCGCAGCGCGGCGATCTCGGGAGATTCCACGCCCTGGCGCGTGTAGGTCGGGCATCCCTCCACCAGCGGCTCGCCGGGGATGTCGACGATGACGACCCCGTTCTCACGGATGACATAGCGCCCCGTCTCCGTCACCCGGCCGATCGTCTCCGCGTCCAGGTCCCACTTGCCCAGGATGGCGCGGACGTCCTCCTCGTGGCCGTTCTTGGCGACGACGAGCATCCGCTCCTGCGTCTCGCTGAGCAGGATCTCGTAGGGCGTCATCCCCCGCTCGCGCACGGGCACGGCGGTGATCTCGATGTCCACGCCGGTCCCGCCGCGCGCCGCCATCTCGGTCGACGAGGAGACCAGTCCCGCCGCGCCCATGTCCTGGATGCCCACGATGTGGCCGCTGCGGATCAGCTCCAGCGACGCCTCGAGGAGCAGCTTCTCGGTGAAGGGGTCGCCCACCTGCACCTGAGGCCGCTTCGCCTCGCTCTCTTCCGACAGCTCGGCGGAGGCAAAGGTGGCGCCGTGGATGCCGTCGCGCCCCGTCTTCGCGCCCACCGCCATGATCGCGTTGCCCACGCCGGCCGCCACGCCGCGGATCAGCTCGTCGTGCTTCAGCAGCCCCACGCACATGGCGTTCACCAGCGGGTTCCCCTCGTACGCGCCGTCGAAGTACACCTCGCCGGCCACGGTGGGAATGCCCACGCAGTTGCCGTAGTCGCCGATCCCCTTCACGCAGCCGGCGAAGAGGTAGCGCACGCGGTCGCCCTGCTCGCCGTCGATCTCGCCGAAGCGCAGCGAGTTCAGCATGGCGATGGGGCGCGCGCCCATGGTGAACACGTCGCGGAGGATGCCGCCCACGCCGGTCGCGGCGCCCTGGTACGGCTCCACGGCCGAAGGGTGGTTGTGCGACTCGATCTTGAAGGCGATGGCCAGGCCGTCGCCCACGTCGATGACGCCGGCGTTCTCGCCCGGGCCCTGCAGCACCCAGGGCGCCCTGGTGGGGAGCTTCTTCAGGAGCGGGCGGCTGTTCTTGTAGCCGCAGTGCTCGCTCCACATGGCGCTGAACACGCCCAGCTCGGTCCACGTGGGCGTGCGCCCCAGGATGCTCAGGACGAGCCTGTACTCGTCGGTCGAAAGCCCGTGCTCCGCGACCAGCTCGGGAGTGATCGCGGGATCGCCGGGACGTGTGCTCACGGACACCGGTGTATCGCTTCGGTTGATGTGGTTTCCAATCGGGACCAGCAGCAGTGCGCGTCCGAGGCCACCCGGCCCTCCCCCCGCGGAGGCCCTCCCCCGCGGCTTAGACCGCGTACCCCCTCCCGCTGCGCGGGAGGGGGTGGAACAGAGTGCGCGTGGGCCGGATTCGGCGCGGCCGGGGTTCGCCGGGCGAATGAATTCGCGGCAACAACGGCCCGAAGTCCGCCTTCGCGGACTCGCGCCCCGGCATCCGCGCTCGTCACCCAGCCTCGCGTGGCGTCGTGGATCTCTCCCCACCGCGCCGAGCTCGCCAGGCTACCTCTCCCGGTACGGGAGAGGTGGACGGCCTAAGCCGGCCGGAGAGGGCGCGACGCGTCGGACTGGCTCGAAAGCCCGTCCCGCGCTGAGCCCGTCTCGCGCCGAGCCTGTCTCCTGCGCGATCGCCCTCCGCCCTACGGCCGCGGGACCACGCGCGGGGTGACGCTGTTCTCGCGGTCGCGGGTTCGCGACTGGATGGTGTCGGGCTGGTTCGGCACCGTGGTGCGCGTGACCTTGCTCTCGCGGTCGGCGCGCTCGTCGTCCACCGAGGTCGCGCGCGGCGTTCCGGTCGTGTCGCTGAGCGTGGCCGGCGGCTGCGCGCCCGCGGTGATCGGGCCGGGGCCGGTGACCGTGCGCCCGTTCCCCGTCTGGTTGCCGCGCGTCAGGGTCGGGACCGGCAGGCCGCCGCCCGTCGTCGTCGTCGCGCCGCCGGTCGTAGTGGGGGCGCCGCCGCGGATGATGGTGCTCTGCCCGGCGCCGTTCGCGCCCGCCGCATTGTCGCGCGACAGGTTGCTCCCCGAGCGGGCGGGCGGCGGGGTTACGTCGCGCACCTGGCCGGACATCCCCGGCGCGCCGGACTCCACGCGCACGCCGCCGACCTCGGCGGGCGGCAGGGTGCCGTTGCGCTCGCGGCTGCGCCCGCGCACGATCACGCGCTCCTGGCTTTGCGCGGGCCCGGCGGGCGCCGCCTGCGCGCGGACCGCGGCCGCGCCGGCCGAGCCGCCCTCGCCGCCGATGGCATCGGCGGCGGGCGGGGCGTCGATGCGGCGCGCGCGGGTGCGCAGCACGGCGGCGATCACCTGGTCGCCGCGGAAGAAGACCACGTCGTCGCTGCCGCAGCGGTTGGGGCAGCCGTTGGAGTAGAACCAGTAGCTCCAGTCGCCCTCGGTGCGCGTCCGCGCGGGCGAGCCGAAGACGGAGCGCACCTGGTCGGGCGACATCCCCTGCGCGATGGTCCGCTGCGCGGCGGACGGAGAGGCGGCGAGGACAGCAGAGAGCGCCGCGGCCAGCGTCAGCATCATCTTCATCGTCTCACCTCCGGTGTGGCAGGGCCGGGAGATGGCGAGATCCGCATCGCCCCATCCCGCCGATCGGTTCCGTCATCCCCGCCCGCAGCGCATAACTCGCTCCAGCACCACGGCTTGGCCGCTTCTCGGCTAGTCACCGATGCTCCGGAGCCGCCCGGATGCCCCGCCAGCAGTCCCGCAGGGACTTCGTGCCCCTTGTTGCCGCCGAATTCATTCGGCGGAGCGAGGCTCACACCCGCGCCAGATGCGCGGCCACCGAGCGGAACAGCCCCAGCCCGTCGGTCGGCCCCAGCAGCGGGTCCACCGAGCGCTCGGGGTGCGGCATCATTCCCAGCACGTTGCCGGCGGCGTTCACGATCCCCGCGATGCCGCGCGCGGAGCCGTTGGGGTTGGCGGCGGGCGTGACCAGCCCCTCCGCGTCGCAGTAGCGGAGGACGACCTGCCCGTTCGCCTCCAGCCCGTCCAGCAGCTCCGGCTCGGCGAAGTAGCACCCCTCGCCATGCGCGATCGGCACCCGCAGCACCTGCCCGACCTCGTACTCCGCGGTGAAGAGCGTGTCGTTGCGCTCGACCAGCAGGTGGACGGGGCGGCTGCGGAACTTCAGGGTGCGGTTGCGGACCAGGGCGCCGGGGAGGAGGCCGCTCTCGCACAGGATCTGGAAGCCGTTGCAGATGCCGGCCACGGGGCCGCCGCCCTCCGCGAACGCCTTTACCTCGCGCATGATGGGGCTGTGCGCCGCGATGGCGCCGGCGCGCAGGTAGTCGCCGTAGCTGAAGCCGCCGGGGAGGAACACCGCGTCCACGCCCTGCAGGTCGTGCTCCTTGTGCCACAGGAACACGGCCTCGGCGTCCAGGTTCTCCTGGACCGCCTTGTAGCAGTCGTAATCGCAGTTGCTGCCGGGAAAGGTCACCACGCCGATCTTCATGCCGCGGCAAGCGCCTCCACGCGCACGTCGTAGTCCTCGGTCACCGGGTTGGCCAGCAGCTGCCGGCACATCGCGTCCACGCGGCCGGCCGCGTCGGCCTCCGAGTCGGCCGACAGGGTGAAGCGGATCAGCCGCCCCACGTGCGCGTCCTCCACGCCGCCGAAGCCCAGCGACTTCAGCGCGCCCTGCACGGCGCTCCCCTGCGGGTCCAGGATCCCCCGGCGCGGCGTCACCCGCACCTCCACGCGAAAGTCCGTCACGGCAAAAGCTCCTCGTTCAGCGCGTCGGGCGGCGGCCCCGCGGCGCGCGGGCCGCGGCGCCCCTCGTATTCCAGCGGCCGGACCTCGTCCGGGCTCGGGTCCACGGTCTCGATCGGGTCCTCGTCGGGCAGCTTCTCCTCGAACCCCTGCATCACCGTGCGCAGCAGCCCGTAGCCGATGTAGACGATGGACATGGGGAAGAAGAAGTACTCCGGATAGGTGAACGCGGCCACGATGGCCAGCACCGCCATCGCCATCGCGAAGCGCCCGCTCCAGGTGCGGAGCGAGAAGCGCGGGACCACCGGGTACAGGACGTTGCTCACCATCAGCACCGCCACCATCATCATCAGCCACCCCGCCGCGCGCCCCGCGTCCACGTGGCTGAACCAGCGGTGCCAGAGCGCGGTCTGCGTGAAGGCGTAGTACGTGGCCACCGAGGCGCCCGCGGTGGGGGAGGGAAGCCCGTGGAACGCGGACTTCGCCGTTCCCGCCTGCTCGATGTTGAAGCGCGCCAGCCGGAAGACCGCGGCGGTGATGTAGAGGAAGGCGACGATCCAGCTCCACTCGCCGCCGTTCTTCAGGAAGGTGAAGTAGATGATGAGCGCCGGCGCCACGCCGAACGAGATGGCGTCGACCAGCGAGTCCAGCTCCTCGCCGAAGGCGCTTCCCGTGGCGGTGAAGCGGGCGATGCGGCCGTCCAGCATGTCGAACACCGCCGCCAGCACGATCAGCCAGCCGGCGGTGATGAAGTCGCCCCGGGTGGCGTGGACGATGGCCCACACGCCCAGGAACATGTTGCCCACCGTGAAGGCGCTGGGGAGGATGATGATCCCCCGCCTCAGCCGCCGGCGGCGCGCGCCGGCCACGGTGTTCCCCGTGTCGCTCATCGCCCCTCCTCCGCGCGGAGCGGGAACTCGTCCAGCGTCATCCCCGTGAGCCTCCGGAAGGCGTCCTGGTAGCGCGCCGAGGTGGCATCGATCACCTCCGGCGGCAGGTCGGGCGCCGGGTACGCCTTGTTCCACTCGCCGCGCCCGACCAGCTCTTCCAGCCAGTCGCGCAGCGGCTGCTTGTCCAGCGACGGCTGGCCGCGCCCCGGCTGGTAGGTGTCGGCCGGCCAGAAGCGCGACGAGTCGGGCGTCAGCACCTCGTCCATCACCCGGATCGTCGCGTCGCCGTCGCGGCCGAACTCGAACTTGGTGTCGGCGATGATGATCCCCGCGCCCGCCGCCACCTCGCGCCCGCGGCCGTACAGCGCCAGCGCGTGCGCCCGGAGCGTACCGGCAACCTCCGCGCCCACGATCTCGCCCATCCGCCCGAAGGGGATGTTCTCGTCGTGCCCGGTCTCGGCCTTGGTGGCGGGGGAGAAGACCGGCGGGTCGAGGCGGTCCGACTCGCGCAGCCCCGCGGGAAGCGGCTCGCCGGCCAGCGTCCCGCGCTCGCGGTACTCCTTCCACGCGCTCCCGCTGATGTAGCCGCGGACCACGCATTCCACGGGGAAGGGATCGAGCTTGCGCACCAGCATCGACCGGCGCGCCCACGCGTCGCGGAGCGGGGCGAGCGCGGGGTAGCGGGCGGCGATTTCGCCGGGGTCGACGGAGATGAGGTGGTTGGGCACCAGGTCGGCGGTGCGCGCGAACCACCAGGCGGAGATCAGGGTGAGGACCTCGCCCTTGCGGGGCACCGGCTGCGGCATCACCACGTCGAACGCGCTGACGCGGTCGGTGGCGACCATGAGGAGCGCGTCGCCCAGGTCGTACACGTCGCGCACCTTCCCGCGCACCCGCAGCGGGAAGGGGAGGTCGGTGGTGACGAGCGCCGGGGTCAGGACGGTGGCTCCGATGCTGGGTTTTGCCGGTCGGATGGGCGGAAAGGTAGCAGGCGCGCGGGGGCGCGGCAACCAAGGCAAGTCCTAAGTGCTAAGTCCTAAGTCCTAAGTCCTAAGTGCTGAGTGCTGAGTGCTGAGTGCTGAGTGCTGAGTGCTGAGTGCTGAGTGCTGAGTGCCAGGTGCTGACGTTCGCCGACGAAGGATTCGGCCGGAGGGATGCGACGCAGGGTGCTCCGGAGCCTCATCCCCCGGCCGTCCTTCCAGAGTCCAGCACTCCGCATCAGGAACTTAGGACTTAGGACTTAGGACTTAGGACTTAGGACTTAGGACTTAGGACTTGGCACTCAGCACTCAGCACTCAGCACTTCCTTTGACGCGATTCTGTTGTGCGATCCGCGCGATCAGAGTATCATCCGTTTGGGCGTAACTTCCTCCCGCCCGCCGACTTCGCCTTCCCCGTCCTCGCGGACTTCCCATGCCGGGGCGCATCTCCCTTCCGCTGCCGTTCCGCATCTTCCTGGCGCTGGCGCTCGCTTTCGTGGCGCCCGCGGCCGGCCTGCGCGCGCAGTCGACCCTCTCCTCGGCGCAGCAGCCCACCATGCCCGACGTGGTGGGGCTCACGCGCGAGCAGGCCATCACCCGCCTGCAGCGCCTGCAGATGAGCGTGCGGGTGCGCGACGTGGCCTCGGCCCAGCCGAAGGGCGTGGTGGTGACGCAGGAGCCCGCGTCCGGCCAGGCCGTGCGCGTCGGCTCGGCCGCCGTGCTCGAGGTGTCCACCGGCGCGCGCCAGACGCAGACCGGCGACGGGGAGACGGACGGCGGCGGCCGCGTGGTGCAGGTGCCCAACGAGGTGAGCGTGCCGGACCTGACGGGGATGAGCGTGCTGATGGCGCGCGCCCGGCTGGTGGCCGGCGGGCTCGTTCCCGGCCGCGTGGACTCCGCCTCCGCCGAGGGCGCGCGCGCCGGCCGGGTCGTGGCGCAGGAGCCCGCCGCGGGGACGCGGGTGAGCACCGGCAGCCGCGTGCGCATCACCATCGCCCGGCGGGCGCCGGCGGCGCAGCCGCAGCCGCCCACGCCGGTGGAGCCGCAGCCGGACCGCGTGGTCGTTCCCAACGTCGCCGGGAAGACGGTGGCCGAGGCGCGCGCGGCGATCGGCGGCGCGCGGCTGCTGCTGGGCTCGGTGGACAGCGCGTCGTCCTCCTCCGCCGCGGGAACCGTCGTCGGGCAGAAGCCCGCGGCGGGCGCGTCGGTGGATCCGGGCACCTTCGTCACCGTGACGGTGGCGCGGCCGCGGCTGGTGCGGGTGCCGTCGCTGGCCGGGCAGCCGCTGGCCGAGGCGCGGCGGACGCTCGCCGCCGCCGGCCTCCGCGCGGGCGGGGTGACGGAGCGCGAGGCGCCGGGCGAGCCGCGCGTGGTCGGCCAGTCGGTCGCGGCGGGTACGGCGGTCGCGCCGGGCACCGCCGTCGCCCTGACCGTCTCCCGCGCGCCCGCCGTGGTGCCGCCGGTCGTCGTCGCGCCGACGGAGCCCGTGCGGCCGCCCGCGGACACCACGCCGGTGGCCACGCAGCCCATCGCCCCGCCCGTCGTGCCGCCCGCCGCGCAGGACACCGTGCCCGCGCCGCAGCCCGCGACGCCCGAGGTGACGCCGCAGCCGGTCGCGCCGCAGCCCGCGGCCAACCAGCCCGCCGCGCGGCCGCCCGCGTCTCGACCGGAGCCGCAGCCCGCGCCGGCGGAAAGGCGTTTCCCGCGCTCGGCGCTGTACGCGATGCTGGTGCTGCTCGCCTTCATGGTGCTCGGGCTGGTCCTGCGCGCGATCGACCGGCGCCGGGCCGCGCCGCGGGGCGCCACGGTGGCCGCGCCGGTGCCGGGGCCCATGCCCGTCGGCGTGCGCGTGCGGGTGGACGGCGGCGAGCAGCAGGCGGCGCCGCAGCCGGAGAAGATGGCCACCGGCGGGCGGGTGCGGCTGGGCGTGCGCATGGCCGAGGCGCGCCCCAAGGAGGCCAACACCGCGCAGGTGCCGCTGGGCGCCGGGCGCGTGGCGGTGACGATGATGGAGGGCGACGTGCCGCGACCCACCGAGGAGCCGGAGACGATCTCCGCCGGGCGGGTGCGGGTGACCACCAGCGACGACCAACCGGATTTCTGGCCGGGCGACGGCGAATCCGTGATCCTGAAGAGGAGATGATGATGGACGAGAGCCGCACCACCCTGGCCGAGGCCGTGGAGTTCGAGGCCACCTTCGCCGAGAAGCTGACCGCCGCCGTGCGCGAGAAGCTGCTGCCCTTCGCGGGGCACGTGAGCGGCACCGTGTTCGAGGCCGCCATCGGCAAGGTCATCGAGCAGGCCGCGAAGGTGCTCGACGTGCCCTTCGCCGAGCTGCTGACCGGCGCCTGGGAGCGCTACCCCGAGATCCGCGAGCTGGCCGACGCGCGCCTGCACCCCTCGGGCGAGGAGACGATGCTGGAGCTGGCCGAGCACCGCTTCGCCTGGGAGTACGCGCCGAAGATCGAGATCGTCTTCAACGAGACCTACCCGGTCTCCATCCCGCTCGGCGTGACCGTGGGCGTGAAGGTGATCGGCGGGGTGCTGGTGGTGCAGGGCGGGCGCTTCCGCGAGCTGCGCTCCGGGAAGCTGGAGGTGGGCGTGGCGCTGACCGTGGCCGAGCAGCCCGCCGGCAGCCGCATCAAGGACGTCCAGCTCCCGCGCGTCCTCAGGTTCGGCGACGGCGTTCCCATCCGCGACGCCGTTCCCGTGGGCCGGATCGCCACGCCCGAGCCGGCGGCGGTGGTCGCCAACTCGTAGCCCCGGCATCGCCGCGCGACCGAAATCGCCCCCGCGCGCCCGATGGTATCGGGTGCCGGGGGCGATTCGTCTCGACGGCGCGCCTCATCTCCTCCTCATCTCCCCGTTGTCATACGGCACCGCTCCGGCGCGTTCACTGGTCACGGAGACCGATCCGGGGCTCACACCCACAATCGCGGAGGGTTTGATGGTGAAAGTGAATCGTCTGGCGTTCGCCGGCGTGTTCGTGCTCGTGAGCGGCGGGTGCGCGCCCGACCGCATGACCGCGCCGCAGCAGCCGTCCGCGCGCAGCCTGCGGGTGACGGAGCATGGGAGTTCCGCGCAGCCGCTCTTCGTGGTCGACGGACACATCCTGACCAGCGGCGGACGCGACATCGATCCGGACCGCATCGCCAACGTGGAGATCGTGAAGGGCACGCGCGCGGTGGAGATGTACGGTGACGCCGCGGCCAACGGGGTGATCATCGTCACCACGAAGGAAGCCGCGGCCCGCGGCGGCCACGACGCCGTGGTGCAGCGCGAGGGACAGATCCGCATCCGCGGCAGCAACGCCATCACCGGTGACGTGCTGGTGATGGTGGACGGCCGCGCGGTCCCGGCCGCCACGCTCCAGGACATCGCGGCCGACGACATCCTCGACATCCAGGTGCTGAAGGGCGCAGCCGCCGTGCAGCAGTACGGCGACCGCGCGGCCGAGGGCGTGGTCGTGGTCCGCACGAAGCGCGTGGACGACAGCCTCTGACCCGGCGCGGCGACGCGCACACGAACCCCTCGCCGGCTTCCGGCGAGGGGTTTTCGTGCGTCAGGGTGGAGGCGTCCCGCGCGTTGTGTTCAGGACATGCCGAATCTTCCGAGAGACGAAATAGGATGAATCGTTTTCGCGTGATGGCCATCGCCGCTCTGGTGCTTCCGGCCGCTGCCTGCGCCGCAGATGGCGTCACGGCGGCCATGCCAGCCGAGGTGCGGCCAGCGCCGGTCCTGGATCTGGTGGACTCCCCGGCTTCGCCGATCCGCGCGGTCCGCGGCGCGACTCCTGGCGCGGTGATACGAATTCGCTGCGGCGGCAGCATCTCCCTCGGCAGCGAGCCGCTCTTCGTCGTGAACGGCCGCCCGGTATCCCACGCCGAGTTCCACGCGCTGAACATCGATGCGGGGTCGATCGCGGACCTCGGGATGATGAACGGTCCATCCGCAGTGGCGCTTTACGGCGCGGCCGCGTCCAACGGCGTGGTGCTGATCACGCTGAAGCCCCGATGAGCGTCCTCCGCGCCTGCGCCGCCGCGCTCGTGTTCGGATTTACCGCCTGCGCTTCGAACGCCACGCCGCGCCGCGCGCCGACCGTGCTCGCGAGCGCGCCGGCCCGCGTGGCGCCGCCGCCCGTCATCGTCTCGCCACTGACCGAATTGCTGGCTACGAGAGTTCAGGGTTTCGTGCTGCCGCCCGGGTCAACCGGAGTGTACATCCGGTCCCGGCCCGTCGGTCCTGCCCCACCCGGACCGTCCCCGCTCTATTTCGTCGACGGAAAACCGGTTCCCGGCAACGACATCGCCGCGATGAACATCCGTCCGGAGCAGGTCGAGGCGATCGAGGTCATCAAGGGGATGGATGCGGTTGGACGCTACGGTGCGGCGGCCGAGCACGGCGTCGTCCTGATCACCCTGAAGCACGACGAGCGATGAAGCGCGGGGCCGCCGCTGTCCTGCTCATGTGCACGGCGGCGGGGTGCGCGCCGGACCGCGCCGTGGCGCCCGCGCCCGCGCAGGTGCGGCCCACCACCGCCGCCGAGCGGCTCTCCGCGGTGCAGGTGACCGCGACGGCGACCGGACTGCGGGATTCGCTCGGCATCGTCGACGGGCTGATCGTCGACGGGCCGCGGGAATTCGTGCGCAATCCGCGCGTGGTGCTGGACGGCCGCGTGGTCCATCTCCGGCGCGACGATCCGCGCATCCGCAGGCGGGGCGTGGCCGCGGCCATCGTCTTCACCCGCGCGGAGGTGGGCGACCGCTTCGGGCCGGGCGACTACGACAGCGTCGTCGTCATCCGGACCCCGCCCTGCGACTTCGGGCAGAGGCTGGGCGAATGCATCGGCATCCCCATCCCCCCGCGCCCGACGCCGATTCTGGACGTCGCGGCGGAGCGGACGCCGTAGCCACGAACGCAACGAACCCCTCGCCCGGCCACCCGGACGAGGGGTTCGCGCTCGTGTCTCCTCCGGGTCTCCGCGTGAGATCCGCGATGCCGCGGAAACGCTCAGAGCCCGTAGACCGGCCGCACCTTGGCCTCGAGGTAGCGCAGCAGCGGCTCGTGGCTCAGCCGCGCCCCGGTGATGCGCTCGCACAGCTCCGGCGCGGTGAATCGGCGGCCGTGCGCGTGCACGTTCTCCTTCAGCCACCCCAGCAGCCCGCCGAACTCCCCGCGCCGCAGGTCGTCGTCCAGCGACGGAAGAGCCCGGCGCAGCGTGGCCCAGAACTGCGCCGCGTACAGGTTCCCCAGCGTGTAGGTGGGAAAGTAGCCGAACGCGCCCATCGACCAGTGGATGTCCTGCATGCACCCGCGCGCGTCGTCGGGCACCTCCAGCCCCAGGTCCGCGCGGATGCGCTCGTTCCACGCCGCCGGCAGGTCGCGCACCGGCAGCTCGCCGGAGAGCATCGCGCGCTCCAGGTCGAAGCGCAGCATGATGTGCAGGTTGTACGTGGCCTCGTCGCTCTCGATGCGGATCAGGTTCGGCTCGACGACGTTCATCGACCGGTACGCCGCATCCACGTCCACTGAATCCAGCGCGGACGGGCCGAACGACTGGCGGATGGCGGGGAGCGCCCACTCCCAGAACGGGTGCGAGCGGCCCACCAGGTTCTCCCACATCCGCGACTGGCTCTCGTGGATGCCGGTGCTCGCCGCCTCGGCCAGCGGCTCGCCGAAGTGCCCGCCCTTGGGCAGGTTCTGCTCGTACAGCGCGTGCCCGGTCTCGTGCATGGTGCTGCTGAGCGCGCTGGGGAACTGGTCCTCGGCGTAGCGCGTGGTCAGCCGCGTGTCGCCCGGGCCAATGCCGTCGCAGAACGGGTGCGCCGACACGTCCAGCCGCCCCGCGTCCATGTCGAACCCCATCCGCCGGACCACGTCCAGGTTGAACGCCTCCTGCTTCGCAATGGAGATGGGCGTGCGCTGCCACGACACGTCCGGCTGCACGCCCGAATCGGCCACCGCGCGGATCAGCGGCGCCAGCCCGCCGCGCAGCGCCTGGAAGGTGCGCGTGATCTCGGCGGTGGTCATCCCCGGCTCGAACTGGTCCAGCAGCGCGTCGTACATCACCCCGCCCTCGGGCCACCCCAGCGCCTCGGCCGAGCGCTGCGTCAGGACGACGATCTTCTCGAGCCACGGCGCGAACGCGGCGAAGTCGTTCCGCTCGCGCGCGTCGCGCCACACGTGCATCGCACGCGACGAGGTCTCGGCCATCTCGCGCACCAGGTCGCCCGGCATGCGGGTGTGGCGGTCGAAGTCGCGGCGAATCTCGCGCAGGTTGGCGGCGGCGCCCGGGTCGGCGCCGAGCGACGGGTCGCCCTCGCACCGCGCCAGCAGCTCGCCGATGCGCGGGCTGGTGCGCCGCTCGTGGATCAGCGACGACAGCACGGCCATCTGCTCGGCGCGCAGCGGCGCGGCGGCGGGCGGCATGTGCGTCTCCTGGTCCCACCCGATGATGCTGCTGGCGGACTGCAGCGTGGCCGCCTCGCGCAGCAGCCGGCGCAGCTCGTCGTAGGCGGGGTGCGGGGCGGCCACGTCCGTCTGTTCGCTCATCCGTTCTCCTTCATCCGTTCATCTCCGTCGGAAAAGCTTGAAAAGCGGGGTGCGGGCATGTCCCTCCGCTGCGCTCCGGGCCGGGCTGCGCGCGCGGTAGGGCACGGTACCGCTGTGCCCAACCGCGCCGGGCCCCCGCCGCGCATAGGATCAGCCGCGATCCCCGGCATCGATCCAGGCGCGGCGGGTTCCCGGCCCTCCGGGCGCGCATCCCTCATGCTGGGCATCACTCCTCCGAAACCATCTCCGGGGGAAGGCCGGACTCGAGGAACTCCGCAAAGTCGCCGGTGAACCGGCCGTCCAGGCACAAGCCGTAGAATTCCGCTCCGCCATCGGGGCTCTCTCCGGCGATCAATCCCGCCGCAAGTTCTTCCTGGGTGGGTGGAAGTCCGTGGTACATCACGTGGTCCAGCCCGGTGCCGGGAACGGCGCGGGCCAGACCGATTCCGTTCGCCTTCGCGAACCTGACGGCGCTTTTCTGGAACGTCGACCGGGTGACCACGGTTCCCTTGGTCCGGTCCGCGCCGATCTGCTGCAGCTTCGCGTGAAACTCCTCGATGTCGTCTACCCGAACGGGGTGCGTGTAGCCCTTGCACTCCCACACCCAGACCAGATACGGATCGCTCGCGCCCTTCATACGGAGTTCGATCGCCAGGTCCACCACGATGTCGGAGCCCCGCTGAAGCGACCGGTACCCCTTCTGGTGGAAGACCGTCGCGCACGCTGGATCCAGCCCCAGATTCCCTTCGTGCAGTTCCGCTTCTATCAGCGCTTTCACGGCCAGCTCGAAGGCCGTGCCCCTGTTGGCCGAGGAATTCCGGCGGCTCGCTGGAGGTTCGCCTGGCGAGAAGGTCAAACCCGCAGCTCCGGCGCGGCGTCGCGCGCGGCCTCGGGGTAGCGGGCGAGGGCGGGGGCGACCCACTCCTCCAGGAACTCGTCCACCTGCTCGGGGGCGCGGCCCACGTACAGCTCCGGGCGCAGGTCCTCGTCCAGCTCCGCGCGGGTGACGCCGAACGCCGCGTCTCCGGCGATGCGGTCCATCAGGTCGTTGGGGCGGCCGTGCTGCTTCACCTGCTGCCCGGCCTCGATGCTGTGCACCCGCACGCGCTCGTGCAGGTCCTGCCGGTCGCCGCCCCGCTTCGCCGCGCGCATCATCAGGTTCTCGGTGGCCATGAACGGCAGCTCTTCCATCAGCCGGCGGCGGATCATCTCCGGATACACCACCATCCCCCCCGCCACGTTGTGCATCAGCAGCAGCACGCTGTCGATGGCGAGATAGGCTTCGGGGACGGCGATGCGCTTGTTGGCGCTGTCGTCCAGCGTGCGCTCGAACCACTGCTGCGCGGCGGTGAAGGCGGGGTCCATCGACAGCACGATGGCGTGGCGGGCCAGCGCGTTGATCCGCTCGCAGCGCATGGGGTTGCGCTTGTAGGGCATCGCCGAGCTGCCGATCTGGTGCTCCTCGAACGGCTCCTCCACCTCCTTGAGGTGCGAGAGCAGCCGCACGTCGTTGGCGAACTTGCTGGCGCTCTGGCCCACGCCCGCCAGCGTCGCCAGGCAGGCGTAGTCCGTCTTGCGCGTGTACGTCTGTCCGGTGACGCCGTACACCTGCTCGAAGCCCATCTTCTTCGCCACCAGGCGGTTGAGGCGCTCCACCTGCGCGCCGTCGCCCTCGAACAGGTCCATGAAGCTGGCCTGCGTCCCCGTGGTCCCCCGCACCCCGCGGAAGCGCATCGTGGCGATGCGGAATTCGACTTCCTCGAGGTCGAGGAGGAGGTCCTGGATCCAGAGCGTGGCGCGCTTGCCGACCGTGGTGGGCTGCGCGGGCTGGAAGTGCGTGAAGCCGAGGGTGGGGAGATCGCGATACCGCCGCGCGAAGTCCGCCAGCGCGGCGACCACGGCGGCGATGCGGCGGGCGACCAGCTTCAGCGCCTCGCGGTGCTGGATGAGGTCGGTGTTGTCGCCCACGTAGGCGCTGGTGGCGCCCAGGTGGATGATGGCACGCGCGCCGGGCGCCTGCTCGCCCAGGTGATGGACGTGCGCCATCACGTCGTGGCGGAGCTGGCGTTCCAGCTCGGCGGCGCGGCGCAGGTCGAAGTCGTCCAGGTGCGCGCGGATGGCCTCGACCGCTTCGTCGGGGATGGGCAGCCCCAGCTCGCGCTCGGCCTCGGCCAGCGCCAGCCAGAGCCGCCGCCAGGTGCCGAACTTGAAGTCCGCGGAGAAGATGCGGCTCATCTCCGCGGACGCGTACCGCTCCGTGAGCGGGTTGGAATATCGATCGGATGCCATCGTTCCGGATCTGGTGGTGTCGATTCGGGGCGGACGCTACGACAGGTTCAGCTGCCAGGAGACGCCGAAGCGGTCGTTCACCCACGCGAACTGGCGGCTGAAGCCGTAGTCGCCCAGCGGCATCAGCTCGGCGCCGCCCTCGGCCAGCGCGGCGGCGAGGCGCCGGATCTCCTCGTCGCTCTCGCATTCCACGAAGAACGACGAGGCCGGGGTGAAGGTGAAGCCGTGCTCGATCACGCTGTCGGTGCACATCACCGTCTGCCCGGCGATGGAGACCTCGGCCATCATCACCGACCCCTCGGCGCCGGGCTGTCCCGGGCCGTAGCGGGAGATGCGCGTGATCTCGCTCCCCGGAATCAGGGAGACGTAGAAATTCATCGCCTCCTCGGCCTTACCCTCGAACATCAGGAACGGTCGAACGCTGTTCGCCATCGTCTCCTCCGTGCGTCTCCCGCTGCCGTCTCCCACGACGCCGGCCGCCGTGGGGGTCAGGGGGTGTCGCTGTATCCGCCCAGCCGGCCGCAGTGCCGGCAGCGGAACACGTAGGCCGTGGGAGCGTCGTCGCGATCGAGCGCGCGCAGGTACGGCTCCCAGCCGGCGTCCTCGATGCCGCTTTCCTTCCGGATCTCCGGGATCGCCCCGGACCACCGCTGCGACAGCTCGGCGTAGCCCCCTCGCCCCAGGAACTCGCCCGCGTCATCGCAGCACGTCCACCATTGCTCCTGCTGCCACCCCATGAAGCCGGGCGTCCGGCGGCTGACTTCCTCGATCACCTCGGGAGAGACCGTCGGCCACCGGCCATAGCCGCCGATCCCGGCAGCGTCGGTGAACTCGGCGTCGAAGCGCTTCGACGCAGAGCCGTCGGCGATGCACCAGGGGCAGAGCGCGTCGTCCAGGTCGTCACGGGCGTATGCGGGCCCCGTGTAGATGTAGCCACGGGCACGACCGCAGCACCGGCACGCCGCCGCCGACTGTGCGACGGAACCGGTGCCGAGCGGATCGGGGTGGTAGGGGAAGCGGGGAAGCGCTTCGTCCGGCATGGGGACCTCACTCCATCAGCCGCAGGCGCGGACGCTTCGGCGGCGGCGTGGTGCCGGCGTCGGACGGGTAGGTGACAGCGGCCAGGAACAGCCCCTCGGGCGGCGCAGGCGGGCTCGTCTCCAGCCCCGGCGCGCCGTCCAGCAGGTCGGCCATGTCGCCCGCCGGGCGCTCGCCGAGCCCGACGTCCACCATCGTCCCCACCAGGTAGCGCACCATGTGGTGCAGGAAGCGGTTGGCGCTCACGTGGAACTCCAGCCCCAGCCCCTCCCACGGCGCCCAGCGCGCCTCGGTCACGGTGCAGCGGTCGCCGCGCTCCTCCTGCCCCGCCTTGGCGAACGCCTTGAACGAGTGGTCGCCGACGATCATCTCCGCCGCGTGCTCCATCCCCCCGAGGTCGACGGGGCGCAGCAGCGGCCAGCACCAGGGCGCGTGGAACGGGCTGTCGGCGTGCTGCGCCAGCCCGATGCGGTAGACGTACGAGCGCGAAGTGGCGTCGTACCGGGGGTGGAAGAAGGGCGGCGCGAGCACCGCGTCGGCCACCCACACGTCGTCGGGAAGGAGCGCGTTCATCGCCCGGCGCAGCGCGTGCGCCGTCCACCGCTCGGGCACGTCGGTGGCCGCCACCTGCCCGGTGGCGTGCACGCCGCTGTCGGTGCGGCCGCTGCCCACGACCTGCGCGGGGCGGTTGGTGAGCTTGGCGACGACGCGCTCCAGCTCGCCCTGCACGGTGCGCTGCTCGGGCTGCACCTGCCAGCCGTGGAAGGCGCGCCCGTCGTAGTGCAGGGTCAGGCGGATGCGGTGGAGGGCGGGTTCGTTCACGCGCGACAACCTGCCCGGCGGCGCGCGTGCTGTCAAGCAAATTCCGCGTCCCCAAAGGGCTTTGCGCGCGTTGACAGCCGGGGCGCGGCAGCATACCCTTCAACCTCCGCTCACAACGAGAGATGAGGGTCCGCAGGAGGACTCGCCGGCGTGCCCGTCGCCGGCCGTTCCCTGTCCCCTGTTCCCTGTCCCCTGTCCCCTGCAGTTCCAAGATGAACCTGCTGGTCCGCCTGCACGACGCGGTCGACGACGAAACCGTGCTCCAGCGACTCCTCCCCGTGCTGGCGCACGGCGGCCGCCGCGTAGCCTACGCGGCGTACGACGACGGCGCCGCGGTGCTGGTGCGCCGCTGGTCCGCCGCCGGGGAGGGCGGGGTGGACGAGGCCCGGCTGGAGCTGGAGCCCGCCCGCCTGCACGCGCTGCTGGCCGACGACGCCGGCGGCGACCGCCCGCTGCGCCCCGTGGACAGCGCCGCCGCCTGGGTGCTGAAGGACCTGCTCCCGGGGATCGAGCCCGAGAAGCACTGGGTGCGCGCCCGCGCCGTGGCCCACGACGGCCGCTGGCTGGGCGTGTTCGTGGTGGCCGAGCCGCGGCGCCGGATGCTGGCGCGCCGGAGCGACGACTCGATGGACGCCGGCGGCGACGTGCTGGAGCTCTGCCTTTCCCGCGCGCTCCTGCTGCGCGAGCGGCAGGAGGCCGAGGCGGCGCGCGCGCACGCCCTGCGCTCGCTGGCGCAGGCGCCCGCGCAGCCGCGCGACGTGGCCGAGGCGCGCCGCGACGTGGAAAGCATGCGCGCGCGGATGGAGGCGCTGGAGCAGGCCGCCGCCAGCGCCACCGAGATGCTGATGGAGGCGCACGTGGAGATCGACCGCCGCGCCCAGCGCCACCAGCGGCAGACGCGCGTCCTCTACCTCCTGCGCAAGCTGCTGGAGCGCAGCGCCCACGGCATGGGCCCCGCCGAGCTGGCCGACGAGGTGGTGAAGACCGTTTCCGAGGCGTTCGGCGGGAGCCGCTGCTCGCTCCTGCTCATCGACGAGCACGGCGGCGCCCCCGAGCTGCGCCTCTGCGCGGCCGTGGGCCTCCCGCCGATGATCGACTCCGACCGGGTGCGCATTCCCCTGGGGCGGGGGATCAGCGGCGCCGTGGCAAGCTCGCGCATGCCGCTGGTGGTGCGCGACCCCGACGAGGGCGTCACCCACCCGCTGATGCGCGACGCGTGGTACACGGGCCCGGCCTTCGTCTCGCTCCCGCTCCTCTGCCGCGGGCGGCTGCTGGGGGTGCTGAACCTGAGCAACTTCCGCGCGGGCACGGTGGACGACTACGAGGTGGAGCAGCTCCGCCTAGTCGCGCTCTGCGTGGGGCTGCTGGCCGACCACGCGGGGCTGAACGACCGCCTGTTCGCGGGGCTGGCGGCGTGAGCGTGGGGGATGACGCGCTCGCGGCGCCGGACCTGGGCGCGCTGATCCGCCACGCCACGCTCCGCCCGCTCACCGCCGCCGAGGCCGAGGCCGCGTTCAGCGAGGTGATGGAAGGGCGGGCGACGCCGGTGCAGATGGCCGCGCTCCTGGTCGCCATCCGCGTGCGCGGCGCCGTGCCGAGCGAGGTGGCGGGCGGCGTGCGGGCGCTGCGCCGGGCGATGGTTCCCGTCCCCGCGGACGCGGCCGGGCTGGTGGACACCTGCGGCACCGGCGGCGGGGCGATGACCACCTTCAACATCTCCACCGCCGCGGCGCTGCTGGCCGCTGGGGCGGGGGCGCGCGTGGCCAAGCACGGCAACCGCTCGTTCACCAGCCAGTGCGGGAGCGCCGACGTGCTCGAGGCGCTGGGCGTGCGGCTGGAGCTGTCGCCCGACGAGGAGGCGCGGGTGCTGGAGCGGACCGGGATCGTCTTCATGTTCGCGCCGCTGCACCACCCCGCGATGAAGCACGTGGGGCCCATCCGCCGCGAGCTGGGGATGCCGACCATCATGAACGTGCTGGGCCCGGTGACGAACCCCGCCGGCGCGCGCCGCCAGGTGGTCGGCGTCTCCGATCCGGCGCTGCTGGAGCTGATCGCCGGCGCGCTGGCCGAGCTGGGGCACGACCGCGCGCTGGTCGTCCACGGCCAGCCGGGGCTGGACGAGCTGAGTCCGCTGGGAATGTCGGAGGTGATCGAGGTGATGGACGGCCGCTGGGAGCGCCGCACCTTCGACCCCGCCGCCGAGCTGGGATGGGAGCGCTTCGACCCCGGCGGGCTGGCGGGCGGCGACCGGCGTGAGAACGCGGAGAAGGTGGAAGGCGTTCTCCGCGGCCGCATCGCCGGGGCGGCGCGCGCCGCGGTGGTGCTGAACGCCGGCGCCGCCCTCTACTGCGCCGGCCTCGCCCCCACGCTGGTCGACGGCGTCCGCGCCGCGGAGGAGGCGCTCGCCGCGGGCGCGGGATGGGCCAAGCTGGAGGAGTTGCGAGCCGCCGCGCCGGCCGCCTGAACGCAACGAGCCCCGCGGGTCGCCTGACCCGCGGGGCTCGAATCTTTGGGCGACGAGCGGCTATGCCTCATCGTTCGCGCGCTCCCCGCTGTTTTGCTGCTGCGCCCGGTGCCACCGCCTGGAGCGCTCGCGCGACGAGCGGATCTTGAAGAACGTGGCGATGGCGGCGACACCATTGCCCCGCCAGGCAAGCGCAAACTCCGACTTCGCCAGGGCATAGAGCACGAAAGCCGCGGCCGCGAGAATGACGGTACAGCAGACGATGTCGATCCTGTCGAGTTCGTTCTCGCTCCGGTCGTTCATCACGGCCTCGGGCGCGGGTGAGATCGCTGGCTCCGCGAAGTAAACAGCGTCCGCGAGAAGGCGTCAACTCTGGCGGGATGTGTCGCTCCTCAGCGGCCGCTGATGCGACCGGACGTGTCCATTTGGCGCCATCGATGTATCATATCCGGCGGGTGGAGGACACATTCCGCCGCAGATGGGTAGCATCGGCTCGGGCCAACAATCCTGGGGGAGATGGGACGATGACGATGAAGCGACTGATCCGCGCCGGCCGCGTGCTGCCGACCGTGGCGTTCCTCGCGCTGGCGGCGGCGACGTGCCAGAAGAGCGCCCCGCCGGTGACGAACCCCACGCAGCCGCCGCCACCGGCTCCCCAGCCGCCGACCCCGCAGCCGCCAGCCCCGCAGCCGCCGGCGCCTCCGCCGGTGACGCAGCCGGTGCCGGCCGGCGTGGCGGGCGCGTGGGTGCATCGCGAGATGCCGATCCGCTTCCTGGAGACGATGACGCTGGCCGTCAGCGGCGAGAACGTCACGGGGACGGGGACGTTCATGATGGAGGGCGGCCGGTCGGGAAACACCACCATCACCGGCACCTTCCGCGACGGCACGCTCCGGCTCGCGATCGTCCGCGACACGGGGGTGCGCGAGCAGTACGTCGGCCGGCTGGAGGGCGGCCGACTGACGGGGACGCTCACCATCGACGGCAACCCGCAGCCGTTCGCGTTCGAGCGCCCGACCTGACGCGGCCCGATCGGTCGCGACGCATCTCCCCAGATCCCTTTCCAGCCGTCCGTGGAAAGGGATCTGATCGCATCCGCGCGGATGCGGCGAAAGGGTTCGCGGGCCGGGTTGAACCTCGGCCCGCCCCCCGCTAGCTTCCCGCCATCGGCGAGACGGAATGCGGCCCGGATCCATCGAATCCCCAGGACCTGACACTTGGGACTTGGGACTCAGGACTTGGCACTCAGGGCTTCGCACTTCCCTCCATCGCCCCGAATCTCCCCGGCTTCCGAACGCATGTACCGCCAGCCCGACTTCTCGCACCCGCGGTTCCAGAACGCGCCCGACGCCCGCTTCCAGGCCGCGCCGGCCGACGGCGTGCTCCCGGAAGGCTTCTTCTCCACCACCAACCTGCCGACGTACGTGCGCGTGGGCGGCGAGTGGAAGCTGCCGCGCGATCCGCGCATGGACTCGGCGCTGGTGCTGGACCCGGACAACGTTCCCCGCGTGCTGGAGGGGCGCTACGTCCGCCGCGGGCAGATGGTGGCCATGGGGTTCGCCGAGGACGGCGCGGAGGGGATCTACGTCCACGCCAGCGGGCTGATGGGCGACCCCGACATGGGGCCCGAGGGCGAGTTCAAGTTCATGTCGTCGGAAGTCAGCCGCGAGAAGCCCACCGACTACCCCGAGATGGCGCGCATCCTGGTGGACGAGAGGGAGCGCGGGGGGCACTTCATCTGGGTGGTGGGCCCGGCGGTGCTGCACTCGCGCGGGCGCGACACGCTGGCGTGGTTCGTCAACAACGGCTACGTGGGCGTGCTCTTCGGCGGCAACGCGGTGGCGGTGCACGACATCGAGGCGGCCACGATGGGCACCACGCTGGGGATGAACGGCCGCGGCGTGCCGGTGGAGGGGGGCCACGCCTTCCACATGCGCGCCATCAACCGCGTCCGCGCGGCGGGGTCGATCCGGGCGGCGGTGGAGCAGGGGATCATCGAGACGGGGATCATGCACGCGCTGGTCACCAGCGGCGTTCCCTACGTGCTCACCGGCTCCATCCGCGACGACGGGCCGCTGCCGGACACCATCACCGACGTGGTGGCGGGGCAGGAGGCCATGAAGGTGCACACGCGCCGGGCCACGGGCGTCATCATGATCGCCACCGCGCTGCACTCCATCGCCACCGGCAACATGCTCCCGTCGTACGTCTACCGCGAAGACACGGGCGAGGTGCGGCCGCTGACCACCATCTGCGTGGACAGCTCGGAGTTCGTGGTCAGCAAGCTGAAGGACCGGGGCACGCACCAGGCGTTCGGCGTGATCACCAACGCGCAGGACTTCCTGCACGTGCTGCGGCACTACGTGGAGATCGAGGCCGCGAGCCGGCAGCCAGCCGCGGTCGCCTGAGTGCGGAAGTGCGGAAGTGCGGAAGTGCATTGAGTGCGGGGTGACGGGCATCGCCGTGGGAAAATGCGAGTGAACTCGCGGCTACAACGGCACGCAGTCCGCCTTCGCGGACATTGGATCGATGATGGGTGAGATTTCGGTGCGTCCGGCAACGCGTCGACGGCCGCCTCGGCCTTTCGCCCCGCACCGGACCGCCCGAGCCTTCGATCGCACTCTCGCACTCTCGCACTCTCGCACTCTCGCACTCTCGCACTCTCGCACTCTCGCACTCTCGCACTCTCGCACTCTCGCACTCTCGCACTCTCGGTGGCTTGTCCCCGGCTCCGATCGGTTAGAAATTGCAGGGAGACGTTTCCCGCCTCAGAGCCCTGCATCATGCCTTCATCCCGCACCATCCTCGCCTGCCTGCTCGCGCTCACGCTGGCCGTGACGCCGCGCCGCGCGCACGCACAGGAGACGGGCGTGCTGGTGCTGAAGGTGACCGATCCCGAGGGCGTCCCGCTGGCCCGCGCCGCGGCCAAGGTGGACGGCGTCCGCCGCGGCACGACGGGCCCGGACGGGCGGGTGCGCGTGCAGGGGATCGCCCCCGGCTGGCACGCGCTGAAGGTGACGCTCCTGGGCCGCCGCGCCGTGGCGCTGGGAATGATGGTGCCCCCCGGCGGCGTGGCCGAGCTGGAGGTGGGGCTGCAGCCGGACGCCATCCGCCTTCCCGGCCTGGCCGCCACGGTGCCGCGCGACAAGGCTTCGCCGCACGGCCGCCCCACGCTGGCGGGGACGGGAAAGAAGTTCACCCGCGACGACCTGGACCGCAGCAAGTCGCCCACGCTGAGCGGCGTGCTGCGGGACGCGCCCGAGGTGGAGCTGGTGCAGGGGCCGCACGGGCCCGTCCTGCGCTTCCGCCGCACCTTCGCGGCGCTCCGCCCGGCGCCGGGGGGCGGGCTGGAGCCGCCGGACTGCGCGCCGGAGTACTACGTGGACGGCATCCGCTTCGCCGCGCTGGAGACGCCCGACCTCTTCCCGATCTCCGAGGTGGAGGACGTGGTCCTCTTCCCCGGCAACGTTCCGGCCGAGTACGGGGGCGTCCGCGCGTCGTGCGGCGTGGTGGTGATCCGCACCCGCGGCGGCCCGGCGGCCGCGCCCAAGCCGCGCACCCTCCGCGGCCCCGGCCGCACGGAGAAGGCGCGCCCCCGCCCACTCGCGCCCAAGGCGGCGCGGGTGATGGGGAAGCAGCCCGCGCCCAAGCATTCATCGCACTCCCTTTCCAAGCCCGGCCCGTGATGTTCCTGCGCCCTCTTTCCGCGCACCTCCGCCTGCTCTCGTCGGTCGCCGCGGCGCTGCTGCTGGCCGCCGCGCCGGCGCGCGCGCAGGCCGGCGGCGCGGTGGAGCTGGTGGTGAGCGACGCCGAGACCGGCGCGCCCCTGGCCGGTGCCAGCGTGCGCGTGGACGGCGGCGCGGCCGGCGTGAGCGACTCCAGCGGCCGCGTGCTGCTGGAAGGGCTGCCGGCGGGAACGCACGTGATCGAGGTGGAGATGATGGGGCGGCGCACCATGCAGCCGCAGGTGGAGGTCAGCACCGGGCAGACGCTGGAGCTGGAGGTGCTGATGGACGCATCGGCCGTGGAGCTCCCCGAGATCACCGCCGAGACGCAGCCCGACGACGGGCCCGGCAACGCCATCTCCCGCGCCTTCGGCCGGACCCGCGGCACCGGGATCCTCATCTCCCGCGGGCAGATCGAGCGCTCGCGCGCGCGGCGGCTGTCCGACCTGCTGGGAAAGGTCCCCGGCGTGCGCATCCTGTACGGCTCGGGCGGCGCGGTGGCCATGCTGCAGGGCGGGAGCGGGGCCGACCCCAGCTCCCTGGGGCAGCGGTGCGTGGCGGAGGTGTACCTGGACGGCGTGCTGCTGCGCACCCCCTCGCTGGACATCGTGGCCATCCACGAGCTGGACGCGGTGGAGGTGTATCTCCACGTGGTGCCCCCCGAGTACAGCGGCTCCAACGCGGGATGCGGGGTGATCGTGCTGCATACGCGGACGCAGTGACGCGCCCCATCCCCCGCCCCTGAACGGCCGGATGCTTCCTCCCGTCCCCAATGCCAAGGACACGCAGAACCCCCACCTGGGCGCCGCGCTGGCCCGGGTGGCCCCGCTCTTTCCCGCCGAACGGGTGGCGCAGGTGTGGATCTTCCCCCCCCGCCGCGTGGGCGCGAAGGAGAGCGGCCTGGCCGTGCTCGTGGTGACCGCCGAGGACCCGGCCGACGCGCGGCGGACCATCTGGACGCTGCGCTACGAGGCGGAGGCGGGGAAGGGGGGGAAGATGGCCCGCACCGACACGCTGGACGAGCAGGGGACGGTGCCGCCCGACCGCGTGAACCGCATCGTGGACGGCGTGGTGCGGCGGCTGGAGGGGGAGGGGGATGCTCCCGACGTGCGCGAGCTGGACGGCGACGCGGAGGCCTGGCACGCGCTGCTGGTGGAGCTCGGCTCGAACACGGCGGTTGACGCGTCCAATCGATAATGATTATCGTTTAAGGATGATCCAGATTGCCTCGCGGGGTGGCCCGCACGTGACAGGAGACTCGATGTCCGCCCACGCCGCGCCCGCGCCCAGTTCGCCCTATCTCCCGCTCTTCCGGCGCTACCTGCGCCAGCAGGGGCTGCCGGTTACGCTGCAGCGCGAGGTGGTGGCCGACGTGGTGTTCACCTCGCAGGAGCACCTGTCGGTGGAGGAGATCGAGGCGCGGCTGAAGGAGCGCGGCGAGCGGATCGGCAAGGCCACCATCTACCGCACCATGGAGATCCTGGTGCGCAGCGGCCTGGTGGAGGACCACGACTTCGGCGACGGCTTCAAGCGCTACGAGCACCTGTTCGGGCACCAGCCGCTGCACGAGCACCTGGTGTGCACCCACTGCCGCACGGTGGTGGAGTTCGAGCGCCCCGAGGTGCAGCGCATCCAGGACGAGGTGGCCGCCACGCACGGCTTCCTCCCCACGCGCCACCGGCTGGAGATCTACGGCCTCTGCGCCGCCTGCCAGGAGAAGGGCGTGACCATCAAGTACGAGGGCCTGGCCTGCCCGGCGCTGGAAGTCGCATAGCTGGCAGGGAGATGGGAAAGACGAGACGCGGACGGGGCGATGTCGCTCCGTCCGCGTTTCTCATACCCGGTTCCTGTTTCCGCGCCCCCGCCGACGTCATCCTGAGGCCGGCCACACCGCAACTCGCATCGCCACAGCACCGTTCAGGCCGAAGGATCTGTGGGCGCGGTAGCACGTGAGCTGGTCGGACGCACCGATTCATCTCCCCGAAATTCCTATCACTTCTGGAGCGGGCGCGGGTCGAGCCAGTAGCATGGAGCATACGAATGCCTTCGTATTGACTTCCTACGAGGGCCTTCGTATTCTGGTGGTCGCGGGAGTTCTTCCTTGCACCCGAATTCACTGGCGACCGTCGGAGAACCGCGGATGACCCACGAACCCCCACTTCCCACCGAGGGCGAGCTGCGGCTGCTCCGGGTGCTGTGGCAGCGCGGCCCGAGCACGGTTCGCGAGGTGCTCGACGCCCTTCCCGGCGGCGGCGACACGGGCTACACGACCGCGCTGAAGCTCCTGCAGATCATGCACGCCAAGGGCCTGGTGATCCGCGACGAGACGAACCGCACCCACGTGTACGCGGCGGCCGTGCCGCCCGAGTCCACGCAGCGCCGGCTGGTGGCCGACCTGGTGGAGCGCGCGTTCGGCGGCTCGGCGCACCAGCTGGTGCTGCAGGCGCTGTCGCCGCAGCTGGCCTCGCCCGCCGAGCTCGCGCAAATCCGTGCCCTGCTGGACACGCTCGGCACCGGCGATCGGCCGGAAGAGGAGGGCTGATGTCGGGCGACGTGCTCCTGTACGCCCTGGGGTGGGCCATCGTCCACTCGCTGTGGCAGTGCTTCCTGGTGTGGGCGGCCCTGCGCCTGGTGCTGGCCATCGTGCCGCGGGCGGCCGCGCCGACGCGCTACTGGCTCAGCTGCGGGGCGCTGCTGCTGATGCTGGGCGGGCTGGGCGGCACGGCGTGGGTGGCCGCGTCGCGCGCGTCGCTCCCGGGCGGCGCCGCCGCCGGAGAGCCGGCTCGCCCCGCCGCACTGGACGTTGCTTCCGCGCCGGCGGGCGATGCCCCCGGGGCTGCCGCGCCCCTCGTCCCGATCGCTCCCACGGGGGTGGCGGTGCTCGGCGCGCGGGCCGCGTGGGGGCAGGCCGTGCGCGGGATCGAGCGCGCGCTGCCGGCGCTGGTGGCACTGTGGGGGGCGGGCGTGCTCCTCTTCTCGCTGCGCCTGGGCGCCGCCTGGCTGCAGGTGCGGCGGATGGTGCGGGTGGGGGTGGCGCCCCCGCCGGAGTGGCTGCTGGCCGCGGCGGAGCGGCTGCGCCGGCGGCTGCGGATCTCCCGTCCCGTGCGTCTGCTGACCTCGGTGGCGGTGGGGGTGCCCACCGTGGCCGGCTGGCTGCGGCCGGTGGTGCTCCTGCCGCTGAGCGCCCTCACCGGCCTCACCCCCCGCCAGATCGAGCTGCTGATCCTGCACGAGCTGGTGCACGTCCGCCGCCACGACACCCTGGTGAACCTGCTCCAGGCCGCCGCCGAGATCGCGCTGTTCCATCACCCCGCGGCGTGGTGGGTGTCGCGGCGGATCCGGCAGGAACGCGAGTTCTGCTGCGACGATGCGGTCGCCCGGCTGGAAGGGGTCCGCGACTACGTGGAGGCCCTGGCCGGGATGGAGCAGGTCCGCTCGGCGCGCCCGGTGCTGGCGCTGGCCGCCGACGGCTCCGGGCTGCTCGCCCGGGTGCTGCGCCTGGTGGAGGCGCGCGCGGCCGCGCCACGGCGGGCGCCGCGTCTCCCCGCGCTGGGCGTGCTGTTGCTGCTGGGCGCCGTGGCGCTCCTCCCCGCCCGGCGCGCGGGTGCGGCCGGGGCGCAGGTGCCCGCGCCGCGGCATGCGGCCCCGGCGCCAACGCGCGGATGCACGCCGGCGGAACCGGGGAGCACGCTCTGCGCGGAGCTCGCCGCCCTGGCCGGCCGGGCGCTCTCGGGGCGCGCGGATGGCGGCGTGGTGATCGTGCAGGACGTGGCGACCGGCGCCGTGCTCGCCAACTCCGCGGCCGGGACCGAGGCCGGCCGCGGCACGGCGCCCGGCTCCGTGTGGAAGCTGGTGCTGGCGGGGATCTGGTGGGACCAGGGGCTCGGCGACGCCCCGGTCCGGTGCAGCGCGCGGCTCTCCGCCGGTGGGCGGACGATCCGCAACGGGTCCCCCATCACCGAAACCCGCGGCAGCGGGGTGCACGGCATGCTCGTGCAGTCGTGCAACACGGCGGCGGCGCGGATGGCGCTGGGGCTGAGGGACCGGCTCGGCGCGGAGGGCCTGAGGAGGGAACTGGCCCGCGCGGGCTTTCCCACGGCGGAGGCCGCGGACACCGCCGCGGCGGGGCGCGACGAGTCGTTCTGGGCCACCACCTCCGGCGGCTTCCGCGAGCCCATGAGCCCCGAGCGGGTCGGCGTGCGGCTGGACGCACCGGAGGACTGGGCCGGCGTGGCGCTGGGCGCGGAGCAGGTCAACGTGACGCCGCTGCACCTGTCGCGCTTCGTCCAGGCGATCGGGAACGGCGGGCTGATGCTGGCGCCCACCGTGGAGCGCGCGGCGGCGCTGGCGCCCGCGGCTCCCCAGCGGGTGCTCACCGCCCGCACCGCCGCGCTGCTGCGGGAGGCCATGCTCGACGTGGTCCGGCGGGGGACGGCGCGCGGGGCGGACCGGGCCCTCGCCGGCACCGGCTGGACGCTGGGGGGGAAGACCGGAACGGCTCCCCGCGCGGGCGGCGCCGGCGACGGCTGGTTCGCGGGCCTCGCCTTCGACCGCACCGGCGCGGCGCGGTATTCGTTCGTGGTGTACCTCCCCCGGTCGGGGCGGGGGGGTGGCGAATCCGCGCGGCTGGCGGCGGAGCTCGCGGCGGAGCTTTCCCGGAGCCGCTGAACCCGGAGAGATGCCCGGGCGGCACGCGCGCCGTCGGGCATCTCCGCGTCCGTATCTACGAAATTCTTCGTATGATGAAGATGATGTCATCCAGCACTCCCGCGGCGCCGCCGCGCGCCTCCGCCGGCCGCGGCACCGGTGCGGTGGTCGCCGTACTTCTCCTGACGCTCGTCCGTCCCGCCCTGGCGCAGACGGCGGCCCACTCCGGCGCGCCGCGGGCGGTCGCCGCCGCACGCACCGGTCCCATCGCGCTGGACGGAGCCCTGGGGGACGCGGCGTGGAGCGCCGCGGTGCCCGCCACCGGCTTCCGGCAGTTCCGGCCCGCCGAGGGACTGCCCGCCACGCAGCGCACCGAGCTGCGCTTCCTGTACGACGACGAGGCGCTCTACATCGGCGCGCGGATGCACGATTCGCTGGGCGCCGCGGGGGTGCGGACCCGCCTGGCGCGCCGCGACCAGATCACCGAGGGCGACTACCTGCAGCTCGTGTTCGACACGTTCCACGACCACGCCGGCCGGACCGTCTTCACCCTGAACCCGTCGGGGGTGAAGGGCGACGCGGGGCAGGCGTCGCCGGGGGCGGACCCCTCGTGGGACCCGGTGTGGGAGTATGCCGCGCGGGTGGACTCGCTGGGGTGGACGGCGGAGGCGCGCATCCCCTGGAGCCAGCTGCGCTTTCCGCGCGACAGCTTGCAGACCTGGGGGATGCAGGCGTGGCGCTACGTGGAGCGCCTGGACGAGCTGAGCATGTGGTCGTTCTGGGGGCGCCAGGAGACGGGCGGGCCGCAGCGCTTCGGCCACCTGGAGGGCGTCCGGGTGCGGAGCCGCCCGGGCGGGGTGGAGATCATGCCGTACGCGCTCACCCGCGCCAGCTACGCGGCCCCCACGCAGCCCGGGAGCCCCTTCCAGGACGGGAGCCGCTACCAGGCCCGGATCGGCGCCGACCTGCGGATGCTGCTGGGAAGCAGCCTGACGCTGTCGGCCACCCTGAACCCCGACTTCGGCGAGGTGGAGCAGGACCCGGCCGTGGTGAACCTGTCGGCCTTCGAGAGCTATTTCGAGGAGAAGCGCCCGTTTTTCGTGGAAGGGAGCGGGATCCTGTTCTTCGGCGGCTTCGAGTGCTACAGCTGCAGCAATGCGGCGGGGATGAACCTGTTCTACTCGCGGCGGATCGGCCGCGCGCCGCAGGGGGAGGTGCCGGAGCGGTACGTCTACCGCGACGTGCCGCGCGACACCCGGCTGCTGGGCGCGGCCAAGCTCACCGGCCGCACCGCCGCCGGCTGGCAGATCGGCTTCCTGGACGCCGTCACCCGCCGCGAGGTGGCGCGCGTGGAGGACCCGGACGTGGGCCCCGCGACCCGGGTGCCCGTGGAGCCGCTCGGCAACTACCTGGTGGGGCGGGTGCGGCGGACCACGCGCGGGGGCCTGGCCACCTGGGGGGTGATGGGCACCTCCGTGGTCCGCCGCTTCGAGGCCGGCGACAGCGCGCTGCGGGAGGCGCTCCCCGGTCACGCCGAGGCCGTCGGGGCCGACTGGTCGGTGGCCACGCGCGACCAGACGTACCGGCTGATCGGCACCTTCGTGCTCTCCAGCGTGGCCGGCGACTCGCTCGCCGTCGCGCGGCTGCAGCGCTCGAGTGCGCGCTACTTCCAGCGCCCGGACCGCGAGGGCGGCGGCAACGCGGTCTTCTCGAACCGGTACGACACCTCGGCGGGGCGGCTGCGCGGCTACGGCGGATACCTGCGCGCGAGCCGCGACCAGGGCCCCTGGCGCTGGGACGCGATGGTCAACTTCCGCAGCCCCGGGTTCGAGGTGAACGACCTGGCGTTCCTGCAGCGTGCCGACTACGTGTGGATGAACGCGAACGTGATGCGGCTGTGGACCACGCCGGGCGCGTGGTACCGGAGCCTCACCTGGATCGCGGGGGCGCAGCAGCAGTTCAACTACGACGGCGACCGGACCGACCTGCAGTTCCACCAGTCCTTCGCCGGCCAGCTGCCGAACTACTGGACCGCCAGCCTCTACGCCCGCTACCGCCCCGCGGTGTACGACGACCGGATGACCCGGGGCGGGGCCGTGGTCCGCCGCGCGTCCAGCTGGTACGTGGGCCCCAGGCTCGGCACCGACGGACGGCGCGCCGTGGTGGCGAGCGTGAGCCCATCGTACCAGGACTTCGGGGACGGGAGCACGATCACGACCCTCAACGCCTCGGTGCGCGTGAAGCCGGCGGCGAACGTCCAGCTCTCCGCCGGCCCGGCGTACACGCGGCTTCACGACCGCGGCCAGTACGTGCAGGCGTTCGTTGATCCCTCCGCCACCGCGTTCTTCGGCCGCCGCGCGGTGTTCGGCGACATGCTCCAGACGACCGTGTCGATGGTCACGCGGGTGAGCTGGACGTTCACCCCGCAGCTGACGCTGGAGCTCTTCGCCGAGCCGTTCGTTTCCAGCGGAAGATTCGGGCGCTTCCAGGAGTACGTGCGCCCCCGCAGCGGCGAGCGCGCGGAGTTCGATTCGCTGCAGCTTCGCGTGGCCGCGCGCGACGAGAGCGGGCGGCCGTCGCGCTACCGCCTGGACCCGGACCGGAACGCCGCCACCCCGGACTTCGAGTTCGACAACCCGGACTTCGACGTGCGCTCGCTGCGCGGGAATGCGGTGATCCGCTGGGAATTCCGCCCGGGCAGCACGCTGTTCGTGGTGTGGCAGCAGGAGCGGAGCAGTTCCGCGCTCCGGTCCGATCCCGGGCTCGACCGCGAACTGGGCGAGATCTTCCGGGAGCGTCCCGACAACGTGATCGTCATCAAGGCGAGCTACTGGATCGGCCGGTGAACGGAAGTGCAGAAGTGCGTGAGTGCGTGAGTGCGTCGGGGAGGGTGTGGGACTGACGTCTGCGCGTTGCCGGGGCATCGCGCCCTCTCCGGCCGGCCGAGGCCGTCCACCTCTCCCGTACCGGGAGAGGTAGCTTTCAAGCATCACCGGCACGGGGAAGCATTGGCGTGACCAGAGGCTGCAGGGTGCGCCCGTGCCGGGCAGCCCCCCTCGCCCGGAACGGGAGAGGGCGAGCGCTCTCAGGCGCGGGGAGAGGGCCCGGCGGCGCGCACCACGCCCGGATCAGCACGGATAACGCGCGGCTCACCAATCCCATCGCACTCCCGCACTCCCGCACTCCCGCACTCCCGTTATCCCCGCGCACTTGTCCTCCGCGCGAAAGACGGTAGCTTCACGCCCGCCCGTGCAGCCCATCCGTCCGGAGGAGCCCGTGAGCCCGACCTTTCCGAACCTCACCGTCGTCGATCATCCGCTGATCCAGCACAAGCTCTCCTTCCTGCGCGACAAGGAGACGTCGAAGAAGAAGTTCAAGGAGCTGGTCGACGAGATCGCCATGCTGATGGCGTACGAGGTGACCAAGGACCTGCCGCTGGCCGAGGTCGAGGTGGAGACGCCGCTGGAGCGGATGACCGCGCGGCAGGTGGCGGGGAAGAAGCTCACCGTGGTCCCCATCCTCCGCGCGGGGCTGGGGATGGTGGATGGCGTGGTGCGGCTGATGCCCGGCGTGCGCGTGGGGCACATCGGCCTGTACCGCGACCACGACACGCTGCAGCCGGTGGACTACTACTTCAAGATCCCCGCGGACGCCGAGTCCCGCGACTTCCTGGTGCTCGACCCCATGCTGGCCACGGGCGGCAGCGCCTCCGCCGCGGTCACCTCGCTGAAGCGGCAGGGCGCCAAGCGCGTGCGGATGCTGTGCATGGTGGCCGCCCCCGAGGGCGTGCAGCGCATGCTGGAGGACCATCCCGACGTGCACGTCTACGCCGCCGCGCTGGACCGCGAGCTGAACGACGTCGGCTACATCCTCCCCGGCCTGGGCGACGCGGGGGACCGGCTGTTCGGGACGAAGTAGACCGAAGTACGAGAGTACGGGAAGTACGAAAGTACGGAACTGCGGAGGTCGGTGAACGCGGCGGCCAGGGCAAGCGCACGGGCCGCCGCGACTATTCCTGGTCAGATATATTCTCAGGAGTGACATCGTCGAGCACTCAGCACTCAGCACTCAGCACTCAGCACTCAGCACTCAGCACTCAGCACTCAGCACTCATATCAGCACCATCTTCCTCCCATTTCGTCCTATCCCGATCTCTCTGCAAACCTTCCCGCCGTTCGCGCCGTCCAACCGGACGTTCGCAGCACCGCGCCGTCCTCCCACCAAGTCCTCCCGATGAACCTCCGCCCCCTCGCCTCGACGGCATTCGGGCTCGCGCTCTCCCTGGCGTCCGCCGCCACGCTCGCCGCGCAGGCCGGGCCCGCGGCACCGCCCGAGCACGGGTCGCATGCCGGCGCGCCCACCGTGCACGCCGTGCCGCGCACCTCGCCGGTGCAGGTGGACGGCGTGCTGGACGAGGGCGTCTGGGCGAGCGCCCCCGCGGCCACCGGCTTCCGCCAGCAGCGGCCCGACGAGGGGCGGCCGGCGTCGCAGAACACCGAGGTGCGCTTCGCCTACGACGACGACGCGCTGTACATCGGCGCGCGGATGCACGACTCGCTGGGGGCGGCCGGGGTGCGCACCAGCCTCACCCGGCGCGACCAGGAAGGCGGCGGCGACTGGCTGGAGCTGGACTTCGACACCTACCACGACCACTCCGGCATCACCATCATCCAGCTCAACCCCAGCGGGGTGAAGTGGGACGCCGGCCAGGCCTCGCCCAGCGCCGACCCCGCGTGGGACCCCATCTGGGAGGGCGCCACGAAGATCGACTCGGCCGGGTGGACGGCGGAGTTCCGCATCCCCTGGTCGCAGCTGAAGTTCACCCGCGACTCGGTGCAGACCTGGGGATTGCAGATCAAGCGCTTCGTGGAGCGTCGCAACGAGCTGAGCCAGTGGTCGTTCGTGAGCCAGAACGAGCCCGGCGGCCCGTCGCGCTTCGGCCATCTCACCGACCTGCGCATCACCCGCAAGCCGGGCGGGTGGGAGATCATGCCCTACACCGTGGCGCGCGCCTCGTACGTGCGCCCCAGCCAGCCGGGAAGCCCCTTCCAGGACGCCAGCGCCTACGACGTGCGCGTGGGCGCCGACATCAAGGCGCTGCTGGGCTCCAACCTCACCCTGTCGGCCACCATCAACCCCGACTTCGGCCAGGTGGAGGTGGACCCCGCGGTGGTGAACCTTTCCGCCTTCGAGACCTCGTTCGCCGAGAAGCGCCCCTTCTTCGTCGAAGGCAGCGGCCTGCTCGGATTCGGATCGTTCAGCTGCTTCACCTGCAGCAACGTGAGCAGCCTGTCGCTGTTCTACTCGCGCCGCATCGGCCGGGCGCCGCAGGGGGCGCTGCCGATGGACACGCGCTTCGTGGACCGGCCGCAGAACACCGGCATCCTGGGCGCGGCCAAGCTCACCGGCCGCTTCCGCGGCGGGCTGGAGTTCGGCGCGTTCGAGGCGGTGACCGGCGCCGGCCACGCGCGGCTGGTGGACACCGAGGGGCAGACGCTGGAGCGCGAGGTGGAGCCGCTCACCAACTACTTCGTGGGCCGCGTGCGGCAGACGCTGAACGGCGGCAACCTGAGCTTCGGCGCCATCGCCACCTCGGTCACCCGCAGCTTCGGGTACGACTCGCTGCGCCAGCAGCTTCCCTCGCACGCCGAGGCGGTGGGGGTGGACTGGAACGCCTACTTCCGCCGCCACACCTACCGGCTGCAGGGCAACTTCGCCCTGAGCAACGTGCAGGGCGACTCGCTGGCCATCCTGCGCCTGCAGCGCTCGTCCGCGCGCTACTTTCAGCGCCCCGACCGCGACCAGGGGTCGAACGGCTTCTTCTCCAACGCCTATGATCCTTCCGCCACCGCGCTGCGCGGCTACGGCGGCTACCTGCGCATGGCCAAGGAGGCGGGGACGATCCGCTGGGAGGCGCAGGCGAACTACCGCAGCCCCGGCTTCGAGGTGAACGACATGGCGTTCCTCACCCGGGCCGACTACATCTGGACGCTGGCCAACCTGAACGGCTACTGGACCAAGCCGAACCGCATCTTCCGCGAGCTGTGGGTGACGGTGGGCGGGCAGCGGCAGCAGACCTTCGGCGGCGACGTGAACGACGCGCAGGTCCACCTCTCCGGCTCGATGACGCTGCCCAACTACTGGGGGATGGGGTTCTACGCGCAGTACCGCCCCGAGGTGTACGACGAGCGGCTGACGCGCGGCGGCGCCACGGTGCGGCGGGCGGACCAGCGCTACTTCGACTGGAACATCGGCACCGACGGGCGCAAGCGGACGGTGTTCGGCTTCGACGTGTTCCGCGGCACCCGCGGCGACGGCGGGCACGACGAGGGCGCCAACTTCTCCGTGCGCTACCGTCCCGCCAGCAACATCCAGCTCTCGGTGGCGCCCGCCTGGTCGCGGGCCGAGATCGCGGCGCAGTACGTGACCGCGTTCAGCGATCCCTCGGCGGTGGCGTTCTTCGGGCGGCGCGCGGTGTTCGCGGGGCTCTCGCAGCAGACGTTCTCGATGGACACGCGGCTGAACGTGACCTTCACCCCCACGCTCAGCCTGGAGATGTTTGCGCAGCCGTTCGTGAGCTCGGGCGAGTACCACGACTTCAAGGAGTTCACCGCGCCGCGCGGCCTGGCCAAGACGCCGTTCGGCGACCGGATCTCGGTGCTGCACGACGCGGCGGGGAGCGACAGCGTGTACGTGCTGGACGCGGACGGCGATCCGTCGACGGCGCCGTTCACCTTCGGCAACCCGGACTTCAACTTTCGCTCGCTCCGCGGCAGCGCGGTGCTGCGGTGGGAGTACCGGCCGGGGAGCACGCTCTTCTTCGTGTGGCAGCAGCAGCGCAGCGCCAGCGAAGGCTTCGGCGACTTCGCCCTGCGCCGCGACGCCGGCGCGATCTTCCGCGAGCACCCCGACAACGTGTTCGTGATCAAGGCGAGCTACTACATCGGGAGATAGGGGACAGGGGATAGGGGAGGGAACAAGGGCGGCGCGGGGGAATCGACCCGGCGCCGCCCTGTCCATTCCCGGGCCAAAGCGTTGACCGGGGATGCGGTGAACATCATATTCCGAGCGCAAATCCGTCGTTCGGGCCCATAGCTCAGCGGTTAGAGCAGGGGACTCATAATCCCTTGGTCCCAGGTTCGAATCCTGGTGGGCCCACTGCCCCCGGTTCGCTCATCCGAGTGAACCGGGGCTGTTTTTTATATTCGCAGGATCCGCGGTGAGGCACGGTGCATCAGGGGTAAGTCAATGGCCTTATACCATTTCCTTAAGCTGATTGTGCAGAATAGATGTTCCGCAGGTACTCGTAGCCGGTGATGGAGGCGAGAGTTTCGTTGGAGTAGTTGCGAAGGATCGTGG
>Ga0326721_10000056_pt1 | contig 92119 bp, 71 predicted proteins | sample SGPome_FD_203951 | JGI IMG/M metagenome (GOLD analysis project Ga0326721, IMG submission 203951) | Soil microbial communities from Southern Great Plains, Lamont, Oklahoma, United States - SGP_1_2016 | ecosystem: Engineered > Artificial ecosystem > Soil microcosm > Unclassified | place: USA... | reverse complement strand
GCCGAGCTGGTACGCCTGGACGTCTGGCAGCACGGCACCGGCTCGGACCTGCTCTGCCTGGTCCATCCGGTCGGCGGTGACATCCAGGCCTACCGGTCGCTGGTGTCGCTGCTGGACCCGGGCCTGACGGTCTGCCTGATCGCCGACCCGGCGCTGTACCGGCCGGAGCTGCCGCCCTGGTCGCTGGCCGACCGGGCGCGGCACTACGCCGAGGCGCTGCACGCCCGGTTCCCGCGCGCGGAGTGGCGGTGGCGGCTGGCCGGCTGGTCCTTCGGTGCCTGGGTGGCGCTGGCGATGGCCGCCGAGGGCGAGGCGGCCGGCCAGCCGGTGGCCGGGCTCTACCTGCTCGACCCGCCGCCGCCGGGCAGCGGGCCGGCCCTGCAGTCCTACGACGAGGAGCAGCTGCGGACGGTGTTCGAACTGGAACTCGACCAGAACCAGCAGAACGGCCAGCGTCCGGGCAACGACGAGGCGGCCGCCTACGCCGAGCGGCTGGTCCGCTGCTGCCGGGCCAACCTGGCCAGCATGGTCGGCTACCAGCTGCCGGGCCTGACCGAGACACCGGCCGAGCTGTGGCTGGCCGGCCGGCCGGTGCCGGGGCTGCCCCAGCACGGCTCGCCGGACGAGCGGCAGCAGCTGTGGCAGGCGCTGCTGCCGGGGCTGGCCGGTTGCCACCTGATCGACACCACTCACGACGGCATCGTCCGGCTGCCGGCGGTGCGCGACATCGCCTCGGTGGTCAACGCCGCCTCGCGTCCGGTGTTCTCCTAAGAGCTGAGCAGAGGAAGGACGAGCCGCGTGCATCCCGCCGAACCCGAAGCCCCCTGGTTCACCGCCGGCAGCAACCCCGCCGCCGCGACGCGGGTGTTCCTGTTCCCGTTCGCCGGCGGCAACGCCAGCGCCTTCCTGCCCTGGCAGGCGTCGTTCGGGCCGGGCCTGGAGCTGCGGGTGGCCCAGCTGCCCGGCCGCGGCATCCGGCTGTTCGACGCGCCGGTGGCCGATCTCGCCGAGCTGACCGGCGAGCTGGCCCGGGCGGTGGCCGAGCTCGCCGACCGGCCGTTCCTGTTCTTCGGCCACAGTGTCGGCGCGCTGCTGGCCTTCGAAACCGCCCGCCGGCTGCGCCGGACCGGTCGGCCGGCCCCGGTGCGCCTCTGGGTGTCCGGGGCGGAGGGCCCGCAGACCCGGCTGCTGCACCGCCACCTGCACCAGCTCGAGGAGGCCGAGCTGATCGAGGCGCTGCGCGAGTACAACGGCACGGACTCGGAGATGCTGGCCAACCAGGAGCTGATGCAGCTGGTGCTGCCGGGGGTACGCGCCGACTTCGCGCTGAGCGAGCGGTACCTCTACCGCCCCGAGCCGCCGCTGGACCTGCCGATCTCGGTGCTGCTGGGCGACTCCGACGAGTTCGTCGAGCCGGACCGGGCGGCCGGCTGGGCGGCCGAGACCAGCCGGCCGATCACCGTGCACCGCTTCCCCGGCGACCACTTCTTCCTCAACGAGCACCAGCAGGCCATCGCCACGCTGATCGCCGACAGCGCCGCGCAACCGGTGCCCGGGCGGCACCCGTGAACCCCTACCAGGCGCTTCCGCCCCGCTCGTTCTGGCGCACCGCGGTGGCCGAGCCGGACCCGGCCGACATCGACGGGTTGTGGACGCCGAAGTTCGAACTGGGCCAGGACGATCCAATCCTGACCGCGGGCTCCTGCTTCGCCCGCCACATCGGCCGGACGCTGCTGGAGCTCGGCATGAACTGGCGCGACGCCGAGCCGGCTCCGCCCGGGCTGACCGCGGCCGAGCGGGCGGCCCGCCAGTACGGGATGTTCTCCTTCCGTACCGGCAATCTCTACACCGCCGCGATGCTGCGCCAGTGGCTGGGCTGGGCCGCCGGGACGGATGCCCCAGGCACCGAGAGCTGGGTCGACGGCGGCCGGCACTACGACCCGTTCCGGCCGTCGGTGGAGCCGGCCGGCTACCCGGACGCCGAGGCGATGCTGGCCGCCCGCGAGGAGACCCTGGCCGCCATCCGGACGGCGGTGGGCGAGGCGAGCTGCCTGATCTTCACCCTGGGTCTGACCGAGGCCTGGCACGAGCGCGGCACCGGCGTGGTGTACCCGGTGTGCCCCGGCACCGTGCGGGGCACCTTCGACTCCGCCCGGCACGAGTTCGTCAACCACAGCTTCGCGCGGGTGACCGAGGACCTGCTGGCCGCTCTGGCGCTGGCCCGCGGCCTCAACCCGGGCCTGCGGCTGCTGCTCACCGTCTCGCCGGTGCCGCTGACCGCGACCGCTACCGGCCGGCATGCGCTGACCGCCAGCACCTACTCCAAGTCGGTGCTGCGCGCGGTGGCGGGGCAGCTGGCCGACGAGCATGAGCACGTCGACTACTTCCCGGCCTACGAGCTGATCACCGGGGTGCCGTTCCGGGGCGCCTTCTTCGAGCCGAACCTGCGGGACGTGACGGCCGAGGGGGTGCGGTTCGTGATGGGCCGGTTCACCGCGGCACTCAGCCGGCAGGCGGCCGACCGCGGGCAAGTTGTGGCCGGCCAGCCGGACTCCTCCCGACCGGCGAAGGGAGCTGATGAGATCTGTGACGACGCCGTCCTCGACTACTACAACGCCGGCTGATCCCGCGCCCGCTCCTACCAAGCCGGTTGCCACCAGGCCGAGCCGGTTCCTGCTGCTGGGCGACTCGCACGCCGGCCCGATCGGGCGGGCGGCCAAGGCGGCCGGAATTCCCTTCACCGGCGGGCCGATCGGCGCCGGCCGGGACTTCAACGCCGGGTTCCTCGAGGTGCGCGACGGCGACCTGGTGTTCGGAAAGCCCGAGGCGCAGGCGTACCACCGCCGGTTCCTCGACGAGCTGGGAGTGGCCTCGCTGGCCGAGCTGGAGATCCCGCTGGTGTCGACCTTCGGCTTCAATGTGCATACCTTCGCCACCACCGAGAACTGGGCCTGCTACCGGCTGCCGGACAGCAGTTTCCCGGCCGGTTTCCTGACCAGCCGGCTGTTCGACGAGATCGTGCGGGCGATGGCTCGCGACGCGCTGGCCTTCTACCGGCACACCCGCGGCCTGGGCCTGCGGGTGCTGGCGGTGCTGCCGCCGCAGCGGGTGCCGGCGATGTCGGACCCGCAGGTGTTCCTCGCTGCCCAGGACACGGTCGCGGCAAGCCTGGTCCCGCTCGGCGTGGAGCTGGTCGACCTGCGCGCCCGGGTCACCGACGCGACGGGTTTCCAGCGCCCCGAGCTGTGCGAGGGGAACGACCCGATCCACGGCAACCTGGCCTTCGGCCGGCTGATCCTGGCCGACCTGCTGGACCGGGGGCTGTAAAGCAGTGCGTACCGATTACCGCGAAGGGACCTGAGAAGACATGGACTCCTACACCCTGGCCGCGGCCGAGCGGCTGACCACCCGGCCGGCGCGGGACTACCGGCATTTCTCGGTCCAGCCGGTCACCCCGGTGATCGGAGCGGAGCTGACCGGCCTGGACCTGTCCCGCCCGCTGGACGACGAGCAGCTGGCCGAGGTCAAGGACGCGTTCCTGACCCATCACGTGCTGGTGTTCCGCGACCAGCACCTGAGTCCGGACGACCACAAGCGCTTCGCCGGCTACTTCGGCCAGCTACGCCGGTCGCAGCGGGTGGCCGGCGACGACCGGGACCCGGAGGTGCTCGACATCAAGGCGGACGGCAGCTCCAGCTTCGTCGACGGCAACGGCTGGCACACCGACGGCACCGCCGACGCTGAGCCGTCGCTGGGCTCGATGCTCTACATCACCCGGCCGCCGGCGATCGGCAGCGGCGGCGACACCATGTGGGCCAACATGCACTTCGCCTACGAGATGCTCTCGCCCACGATGCAGGCCTTCCTGGACGGGCTGACCGCGGTGCACGACGGCCTGATCCCGTGGCAGGGCTACCAGCCGCCGCTGGAGTACACCATCCCGAAGAGCGAGCACCCGGTGGTGGTGCGCCATCCCGAGACCGGACGCAAGCTGCTGTTCGTCAACCCGGGGTTCACCTCGCACATCGTGCAGCTGTCACCGGACGAGAGCCGGGGGCTGCTGGACATGCTGTTCACCATGGTGGCTACCCGTCCGGTGCTGAGCTGCCGGGTCCGCTGGACGCCGAACACCCTGGTGTTCTGGGACAACCGCTGCACCCAGCACCACGCGATCTGGGACTATTACCCGCACGAGCGGTACGGGCAGCGGGTGTCGATCAACGGCACCCGCCCCACCGCCTGACCGCTCCGGGCTGGCTACGGTCTGAGTCCATGGATCTCGTGCGCCGCATCGACCGCGGCACCGGTGAGTTTCTGCTGTTCTCGCTGACTCCCCCGCGCGCGGCCACCGCGCCAGAACGCGTGCCACAGATCGCCGACGCCACCATGGCCCGGTTGCGCCCGCTGGACCTCGACGGCCTGATCCTCTACGACATCGACGACGAAGCCTCGCGGAACCCGGCAGAGCGGCCATTCCCCTTCTCGCCGACACTCGACCCCGCGGACTATCTCGCGCACTTCGCGAGCTGGCCGACCCCGGTCATTCTCTACCGGGCGGTCGGCAAGTATCCGCCGTCCGACCTGCGGACCTGGCTCGCTTCCCAGGATCCGGCGCGCGTGATGTCGGTTCTCGTCGGAGCTTCATCCAGCAAGGCCCAGGGCAGAACATCGCTCGCGCAAGCTCACGCGCTGCGGCGTGAGGCGAACCCCGAATTATCGGTCGGCGGCGTTGCGATTCCAGAGCGCCACAGCCGCCGGGAGGACGAACACCTGCGACTGCTGGCGAAGCAGGACGAGGGGTGTCGATTCTTCGTGACCCAGGTGATCTACGACGTCAACGCAGCCAAGAACCTCGTCTCGGACTACCACTACGAGTGCGCCGCGCGCGGACGAAAGCCGGCTCCGATCGTGTTCACATTTTCGGTCTGTGGCTCCATGCGAACGCTCGACTTCCTGCGTTGGCTCGGCGTCGACGTGCCGCGGTGGATCGAGAACGACCTCAGGCATGCGGCCGACACGCTCGAAGCGTCGTTCCAACTGGCCATCACGACGGCAACAGAACTCATGACCTACTGCCGCACGCTCGGCGTTCCGTTCGGCATCAACGTCGAGAGCGTGTCCATTCGGCGGGAGGAGATCGAGGCGTCGGTTCGACTGGCACAGCAACTCAGGACGCAGCTCAAGGGCTGAGGTCGCTGTTGTTCGTCATTCCCAGGTTCACCTCGCACATCGTGCAGCTGTCACCGGACGAGAGCCGCAGCCTGCCGGTGGATCCGCCGTCTTGCCACATTGTCCTGGGCGACTGAAACCGCTCAGCCGCCCAGGACATGCATCGGATGTCGCTCAGGCATCTAAGTCCGAGCAGGCGCTCAGTTCGGCCAGCAGTGCGGCGGACGACACGAGCTGGTGGTGGCGCTGGCTTGTGCGCTCGTGGCGACCGCAGTCCCAGCGACCAAGCTGACTAAACACGCGAGAATGCCCAACCTTCTTTTCATTTCACCCTCCCTTCTTCAGTAAGGGCCTTTAACCTTCGCTAAATGCATGGATGGATCCTCTGCTAAGCGCCGCAGGTGGCTCGGTCACAAGTAATAGTGGATGCCTATTCTGTTACCCGCCGAAGGTATTTGTAAATAGGGCAGACCGTCTAAACATACTTAATAGCCGCACGTCTACCCGACGGGGCAGATGGGGCGAGGGCGAGTTGTCGGCGGCGGGTTCGTTCGAGCCGGGTGACGATGGCGATGCGGGCGAGAATGCCAATGCGCTCTTGAGCTCTCATGCGCCTGCGCATCTCGTCGTTCTCTTGCTCCAATGGCTTGGGCTGCTCCGACTCGTCTCGTCACATCCGGCGCTGACTGGAATCGATCTTCCTTCGGTTAATTACTCATGCCTCAGGAGGTCCCGCGACGACTTAGTCTCGATTCCCATGCGAGCTCGGGTAGATGACAGGGCAGAGCACCAAAGTCCAAGTAACTCCAGCATTTGAATCGAAGCCCTTAATCGCAGATGGCAATAAGTCAACGCCAGGGTGAAGAACTATTCCAAAGATTCATCATCTTCGTCGATGTCTCCTGTGTCGGATGAGCGCGAAAGCAGGCGACTGTCCGACCCGGATCAGGACAGTTGGGAGTCGGTAGCTGACCCACCTGCTCCGGCCGGTTGTTCCTGCCGCGCCTCCTGCAGCTGGAAGGCGACCAGGCCGCGGTTCTGTAGCCGCTCGAAGGCAACCACCGCCTCGGCCAGCGGAACCCCGGCCAGCGAGGCGATCTCGGCCACGCTGCGGCAACGATCCACCTGCGCCAGCAGGCCGAACTCCGCAGAGTCCAAAGCAGCGCGATGCCCGGTCCGGGTCCGCACCAGCTGCCGCAGCTGCCCCACCGCCCCCCGATGCGTCGGCAGCTCGGTCTCCAAAACCAGGCTCGGCGACAGTGCCGGCACCAGGCCCGCCCGGTCGGCGGTGTCGGCCGCCCGCACCTTGCTGACCCGCCGGCCCTGCAGGTACAGCACGTCGAAGTTGCTGGCCAGGAAGCATTCCAGCGCATCGGCCGGCGTCTCGACGATCGGCTCGCCGCGGATGTTGAACGAGGTGTTGAGCACCAGCGGCAATCCGGTCAGGGCATAGAACGCCTCGATCAGGGCACGGAACTGGCCCTGGTGGTCCGGTCGCACCGACTGGATCCGGCAGGTCCCGTCGGCGTGCACGATGCTCGGCACCAGCTGGGTGTACTGCGACCGGACCTGGGCCACGATCAGCATGAACGGGTCGTCTACGTCGAGGTCGAAGTACTCCGACGCGTGCTCGGACAGCACCGAGGCGGCGTACGGCCGGAACGGCTCGCGGAACTTCACAGCTGAGTTCAGATAGTCCTTCATGCCGGGCACCCGGGGGTCGCAGATGATGCTGCGGTGCCCCAGTGAGCGCGGCCCGAACTCGCTGCCCAGGTCGAACCAGCCCACCACCTGACCGGCCGCGACGTCGGCGGCCGCCAGCTCCGCCACTTGCGCGTCGACCGATTCCCAGCTGACCAGGTCGGCCCGGTCGGCCAGGGCGGCATCCACCTCGGATGGCGAGTACACCCGGCCGTGGTAGTCGTGCCGGTAGTCCCAGGACGGCACCGAACCGGTCAGCTCCCGGTGCCCGTACAGCGCGGCGCCGATGGCCACCCCGGCGTCGCTGGCGGCCGGCGTGATGAACAGCTCGGTGAAGGACGACTCGCGCAGCAGCCGGCCGTTGGTGACGCTGTTCAGGCCGACGCCGCCGCTGACCGCGAGCCGGGTCTCGCCGGTGCGCCGGTGCAGGTCCTCGGCCAGGTGCAGGATCGCCCGCTCCAGCTCGTCCTGCACCTTGGCGGCGACGTTGCGGCAGGTCTCGTCCTGCTCGGCCGGCAGCGCCGAGCGGGGCGGCAGTTTGGTGATCCAGAGGGTGTCGAGGTTCATCTCCGGGCCGGACAGGTCGACGATCGGATCCGGAAACGCGCCGGCGTCGCCGTAGGCGGCCAGCCCCATGGTCTTACCGGCGTGCTTGAACGAGCCGAAGATGTACTGCGAGGCCATCGAGTACATGTGCCCGAGGCTGGCGAACCGGAAGAACGGCCGGTTGGCGTGCCAGAGCGCCCACCGCTTGGAGACCACCGTCAGATCGCCGGCGCCGATTCGGTACAGCGACTCGGCCTCCTCCATCTCGGAGAACTCCGGGACCGAGTCGCCGAGCTCGGCCGCGGACCGGCCGCGGCGGGAGTACTCGCCGAAGCAGTAGCCGCTGCCGTCCAGGATCAGCACCGCCGCCTCGCCGAAGCCCGAGCCCACCCAGGCGTAGTAGGCGTGCAGCAGGTGGTGGGACGGGTTGGTGATCAGCCGCCCGGTGTATCCGCCGACCAGCAGGTCGGTGTCGTAATCGCATTCGGCCAACTGATTGACCACGATGCAATCGACCGCGTTCAGATCGGGCAAGCCGGCCGCGTCCAGGCAGTACCGGACGGCCAGGTGCGGAAAGCCTTCGTGGTACTTGACCCTGCTCAGCCGCTCCTCGCAGATCGCCGTCACCAGCTCGCCGTTGACCAGCAGGCAGGCAGCCGCGTCGTGCGAGGTGTTCAGCCCCAGGACGATGGTGTCGGTCATGCCGGCTGCCCGCTACGGCTGGTGCAGGTCGAGGTGCCCAACGCATTTCCCTTTCGGCGCCGAGTGTCCGCGCTGCCCCGGCCGGCCGGTTCTCATCGCACCTGTTCCGGTTTGGGCAGTGGAAAAGCACCCTAACCGAGCCGGGCCGTTCCGTCAGGCCCTTCGCGCCGACCTCCGGGGGTTCAGCCGAGGGCAGCGGCGCAGCTGTCGGCGAGACCCTTGGCCAGCCGGGCGTAGGCCGGCTGCCGGCGCCGAGCCGGGTCGCCGGGTTGCCCTTCCGGTTCAGCCGTGTTCGCCCAGGCGTGCGCGCAGGCCTGCACCAGCGCGAACGGGTATGCCTCGGCGTAGGCCTGCGGATCGCCCGTCGCGTAGGCCGCGGCCAGCACGGCTGCATTGGCGACCGCGTTGGCCTCGGCGAAGGAATCCCGGTTGGCGCCGGCGCTCATCGCGGCGTACGACTCGGCGAAGGACACCGCGCCCTGCTCGGTGAAGTCGTTTGCTTGCGCGTAGGCGCTGGCACTGGCATGCGCGCTGGTGTAGGCCTCGGCGTAGCCGTAGGCGTGCCGGTACAGCTCCCGCAACGCCGGCTCGAGCACCGCCCGCCAGCCCGCCTCGCCGAACCGCTCGCCGGCCGCCGCCCGGGCATGCAGCTGTTGCAACGCGAGCGCGGCGGGCGCTGTCAACCCGGCGGCGGCAGCCGACTCGGCCATCATCGGGACCACGGTGCGGGCCTGCCAGTCGTGCAGCACCACGAGCGCCGCACCCCGCTCGGCCACCAGGCCGGCGAGCCGGTGCGCCCACCGGGACGCGTCGGAGTTCCCGGAGTCCCCGTCGGCATAGCCGGCGTACAGGGTGGCCAGCACCGGCGGCAGCCAGGCCGGCAGCTGGTCGGCCCGCAGCACCCCGAAGGCCGCCGGCATCGACTCCGAGGACGCCGGCTGCTCGACGGGACCGGCGGCGGCCGGCGAGGAGCTCATCCGCCGGATCGTACCGGCCACGGCAGCTGGGCAGACCCGGCTGCGCCGGGCAGGACGGCCGGGTAGGTTTGCCGGCGTGGCCGGGTCGAGCTTCCTCGCGCGGGCCCGGTGACCGCGCCGGACCGGATCCGGCTGGGAACGTCGGCCTGGAGCATCTGGCCTGACCTCGCGGTACGCGGTGCCGGCTTTCCGGCGCGGCTGGTGCTGGCCCTGCACGATCCGGAGCTGTCCGCCGCCACGGACGCGGCCACCGACCCCGCCGAGGAGGGCTACCAGCAGGCCTACGCCGGCGCGGTCCAGCGGCTGTCGGCCGCGCTCCGGACGGTGGCCGTCGACCCGCGGTTCCGCGAGGCGGTGGCCTGGCAGAACCCCGCGCTGCTGCCCACCTGCCTGGACAAGGTGGCGGCCGGCGAGCCGCGCAACCACCGCGGCCGGGACCACCAGCAGGTCATCGTCAGCTACCTGCAGCGGTACGCCCTGAAGAACGAGACGATCGGCTTCTTCGGCCCGGTCGGCTGGGCCCGGGCGAACCCGGCCGAGCCCGCACTGTCGGTCCGTCCGGGGCCGGAGCTGGTGAGCCGGCGCACCACCTACTTCGAGACCTGGGGCATCGACGAACTGGCCGAGGCGATCGCCGGCCGGCCCGGGGTGCTGGCGCAGTTGCGGCCGCGCCGCAATGTCGCCTGCCAGCTCGACGGCAACCGGCTCCGCCAGCCGGACGGCACCGTCCGCGACCTGACGCCGCTGCAGGCCCGGCTGTTCGCGCTGGCTGACGGCGACCGGACGGTGGCCGACCTGCTGGGCGACCAGGCCGAGGACGCCGGGGCGCTGGCGGAGCTGACCGAGCTGGACGACCTCGGCCTGCTCGCGCTGGCACCGACCGGCCCGATCGAGGCCCGTCCGGAAGCGGGCCTGGCGGATCGGCTCGGCCGGATCGCCGACCCGGCCGTGCGCGGCTCGGCCCTGCAACCGGTCGCCGAGTTGAGCGCCGCGCGGGACGCGCTGGCCGCGGCGGCCGGCAGCGCCGAGCAGGTGCTGGCCGCCGGCGCGGCGCTGGCGGAGGTGTTCGCCCGGCATACCGGCCAGGCCGGCACCCGGCGCTCGGGCAGCAGCTACGCCGGACGCACCCTGGTCTATGAGGACACCGTCCGGGACGTCCGGATCGAGGTCGGCTCGGCGGTGCTGGCCGCGCTCGGCGGCCCGCTGGGCCTGGTGCTGGACAGCGCCCGCTGGCTGCTGCACCGGATCGCCCACCAGTACCGGGAGGAACTGCGCCGGCTGTTCACCGCCGAGACGGCTCGGCGCGGCGAGCCCGAGTTGCCGTTAGCCAGCCTGGTGGAACTGGCCGGCCCCGCGCTCTACGCGGTCGGGCCCGGCCTACCGGTGCCGATCGAGGCGGTGCTGCGGGATTTCCAGCAACGCTGGCGGGAGGTGCTCGACCTGCCGGACGGGGCGGCGCGCCACCAGGTCAGCTGTGCCGGTATCTCGGCGGCCGCGGCCCGGGCCTTCGCGGTGCCGGAGAACGAGCCGGCCTGGAGCACCGCGATCCACGCCAGCCCGGACGTGATGCTGGCTGCCGGCAGTGCCGCGGCGGTCGCGGACGGGGACTTCCTGCTGGTGCTCGGCGAGCTGCACATGGCGGTGAACACCCTGGAGGGCAGGCTGTTCGTCGAGCAGCATCCTGCGCCCGACCGGCTGCTGGCCTGGGCCGAGGCCGACCATGCGCACACCGGCCGGATCTATGCCATCCCGCCGAAGAACTCGGTGGTGGTCTCCTCGCGGGGCGCGCCGCCGTCGGCGCTGCTGTCACCGGGCTGGACGTACTGGTCGCGGTCGGCGGGGCCCGACTCGGTCTGGCCGCCGGCGCCGGTGCTGGCCGCCGCCGATCTGGTGGTGGTCGCCGAGGGCGCCGGCCTGGCGGTGCGATCCCGCAGTACCGGAAGGCACTACGACCTGCTGGAGATGCTGAGCGACTTCCTGTCCGGCGCGGTGATCAACGCGTTCCGTCCGGTGGCCGGCACCGGTCACCAGCCGCGGGTGAGCATCGACCGGCTGGTGCTGTCGCGGGAGTCCTGGCGGCTGCCGGTCTCCGGCGCGGGCTGGGCGTCGATCGCCGACGAGAGCGTCCGCTACCTGCAGGCCCGGCGCTGGCAGGCGGCGCACGGCCTGCCGGAGCGCGGCTTCGTCAGCGTGCCGGTGGAGGGCAAGCCGACCGCGGTGGACTTCGGCAGCCTGGTGCTGGTGAACCTGCTGGCCAAGCTGATCCGGCGCACCGCAGCGGCGGACCCGGCTGGCACCGTCCGGATCACCGAGCTGCTGCCCGACCTGGGCCAGCTGTGGCTGCCGGACGCGGCCGGCGAACGATACAGCTGCGAGTTCCGGATGGTGGCGGTCGACGGCGCCGCCCGGGCACCGTACCAGGCTGCTCGGGCGTCACACGAGTAATCCGCTTTTTCGCTTGCGCCGGGTTCTTCCTGTGCTATAAATCCGTTCCTTAGCACGTACTTTACAACGGACTCGCTACGGAATTCGTGGGGGCGGAAGGCGAGCGTGCATATGAGAAACAGCCTGGCTTTGACTGCGCATCAGTCGGGGGATACCGGGGCAGGTGCGCAGTCAGGCGCGCCGATGAAGGTGGCGGTGCTGGACCCGCTGGTGTGCTTTCGCCGGGGTCTGACCGCGGCCCTGTCGCAGGCCGGTTTCGAACCGTTCGAACCGCCGGACGTGGAGGACTGGGTGCGGTCGGGTGATTCCTGCGCGGTGGTGATCGCGTTGCTCACCGACCTGGACGCCCAGCGGCTCAGCCGCCTGCGCGCGTGCGCGCCCCGGGCACCGGAACTGGCGTTGCTGTCGGAGGTGACAGCCGATGCGTACTCCTGGGCGATGCGCTGCGGTGCGACGGCGGCCGTCAGCCGGGACGCGCCGCCCGAGGACATCGTCGAGTGCCTGTCAGCGGCATGCGACGGCCGCGTCATCATGCCCACGCCCGTCGCCCAGGCACTGACCACGGCCTTCGCCCCCTGCGACCATCCCGCCCTTGCCGCCACGGAGGTGCGCTGGCTGGCCTGGCTGTCCGAGGGCTGCACCGTCGGCGAGCTCGCTCGCCAGCACGGGTACTCCGAGCGGGAGATGTTCCGCCGCCTGCACCGGCTCTACGACCGGATGGGCGTGTGCGGCAGGACCGAAGCGCTGCTGGCAGCGCAGCGCTGGGGTCTGGTGTGAGCCCGCGTCGCGCACCGTGAACCGCCAGGCCCGACAGGACGGTGCCAGGGTTCTGGCACAGGGCTGCAACCAGCCGTCATGGACCGGCAGGACCATCCTTTCGCATAGTGATCTTGGCCAGCCCGAGGCCACCCGTAAGGAAGGAGGTCGTTGTGAGCCAGTGCGGTCACGGTGACTACAACTTCACCGGGAGCGAGTACTACTGATCGAGCGCGATCAGTGAGTACTCGCGGCGGCCAGGTCGACCTCCCCTCGGCGACCTGGCCGTCCCCCTTTCCTCACGGCACCGCCGGGCCTGCTGGTCCGGCACCGAAGGCCGTTGCTAGCCCTGAGATCGCCCGGCACCGGTCCGCGGCCGGTCTCACAGCGGGCAGTCGTCCTCGCCGGGGCAGGCCTCCTGCCAGATCGCCTGGCCACCGTCGCGGCCCTTCCCGCCGCTCTTGCCGGAGTTGCAGTGGGTGCACGACCACACGAAGGCCTTCTGCAGCCGGGTCATCGCGTCTCCGTCGGCGGCGATGTCCTCCTCGTCGTCGAAGCCGCCGTTGTAGAGCTGCTTCGCCTCCGACAGCAGGATCGCCTTCCAGTGGTGCCTGCCGTCGCAGATCAGCTCGGTCGCCAGGCCGGTCTGCTCGGTGGCGAAGTCCTTGACGTGGTCGATGCCCTCCGAGACGCCGGTGCAGCCGGCATCCCGGACGATCTTGCAGGTGCCGTCGTCGACGGTGTCCATCGCGGACTTGACGTTGGCGAACCAGTCCAGGCCGGCGCGCGAGCCCTTCCACAGCTTGCGGCCGTACTTGTCGGTCACCGGCTGGTAGTGCGGCCGGACCGCGACCGGCTTGGGGCCGCCCCGCTGCCGTTCGGTCCGGCGGTCCCGGTTGGCCAATCCGCTCTTCTCCTTGGCCGACCGGCCGCCCGACCCGATCGAGAACCCGCCCAGCCCCGGGTCGAAATCCAGCCCGGAACTCTCGGCAAGCCGCTCCGACTCGCTCTTGCGGGGCTTCTTGACCGCCAGCCCGCTGAGGGCCACCGACCGGGCCGGGGCGAGTTCCTCGGTTTCGCTTTCGTCCTCGCTTTCGCTCTCGCTCTCCTCGATCTTGTGCTTGCGGGACGGGGCGGGCCGTGACATCGGGGACTCCCAGCATCGGAGGAGAGATACGAACGCCGCGGATAGTAGTCGCGGCAGGCGGATACCGGTCGGAAATGCACTATTCCCAATTCATAGTCAATCCACATATCCTTCACACGCTCTCCGAACTCCCCCGGCACCTCGCGCCTGGCGCGCTGTGCTTCCCATCCCCCGGTACCCCCTAGGAGTAGGCGTTGAGACGTACCTCGATCCTGCGCGCGACGGTCGCGCTGGCCCTGGCCGGCAGCACCGTCCTGGCGCTCCCCGCCACCGCGGCCCAGGCCGCGGTGGCCGCACCGGACATCTCGGTGACCAACATCCAGACCCATCTGTCCCAGCTGCAGACGATCGCCACCAACAACGGCGGCACCCGGCGGTCCACCACGGCGGGCTACACCGCCTCGGTGAACTACGTCTACGACAAGCTGGTCGCGGCCGGCTACTCGGTGGTCAAGCAGTCGTGCACGTCCGGTTGCACCGTGGGCGCCGGCCCGAACGTGATCGCCGACTGGCCGGGCGGTGACCCGAACCAGGTGGTCATGATGGGCGCGCACCTGGACAGCGTGAGCGCCGGCCCCGGCATCAACGACAACGGTTCGGGCTCGTCGATGCTGCTGGAGCTCGCGCTCACCCTGGCCGCCCAGAACCCGGCGCTGGCCAAGCACGTCCGGTTCGGCTGGTGGACCGACGAGGAGCAGGGCCTCAACGGCTCGGAGTTCTACGCGAACTCGCTGCCCTCCACCGAGCGAACCAAGATCAAGAACTACCTGAACTTCGACATGGTCGCCTCCACCAACGGCGGCTACTTCATCAACCGGATCACCAGCGCGACCGGGCTGATCGTCAAGGCCTACTACGACTCGATCGGGGTGCAGACCGAGGAGAACACCGAGGGCGCCGGACGTTCCGACGACGCGTCGTTCAACGCCGTCGGCATCCAGACCAGCGGCATCGCCGCGGGCGCCAGCGCGATCAAGACCTCCGCACAGGCCACCAAGTGGGGTGGCACCGCCGGCGCCGCGTACGACTCCTGCTACCACCGCTCCTGTGACACCTACCCGAGCAACATCAACACCACCATCCTGAACCGGGCCGCGGACGCCGCCGCGTACGCGCTGTGGAACCTCGCGGTCGCCTCCACCACCGTGACGGTGAACAACCCGGGCAGCCAGACCGGCACGGTGGGCACTGCCAAGAGCCTGACCATGACCGCGAGTGGCGGCACCGCGCCGTACACCTGGAGCGCGACCGGCCTGCCCCCGGGCCTGTCGATCAACTCCTCGACCGGCGTCATCTCCGGCACCCCGACCACCGCGGGCACCTACAGCTCCACGGTCACCGCGACCCCGTCGGCGGGCACGGCCGGTTCGGCCACCTTCTCCTGGACGATCGGCACCGCCGGCAGCTGCTCCAGCCCGGGCCAGAAGCTGGGCAACCCCGGCTTCGAGTCCGGCAACACGGTGTGGTCGGCCTCGTCCGGAGTGATCGGCCAGTACGGCGGCTCCGGTGAGCCCACCCACGGCGGCACCTGGAACGCCTGGCTGGACGGCTACGGCACCACCCACACCGACACGCTGTCCCAGACGGTGACCATCCCGGCCGGCTGCTCGGCGACCCTGTCGTTCTACCTGCACATCGACACCGCCGAGACCACCACCACGACGGCCTTCGACAAGCTGACCGTCAAGGCCGGTGCCACCACCCTGGCGACGTACTCCAACCTGAACAAGGCCACCGGGTACACGCTGCGCTCGTTCAACGTCTCCTCCCTCGCCGGCCAGACCGTCTCGATCAGCTTCACCGGCACCGAGGACGCCTCCCTGCAGACCTCCTTCGTGATCGATGACACCGCGCTCAACGTGAGCTAGCCGAACACTCTCGGACCGGGACCGGGCATCCGTTGCGGAGGCCCGGTCCCGGCGTTTCTGCCTGTTAGGGTCGCGCCCGTCGAGTGCTGCCAGGAGGCGCGAATGGCATCAGGTGGATCGCTTACCGGCAACGAGGTGCGCGGAGCTGTCTTCGCCAAGCCGCCCTTGGGAAGCCACGGCTACGACTCGCACGAGGTCGACGAGTTCATGGACAAGATCGCGGCCACTCTCGACGGGTTCGGCTCGGTCACCGCGGACGAGGTGGCCGACAGGAGGTTCAGTCTGGCGTCGTCGCGCTGGGGAAACCGCGGCTACCGCCAGGACGAGGTGGATGCCATGCTGGCCGTCGTTGCCTCGATACTGCGTGGGCGCGCTGCCGGTGGCGAAACACCGCCGGGGTCAGCTACTCCGCCGTGGTCAGCTGCTCCGCCGGTTCGGCAGGAACCGATCGGCGGCTACCAGCTGCGGCAGGCTGCCTTCCGGAAGGTATCGCCCGGTCGGGGTTACGACACTTCGGCGGTGGACGAGTTCTTGGAGCAGATGGCCATCGCCCTCGACGGATCCGGACCGCGGATGACTCCGGAGGAGGTGCATCGAATGACGCTCCCGACAGCCACCGGGCTGCACCGTGGGTACGACGAGCTGGAGGTCGATGCCCTTCTCGACCGGATCGTGGCGGAACTGCGCCGGCGGAACTCCGGCGGGTAGCAGCCGCCGGCCCGCCCCGCTGGCACTCAGCTGCCTCCCCCGAGCCATTTCCTAGGCCATACTGCGGCGCATGAACGCACGTCCTGACATCCCGGCAGCGTATTTCGACCAGTGGTACGCCAACATGGCCGGAACCGCGCCGAACGACGCGATCACCCAGCGGCATCTCGGGCTGCCGCCCTCCCTGCTCTCGACCAGCCTGCTCACCTGGGACGGCATCGCCGAGGTCGTGACGGCGCTGCGGCTGCCGACGGGTGGCACGTTGCTCGACGTGGCGTGCGGCCGGGGCGGCTACAGGCTGGAGATCGCCGCCCGGACCGGGGCCCGCCTGATCGGCGTCGACTACTCCGCCGAGGCGATCCGGCAGGCGACCGAGAACGCCCGGGCCCAGAGTGCGCCGGCGCAGTTCCGGGTAGGCGACCTGGCCGCCACCGGGTTGCCGGACGGTTCGGTCGACGGCGTGGTCTGCGTGGACGCCATCCAGTTCGCCACCGACCCGGTAGCGGCCTACGCCGAACTGCGGCGGGTGCTGGCACCCGGCGGGCGGGTGGTGCTGACCTGCTGGGAGGCGGCGGACCGCACCGACCCGCGCCTGCCGGACCGGCTCCGCACTGTGGACACGCGTGCCGGCTTGCTGGGCGCCGGATTCGATGACGTCGTGGTCGTCGACCGCCCGGCGTGGCGCTCCGCCGAACGCAGCATGTGGGAGGAGGCCGCAGCCCTCGATCCGGGAGATGACCCGGCCCTGCAGTCCTTCCACGACGAGGGCGTGCAGATGCTCGGCCGGTTCGACCTGGTGCGGCGGGTCATGGCGACCGGCACCGCGCCCTGAAACGCCGGCCGACAACGAAAGACGCTGCCGCCGTTAGAGGAACGCTAGCTGATATCCCGGGGCTGCCAGCCGGCCTCTAGCCGCTCGATGAGCAAGGTGTCGTTCACGACCTCGGCGATCGAGAGATCCCGCTCAGCCGGTTCCAGCCGTGCCACCTGCCGTTGCCGGGTGCCGTCCCAGAGCCACCAGTCGAGAACCCTGCCGCCCGGCTCCACCCGACCCCGCCTACGCATCAGCGGAAACGACTGGTGCGACGGCGGAACCGGGGCGTTGCCGACCCGGGTCACCAGCCCGCGCTTGAGCGCGGCATTGAGCGGGAAGAACGTGTGGAACGCGGTTGGGGCGGTAGCGGCGGCCTCTCCGTCGCCCGGCAATGCTTCTGAGAAGCCGGCCAGTACCCGCAGCAGGGCACCGTAGAGCTTGTCCCGATGGGTGTACTGGGCCAGCGCGTAACCCCGACTGGTCCGGATGGCGATGACATCACCGATCCGAGCCGGCATCAATACCCGACCATCCCCAGTAGCTGGGTGCCCCGCGCGATCGCGGACTGATAGATCGGGTTGGTGGAGGCGATCGAGTTGATCTTGTTCAACAGCTGCCCACCGTTCTTGCCCAGTCCGTACTGATCGATCAGCGTCTGCTCCACCGCCCGGGCGTCGGCGCGGGACAGGTTCTCCAGGCCCGGGATGGCTTCGATGGAGATCCCCTTCTCCGCCAGGTGCTCGGCAGCTCGGCGTTCCAGATTGTTGGTGATACCGACATACTGCACGTTGCCCAGCGCATCAAGCGAACGGTAGACGGTGTTGGCGCCGGTGTTGATGGCGGCCGGTCCGAAGAACTCGCCGATCCAGGCCCCGGTGGCCCCCAGTGCGCAGCCGATCGCGGCATCCTTGGCGGCGTCTCCGAGGGTGTACTTGTTTCCGCTGATCTTGGCGCCGACCGCACCGGTGCCGGCGCTGACCGCCGCCCCGATGAGGCAGCCGGGCAGCGCCTGCTCACCGGACGGGTCGGTGAAGTTGGTCGGTGAGTCCGCGGCGTAGGCGTAGAGGTTGTTGCCGGAGCCGGCCGCGCCGGCCGGGTCCTGGGAGATGAAGCGCTGCACCGCCGGGCTGTAGTACCGCGCGCGGTAATAGTCCAGACCGGTGCCGTCGTCCTGCCGGCCGGTGAACTTCTGGTCGTTGACATCGGCGGTTCCGGTGCTGCTGACCACGCCGTACGGGTCGTAGGTGTAGCTGGTGGCCACCGCGCCGAGGCCGTCGGTCAGGGCGATGGTGGAGCCCAGCGCATCGGTCAGCAGGTCGCGGACGCCGGTGCCGTCGGACCGGACGAAGGTCTGGTCGATCCCGAAGCCGGTGAGCAGGTTCGCCGAGGGTGCCGAGCCGTCGGTCTCCTGGACCAGGTTGGGCCCGTCATAGACGTAGCCGGTGGTGTTGCCGTTCACTGTCCTGGTCAACCGCCGGCCGGACGGGTCGTAGCTGAACGAGGCGGTGACGCCGCCGGCGATGCCGGTCAGCTGGCCGCGCGCGTTCCAGGTGTAGGTGCTGCTGCCATCGGAAGTCAGCTGCCCGTCCGGGTCGTAGCTGAAGCTGGCACCGTCGCGGGCGGTCAACGCGTTGTCGGCGTTGTAGGTCAGGCTGCTGGTCAGCGCCGGCAGGCCGGTCCGGGCGTAGCTGCCACCGACGCTGGTGCGCCGGCCGGCGTCGTCGTATCCGTAGCTGAGGTCGCCGAGCGTGCTGCCGCCCTGGCTGAAGGTCAATCCGGCGACCTGCCCGGCCGGGTCGTAGCTGGTCGCCCGCTGCACCCCGTTCGGCAGCGTGATCGTGATCGGGCGGTCGTCGGCGTCGTAACCGAGCGACACCGTGCCCAGCCCGTTGGAGATGGCGGTCAGCCGGTTGCCGTCGTCGTAGCTGTAGGTGGTGGCCGGCTGGCCTGCCACGGTCATGCTGGTCCGGTGCCCGGCAGTGTCGTAGCCGTAGCTGACCGAACCCTGCCCGGTGGCTTCGGAGACCAGCCGGTCCAGGCCGTCGTAGCCGGTGGTCAGGGTGCCGCCGGCGGAGTCCACCCGCTGGACCAGCCGGTTGGCGGCGTCATAGCTGGCGCTGACGGTGCTCTGGTAGCCGGAGCCGGTTGCCCCGTACCCGGCGAACACCGCTCGGCCCAGGACGTCGTACTGGTAGACCGTGCTGACGCCCGCCCGGCTGGTGAAGCTGGTCAGGTTGCTGTTGGCGTCATAGCCGTAGCTGGCCGTCGCGCCGAGCGCGTCCTTGCTGGTGGCCAACCGCCCGAAGGCGTCGTAGCTGTACCGGGTGACGTGCCCGAGCGGGTCGGTCGCGGTCAGCAGGTTGCCGTCGACGTCGTAGCTGTACCGGTCGACGTTGCCGAGCGGGTCGGTCGCGGTCAGCAGCTGGCCGAGTACGTCGTAGCTGTAGCTGGTGCGGTTGCCCAGCGGATCGGTGCTCTTGACCAACCTGCCGGCGGCGTCGTAGTAGCTGGTGATGCTGCGGCCCAGCGGATCGGTGGTGGTGACCGGCAGGCCGTCCAGGTAGCTGACCGTGGTGAGGTTGCCGAGCCCGTCGGTGATCGCGGCCGGCAGGCCGCCCTGCGTCCGCACCGTGCTGGAGTGGCCGAGCGCATCGGTCACCGTCATCGCCTGGTTGGCGTCGTCGTAGCTGAAGCTGGCGCTCTTGCCGACGGGGTTGGTGACCGACGCGACCCGGCCGTAGCTGGGCTCGTAGCTGAGGGTGTCGACCACCGCGGCCGCCGTTCCGGCCAGCCGGGTCCGGCTGAGCACGTGGCCGGAGGTGTCGTAGGCAACGTCGGTACGGCGGTTGAGCTGGTCAGTCGACGAGGTCACCCGGTGCGCCGAGTCCCGGGTCAGCGTGATGGTCTGGGCGTTGGCGGTGCCGTAGCCCGCGGTGCCCGAGACCGAGTAACCGGTCGCGTCGAAGCTGACCTGCTGCTGGTGGCCGAGCGGGTCGGTGACCACGGTCGAGCTGACGTGCCCGTCGGCGGCCACCGTGTAGGCGAAGCTGAAGGAGCTGCCGTCCGGCTGCAGCTGGGTGGCGACCCGGCCCTCGGGGGTGAAGGTGTTGCGCACGAAGGCGGTGCCGAGCGGGTCGGTGATGCTGGTCAGCTCGGTGCAAGTGGTCGAGTTCGTGCAGGCGGCCCAGGCGTAGGTGGTCTTCTTGGCGGCCGGGTCGGTGACGGTGAGCAGCCGGCCGGACGAGTCGTAGGTGTAGCTGACCTTGCGGGCGATGTTGTCGGTGGCCGAGGTGATGCACAGCGCATTCGTGGTGCACGTACCCCAGGTCAGCTTGATCCAGCGACCGTTCGGCGAGGTGACCCGGGTGACCCGGCCGTTGCTGTCCCGGGTCAGCGTGGTGGCGTTGCCGTACCGGTCCTGGGTGGAGATCAGCGAGGCGGTGTAACCGCCGAAGACCAGCTTCGATCCGTCGACCAGGGTGACGGTGAAGTTGGTGTGGTTGTCGGTGGTCATCACCGCGCCGGTGAGCCCGGACGGCGTGGGTACCGCCGTGTAGACGGTGGTGTTCGACGTGGGCGCGAACGGCACGCTGGTGCCGCCGGGCAGCTGCACCTGGTAACGGCCGGTGCCGTCGGGTGCGACGAAGGAGTTGAACGCGTCGGTCTGGCCCATGCCGAAGCTGCGGATGACGTAGTCGTTCTGCCGGTAGGTGCGGGTGAGCGCGATCGGGATCACGTCCGGCAGGCCCAGGTCGCTGCGGGAGAAGGTGAACAGGCCGGTCTGCAGGTTGACCGGGTCGCCGGCGTTCGGGTCGTCGCCAGGACGCGGGCAGAAGATGCCCAGGTACTTGCAGAACGGGTTGTAGGACACCCCGAGCTGGTAGGTCTCGTGCAGCCGGGTGTCGGCGTCCGGCACGATCTGCTTGCCGTCGGCCGACACCCGGCCGTGGCCGTACACCGCCCAGCCGAGGCCGAGCCGGTCGGCATCGTGGTCGACGTAGTCGATGTCGGCGCCGGGCAGCTGGTGGGCCAGGTTCGGGTACACCACCCGCAGGCCGGGCCCGGACACGGTGGCGTTGCCGGGCTGGATGGTCCAGGCCAGCGTCATGCCCGGGGCACCCGGATAGGGCTGGCGCTCCAGCGGCATCTCGGTGACGGACAGCTGGGTGACCCGGTGGCCGTCGGAGTCGGTGAGGTGGGTGCCGGCCGGGACGTGCACCTCCAGGCCGGGCAGCTTCGGCGAGGTCACCACGATCTCGTGCTGCGGGTCGGCGGGCAGTTGCACCGCGTGGGCGGTGTCCACCTTGGTCAGCCAGGTGGTCCAGGACATCGCGGTGGTGACGCCTTCGACCGCGTCCACGCCCACCTCGTACTGGCCGTGGTCGCCGCCCTTGGTGGGCTCGGCCGCGTCGATCTCCAGCTCGTGGTGGCCGGGCTCCAGGCCGGTGAGCAGGAACCGGCCGTCGGCGTGGCTGCGGGTGCTGATCTCGTCGATGGACAGCTCCACGTCCTGCAGCGCGGCGCCGGTCCGGGAGTCGCGTACCCAGCCGGCCACCGCGGTCTCACCCCGCGGCGCCTGCAGCGGCGGCAGCTCGGCGGCGGCAGGCGTCGCTGTCGGCGCGTTGGGCATCCGCAGCTCGGTGCTCGCCCGGCCGCCCTCGGAATCGACGGTGACCGCGTGCCGGCCGCCGGACAGGCCCGGCGGCAGGTCGACCACCAGCCGGGACGGGCTGGCGCTGCGCACCGTGGCGAACAGGCCGCCGACCTTGACCTTGGCCAGGCTCGCCGACGGCAGGTTGCTGCCGTTCAGCACCAGCGATCCGGTGCCTGATCGGACGGCCGACAGCAGCACCGGCTTGGCGACCGGGGCGGCTTTCGGCCGCGCGGCCGGTGCGAACCCGGCCGGTGCCGCGGCGACCCCGGTCAGGTTGCCGACCGCGTCGTAGCTCAGCGTCCGGGTGGCACCGGTCTGGTCGGTGACCGAGGTCAGCCGGCCGTTGGCGTCATAGCCGTAGCTGACCGTGCCCGCCGTCAGGGCCGACGGCTGCGCCGCCGCGGCTGGTGCCGGCGCCCGGTAGTCGAGACCGGTGGCGGTCAGGGCCAGCACCGCGACGGCCGAGGCCGCCCAGCGCACGCGTGCGGATGCCTTCGTCATGGATGTGCTCCTGGTTCTCGGTCTCGGTCGGTGCGCGCGGCTTTACCGGGCCGCGTAGTGCGCGCTGATCTGCGCTGCCGTCAGCGCCGTGGGATAGATGGCCACCTCGTCGAGGCCGCCGTAGGTCGGGGCGCCGCCGTCCACCGCCGCGCCGATCCGCAGGAAGCCGTTGGTGACGGTGTTCAGCGACCGGAGGAAGCTCTTGCTGCCGATCGACACGCCGTCCACGTAGGCGGTGGCCGCGCTGCCGTCGTAGCTGACGGCGATGTGGTGCCAGCTGCCGTCGACCAGGCTCCGGCCGATGGGGAAGGTCAGGTCGTCGGCATAGCCGGCCACGATCACCGACGAACCGGCGACCCCGACGTCGAAGACCCGGTCGGTGCTGTTGGTGCCCCAGCCCGCGAACCACCGGCTGGCGGCGTCCAGCGGCTTCACCCAGGCCTCCACCGTCCGGGACCCGTTGAACTCCGGCAGTTGCGGCGCCTGGGCCGAGCCCACGCAGCAGCCGCCGTTGTTGGTCAGCCCGGTGTCGGGGTCGCTGGCCAGGGCACCGGTCACCCCGCGGGTGGCGGTCGCGGTGTAGGTGAGCGGGCCGGCCCGGCCGGAGGACTCCCCGCCGACCGGAGTGGCTGCCGGCTCGCCGAGCCGGTAGTAGGCCACCGGCGCGTCGGCAAGCACCGTGCTGGCGTAGGTGCTTGCCGCCCCGGTCGGGGTCACCGCCGCGGAGTCGGCACCGTTGCCGAAGCCGTAGAGGTTGCCGCCGGTCACCCGCACCGTCACCGGGACACCGCCGGGCAGGCCGGTCAGCGTCGCCGAGGTCCGGGTGCCCGGCACCGCGAGCGAGTTGACCGGGGTGCTGCCCTGGTAGGCGGTGATCAGGAACTCGCCGATCGGGTCGTTGCCGGCGGCGGGCGCGGTCCAGCTGACGTCGACCCCGTTGGCCCGGGCGGTGGCGGTGACCGCGCTGGGCGTCCCCGGCACGGCATGGCCGGAGGCCGCGAAGTGGCCGGCCACCTCGGATGCGCTCAGCGCGGTCGGGTAGACCGCGATCTCGTCCAGGCCGCCGTAGTAGGGGGTGCTGCCGTCCATGGCACTGCCGATCCGGAACAGCCCGCTGCTCACGGTGTTGAGGGCGGCGTGGAAGGTACGGCTGCCCAGCGACACGCCGTCGACGTAGGCCGCTACGGTGCTGCCGTCGTAGGTCGCCACCAGGTGGTGCCAGGCGCCGTCCTCCAGCGACTTGCCGGTCGGGAAGGTCAGGTCGTCGGCGTAACCGGAGACCATCAGCGCGTCGTTGGTGGTGCCCACGTTGAAGGACCGGTCGGTGGCCGCGGTGCCCCAGCCGAGGATCCAGCGTAGGTAGGTGTCGCGCGGCTTGACCCAGGCCTCCACGGTGCGGGCGGAGTTGAACACCGGAACCGCCGAGGCCGACGCGCCGAGGCAGCAGCCGGCATCCAGGTCCACCGCGCGGTCGGCGTCGCCGGCTATCGCGCCGGCCTGGCCGAAGGTGCCGCGGTTGTTGGCCGCCAGGTTGCCGGTCACCGAGGAGTCGGCCAGGCTGGTCGTCCCGCCGGTGTCGCCGAGCCGGTAGTAGGCCACCGGGTTGGCGGCCAGCACCGTGCCGGGGTAGGTGGTCGCCGACCCGGTCGGGGTGACGGCGGCCGCCGTACCGGCCGGGCCGCGGCCGTAGGCGTTGAGCGCGACGACCCGGGCGCTGTAGGCGACGCCGGACGGCAGGCCGGTGATGGTCCCGGAGGTCGCCGAGCCCGCCACCACCACCGAGTTGCGGGGCGTGCTGCCGGCCATCGCGGTCAGCAGGTAGCCGGTCACCCCGTCCGGCGAGCTGGCCGACGTCCAGCTCACCGACAGCGCGTTCGGTGCCGGGCTGGCGCTCACGGCGCCGGCGGCGGTCGGGATGGCGTGGCCGCTGGCTCCGAAGTGCGCGCTGACCTGTGCCGCGGTCAACGCGGTCGGGTAGATCGCCAGCTCGTCCAGGTCGCCGTAGTAGGGGCTGCCGCCGTTGTTGCCGCTGCCGATCTGGAGCTGGGCGGCCGTCGTGGTGTGCAGGGTCGAGGCGAAGTTCTTGGTGCCGATCAGCCGGTTGTCGAGGTAGGCGCTGACCGTGGTCCCGTTGTAGGTGGCCACCACGTGGTGCCAGATGCCGTCCACCAGGCTGCGACCGGTCTGGAAGCTCAGGTCGTCGCCGTAGGAACCGACCAGGATGTAAGAGTCCTGCACCCCCACGTTGAAGGCCAGCCGGGTGCTCGAGGCACCCCAGCCGGCGAACCACCGGCCGTAGCCGTCCAGCGGCTTCACCCAGGCCTCCACGCTGCGGCTGGCGTTGCCCGACGGCAGCGCCGACACCGCGGCCGCGATGCAGCAGCCGCCGTTGGCGCGGGCCGAGGTGTCCGGGTCGGACCGCAGCGCGCTGGCTCCGCCGACCACGGCCTGGTTGTAGGTGCCCGGATGCCCGCGCCCGGAGGAGTCCGCCGCCACCTTGGAACCGGTGCCGTCGCCGAGCCGGTAGTAGGCGCTCGGCGCGTTGGCCAGCACGCTGCCGGCGTAGCTGGCGGTGCTGCCGGTCGGGGTAACGCTGGCCGAGGTGGCCGCGGTCCCCGTTCCGTAGGTGTTGGAGGCCACCACCTTGACGGTGTAGGCGGTGCCGCCGAGCAGCCCGCTGATCACGGCCGAGGTGGCGGTCGGAGCCACTGCTACGGCGTTCACCGGGGTGCTGCCGGCCCGGTAGGCGGTGACCACATAGCTGTTGATGGGATCCGGCGACGGGGTCGCGGTCCAGCTGGCGGTGATCGCGTTCGCACCGGCGGTGGCGGTGAGTCCGGTGACGCCGGCCGGCACGCCGTGCCCGCTGGCGGCGAAGTGCGCGGCCAGCTGGGCACCGCTCAGCGCAGCCGGGTACACCGCGACCTCGTCGATGCCGCCGTAGAAGGGGCTGCCGCCGTTGGCGTGCGAGCCGACCCGGAGGGTGGCCACGTCGGCGGTGTCGAGGGCGTTGACGAAGGACTTGGTGCCGAGCAGCACCGAGTCGAGGTAGACCCGGGCCAGGCTGCCGTCGTAGGTGACCGCGACGTGGTGCCAGAAGCCGTCGACCAGCGAGCGGGGTGCCTGGAAGGTCAGGTCGTCGCCCCAGGCGCTGACCAGCACCAGGCTGTCCTGCACGCCGAGGTTGAAGGACCGGTCGGTGACGGTGTCCCCCCAGCCGAGCACCCACCGGCCGTAGCCGTCGAGCGGCTTCACCCAGGCCTCGACGGTGCGTGCGTCGTTGAACGCGGGCAGCGTGGTCGGCACCGCGCTCAGGCAGCAGCCGCCGTCGACGGTGGCCGCGGTGTTCGGGTCGCCCACCAGCGCGCCGGCCGCGCCGTACCCGGCCCGCCGGATCTGCAGCGCCGGGCCGTCCGGGGCGGAGTTGGCCGCGACCGGCAGGCCGCTCGCCTCGCCCAGCCGGTAGTACAGCGACGGGACGTCGGCGGCGATCGCGCCGGGGTAGGTGGTCGCCGAGCCGGTCGGCGTGACCGGGTCGGTGTCCACCGCCACGCCGGCGCCGTAGGCATCCAGCGCGGCGACGCTGAGCGTCACGGCGACACCGGCGGGCAGGCCGGTCAGGGTGGCGGTGCTGGCGTCGGGAGCCACCGTCGTCGAGTCCATCCGGACGCCGTCCGCCGAGGCCGACACCAGGTAGCCGGTGAGCGGGTCGTTGCCGGTGTCCGGCGGCGTCCAGCTGACGGTGGCGGAGTTCGCGCCGGCGTCCACGGTGAGATCGCTGACGGCTGTCGGCACCGCATGCCCGGTTGCCGCGAAATGGGTGCCGATCTGCTCTGCCGACAGCGCGCTGCCGTAGACCGCGATCTCGTCCAGCGAGCCGTAGTACGGCGATCCTCCGTTGAGGGCGGCACCTACTACCAGGCCGGAGTCGTTGACGGTGTCCAGCGGGTGGGCGAAGGCCTTGGTCCCGACGGCGACGCCGTCCAGGTACGCGGTCACCGCGGTGCCGTCGTAGCTGGCCGCGACGTAGTGGTACGCGCCGTCCCGCAGCGCCTTCTGCACCGGGAAGGTCAGGTCGTCACCCCAGCCGCTCACCAGGATCGCGCTGTCGCCGATGCCGACGTTGAAGCCGAGGTCGGTCTCCCCGCGGCCCCAGCCGAGCACCCAGCGGCCGTAGTCGTCCAGCGGCCGGACCCAGAACTCCACGGTGCGGGGGGAGTTGAAGCTCGGCAGGGCCGGGTGGCCGGTGCCGATGCAGCAGCCGCCGTCGGCGCTGGCCGCGGTGTCGGCGTCGGTGGGCAGCGCGCCGTCGAGCTTGAGGGTGGTGCGGGAGTACTCGAGCAGGTTGCCGTTGCCGGCTGAGTCGGCACCCAGCCGGGCGTTCAGCGGATCGCCGAGCCGGTAGTAGGCCATCGGCGAATCCGCTGCCACGGCCGCGGCATACGGAAGCGGCGGGCCGCTCATCGTCGCGGTGCCGCTGATGGTCTCGGGACTGAGCCCGAAACTGTTGCCGGCAGCCACCGCGAAGGTGTAGCTGGCATCGCCCGGCAGCCCGGTGACCCGGGCCGCGGTCTTGGTGCCGTCCACCACGACGCTGGTCGAGCGGGTGCCGTCGGCGGCGATCGCGGTGACCACGTACCGGCTGATCGCGGGCGTGGTCGGCGGGGCGACGGCCCAGCTCACCACGGCCTCGTTGTCCGCGCCGTCGCTGGCCACCACCCGGGTGGGCGCGGCCGGTCGCTGGAAGCCGGTCGCGGCGAAGTGGGCGGCCACCGCTGCCGCGCTCAGCACGCTCGGGTAGACCGACACCTCGTCCAGGCCGCCGTAGAACGGGCTGCCGCCGTTCTCGTACGCACCGATGACCAGGCCGCTGTCGTTGACGGTGTCCATCGGGTTGACGAAGTTCTTGGTGCCGACCGGCACGCCGTCGACGTAGGCGGTCACCTGGCTGCCGGTCGCGGTCACCACCACCTGGTGCCAGCTGCCGTCACCGGACAGCGTCCGGCTGAGCGGGAAGGTCAATCCGTCGTTGTAGGAGTCGACGATGATCGAGGCACCGGCGACGCCGACGCCGAAGCTGGTCTCGCCCTCGTTGCGGCCCCAGGCGGCGATCCAGCGCCCGCTGTTGTCGCTCGGCTTGACCCAGGCCTCGACGCTGCGCGGGTTGTCGAACAGCGGCAGCACCGGACGCGCGGTGGCCACGCAGCAGCCGCCGTTGGCGGTGACGCCCGGATCCGGGTCGAGCGTGCCGAGCGCGCCCGTGGTGGCCCGGGTGCTGCCGGTGCCGTACTGGGCGAGCACCCCGTGGCCGGACGAGTCGGCCCCGAGCGTGACGCCGACCGCCTCGCCGAGGCGGTAGTAGGCGGCGGGCGAGTCGGCGAGCACCGCGGCCGGGTAGCTGCCGGAAACTCCGGTCGGGGTGATCGGGGTGGCGGTGCCGGCCGGGCCGGTGCCGCAACTGGTCACCGCGCTCACCACCGGGGTGACGGCGCTGCCACCGCTCAGCCCGGTGAGGGTGGCGGTCAGGGTGGCCGGCCCGACCGCGACGGCCGGGCCACCGGTGTCCAGGCTGACCAGGTAGCCGGTGATCGCCAGCCCCGCGCCGTTGGCCGCCGTCCAGCTCACGGTGGCCGACCGCACGCCAGCGGTCGCGGTGACCGCACCCGGCGCGGTCGGCAACGTGCACGCCGCGGTCACCACGCGCGGTGCCGGCGGCAGGTGTGGCGCCGGCGCGGGGATGGGATTGCGGCGGCCGGCGTGGCCGGTGGTGGCCGGCATGCCGCCTCGCCGCACGGTGTCGTCCGGGGCCGGCTTCGTGTCGATCGGGCGGTTGGGCCGGGCCGGCGTTGCGGGCTTGGCAGCCGCGGCATGCGGCGCAGTTGCCGGAGCTGCCGCAGTCGGTGGCGCCGCCTCGACGGGTGCTGCCACCACTCCGGTGGTTACCACCAGTAGCGGCAACGCGAGGCTTGCCACGGTTTGACGACGTCGCCAGCTAGAGCCAATTCCACGCATTTTCCGGCCCACCGATCTAGAGCAAATCAGACAATCGGTGAATATAGAGGCCTACTTCCCTGTTTGCGCCACAGGGTTTAACAACAGTTAGATAACGGACAGAGCTTGCTATACCTGTACGGCGCGCCCATATCAGATACAGCCCGTAACCGCAACGGGCGGAACACCGGACGCTTCGGGCCAAGGCGTAGCCTGACCCGAGCGCAGGGAGGGCCGATGACCGAGCGTCCGGACTGGGATGAGTACTTCCTCGAGCTGACGCGGCACGTCAGCTCCAGGGCGACGTGCGATCGCGGCCGCAGCGGCTGCGTCATCGTGCGCGACAAGCAGATCCTGACCACCGGGTATGTCGGCTCACCGCCCGGCTTCGAGCACTGCGACGAGGCCGGCCACCTGCTGCGTCGGGTGATAGACGAGGACGACGTGTCGCGGGTGCACTGCGTCCGGACGATCCATGCGGAGCAGAACGCCATCCTGCAGGCGGCGCGAACGGGCACCAGCGTGGTGGGGGCGACGGTGTACTGCACGATGGAGCCCTGCCGTACCTGCGCGATGTTCATCGTCAGCGCCGGCATCCGGCGGGTGGTGTGCGAGCACCGGTACCACGCCGGCGCCGACACCCGCGAGATCTTCTCCAGGGCCGGGATCGAGCTCAGCGCGCTGAGCGACACCGCGATGTCCTACGCGCTGCAGACCCCGACCGAGCCGGCCGCCGGAGCCGGGCAGGGACCGTCGGAGCTGGGCGCGTCCCGGCGCACCTGATCAGTCCCTCAGCCTCTCCACGAGGTCGAGAGACCCGCCGGCGCGGGTTCGGCGTGTCTGGCTTGGCGGGCGTACCGGAAACGTAGTCTTCGGCCATGTCGGGCGACCCGATGGTCCAGCAGCTGTCGGAGCTGCGCGTGCGCGGCGCGCGGCGTCGCCGGGTGCGCGCCCAGGCGCTGCGGCTGGCGGCGGAGGAGCCGACCGCAGTCGAGCGAGTCAACGACCTGGGAGTGCACTTCACCGCATCCGCCGTCGTGATGGACCCGGCCACCGGGCGGGTGCTGCTGATGTGGCACCGGCACTACGACATGTGGCTCCAGCTGGGCGGCCACTGCGACGGCGACCGCAACCTGGCCAAGGTGGCGCTGCGCGAGGCGCAGGAGGAGTCGGGCCTGGCCGGCCTGGAAGTGTGCCCGGTCCCCATCGACATCGACCTGCACGTGTGCCGGTCGGCTGCCGAGCCGCGCCGCAACCTCGACGTTCGGTTCCTGGTGCTTGCCCCGGCCGGCGCCTCCAGGACCGACACCAGATCGCCGGAGGGCCACCCGCTGTGCTGGCGGGACCCAGCCAAGGTGGCCGAACCGCACCTGCGCCAGTTGCTCTCGGCGGGGCGGGCGTCGATGGAGGCAGCCCTCCGCCGCCCCGTGCCGCACCTCGTAGGTACGCAGCGCGGGCTGGAGACGCTGGCACTCGCCGGCACCTGACCAGCGCGAGTTACTGGTTCGCCTGCGACACCTTGAAGGTAATACTCGTCCTGAGCGAAGTGGTTTCCAATACCGAAATTCGCTCGAGAACGACCTTGTCGGTGTCGATGTTCTCCAGCAGGCGGAGTCCCTTGCCGAGGAGAATAGGCACGAGGTCTATCTGCAATTCGTCGCAGAGCCCTGAATTGAGGCATTGCTGGATGGTGCTGGCGCCACCTATTACCTGAACGACCTTGTCACCAGCCGCCGCGGTGGCCTGGGAAATGGCGCTCTCGACATCGGTGGCGAACTGCACGCTGATCTTGCCGTTGCCTTCGGGATACTTCTCCGGCGGGTTGTGCGTAAGGATTACCAGGGGAACCTGGTACTCGTAGTCATCGTTGACCCACAGGAACGGGTCGGCCATGTCGTACACATTCCTGCCCATGACGATGGCGCCGGTGTTGTCCGTCATTTCCTGGAAGGACGGGGCCGCCATGAGTTCCAGGAAATCTGGATTCAGTGCGCCTGCGTCGATATAGCCGTCCAAGGACATGGTCATACCGGCGATTACCTTACCCATGGGATTCCCTTCACCCCCGATATTTCGACCTGCAAGACAGCGGCCCCGGAAACGGGCCGCCGTAGTATGCGGCAGTGACGCTACGCGTGGTGGGGCCTGGGCTCGGCCGGACGGGCACCTACTCCCTGAAGCTGGCGCTGGAGAGGCTGCTGGGCGGCCGCTGCCACCACATGGCGGAGGTGCTCGCCAACCGCGAACGCCAGTTGGCGTTGTGGGCCCCGGTGCTGCGAGGGGACGCGGTGGACTGGGAAGAGGTCTTCGCCGGCTACGTCGCCCAGGTCGACTTTCCGGGGGCGGCGTTCTGGCCGGAGCTCAGCGCGGCGTTTCCCGAGGCACTCGTCGTCCTCTCGACCCGCCCCGCCGATGCCTGGTACCGCAGCGCGGCGTCGACCATCTTCCAGCTCGACGACGGTCACGGGTCGTCCCCGTTCCGCGACGTGTGGCGGGAGCGGTTCGGCGACCGGCTCGACGACCCTGCCGCGATGATCGCCGCCTACGAGCGGCACAACGCCGCGGTGCGGTCGGCCATCCCTCCGGACCGGCTCCTGGAGTGGACCGTCGGCGACGGCTGGCGACCTCTGTGCGACCGCCTGAGGGTTCCGGTTCCGGACGAGGCGTTCCCCTGGACCAACACCACCGAGGAGTTCCGGGCCCACAACCACCTGGACGCCGGACCGGCGTGATCCCTTGGTGCAGCAGCCTCGGCCAGCGGCATCGCCACCTTCGCTGCGTCAGCTTGGCTTGCAGTACAACGTCGCTAACAACAGCGTTCGGGACTACCTGCTCCGGGCTGGCGTGCGGCTGGTTCGTAGGGTGGAAGCTAGCTAGCTGCTTCAGGCTTTGGTTCAATATCCCAGCATGGGGAAGGTTAGGATGTCGGTTAAACCGACCGACCTATCACCGCGTCTTTTGGAAGACCTAAGTAGCCTCGCGCCTCATTGATGAGCGCCTCGCGGTCTGACCTGCAAGCTACTCCGATAGATTCAATTGTCGCGTCTTCAGGAAATCGTCCAGGCGTGAATGGCCGTCGTCTTGTCCTGGTTAAATCCTCCGCAAAGCTCAGATCGAGGAGGATGTCGAGATCTCGGTGTAACCGTTCTGCGGCCAAGACCAAACTCGGTGTGCCCAACAGACGTAGATAGAGCATAAGGTCTATGTATTCGTTATGGAGTCCTACAGCTCTATCGAAGGCCGCCTCATGAAGGTCGGCTTGACCGTTATGAGCGGCAACTACACCGTCATTGCATGCTCTACTGATCTTGAAACTCATGTTGATGTGGTCAGTCAGGGGTTGCTTGAGCGCATCGAGAATCCACGCCCGCTGAGCGCTGCGGCGCTGCTCATCGAGATCGCGCTCTTCCCACTGCCGACGTTGATCGGTGTCTCGTTGTTGCCACCGCCTTGTGAGAATCAAGCTCGTGCCGCTTAGAACGGCGGCAACGCAGGCGGCAACTCCAGCGAGGTAGGTGCCAGCAGTCACATTGCCCAGCCTCTTCGTGGCGCGCCGCCACATCAGACACATCCGGGGTAACGCCCCAAAGAACAAACCCACACCCGATCAGAATGGTGCAGGTTTGAAGACGTCACTCTGGTGCCGCCTGGTGGACACCCGCACCGGCCTCGGGTTGCCGCAAGCCAAGCTAGCCACCGGTTCCACTACCTCAATCAAGGTGGGCGGCCTGGCCGCTGTGCCGGCCGATGCCTCGGCAGCGTTCCTCATGCTGACCGCGATCTCCACCAGCACGACAGCTGGCTACCTCTCTCCGTACCCGACCGGTACGACTCGTCCCGGCAATGTGTCACTGAACTACCTGGCCAACACCGCCACCATCTTGGGCGCCGCCGTCGATCTGGGCAGCGGCGGCCAGTTCGACCTTTGGATCGGTCCGGTCGGCACGGCCATCGACGTGGTAGTCGACGTCGTCGGCTACTACACCGCCACCCCTGGCAGCGGTGGGGCCTACACGCCGGCGCGAGTGTACGACTCGCGGCAGGCGCCGAACACCACGGTGCCGGCCCGGGGCTCGCGGGTGGTGCCGGTCGGTGGCGTGGCCGGGGTGCCAGCCGCCGGTGCGAGCGCCTACGCCCTCAGCGCCCCAGATTGTGCATAGCGGCTCCAACGCCGGCTCGCTGGCGCTGGCGCCGGGTGACCAACCGGCGACGGCCGCGGTGGCCTCCGTCTACTTCTCAGCCGGTGCCAACGTCCGCAGCGACCTGGTGGTGGTGCCGCCAGCCGGTGACGGCACGGTACTGATCGTCAATTCCTCACCCGATCCCATCGAGGTCATCCTCGATGTCGAAGGCTGGTACACCAGCCCACCGGGGTCGCCGGTCGTAGACTCCGCAGCCTATCCGGAGCTGAGCTGGACGGCTCCGGGCGGCTCGAGCGCCAGCTTCTCAATCACGGACAGTGGCACCGGTTCGGCGGCCAGCTCTTTCAGCTACAGCCTGGATGGGGCACCGGCCATCACCATCCCGAGCACCACGACGACGCTCACGCTGGTCTCGCCGACCACCCTCGGCGCTCATACCCTGTCCGTGACTGCCGTCGATCGGCTGGGCCTGCGCTCGCCGTCGACTGACTACACCTTCAATATCGGCTCGCCGCCGGCTGCACCCAGCGGGGTGACGGTGATACCCGGAGCGACCGCGGCGGATCTCAGTTGGGTGCCTGGTCAGGACAACGGTGCGCCGACCCTGGGCTTCACCTTCTGGGTGATGGATCGCACCAACGTCAGCTCGCCGATGAGCCTCGGCAGCTGCACGCACTGCACGCACTTCGTGCTGCGAGGGCTCGACCCGACGCACAGCTACGCTGCTCAGGTCGCCGCGGTCAGCGCCGCCGGCCAGAGCGCGGTCAGCACCAGTAGCGATTTTGTAGCGGCCGGCGACGCCATCAGCTGCGCGACCGGTGACGACGCCTGCGCTAGCCAAGACATCAGCCAACCAGTCAACACCGATCCGCTGTTCGCCAACTATGACCTGAGCGGCACTGACAGTGGAACGGCGACCGCCAGTCCGGCGGGGACCGCCAGTACGCCAGCCGGGCCATCGGCGACGACGGACCCGCAATGCGCGCTTGCACCTGCCGACCGAGTCGGCAGCTGGGTCTGCGACGACCCCGACACCAGCGGCGGCTCGACTAGTCAGCCCAGCCCGGCCATGTTTGGGCAGGAGGGCTACTGCTCGGCAAAAGGCTGTTGGAACCGGCTCAGTGACTTCGAGGCCTCGTGGAGCGCTGACTTCACCTACGGGTGGGGCAGTACCCGTCTGGGCACCGGCACGGCTTCAATCACCTGGAAGCTGGTTGGCGCTCGCAGTACCAGCAAGCCAATCCGCTGGAAGGCCAGCGGCCAGACCCGCAATGTGGTGTTCGAGGCCGCCATGTTCAATGGCGCCCCTGGCGTGGCGCATGGTGGCAGCTACATCAAGGGCTCGCGGTCCTATAGCCCAAGCACTCCCGTCGGCAGTCCCGGTACGACGATCAGCTGGTATCCGAATGGCTACAGCTACTACAACAACACGATGTACGACCACAATGTGGTCACTGAATTTTCCTGGAACGTCCCTGGCTACCCAGGCTATTGGTACTTGTATGCCCGCAGCCTGTGCTCGCATACCAAAACGCTCGGCAGCTCGGCGCTTTACCGCTTCGGCTCGCTAACCGCGCTGCCCGGCGATAGTGCGTCGGCCGGCTGGCACTACTGAGCGAATAGGGGTAGCAATGGACGGCGCAGATTACCTGCATCCCGGATCAGAATGGGCCAAAGAGCCCGACGACATCGACTCGATTGACTTCAGCCCGACCGTCACCATCATGTACTTCGCCGATGATGACACCTGGCAGGCGGTTTGGGGTGGGCGGGAGCAGCTCGGGGAGTTCGAGGGCACCCGCGAGGAAGCTATTGCGTGGGCCCGTGAACGGTGCAACACCATCCGTATCTACTCGCCGAGCGAAGGGGACATCGTCGATCTGGTACCAGATGAGTAGCCCCAGCACCGCGACGCTTGCATCCGCCGGGTGAGGGTTGGGCGGGCTTGCTGCAAACTGGACGTCATGGCCAGTAGGAAGCTCCCGAATCTATCGCCTCAACAGGTGGTCGACTTGCAGGATGCCCTTTTGGCGAATGCCGACCGCCTCCTGGTCTCCGCCCTTACCGTGCTTGATCTCGGTCATGTAGCGCTCGCGCGCTCCCTGGCGATCCTGGGGCTTGAGGAGTCTGGCAAGGCCATCGCCATCCACGAGCGCCGGATCGAGATGGCTTACGTCTCCGAAGGCGAGCCCTTCATGTGCGATCAACTGGAGGAGCTGTGGGCCAGCCACGAGAGAAAGCTGGAATTGGTCCACAGATTCCTAGTTGAAGAGCGCTACTGGTTCGGCGCAGAACCGAGCAACCCAGCCGCGAACGCGGCCTCTCTGGGATCGATCAGAGCGTGGGCGCGTCGTCATGATCGATCGAAGCAGCGCGGCTTCTACGTTGATGTCAGCAGGACCGGAGCGGTCATGGCACCTAATGACGTAGCCGATGAAGACGCTCTTCGCAGCGTTATCCAGTTCGTTCATCAGATTGGCTGGCAACTCCGGCTAGGAGAGCACATCGAGGGCAAGCAGCAGGATAGCCAGGAGGCCGGCACGCCTCCGATGAGCGATGAGGATCTTGCTTGGCTAGACAAAGTCGCCTCGGACCTGCCGCAAGATACAAGAGACACAAGCATCGCAATCCTGCAAGGCATGAGGGCGGGCCACCCTGGGACGCCGTTGAGAAATTCTGCTTACAGATTCAATCCCCCCGATGCAGACCGCAACCCGTTCAGGAACCTCGGCAAACAAGGGTACGAGGCCCAGGATCGCCAATTGGACCAGCTGCGGGACGAACTAGATCGGCAAGTAGGAGAAGGTGGAGAGGGATCGGCGAATGCAGACGCAGGCCCATGACGGCGTGTGCTTTGACAAACTCGCTGTGCTGTCACGCTGCGGTCGCTCTACGCAGGATCGAGCTGACGGTGTTGCGGTTGATGTCGAAGTCGGTAGCCAGTTGGGTGGTGATCATCCATGTTGACACCTGCTCAGGTGCGTCAGTTGCGTGATGAGCTCAACCGCCTGGCGTCAAGCACCTGGCACAAGGTGGAAGTGGGCCCGAGGCGAGGACTCGCGTTTGGGGAAGAATCAATCACCGATCACAACCTCTTCGAACTCGACAGGCGCTGTACCGGTGTAGAAGTCTACAAGTTTTATCATCGCGAAGAGGCACTCAACGGTGCTGACTTCGAGTGGTACATCGGTGATGCAGCCGACGGGTGGATCGGCATACGATTCCAGGCCAAAAAACTGGACGATGAGGCCTACCTTGGGCTTGGGCATCGCGTCGGCACTCAGCGTCAATATGACATCCTGCTGAAAGCAGCTGCTGCAGACGGTCTGTGGCCCCTCTACTGCTTCTACAACGGCTGGAGTGGTGCATGGCCGAACGGCATCCGCAACGCGGTGTGCCCGAACGGTTTCACACCCGCCCGTACTGGCATAGGCAAGGGATGCAGGCACGCCAAGCTCGAGCATTTTGGATGCGCACTCGCGCCGGCTAGCTACGTCGCAAGACGACATCGATCGGCACCACGCGTCGGTCGGCTTGCTCTAGACGACTACCTCGCCCATAGTCGTCCTTGGTCTCACATTTTCGAAATTATTACCGATCGCTCTGACCCGCTGGACTCGTCGACGGTTATTCGACAGATATCTGCAACGCTTCACTCGTGGTTCGCAGCGTCAGCTTCCGACGGTCAAGAGACGGTCGAGCCAGACTATGTGTTGGGAATACCCGATAATGGCGGACGACTGGTAAGGCTACCTCCATGGCTGATGGCAGTACGCCAAGGTGAGGCTAGGTACGACGACGGCTATCTCCCGCGTCTCGCTCTGGTGCTCGACCTGGACGCCGTTGAGGGTAGGGATAACTGATCGGATCAGGTCAGCTCGAGGGGACGGTATAATCACCCAAGGGCGTCGATCTACACGACTGTCTGCACGGCAATCATTGCCTACAACTCAGGGAGAAACCTTAGCCAGTGCACATTTCGCTTAATTCTGGACGTTCTTGAGGTAACCGCTAAGGTTACCTGATTGGAGGCGGTGCCCCTGCAAGAGGCCATTGACAGTTTCAATGTTATTAGTGGGAGCTGCCGCTAAAGCTTCGGCGAAGCCCATTACGGACCTCTTCAGTTTGATAAGTCCATCTTCGTCAAGGACCAGCATGCCATCGGGTGCACTGGCATCGGGCGCTAATTTGCGCGAGCGGTGAACCATAACAGGCGTAGCTTTTGTGGTTTGATCGTAACGCTTAGAGAACCAGTTCAAAGAGCCGCTAAGCTGGTTAGCGTCTCGTTTGTGAATTACATTGCCTATGGCGCCGCTCTTAGCCTCAATCACCCAATATTTGAGTGCACCCAGTGCCCAAAGCACGTCCGGCCCTTCGCGAAGATCGGACTCGGGTCGCTCGGCGGTCAAACCGATATGCTCAGCAAGGGCGCGCAGAGCCTCTTCGAACGGCTCTGTTCGTTCTGGATCAAATACTAGATCGTCTAACACAGCCTGGAAGCCAAGCCGCAGATCAGCTGGCGAGCTGTAATTATTTGATACATAGTCAACCACTCGTTGTGCCTGATCAGCCGAAGCAGACAAGCGGACGTATGAGATTCCAGATAGGGGGCGGAGAACAGCTCGGTTCTTCTTGCGGGCGCTCACTAAGGTCGTCTGAGCACGCACTGGATCGGTCAAATTAATGTAGCTTGCTTGCTGCTCGAGCAGCCATCCTTGCTCAGCTTCGTCGGATGAAGAGGCGATCGCCGCGCTCATATGCTGCTCAGCCTCGTGGTAGTTGTGGTCGGCTGCGGCTTCGAAGGCCCTGCGCCGCTCTATAGCAGCCACGCCAACAGTACTGATAGGCGGCTCGATATTGGCCAACTTGAGCTTCGCCAGTCGTACCCAATTCTCATCTCGATTCAAGGCCTGCCGGGCCACCTGAAGGATCTCCTCAAGAGAAGCGTCCTGGAGGCCGCCGGCCACCGTACGGGAGAGTTCAAGCTGAGCGCGGGTAGCCGGACTGAAGCGGGCAAGCGAATCAATCCCGACTACTAGTTGACTTAGCCGAGCTCCGAGCAGCAGTACTACACAGTGATCCTCGTTGCTCCTGACGCCTCGACCCATGCCTTGCTCGATGCGCTGGATCTGGCGATCATCGCCGAAGCGAGCGTGCCTGCGCAGTTGAGATTCGACACGGTCTTCGGCGCTCTGTGCCTCGGGAAGGCCGTCAATAACCAGAACTCGGCAGGCGTCCTCAGGTAAGTCAATGCCGTCAAATTTATTTACAAAGACCACGAGGCCAATGTGCTTTCCCGACCGCAACTCATCTACGGTAGCTGCGACATCAGCCGCATATACTATCCTGTTGGTAAAAATTACCCATGCTTTGGCGGCTGACCCACTTGGCACTAGAACCACTACGTTGTATTCATGAGCCAAGCCGGCGATGGCTTGACGTACATGATCGGGCTTTAGCCCTGGATTCACTTCTAACGGAGCGATAATCATTCGTTCGCCGATGTCACCGGCGGTAAAAGGCGTGATAGGTTTAGAAACGCTGGCGGCATCAGCGCCGAACTCAGATACCAGTACGCTATCGTCCGCCAGTGTGGCGGTTAAATAGATTCGATGAGTCGCTTCAGCGAAACTTGTGATGTGTCGAATAGGCGGTAAGGCCGGTGTAATAGTAGCTGCATTACCGGTGAAGACCGCTCGGCATAATTCTAGGACTTCACTGACAGCGGGCCATGCGTACTTAATGGCGAACCTGCCCCGCCAAGTACTTATCAGGAGCTACATACAATGCGGGCCCCTCGCCAGCGTTAAGGTAACTCTGCAAGATGATTAAGCCATCTATAGTCTTGCCCGCACCCGTATTGACCTTGATGACCAGATCGCGCTCTGTTCGGCGAAGATGCCAGGCTTCCAATACTTGGGCCTGCACGTCTCGGAGGTACCCATAACCTCGGGCCTTCTCCGGTAGTGATGCGTAGAGTTCCCGGGGCTCTGTTGGAGCAGCCTGGGCCTGCTGTTGGAGTAGCTTGTTAAAGTCCACGCGGTGTCCTTGCATTGGAAGGCGGTCTGATCACGAACCGTCAAGGCTACGCCGCAGCCTGACATCTGCAACCTAGTTCTCCTGTGTCTTGGTACCGAGCGGAGAGACGGTTGCAAACCGACTCTCTGGAGGCAACGAGGTAACATGCCCGGAGTGAGCGAAGCGAGCATCCCCACCGACCCCCGCGGTGCTGCCTGGCGCCGCTGGGAGCCACATATCCATTCTCCGGGAACTGCCCTGAGTGACAGTTTCGGCGGGACGGACCTTGCTACATACCTGTCCGCGATTGAGGCCGCTACGCCCACTATCGAAGCGCTCGGCATAACCGATTATCTGCTTACTCGACGCTACGTTGAAGTGTGTGCGGCCAAGGCGGCTGGCCGGCTTCCAGAAGTAAGACTACTTTTCTGCAATATCGAAATGCGCCTCAGCATCGAGACGAAGGCTAGTAAGGGCATTAATATTCATCTACTCGTCTCGCCCGAAAAAGCAGATCACGTGCAGCAGCTTAATAGGTTTTTGTCGAAGCTGACGTTTCGCTTCTCCAAGGACACATACAGCTGCACTGAGGATGATCTGCGGCGGCTCGGGCGAGCCCACGACACCTCCATCGCTGATGATGAGGCTGCCCTCCGTGCTGGTGTCAATCAGTTCAAGGTGGACTTCTACCAGTTACGCACGCTATACGAAGACACGGAATGGGCACACTCCAACATCCTGATCGCAGTAGCGGGCAGCTCAAACGATGGAACAGCCGGACTGCAAGATGAGTCAGCCGGTTTTGCTGCACTCAGGAAGGAGATCGAGGCTTTCGCTCACATCATTTTCACTGCGACACCAAAGAACATCGAGTTCTGGCGCGGCGAGGGTGTCTTGACCGAGAAGCAGCTAGAGGAGACGTACGGCGGGCCAAAGCCGTGCCTCCACGGTTCGGATGCGCACACGTTGGGCTCCGTGGCGAGGCCGGCTGAGGACCGGTTCTGTTGGATAAAGGGTGATCCGAGCTTCGAGAGCCTTATACAAGCTTGCCTAGAGCCTCAGCGGCGGTCAGCCATCGGACCAACACCACCTGTCACGGGGACTCCGTACAGCATTGCCTCCGTGGCGACGCCGGAGCTGCCATGGCTCACACCGGGCGACCTGCCGATCAATGAGGGCATGGTGGCCATCATCGGCGCACGGGGATCGGGCAAGACCGCCCTAGCTGATCTGATTGCTCATGCCGGGGACAGTCCAAATCCCCACGAAGATGTTCAATCATTCTTGATGCGTGCTCGACCGTTCCTCAGCGGCGGACAGGTTGAAGCCGAGTGGAGTGATGGCAGCAAGTCGATTCGCCGGCTCGACCAGCAGGCCGCCGGCCTTCCAGAGGTTCACTATCTGACCCAGCAGTTTGTCGATCGACTGTGCTCATCGGTCGCCGAGAGCGACGAGCTGCTGGATGAAATCAAGCGCGTGGTCTTCCTGGCACACCCGCCAGAGACTCGTCTTGGTGCGGAGAACTTCGACGCACTCGTGGAGCTGCGAAGTAGCGAGACGCAGTTAGCCGTCGAAGCGCTTAATCAACGGCTCGACCGCTTATCCCAAGACGTACTGACCGAACGCAACTGGTACCTTCGTCGAAGTGACCTTGGCCGCGAGTTGACGAAAGTCAAGGAGGATCTGCTAAAGACCGAGGCAGCGCGCAAGGCCCTTATTAGGCCTGGCGGGAAGGAACGGTCAGATTACTATACTCGCCTGTCCACAGCCATCGCTGCTCGGGAGCAAACGCTGCAAGGCCTGAGTCGTCAACTACAGAGCTACCGCAAGCTTCGCCTGGAGGCTGTACGCTACGCAGAGGACGTGTTTCCCCGCCTGCTCACCGACCTCAAGCAATCGCTTGGTGAATCACTTCTAACAGCTGATGAGTGGGCGACCTTGCAGCCGGCATTTGTCGGTAACCCTCTGATTGTGATCGATCAGAAGACGGACGCTCAAGAGACGCTCATCAAGTCGACGACCGAGCGAGCGGGGAATACACCTAAGCCAATTATGACTGCTGAGGAGCTCGCAGATTGCGGGCTCGCCCCGCTTCGGGCAGAACAGGCAAAGGTTGGAGAGCAGATCGGCGCTGATCAGAAGAATACTCAGCGTCTCCAGCAGATCGCCAACATGCAAACGACACTCGACACCAAGCGGCAGCGCATAGAGGAAGAGCTTGCTAGGGCAGAGGAAAGCCCTGCCAGGCTAGAAGGAATCTTTGCTGAGCGGGCCAAACTATATGAGCGATTCTTTGAGCTGATCACCGATGCCTGCGAGATCTTAATTGACCTGTATACGCCGCTCAGCGCCAAGTTGCAGAGTTCATCGACCTCAGCGAGCAAGTTGCGCTTGACGGTGGTACGCGATATTAATTTGGACGAGTGGTCCAAGGCCGGAGAGGCTCTACTTGATCTTCGCAAGAACGGTAAGTTCCGTGGCAAGGGAGCGCTGGCGGAAGCAGCTCGCACTGACCTGCTACCCGCGTGGCAAGAGGGGTCAGCCGCAGACGTCGCGACCGCGATGGAGATCTTCCGGAAGACATATAACCAGAGCTTGCTCGAACAGTCAGGGGTGGAGCACGGCTCGGATGAATACCCGCAGTGGGTCGTAGACCTCGGTCGCTGGCTCTACTCAACTGATCACATTCGCGTCCACTACAGCATTGAGTACGAGGGTGTCTCGATCACCCAACTGTCACCCGGGACACGCGGCATCGTCCTACTTCTGCTGTACCTCGCTCTGGATCTCGAAGACTCGCGACCACTCATCATCGATCAGCCAGAAGAGAACCTGGACCCTAGGTCGGTCTTTACCGAGTTGGTGAGCTTGTTCCGCGACGCTCGGCTGCGTCGGCAGGTGATAATCGTGACGCACAACGCCAACTTGGTTGTCAATACTGATGTCGATCAGGTAATCGTTGCCTCCTGCACTAAGCATGGCGGAGGCTCACCGCCAGAGTTCTCATACGTCAGCGGTGGGCTTGAAGATCCGACGATCCGAGGTCATGTCTGCAATATCCTGGAAGGTGGCGAGAGAGCCTTCAAGCAGCGTGCGAAGCGGCTTAGAGTCGTACTAGGTAGGTAACCGCCATTCGGCACGAGTCCGACGCCTTACTGAGTGAGGGCCCAGCCGACGCACACGACACGCGAGCACCTAGAGTGCTTAGACGATCATTCTCCACTGTTGGTAGCGCCATTCCTGCCATCGCCCTTGGTTAGCGCCGTGATAATGGCTGGGCCCGCGACCGCCGACTGGTACCGGCCGGATCAATGCCGACGCGGGAGGGGTGACGGGTGATGCTGTATAAAACCCCCGCGCGGAATCGGAGGCGGATAAGTACAAGGATGAGTGAGGCCCTATGCGATTCGGTTTGTCGACAGAATACGTGGCGTACAATGATGAACGTAATGAACACTGACACTTTGAAATATCTTAAATGCCCGGTGTGCCACGCCGAAGGGCTACGCCGTGACGATAACGCGGTGAAATGTGTAAACAGTCACGCCTTCAACGTTGCCAGACAAGGCTACATCGACTTGCTGTTGAAAGCAGGAAAGCGACCCGAAGGCGACTCCTTGGCCATGGTCGAAGCAAGAGCACGATTTTTGGCGAGCGGCACCTACGCTCCAATCGCAGATCTAATTTGCCGTACCGCGATTCCACACCTGAGATCGTTAAGCGTGCCTACCCCAGTGTGTCTAGACCTCGGGGGTGGAACGGGATACTATCTTGATGCGCTCAGGCTTTGCTTCAAGAGTCAGAACATCACTCCTAGCAGCATTCTAGGAGATGTTTCGATTTATGCAGCCAGGCGTGCCGCGCGTATACTTACCGATACGTTAGTGGTGCGAATGGATACTTGGCAGCAGATACCTCTGGTCGGTTCCTCCGTGGACGTTGGGATTATTGTATTTGCGCCTAGGAATGCAATAGAAATAGCGCGAGTCATGCGCGATACTGGGCGCCTTTTGGTTGTAACACCGGCTGAAGATCATTTGGCAGGAGTTATGAAGCTTTTTGGAGTGGTAGGCCAAGAAAGCAATAAACGCGAGCATTTGCTCAATAGCCTCAGTCCGTACTTTCATAGCGTTGAGTCGAACCGCTTAAGATACGAAGTTACGCTTACACGAGACCAAGCGCTTGACGTGCTCTCGATGGGTCCAAACGCGCGGCATATTGATATTGAAGATGTCAGAAGCAAGTTGCATGCGCTAAATGCCATAGTTACTTTAGTGGATGTCTACCTTGACAGCTTTGCTCCAAACTTGTAGCCATGCTTCAGCCGCGAGCAGCCGTGCGATTGGCCAAAATTGGGAGCCATCCCCAAGTGCTGCACGATCTAGTTCAGTTTTCGCTTGGGAAACGTCTATCAGGCGCATCTCGGCGAGCTGGCCGCCACACACTAGTTCGACGGCCGTACCGTAATTGCGCCTTAGGGCTCGAAGATGCGAACCGGTATAATCCGCCTTATCGTATCGATTAACTACTTTCCCCGGTAGAAAGCGACCAAGCGAGCGGCGAAGTAGGAGACGGTCACCTTCCGATCCGATAAGGCTTTTGGTAGGCGCTAGCAACATGGTGCTAAGGAACGGCTCCGCTAGCATGGGATATGCCAATGCGTGTAGCTCATCTTGACGCATCTCGTAATCGATTATGCGTTGAGCCTCGGCAACCTCACGGTACTGGGCGCGCTTACCAGGCAGCAGGAAGGTACCATGCGCTCTACCTTTTAGGCTAGCAAACCTTGCATCGTTAGGGTGCTGTGGGCGTCGGGAAGGTAGAAATGTCGGATACCCGTCCATGCGGGCATGCGCTGTAGACCAGGAGTAGGCGCTCCGAACTAATGAGCTGTAATTCTGTCCCGTGATATCACTGACTTCACGGGCGACCCTGTGCCACTGTTTAGGCCTATGGCTTAGGAGTAAGTCAACTAGATAGCTAGGAGCCGCGGGCTGGGCGTAGCTGATCTGATCTCCCCCGTTACCCGATAATGTAACACTGTACTGGCCAGCAGTCTCTTTCTGAATCTCACAGAGCCTAGCTTGAAGCAGAGTAAAGTGAGGCCGACTGAGCGGCGAAACACTTCCCTTACTAGGCGTCAATATTCCTACATCAGCCGCGGATATTACCGTAAGCTGTATGCCCAGTGCTTGCGCCACTTCTTCGGCATAGAAAAGTTCATTTGCTGCGGCATGCTGGGAATCATGTAGATGCATCGCTACCGGTGTATGACCAGCGCTAACTGCAGCCCAAGCGATAGCAGCCGAGTCGATGCCGCCGGAGAGGTCTATAGCAACCTGCTCGACGTTGGCCGTGATACGTGCGACGCTGTCGCGGAGCGCTGTCGCCACGTTCGCAGCGCGCCAGAGATCAGGTTGCTCTTTACTTTGAGCGTCCTGACGTCCCGGCGAGCGGGACACCAGGCTACTGTCGCGGATCTCGGCTCGTACACCAAAGCTCAAACGATTGATCCCATAAAAGAAACTAGTGTTGTCTGCTGGCTCTTGGCCAGAGATCCAATCCGATAGCAGCTGCCAGTTGACTTCTAACTTGTCGTACCCCGTCGCAAAGATCAGGTCGGCAACTGTAGTTGAGAATGATATGCCAACACCCTTTCTTTGTAACCAGTAGATTGGCCACTCGCCATTTAATGGGGTCTCGATTTGAAAAATGGACTGCCGTCTCATAAAATGCACGATAAGTCCAGAACTCCGTCCGAGCTGGACGTTTGGTGGGCTGGAGGCACCTATTTGCCAAGTAAGGGTTTCATCTGCCCTTAGTAGATTCGCGCACCCCTTAGGCCAAGCAGGCTCACCTAAAAATAATAGCGCTGCATTTCGAGTGAACGCTTCCACCGACGCTTCTGGATGCTGTGAATGCACTTTACTGACGAATTGCTTCGTCGATAACGGTGATCCTACATGGCCAAAAACTCGCAGTGTCAGCATATCCTATCGGCCTGCACCTCTAGGATCCGCGCTAGATTGCTTACATCTACCCCGCCAGCATTTATTTCTGAACCCGTGCCGTTGATTATCTCTACCCAGGCATGGGAAAAAAAGGGGTAATTCTGTATACCAATTACGAGCCTTACTGGAATACCGATATGGTAGCTGTGTAAGTACAGGGCGATTGAACCAACAAAGCAATCTACTCGACGCGGGTACCAACGCCGGGCCGTCACGTGGGCCGCAGCTAGCTCCGATAGTTTTGTCAGCGCAGCGTCCGGACCTAGCGCCCTAGGTGCCCTCTGGCCCCGGGAAGGGTCGCGTAGAGTGCTGACTGTGGAGGCGAAGGTGCTGGACCGTAATTTGTCTGCGTGACGCATAAACCAAAAAGCATGCAAAACGGCGACCTTGCAAGGCTTCACTTCGGTACAGAGAGAAAGAGCAGGACGCCATTTGGTCTCCGAAGGCGGACCTAGGCCCAGGGCTTGCGCTAGCGGAGTCTGTTGCTCGGAGACACAGAGGAGACCTTCCGCAAATAGATCCCGAATGGGTGCTCTGACGTCTTCGTCCAAGCCCTGAAGAATTGCCTTCCGGACGGCCTCACTCCGGCTTGGGCTGAGAGTTAAGAAGTGTCCCGTCCTGAAGTCGACGTATATGATGAGATCGCCGACTGAGGCGAAGGCGCTTATAGCCGAAGGCGCGGCGAACGTCACCCTTTAATGTATTGCGGCCCATTAGGGTTTTGGGTAACTAGCCTCGCCGTTCCGGCCCCCTGAACCGAGGGTGCGCTCGGCTGCTGGGCCGAGGTCTGAGTCCATCGGCTCAAGTTGAGTTGAGACGTCGGACGGCTTCACATCTGAGGTCATTTCGTCATTCATGTGTGTCTTCCTCCCTTAGGCCTGAACCCTTCGACAGTACGTCCTCACCGCCGCAACTACAAGCGTTCGACTTAGCGTTGGGAAGCGTCGCGGTCTAGGCTGCCGCTGCTGTCTGTCAGCCATCCTTCCGGCTTTCCTGCCGGAAGGCACAGCATGATGCGATCTACGGAGATGCTGTCTACTCCACTTAACTTGCAACTGATTACCGCGCGTTGGTGCAAACATGGGCGTCTACATACCGAAGTAAACCAACCGCAAGCTATGAGCTCCGGTCGCGACCTCTGCCAGCCGTCGACTCGGCCAAGCAACCGATCCCCGCCGGAGACCAAGAAGTAACCATGAAACAGGGGGCTGAGCACGCACCCCAGCGCCTCAGCCGGAAGATGGCCATCACACAGCAGAGGAGAAGCCGGCGCCGCACTGTCTCGTCCCGCTAGCGCTCTCAGTAGAAGCTGCGTGCCGTCCGCGCTGACAAAACCACGGGTCCTGATCTAGCGGGCGCTGTCCGTGGTTCAGCTCTAAACTTTCGCCGTGCTTCACCACCTTCTCTCGTTGTTGGTCCCGCCTCCTTCCCCTTCGGGAACGAGCGCGATCCCAGGGGGTCATCATTCGGACTTCCACCTGACCACAACCGAAGTTGCGTTCGCGGTGCCGATAGGAGTGATTATTGCTGCAGTGGTCGCTCTGATCGGGCAGGCAAGAGTGACCCGGAAGCAGCTAGAGGCGCAGGACAGGAGTACCAAGGAAACACTCAAGAGCCAAGAGCGAATTAACGAGGCAACGCTCAGGACTCAGCGTGAAATTGCGATCGAGGGTTTCCAGACCCAGCGGCAGCTGGCGAGCGATGATCGTTTATGGAATGCGCGCCGAGAAATCTACGTGCGGCTCCTCGCGATTGCACGCAAGGTCACGCGACAAGCAAGCTCCCATGCTTATAAGGATGTGCCGCAGCCTCAGGTGTTCGTCGAATTGCTACAGCCACTCATAGACATGGAAGATGAGGTTGTCGCTCACGCATCACCCGCAGTCATGGAAGCAGCCAACCAGCTCAATATGAACCTGCAGGCTACGATCAGTTTCCTCCACGTTGTGTGGTCGAATCAGCAGCAAGCGGGGCCGGAAATCAAAGACTTCCTCGACGCGTTGAGAGAATTATACGAGTCCAACAAACAGGGAGTGGATGCCACGCTCATGACTTTAGCCCAACTTGCGGCAAACCTGACCACTCTGATCAGAGCCGAGCTCAATGACCTTCCCCCGCGGAGGGACGATGAATAAAAGCCTGAAGCAATTAGCTAGCTTTCAGCCCACTAACCCACGGGCTAAATTACTTCAGCCAGCTGCGATATGGCGTGGTAGCCGACGGGCAGGCCGCAGCTCCATCCCAACACGGAGCAAGTAGTTCCGGATGCTGTTGTTGGCGACGTTGTACTGCAGCCCCAGCTGCCGCAGCGAGGCGCCGGCCTGGTACAGCTCTACGATCTCCACCACTTGGCTAGCCGTGAGTACCTGCTGCGGCCGCAGCTCAACGCCTGCATGCTCTAGGTGCGCTCGCACCGTCTGCTCGTGCAGTTCGAACTGTCGGCCCAGCGCCTTGATCGAGGCGCCCGAGCGGTAGGACTTCACCAACGCGGTGACCTCGGCTGGTTGCAGCTTGTGGTTCGGTCGGAACTGGATTAGGTGTCGAACCTCGGCAGGCCTAGCCTGGGAAGGCCTGGCTCCACTGGCTGCCATGGCCCGCTGTAAGAGAGGCGTTACGTTTGAAAGCAGCTCTCTCAGGTGCACATTTGATAGACCCGAGGTTGCTCTTTCGAACCAAGCAAGTGCGCTCTCCTCGGCTGCACTCCACAGCGTCATACGTGTGTACATGCCTGCAGTCCACGTGCGTGATCAACACTGTTTCAGCCTGGAGGGCCCGTGCTAACAGACGCTCCTTCGTACCAGAGTTACCAGCGATTACTGCCATCGAGCAACTCGACGATCAGACGCAGCACGTTGACGAGGATGGAGATGAGCGGTATCCATCGCTCAAGGCGGCCTTCCCCCTGCTTATCCCATGGCATGACTTGCTCCCTTTCTTCGCGGTTTACCTAAGCGAACGTGACCGGCACGTCAAAACCAACCGACTTAGACTCATCTAGACGAACTTGGACTCGATTGGACTAAGCCTCGGAAATGATGGATGCAGAGGGGCCTATGGCGAGTGACCCTGATCTGGTCGTGCAGTTTGCGGTGCGGCTTCGGAACTTGCGCGATAGCGCAGTGATTCCGCCTGCAGATCAAGAAGAATCTCAACGCGAACCACTAACGATGGATCAAGTTGCGAAGAGGTACAACGTCAGCCGCGCAACGCTATATGCCGCGTTCAAGGGAGAACGCCTGCCGTCACCCAGGACTCTTCGCGCTATTGTTAGAGGCTGGGCGCCCGAGGGGGCCGCTGCGGTGAGCGCCTGGATGGCAGACCGAGCGCGCGTAGAAACCATGTTGGCGTCGGACCAGGCTGATCGGATGAAGGTCGGAGCCACCACCGCAGGTAGTGTTGAGGAATCTGCAGCTGCAGGGCCGGACGAAGCGTTCGGGTTAACACTTTTCGCCGAGGGCGTGAACGTGCCCATGATTCTTGATACGGGGAGCCAGCTTTCGTTTGCAAGCTATGAATGGTTCGAGAGTCATGACCTAGTAAAGGGTGCAGATGAAACACCCCTTCTGAGCATGAGGATCGCCACTGGGGGCGGGCGGACAGATGTCACGGTGTTGCCGCTCGCGAGAGACTGGATCATCTCAATTGACGACTCAACCACCGCGCGGTGTTTCTTTCAGGTATATCTGATTCTTAACTGGAGCGAATCTCCGTTCGCAGAGGTAAGCGATGTCGGAGTCTTGGGTCGCCAGGCACTTCGCGACAACGGGTTCAGGTTGGAAATCAGGCTCACCGATGAGTACCCACTAAGACGGATATTTGGCCCACTATAGCGCCCGCTTGGAGGAGAATGTGCCTATGTTGACGGCAATGAGGTCGTTTCGAGGGTCACATGGGTGACGCCACGGGCGAGGGCAGTGAAGGAGCTGTCCGTCGCGCTTCCATCATCGAGGCAGTCAAGACGCCACTTGGCTTCTACGCACTGGTGGTTCTAGTGGCTGAAGCCATCCTGAGTGTCGCAACTGCAGCCACAGATGGGATCGACCGGACAATTCTAGTCATCGGTATGGTCGCGGCTCTGATTGGACTCATCCTCCTAGTGGCTGGTATCTCCCTCTGGCGCCCGCGCGCGCTCTACGGCGAAGCGCACACGGTGGTGAGCGTTGACATTAGAAGGGGTGACAGCCGTGCTCTCGTTGAGCCCAATACAGGAGATGTACCATTAAAATCTCTGGAACGACCTAAAGTACTTGTTACGCTTGGCTGCGGTCCCGGGGATGACTTGGACGCAGAAATCATTGAAGGGGTTTGGCCCGCAGCACTTGTGACAAAATTGCATAGCCCCACCGCTGCCGAACTGACAGACACCCTCCTCGCATCTCGCTTTGACGTCTTGCAGCTGTCTTCTCCTGTCGGGCGAACCGGCGATATCACTTTTCCTGATCGGGAGCTGTCAGCTGCCGGACTTGCTGAACTGGCACGCCAGTCCAACCTCAGCTTAATAGTTCTCGCCTCCTGTAGTTCTGCCAGTATGGCGGCGGAAATCGCCGGTCGAACGAATATGGTTGCGGCTACCGAAACGCTGTCCACACGTGATTGGGAGGGCTGGAGCAAAATTTTTTATACGCTCTTGGCAAGCGGTCTACCAATGAGCCAAGCATATTCCGTGGCTCGATCGGTCATCGACGCACCAGTAGTCATGATTCTTCATGAAGACTTCACGGCCGCTGCCAAACAAGTTTGAGCGGGGGTGTCAACGATACAAGTCGGCGACATGAGATCAATAGGCTGGTCATCTTTATGGTTGAAAACCTTTTGGGTGTTATGAATTGCTGCTGGCTCTACGCAGCATTCCCCTTGCTAAGAGTGGCCGGACCTAGCAGATCGAACTAGTCTCTCAGCCGTGACGAATTTCATAGATGGAAGTGGCATCGAGCACGACCTCGATGCAGAGCAGGCTGCCTTCGAGCAGCGCAACTGGACTTTCCAGGTTCACCGGCCTGTCCCTGCAGGCCCACCTGACCCTCGTTTTAAGCGGCAATTCCTCGCACAGGCATGGAAGCAGGGAACAACCCAGAAGTTCCAGGCTGACGGTGACACAGAAGATGAGGCGCGTGCTGAGCTGCTCAACCTCATGTTTGAGGAGGTGCCGATCACCGACCGATAGCACTTCGGATGAGCAGGGCGGACCCATCCGCTGACCAGGCGGCCTAGCTGCCCGGTTGCTCACCCATTGCAACTCGCTGTGGCAGCCGGCGGGCAGGCCGCAGCTCTACGCCGACGCGGAGCAGATAGTTCCGGATGCTGTTGTTGGCGACGTGGTACTGCAGGCCCAGTTGCCGCAGCGAGGCACCGGCCCGGTAGCACTCGGCGATCTCCTCCACTTGGTCTGCCGTCAGCACCAGCTGCGGCCGCAGCTCGGCGCCGGCCCGCTCCAAGTGGGCCCGCACCGTCTGCTCATGTAGCCCGAACCGCCGGCCGAGCGCCTTGATCGAGGTGCCAGTGCGGTAGGACTTCACCAGGGCAGCGATCTCAGTGGGCTGCAGCTTGCGGTTGGGCCGAAACTGAACCGGCCCTCGACTCCCAACCCATTCAGTGCGGGAAGGCCGGGCTTCGCTGGCCGCTAAGGCCTGGTGTATAATTGGTGTTATGTTTGAAAGTAGCTCTCTCAGGTGCACATCTGGGAGAGCCAAGATGGCTCTTTCAAACTTGCCAGCCCCGCGAGCTCCTGCTCCAGCTTGACCTGTGGCCGATCCCGCGCCTTAACCGGTCGTTACGCGCAGGCGCTCGGCCGCCATAGGTGGAGCAGATGGAAGGATCTCGGGTAGGCAATGTCCCGATTAAGCAGCGCTCTGCGCGCGCCTCGCTTGAGCCAAGATACCGTGCCGACACCACGAGTCACGACGATGGGCGGTCCAGTTGTTGCGCCTAGTCCATCAGCGCTTCCTTGAGGAGCGTTTCGGTATCTGCTAGTGAGAAGCCTTCGATCGATACTTCTCGGTTCGGAGTTTTCACGGTGATCCGTCGGTGGCTATTCCGCTGAAAGAAGCTGTTTAGCGCGGCTGCTGCGCCGGCTAATCCACCTGCCGCCGACACGACGGTGATGACCGTGTGCGTGACATCCTGCGCGTAACCTCCAAACTGCACCTCAACTTGTTGCGTTTCGAACTCGTCCATAAGCTGACGGCCTACCGTCCGACCGTGTTTCGTGTGTATATGGACAGCGACACTCTCCCTGTTCTGATCGCTCGGTGCGAGGTTCAGAAGGATGGGCGTGTCGTGTGACTTCTCCTGATCGGTCATGAAGAAGACCCTAACGGTTTGCGGCCCTAGGAGAACCCGTTAGACGAGGATGGCTACACATGGCCCGGACCACAGAGGACCCGGTGGCGTAGCGTCCGGTCGCGCTTCAACCAGCCGCAACCTGGTGATCTTGACGGGTTCTGTCTGGTGACCGGGCCCGTTTTGTTGCGGCCTGGCCAGCCGGTGGAGAGTGCTGGAGGGGTTGTGGTGAAGGCGACGTCCCGGACAGCTGCCTGTGCAGCCGCGCGACCAGCTTGACCGTTGCTGCGCCGTCAACTTCGGCGACCGGGCGAACCCCCGTATTGGCGCAAGGACACTCTATAGTTACGCTTTGAACACTGTTAGGGCGTTCGCTGCGGCTTCCGTGACATAAAGTGTCGATCCATCAGCTGAAATCGCGAGATCCCAGGGAAAGCCTCCGTCAACCGCAATAGTATGCACAGGCCGCCCTGTAGCAGTATCGAAAACCTCGATTGAATATCCATCAGGATTAGTGACGTAAAGACGCCGCTTATCGGGACTGAGGGCTAGGTGACGGCCCCTACCGTAGAACGTCTCCGAGTGCAGTATCTTGCCAGTGTTTGGGTCAACAGTGGCCACCCGAGCGTCATGCGACCTCATATCTTTGTCGCCAGCAACGTAGATGACAGGTCCATTTGCCATAATTGAGAGGCCCGCCAGGTACTTAAAATGTCGACTCACCTTATGTGTTGCGACATCAATAATGTTGATGGTGTCAATTTGCAAAGCATAAGCGGTTCTTCCATCAGCTGAGAATGTAATATCGGGACTATCGGAGGTAGCACCAGTAAGGGTAATGCGGTAGGCGATCGATCCGGTCGAGAGCTGGATGGCCGCGATATGGTCAGCGTAAGCCACCCAAAGCAAATCGCCTCTCGGTGTCAAAAAGGCGGTAAAGCCGTAGTCGCCGTCTGCTTTAAGCGTCTTTACGATCGTTCTGCGGGCAGTATCGATCACCTTTACTCCGGAAGCAGTAGGCGCGTACAGTCGTCTTTCGTCAGATGAAAGTACTAGGTTGCCTATGGCTGGGAAATCTAAGGGAATATCCTTAACAACAGTGGCGCTTTCGAGATCGACAATCGCAACATGGCATCTCCCTCTATCATCAATAGTCTCTATGTATGCTTCAGTATTTCGGCGAGATAGGGTCATATCACGCGGTGATGCTGCCATACCGATCGAGGATGCCTCGTATATAGGGTCGCCCACGGGCTTAGAACTCGACGACGAGAGAGTCGGTGATCGCTGGTCAGCATTCGGTGAAGTCATCTTATGATCACTGGTAAAAGGGCTAGGCTGAAGCCGGCGGAGATCTATAGGTGCTCTCCCTACACTTCCTGCAGTCAGTACTGAAACAAGTCCTAAGGCGATGGGGAGCAGTGGCCATTTCAGCCGCGGCGTATAGATGGCGGGCCTACGGAATATCCTCCTAGTATTTGAAATACGTGCAACTAAGGCTTTTCTCGTAGGGAGACTATGGGCCTTTACTGAATGGGGCGACACCCTCGCTTTAGAATCCTCGGCTCTATGGCGGAGGAGGTTAATAGTTGCGGCACCGTGTTCGTCAACCGCCGCATTTTTAGCGAAGATAAGCCGATCGGCGGATTCGACACTCCGCTGGTTTGGCAGTGGCATACCCAGGCTACGCATCTGCCTAGTCAGCACAGGGAAAATATCTCCTAATGTGAGGTATGCTCCTGCGCCTGGGATGCCTGTGCGCAGCAAATCAACTAATTCGCCAGTAAAGGTCGTGCACTTATCTGTGCGCCCTACGGGTGCATGAGCAGTAATGTTCCGATGGGTCGCTGTTAGTGTATAAGCCCCTCGGATATAGGTGAGATCGGCTAGTTCTGGGCCGTTCAATGCCTCAATGGCCTGACCCGCATAGCAACAGTCCAGTATTACGACCTTCCGCACTGCAGGACTACTGCGGATGATCTCGGCAACCCAACTCCAAGGCAGAGCTGTGTAGTATGGCCTATCCGCGCTTGTATTCCGAAGTACCAGTCCTAGCTCGCCGCGTTCGGAAAGTATACCGTGACCGACGAAATAAAAGAGGAACGTATCGGTCGCTAGCTCAGCTTGAGTCTTGACCGCTCTTGTAGCGGCATCTACATTTGCTGGATTATTTACAGTAAGCACTGCGCTTGAGGGCCAGGCGCAGATTGCTCCATTTTCAAGCGTGGTTTGGAACGTTTCGATACTATTCGCTGCTGCTGGTATATCCTCAAAAAGGGGGTCAGCATACTTGCTGACGCCCAGAAGTATAGCGCGAGAATTAGTGAAGCCTGACCAAGGTGTTGTCATTTACGGGTAAGGTTTTCAAGCCAGGCTGTGACGTTGCTGATATTAGTAGCATTCAGACTTATGGACGTGGTCTCATGCGTGATCGTAACTTGAACATCCGATTTGCGAGTCTTGAACCAAGCCTTTAGACATGCTGAGAAGGCTGCAAGTGTTCCACTTGCAGAGAGCGACACCACAATTTGGTTGATCGGAGATCCCAGTTCGCCGCGGCGAAGCCCTGAGGATGAATGAGTCTTAACGTGCGGGGACACAGCGGAATCTTCCCTGAGCCACGTCAGCAATGAGAAGATCTCATCCGTGTCAGCTAGGAGGTTAACAGTCAACGGTACGGTCATACCCATATCCCACTAGTCCTTGTCAGTGCACGGGAAGGTGGATGGGGAGTATATCTTAACGAGGTTAGAACGAGAAAGCCTTAGCATTGGCCGCCTGATCATCGATTCCAGCGTTACGTCGTAGGTTTAGTGCGCCACTCCGCCAGTCCATACCGAAACAGGAGGCAGAATGTCAGACGATCGCGCTATCGAGGCTCTACGCCTCGAGATCGGATCGAACTTCGAGGCATGGGCTCAGAAAATGGAGCACGCCTTCAACGAAAGAACTTCTGATCACGCATGGCCTGACCACGTATCACGTCCTGACCGCCCTACAGGTTGGGATGATGCTGGCGTGTGGCTGAACGCCGTCTACTCCATGATGTGGACCTCCCCCAGGCAGACAGAACTGGAACTCTTCCTGGCTTGCAGCGAACTTGCCGAGAAAGCTTGGAAAGAGTCGGTCAAGCGTCTAGTGGACAAGCTCCTTGAGCTTGGAGTGCTGGATCCTCACTTTTATGACATTGAGTCGGACGGAGTCATTGAAGACCAACTTGCCAGACGGCAGGTACTTGAGGATGAGGACGACGACCTGCTCCAGGAGTTTGAACGTCTCAGGAGGTCACGAAGCATCAGCGGTATCAAAGGTGCAAGCGGCGCAGTAGAAGAGATAGCGCTTAACCTCGCTGGGGTGGCGGACGGCGTCCTTGCTGCCTACGTCGTCGCTGCCCTTCATCGGCTGAGAGTTTCGGCGAAACCTGCCCTAACCTTCCAGCTCACTTCCGACGAGGCTGAATCGTTCGCCAAGAGGTACGCGTCCAACCTCTCAACGGATAACCTGATTCTGGTGTCTCAGGAGCGAACGACGACTTACGAGCGTCCGAGCCGACGGGTGTGGCGGCGGGAGCACACCACCTGGACCCACACCTTTGTGGGCCCAGACCTCGAGTACACGATTGTCCTTGAGATGCAGCCAGAGCAGGAAATACCGCGGCTCGTGATGGCGAGTACAAAGACGTCGCCCCGAGACCGATACAACGACCTCGCCACGACAGGTCGCCACAGATGGATTCCAGACCGCCCTGCACGAGACAGTGGCTAGGCGGCCTAGCTGCCGATCGTCAGCTAGGGCGCGTCTCCTAACCGTTTGAGCCAGAGGGTGATGGCTCTGAGGACGGCGGCTCCGCGGTAGATGGTGGCGAGTCGGTCGTAGCGGGTGGCAAGGCCGCGCCATTGGTTGGTGATGTTGAAGCCACGCTCGATGATGTTGCGGTTCTTGTAGCGGTCGGTGTCGAGGGCGGCGTCCGGCCGGGCCCTCGACCCGGGCGAACGAGGTCGCGTGGGCTATGTGATTAAGTTCGACGCACACAGACGGACGGCGTCATCAATCTCACGGCGCGCGGTTCTGGGATCAGTTTTACCGTGCATACGCTGCTTCGGACCGATGCGAGACCATATGGCGCGCGGTGATTCGTCACTTGCTCTTCGAAGGCGGTTGCCATGCGCGGCGCCACACGAGGTTATATCTGCACGAGAGGTCATGCCGGTACAATAGCCCTACCATGAGCGAATTCGAGAAGCGGTTAGCCCAAGCTCGCGCCGAGAAGCAGGCACAGCAACAGGCACATCAAGCGGCTGTCGATCGAGCCTCAGCCGTTGAACGGCAACGTCGGGCCGCTCAAGTGCAGCGTGCTCTCGCGCTAGTGCCAGCGGTACGAGAGGCGGTAGTGGCGCTGCAGCAGCAGGCCACCAGGCCGGCACGGTATGCCAGTGGACCGGTACGCTTTTCCGATGGGCCGGCGCATGGGAGCGGCCTGGTTCGCCGGCTTTTCGCAGGATCCGGCCGTCAAGGCTGGTGGATCCATAATTACGTCTTCGTGCCGCTCGCTGGTGCACCTGTTGTCAATATTAGGCAAAATAGCTTTTCCCTAGAGGAGTTCGCCCGCCGGGGTTCAGTCTCCTACGTCTCTCCAGGATTCGGGTCTACATCGGACTCCACCATAGTAGTAGATGCAGACGATGAACTCGACCGGGTTCTCCAAGCTATTGTCGATTATCTCAAATAGGTAGCTAACTGTGCTCGCACGAAAACAACGATGCCATACCGCCGATATTGTTGCTGCATTGCAGGCAGTGGCCACCGATATTTTCCACTTTTCCCCTTTAAGGGATTGTTCTCATCGCTTGAACATTGTTTTGTTCGGGTCGTGGCTTGACGAATCAGTGTCGTCTCCGGGCGATATTGATGTGTGGCTGGACGGCGAGGCAGCGGATGTCAACGTGGCGTTCACAGAACTCAGGCACCTCGGGGGGCTTCGAGGCTTACCCTTCGACGTAGTTGCACCGGCAAGGCTTGCCCCTTGTATTCGGCGGGCCTGTCAATGGAATGCTGCGCAAGGACTTGCGGTTGTTGGCCAACTGCCGCAACTGCCTGACGCTATCGACTCTCCTATGGCAGCCGTCCACCAAGACGCCTACCAAGCGCGCGCCGCGGCCGAGGCTCGGGCTGTCATCTCGCGTGCCGAGATTCTTGCGGTGGTCGGCGCGCCTGAGGCATCGGCGTTCGTGGAGTTGGCTGCCCGACTGTTCCTGCGCTCTCGGGCAGGTACACCGGCCGAGTGGCGCGGTATCCGACGGCTCTCGGTGACTGACCTAGTCAGCCAGTTAGCTGACTACGGGTGCACCATCGCTAAGCCCGTCCAATGGGAGGATCCTCTGCTGATAGAGGCACTTCGCATGCTGATCACTTCCGGTGGCGCCGAAATCGACGCTACCGGTAGCAGGTCGCGGGTAGCAGTTCGCGATGCTTGCGCTCTACGTGAGCGCTCGCGATGACTTCCGACACACCTATTCGGTCTCGTTCGACCCAGCGCATTATGAGCCGGCGATTAACTGCGGCCTGGTGGTGGAACTTGCACGCTCCCAAATTTCACCATGACCGATGGCTGCCCCGCTCAATACCCGGATATTTCATAGATCGTTACGCGTTTTGGCTCGCGAAGCCTATAGAAAGATTCGGATACCGTCCGAGACCTCCGAAGTTTAACCGACGCGCGTTGGGCCGGACACGCGATGAGTATCTGCGCCGGTATCTGTTACCCAGCACTGCGCTTGGCGGATGGATGCCGATTCCGAGTATGGCGACCGGCGTGGGGGACTTATACGACGAGCTCCGTAGCCTCTGGTTAGCGCAGTGCTATCGAGTAGGCCTGGTCGGCTCGGTTACCCGCATACCGGATGTCCGGGAGCTGACCTGGAGGGATATTTTCGATGCCTCCGTGTTCTATCCACGCCCGCCGGTGTTTCGGGGGGCTACATATTGGGATCGCCTGCCTGATGAACGTCGTCGTAGGCTTATTGCAACTTACGGTTCGGGAGCGCCTGTTGACTTCTATTGCTTTATGCAGCAGGTCCACGAGACTGTTCATGCGGCACAAACCGGCGAGCCTCTATTGAATGAGATCGTGCAAGCCGCGATATGGACCAGATTCCTCGACGCGAACAGTTTATGGGCATTCCAAACCCGCTCAGATGGAACCGCGATGATTCGTGAATACCATGTGATACGTCAACACAACCACCTCCTCGAACAGGCGGTGGCTGCCAAGCTTGACACCGCAGTATTACTAGACCGTCTCGCTCCGACCGACGCATACGAGCTGTGCTGTACCGCGGCAAGTGTGTTCGAACACAGCAAGATCAATTATGCCCGGTACTTAGACGTCGTATGCATCATCCTTACCAGGGCTAATGACCCCGCCTGGTTACGTAGAGCGCGTCAACGCATTTGCGATTCGCCGAGGCCGCCGGCTTGATCCAGGCTTAGCCGTCACCGGATGGTATGGATGCGGTGGAGCGTAGTGGAAAGCTGGACGGGAGTTGCACGCTCGACCCGCGACCCCACCATCACACGCTTCTCGAATATCCGTACTGACGAGGCAACCTCCGTGCCGCCCGCAGCTCCACGTTAGCCCGAAGCAAGTAGTTCCTGATGCTGTTGTCGGCGACGTTGTACTGCAGCCCCAGCTGCCGCAGGGAGACCCCAGCTCGGTAGAGCTCCGCGATCTCGGCCGCTTGCGCCGCTGTGAGGACCTGCTGCGGTCGTAGCTCGACTGCTGCCCGTTCCAAGTGAGCGCGCACCGTCTGCTCATGCAGTCCGAACTGGCGGCTCAGCGCCTTGATCGCGATGCCGGCGCGATAGGACTTCACCAAGGCGGCGACCTCGGTGGGCTGGAGCTTGCGGTTGGGTCGAAACTGAACCTGATCTTGGACCTTAATCCGGCTGGCCGCGGAATCACGAGCTTCGCTGGCTACCACCAGGGCCCGCTGTAAGAGAGGCGTTACGTTTGAAAGCCGCTCTCTCAGGTGCGCCCGAAGGGATTCGAACCCCTAACCTCTTGATCCGTAGTCAAGTGCTCTATCCGTTGAGCTACGGGCGCGTTGGAACCGAGGGTCGAGTCTAGCGGGTGGCCGGGAGGGCGACCAAAGCGGTATCGGACCGCGCAACCCGCAGCGAGGGACACCAGCCGGCGACACCCAGGACTGCCGGCACCGAACAGGCCCACGCCCGATTCGGACAGCTCACGCCTCCGGACAGCACGAAGCCCCGCCACGAGGGACGGGGCTACGAACGAGGGCGGAGGCTCGGGGATTTGAACCCCGGATGGGTGATTAACCCAAACCGCATTAGCAGTGCGGCGCCATAGACCGGACTAGGCGAAGCCTCCCTCGGCCGCCTGGACGAGCACGACCGTACAGCCGCACACCTTACTGGGCCGCCCGCAGCCGGGCCAACGCGACCCAGCCCCGTGCAACACGGCCCAATGCGACCCGCACCAACGCGACCCGGGCACACCCGGCAACCAGCTACGAGCAGCCGACCTCAGCGCGGGCTGATGGCCGGCATCACGAACTCGTCCACCAGCTCCACCAGCTCGGCGTCGCTGATCGGCCGGCGGCGGACCACCACCCGGTGGATCAGGGTGCCGGCCAGCATCTCGGGCACCAGCACCGACACCGCCTCCGGGCGCACCTCGCCCCGGCGCACGCCACGCTCCAGCAGGCCGAGCAGCACCTGCTTGCGCGGATCGAAGAAGTCGCACTCGAACGTCCCGCAGAACGTCGCGTCCCGCAGCGACTCGCCCATGATCGAGCGCATCGCGTCCCCGCCCATGCCGGTCATCAGCCGGGTGATCCGGCGGACCAGGGTCAGCAGCGCGTCCCGGGTGCTGATCTTGTCGTCCAGCTGCATCTCCACCGCGCCCAGCAGCGGGCCGGCCAGCAGGTCCCCCAGCGCGTCCAGCACCAGTTCCTGCTTGGTGGGCCAGCGGCGGTAGATCGAAGCCTTGCCGGTCTGGGCCCGGGCGGCCACCGACTCGATGGTGACGCTGCCGTAGCCGCCGTCGGCGAGTTCGGCGATGGTGGCGTCCTTAATCGCTCGCTCGAGCTCCGCGCCACGCTTACGCTGCCGTCCGGGCTCCTCTACCGAGGAGTCCGGTGCCGAGGTCGCTGCCGAGGTCATGGTGGGGACGCTTTCTTCCTGATCGTGGGCCGGGGGAGGCGATTGAGCTGTGAGCGAACCGACGAAACTCGCCGTAGTGCACGTTTGCGTTTCTTATCTGGTACCCGCTAGCCTACCCCAAGAAACGCCGACGTTCCTTATCACGATGTGAAGCGGGCAACACCCGAGAAACCGCCGAGGCCGTACCCGCACCAGCCCGGCCACACTGAAACCGCCGCGCGGCAGACCGCCCGGCATCAGCTCCAGCATTCGAGGAGAGTCGTGACCACGACGAACCAGCCGGCCGCTGCCGAAAGGCACGGCAAGGCCAAGCACCCCGGCCTCACCCTGCTGATCATCGCCGGCGCGCAGCTGATGATCGTTCTCGATGGCACCATCGTGAACATCGCGCTGCCCAAGATGGGCGAGTACTTCGGCAAGAACCAGACCGACATGACCTGGGCGATCAACGCCTACACCCTCGCCTTCGGCGGCCTGCTGCTGCTCGGCGGCCGGGCCGGCGACATCCTCGGCCGCCGCCGGATGTTCATGGTGGGCCTGGCCCTGTTCACCCTCGGCAGCTTCCTGGGCGGCCTGGCCCACAGCTTCGAGTTCCTGATCATCGGCCGGATCATCCAGGGCGTCGGCGGCGCGATCTCCTCGCCCACCGCCCTGTCGCTGATCACCACCGAGTTCGACGAAGGCCCCGAACGGACAAGGGCCTTCGCGGTGTTCGCCGCGGTGGCCGGCGCTGGCGCCGCCCTCGGCCTGCTGCTCGGCGGCCTGCTGACCGAGTACCTCACCTGGCGCTGGGTGCTGTTCGTCAATGTCCCGATCGGTATCGCCCTGATCGCCGGCGCCTACATCTTCGTGCACGAGTCCGACCGGCTCACCGGACGCTTCGACTGGCTTGGCGGGGCGCTGTCCACCGTCGGCATGGCCTCGCTGGTGTACGGCTTCATCCACGCCGCGTCCAAGGGCTGGCGGGACGGCACCACCATCGCCGCGTTCGTGATCGCCGTGGTGCTGCTGGCGAGCTTCGTCGCACTCCAGGCAAGGCTGTCGTACGCGATGATGCCGCTGCGCACCCTGCGCGACAAGAACCGCTCCGGCGCCTACATCGTCATGCTGATCATCGGCGCGGCCATGTTCGGCATGTTCTTCTTCGTCACCTACTTCGTGCAGCTGGTGCTGGGCTACTCCTCGCTGCAGGCGGGCCTGGCGTTCCTGCCGGTGGCCTTCACGATCGGCATCGCCGCGCAGCTGTCGGCGAAGCTGCTGCCGCGGATCGGCCCGCGCAACCTGATCCTGTTCGGCTCCGTGGTGATGTCCGGCGGCCTGTTCTGGCTGTCCACCATCTCCGCCGACTCCAGCTACGCCGGGCACCTGCTGCCCTCGCTGCTGGTGATGGCCTTCGGCATCGGCTGCATCTTCGTGCCGCTGACCACGGTCGCCGTCGCCGGCGTCGCGCCGCACGAGGCGGGCCTGGCGTCCGCGCTGCTCAACGTCGGCCAGCAGGTCGGCGGCTCGATCGGGCTGTCGGTGCTGACCACGGTGTTCGCCACCGCCGCCAAGAACGAGGGCAAGCACCAGGGCGAGGTACTCGGCGGGCTGGTGCAGAGCGGCCAGGCCAAGCCGACCGTGCTGCAGCACTTCGGCGAGATCGCCCAGCAGGCCTCCGGCGCGCTGCGCGCGTCAGCCGAGGCGCTGCAGGACGCCACCGCGGTCCGTGCCTACCACGAGGTGCTGGCGCACGGCTCGTCCCGGGGCTTCTTCGCCGCGGCGCTGTTCGCCGTGGTGGGCGTGATCGTCACCGCCACCATGATCACCACCGGCAAGGACGAGGTAGCCGAGATCGACCCGGCCACGGTGGGCGTCCACTAACGCCTCTTGGGTATCGCGACATATGGCACAGGGCCGCTCGATCCACCGGGATCGGGCGGCCCTTGCCGTTGGCTCACGCTGCCGGCTTGAGGCCACTTGACCCCCATGGAGACATTTCCGCCCGTTTTGCTGGACTAATTGGTCCCGCGAGGGCTAGGGTCGCCCCGGTTGTGCCTTAACGGGGGGTTAATATGACCGCACGTCGGTCTGTCCTTGTTCTGCTCGTCGCGGGGTCACTGGCAGCGGGATTGGCGACCAGCTCGCCGTCCTATGCCACCGGGCCGACCCCCGGCCCGGTCGGCCCCGGGTCACCTCACCCGGGCCCGGCCCTCAAGCCGCCTCGGGACAGCACCCCACCCGCACCGGTCACTGACCTCCGGATGGCCGGCAACGACGTCCGCTCGATCAGCCTGACCTGGACCAATCCCACCGATCCGGACTTCGCCGGAGTGCTGATCCGGCGAGCGGCGAGCGACACCCCGCCGGTCACCGCCTCGGAGGGCACGCTGGTCGCGGCCCTGGACGGCCGTAAGACGGCATTCACCGACAAGCACCTCACCGGCACCAGTACCTACAGCTACGCGGTGTTCCCCCGGGACAAGAGTCGCAACGTCGGGGTCGCTGCAACCCTGACCACCGCGACCCGCTCGACCAGCACCGCAACGGGCCTGCGCGGCCAGCTGACCGACCAGCAGGGTCACCCCATCGTCCAGGCGGCGGTCGAGATCCGCGTGGCGGGTTCCGGCGACTACGTGGCAGGTACGGCCACCGCAACCAACGGCCAGTTCTCGGTCACCGGGCTGGCCTCGGGCTCCTATCTGCTCTGCTTCCATGCCAACAACGAGACCACCGGCCACTCCGTCACCGGGTACCTGCCCGGCTGCTACCGCCAGCAGCCCTACGGCTACGGCAACATCGGCACGCCGGTGACCGTGCGCGCCGGCAAGATGACCTCCGGTCTGGTCGACTACCTGCTGGTCGCCGGGGCGATTTCCGGCCGGGTCACCGATTCCGCCAATCGCGCCATCTCCGACGTGTCGGTGTCCGTGTACGACCTCGACGATCCCAGCCAGTACAGCTCCGGCGCCGTCACCCGCTCTGACGGCAGCTACACCGTGACCGGCCTGCCCGCCGGCTCGTACCAGGTGTGCTTCTCCAGCCAGGGCGCCACCGGAGCATCGACCACCGGCTACCTCGACGAGTGTTACGACGACCAGCCGCCGTACAACTCCGGCACCCCCGTCCCGGTGACCCTCGGGCACACCAGCTCGGGCATCGACGCGGCGCTAGCCACCGGCGGCGCGATCACCGGCCACATCACCGACACCAGCGGCGTCCTGCTGCCGGCCATCTCGGCTTCAGCATTCAGCGCTGACTACGGCTCTTATGGCTTCAGCGACAGCACCGGCGCCTACGCACTCACCGGGTTGCCGACCGGCAACTACACCCTGTGCTTCGACGGCTCGTACACCGTCTCGGACGCCGCGCCCTACGGCTACACCAACAGTTGCGCCGGTGACCACTGGCTGAACGTGGACGTGGAGGCGGGCCAGGCCACCACGGTGAACGGGACCGTCGAGAAGGCCGGCGGGGTCGGTGGCACCGTCACCGGCGACAGCGGTCCGGTGCCCGGTGTCTGGGTGAGCGTGTTCGACAGCTCGGGCAACCAGCTGAACTCGACCAACACCGACGAGTCCGGCCGTTACCTGTTCAACGGCGTGGCGCCCGGCGACGTGACGGTCTGCTTCGACCCGACCTACACCGCCGGCGGCTACCGGCGCACCTGCTACGGAGCCCAGGCCGACGGCACCGGCTCGCCGATCGCCGTGACCGCCGGGCAGCTGAGCACCGCCGACGTGCAACTGTCGAAGGGCGCCTCGATCACCGGCACCATCACCGATGCCTCGGGCGCCCCGATCAGCGGCGTTCTGGTCAGCGCCTACAGCTGGAACACCTGGGAGGGCTACTTCTCCCAGACCGACGAGTCCGGCAACTACACCCTGAGCGGCCTGGCCGCCGATGACTACCGGGTCTGCTTCGACCCCTCCTACGCCCAAGGTCCGGCTGCCGGTGGCTACGCCATGCAGTGCTACGACAACCAGCCCTCGATGGACACCGCGGACCCGGTTACGGTGGGGGCCGCCGGCTCCGTCACGGTGAACGCGGTGCTGCGGGCGGGCGCCGCCATCACCGGCCGGATCACCGGCTCCGACGGCGCCGCGCTCGGCGGTGTCTACATCTACGCCTTCGATCCCGAGTCCGGCCAGTACGCCACCGGCGCCAGCTCCGACTACTCCGACGGCAGCTACCGGCTGCCCGGACTGGCGCCGGGCGACTACGCCGTCTGCTTCGACGCGGTGAACGTCCGTCAACCGGCCCCCACCGGATATGTCAACGAGTGTTACGACAACAACAGCTACGCCCTGGTACACGTAACCGGCGGCACGGTGACCACCGGCATCGACGCCGAACTCGCCGTGGGCGCCGGCATCAGCGGCCGGGTCACCGACTCGGCCGGCCACGGGCTCCCGTCCATCTCCGTAGAGGTCTACCGGGTCGACGGCTCGTACCTCGCCAGTGGCGGCTTCACCGACGACACGGGCCGCTACCAGCTCACCGGCCTGCCGGCGACCGCGGCGGTGCTCTGCTTCGACAGCTACGCAGGCCCCAACGACACCGGCTACCCGTACGAGTGCTACGACAACAAGCCGGACATGAACACCGCAAACCCGGTCGACACCACCGCCGGACAGATGCGGACCGGCATCGACGCCCAACTCGCCGACGGCGCCGGCATCAGCGGCCAGATCACCGACACGGCGGGCAACGGCATCCCATACGCCTTCGCCGAAGCCACGGGGGTCGACGGCTCATACCTCGGTAGCGACCAAGCCGACGACACCGGCCACTACCAGATCAACCGCCTGCCGGCCGCCGCCGTGGTGGTGTGCTTCCAGGCGGGCTACCTGCACGAGTGCTACGACAACAAGCCGGACAGGAGCACCGCCAATCCGGTCGACACCACCGCCGGTGAGGTACAAACCGGCATCGACGCCGAACTCACCGACCCGCCGCCGGCCTGACCGTCAGCGGCTCAGCGGCCGGACAACCCGACGGCCGGGTGCCCCGTCAGGCTCTGGCCGCAGCGGCTCAGCATTCGATGATGTTGACCGCGAGGCCCCCGCGCGAGGTCTCCTTGTACTTGACCTGCATGTCGGCCCCGGTCTGGCGCATCGTCCGGATCACCTTGTCCAGGCTGACGATGTGCTGGCCGTCGCCCTGCATCGCGATCCGGGCGGCGTTGATCGCCTTCACCGCGGCCATCGCGTTGCGCTCGATGCACGGCACCTGGACCAGGCCGCCGATCGGGTCGCAGGTCAGTCCCAGGTTGTGCTCCATGCCGATCTCGGCGGCGTTCTCCGCCTGCAGCGGGGTGCCGCCGAGCACCTCGCACAGCGCCCCGGCAGCCATCGAGCAGGCCGAGCCGACCTCGCCCTGGCAGCCCACCTCGGCGCCGGAGATCGAGGCGTTCTCCTTGTACAGCACCCCGATGGCCCCCGCGGTCAGCAGGAACCGGACCACCCCGTCGTCGGAGGCGCCCGGCACGAACCGCCGGTAGTAGAGCAGCACGGCCGGGATGATGCCGGCCGCGCCGTTGGTCGGGGCGGTGACCACCCGGCCGCCGGCCGCGTTCTCCTCGTTGACCGCCAGCGCGAACAGGTTCACCCAGTCCATCACTCGCAGCGGGTCGGTGGAGAACGGGTCGGAGTTCAGCTTCTGGTACAGCTCCGGCGCCCGCCGGCGCACCTTCAGCCCACCCGGCAGCACCCCGCCGTGCCCGCAGCCGGCCGTCACGCAGTCCTGCATCGCCTGCCAGATCCGCAGCAGGCCGGCCCGCACCTCGGCCTCCGGACGCCAGACGCACTCGTTGGCCAGCATCACATCCGAGATCGGCAGCCCGCTGGCCGCGGCGTGCGCGCACAGCTCGGCGGCGGTGGTGAACGGATAGGGCAGCACGATGTCGTCCGGCTTGATCCGGTCGGCGCCGGTGGCGTCCTCGTCGACCACGAACCCGCCGCCGACCGAGTAGTAGGTCCGCTCGCGCAGCGGCGGGTCGGCCTCCGGCCCCTCGGCGCTCACTGCCGGTGCCGGCTCGGCGTAGGCGGTGAACCGCATTCCGTTGGGATGGAACGGCAGCGTCGAGCGCCGGTGCAGCACCAGGTCGGTGGCAGTCAGCTGCACCGGGTGGCGGCCCAGCAGCCGCACCGTCTCGGTCCGGCGCACCTCGGCGACCCGGTCGAGCACCGAGTCGGTGTCGACCTCCTCGGGAGTCTCGCCCTCCAGGCCCAGCACCACCGCCCGGTCCGAGCCGTGCCCGCGTCCAGTGGCGCCGAGCGAGCCGAACAGCTCGACCCGCACCCGGGCGACCTTGTCCAGCAGCCCGTCGGCCTCCAGGCCCAGCGCGAACGTCCGGGCGGCCCGCATCGGGCCCACCGTGTGCGAGGAGGACGGTCCGATCCCGATCGAGAAGAGGTCGAACACGCTGATGGCCATAGGACCATTCTGCACCCCGGAGCACGGCCGCCGGACCGGATCGTGCCTAGCAGCGAGCCGCCGGAGAAGGCGGCTCAGACCGCCGTCAGGGTGACCACGATGTTGCCGCGGGTGGCCTTGGAGTACGGGCAGAACTGATGCGCCAGCTCCAGCAGCTCCTGGGCCTGCGCCTGCTCCACGCCGGGGATGCTCACCTCCAGCTCGACCGCCAGGCCGAACCCGCCGTCCTCCGACGGCCCGAACGAGACGTGCGCGGTCACCTTGGAGTCGGAGGTGTCGACGCCCTTGGTCTTGGCCCGGTTGGCCAGCGCCCCCTGGAAGCAGGCGGCGTAGCCGGCGGCGAACAGCGTCTCGGGATTGACCGCGGGCTCGGGCGTGCTGCCCGGCTGGGCGAGGTCGAAGTCGACGAGGCCGTCGGTGCTGGTGACGTGGCCGGCCCGGCCGCCGGTCGCGGTGGCCGAGGTGACGTAGGTGACCTTGGTCAGTTCGGTGGGCATGGAACTCCTTCTCGACGTGCCGCAATGGCATCCTGAAACCACTATGCCTGGGGTCCAACACATCACGCGTACCGGTCAATTCCTCACCACAGTCGCCGAGGTGGGCTCCCTCTCGCCCCATATGCGCCGGATCGTGCTGACCGCGCCGGAGATCGCCGAGCGGGACTGGCCGCTGGGCTGCGACATCGCGGTGGTGCTGGCCGGCCCGGACGGCCGGGAGGTGCGGCGGCGCTACACCGTCCGGTCCTCCGACGGCGACCGGCTGGTGCTGGACGCGCTGCTGCACGGGCACGGCCCCGGTTCCAGCTGGGCGGCCTCGCTGCGGGCCGGCGAGCAGGTGACCTTCTTCGGGCCGCGCGGTGAGCTGCCGCTGCCGCCGGCGGACTGGCTGCTGGCGCTCACCGACGAGTCCGGCCTGCCGGCGATCGGCGCACTGGCTGAAGCGGCCGAGGCGGCCGGTCGGCGGCTGCGGGTGCTGGCCGAGATCGCCGACGACGGCGAGCGCTACCCGCTGCCCGGCAACGCCGAGGTGCGCTGGCTGACCCGCGACGGCCAGCCGGCCGGCCGGCCGGACCTGCTGATCGGGGCGCTCGACGGGGTGCAGCCTGGCACCGGTGCCGGCTTCGGCTACCTGCTGGGCGAGTCCCGGGTGATCGTCGCGGTGCGCGACGCGCTGGCCCGGCTCGGGCTCAGCCGGTCCGAGGTGTACGCCAAGGGGTACTGGAACCTGAACTCGCGCCCGACCCGGTGAGGCCGGCCGGATCGCGCAGCGCGCGGTCCAGCACCGCGCCGGCCGCTCCGCGGACCGCCGCGTCGGTGCCCAGCGGGGACCGGCTCAGCCGCCCGGCGCCGCGCGGCGCCAGCGCCCGCCGGTCCAGCTGCTCGGCCAGGGCCGGGGTGATGGCGTCGAACAGCCGGGCGTAGCCGCCGCCGAGCACCACGGTGGGCAGGTCCAGCACGTTGAGCAGCGAGGCCAGGCCCACCCCCAGGGCGCTGCCGGCCTGCTCGACCGCGGCCAGCGCCGCCGGGTCACCGGCCGCCACCGCGGCCTCCAGCCGTTCCAGGTCCGGCTGCCCAGCAGCGCGCAGCAGCACCTCCTGGCCGGCGTACTGCTCCACGCAGCCCTGGCCGCCGCACCCGCAGGCCGGCCCGTCCCGGGTGACCACCACGTGGCCGAGCTCGCCGGCGAAGCCGTGCACCCCGCGGAACAGCTCACCGGCCACCACCAGGCCGGCGCCCACCCCGATCTCGCCGGAGACATAGACGAAGTCCGGGCCCACCGCGGGCTCCGTACGCAGGCTCGCCAGCGCCCCCAGGTTGGCCTCGTTGTCGACCAGCAGCTCCGGCAGGCCGAGCGCGGCGGCCAGCTCCCGGCCGGGCATCGTGCCGGTCAGGCTCGGCAGGTTCGGCGCCCGCAGCACCGTGCCGTCGGCGCCCACCACCCCGGGCAGCGCCAACCCGCCGCCGAGCAGCGGCTGGCCGAGCTCGTCGGCCACCTCCTCGGCCAGCGCCACCACCTGCGCCAGGATGCCGGCCGGGGCTGCACTCCGGTTGGCCACCGTCCGGTGCCGGTAGCAGCGCAGCGCACCGGTCAGGTCCAGCACGCAGGCGGCCAGGTAGTCGACGTTGATCTCCACGCCGAGTGCCACCGGCCCGTCCGGATCGAGCTGCACCGGCCGCGCCGGCCGGCCCACCCCGGTGGCGGCGGGCTCCCCCTCGACCACGATCCGGCGGGCGATCAGCTGGTCCACCAGGCTAGACACGGTGGCCTTGGTCAGCCCGGTGCGCTGCGCCAGCTCGGCCCGGGAGCTGGGGCCGGCGGCCAGCGCCGTACTGATCAGGCCCAGGTTGTGCCGCCGGACGGTCTGCTGGCCGGCCGGGCCGCCCGGCGCGGTCATCGGTCCGGGAACCCTGCTTGCCGGTCCAGGTACCGGTCGGCCGCCTCGGCGTAGCGCTCCCGCAGTCCCGGCGTGGCAGCCGCCTCGAAGACCACCGGCCGGCCCAGCTCCCAGACCGGCGGCTCGGCGGAGCCGGCCAGCACCCAGGCAGCCTGCCGGGCCGCCCCGTCGGCCACGTACTCGCCGGGCTCGGGCACCGTCACCGGCACTCCGAACACCGCCGGCGCGATCCGCCGCACCGCCTCGGACCGGGCGGCGCCGCCGACCAGGTGCACGCCGGCCACCGACACCCCCTGGGCGACCAGGGCGTCCAGGCCGGCGGCCAACCCGCACAGCATGCCCTCCACCGCCGCCCGGGCCAGGTTGGCCGGCTGCGCGTTGGCCAGCGTCAGCCCGTGCACCGCGCCGGTGGCGTCCGGCAGGTTGGGGGTGCGCTCGCCTTCCAGGTACGGCACCACGGTCACCCCGCCGGCCCCGGGTTCGGCGGACAGCGCCAGCGCGCTCAGCTCGGCCAGGCTCACCCCGAGCAGGCCGGCCGCCGCGTCCAGCACCCGGGCCGCGTTCAGGGTGCAGGCCAGCGGCAGGAACTCCCCCGTCGCGTCGCAGAAGCCGGCCACCAGCCCGCTCTCGTCGGCCGGCGGGATCTCGCTGCGGGCACAGGCCACTCCGGACGTCCCCAGCGAGACCAGCACATTCGGGCCCAGCTGGGTGCCGAGCGCGGCGGCCGCGTTGTCACCGGCGCCGGGGCCGAGCAGCGCATCTGCGCCATCCAGTTCGGCCGTTGCCTCGGCCGGCCCGGCCACCCGGGGCAGTGCCGGCTGGTGGCCCAGCGCCCGGACCAGCAGATCGGTGCGGTAGGAATCGCTGCGGCCGTCGAAGTAACCAGTGCCCGAGGCGTCCGAGCGGTCGGTGACCAGCCGGGCGAGCGGGTCCGGCCCGCGGTCGGCGCCGGCCAGCCGCCAGCTCAGCCAGTCGTGCGGCAGGCACACCGCGGCGGTCCGGGCGGCGTTGTCCGGCTCGTGCTCGGCCAGCCAGCGCAGCTTGCTGACCGTGAAGGAGGCCACCGGGACGCTGCCGACCGCCGCGGCCCAGTACGGCGCGCCGAGCTCGGCGACCAGGCCGGCCGCCGCGGCCGCCGAGCGGGTGTCGTTCCACAACAGCGCCGGACGGACCACCCGGCCCGTCTCGTCCAGGCAGACCATGCCGTGCTGCTGGCCGGCCACGCTCAACGCCCGGACGTCGTCCAGGCCGCCGGCCCGGGCCAGCGCGGTGGTCAGCGCCTGCCACCAGGCGTCCGGGTGCACCTCGGTGCCGTCCGGGTGATCGGCCCGGCCGGAACGCACCAACCGGCCGGTCGTGGCGTCGCGGATCACCACCTTGCACGACTGGGTGGAGGAATCCACCCCGGCGACCAGCGCACTACTCATGTCAGCCCGATCAGCGGGCGCCGGTCAGGTGTTCCAGCGCGAGCTGGTTGAGCCGGACGAAGCCGTAGCCGCGCTCGGCGACCTGGCCGGCGTCGAAGTCCTCGAACGCGCTCCGGTCGGCCAGCAGCTCGGCATGGCCCTCGCCGTCGGCCAGGGTGGGCCGGGAGAGCTCGGCCACCCGGGCGTCGGCCAGCGCCTGCCGCACCTCCGGGTCGGCGCGGAACGCCGCGGCCCGCTCCTTGAGGATCAGGTAGGTGCGCATGTTGGCGCGCACCGAGTCCCAGACGCCGTCATAGTCCTCGGTCCGGGACGGCTTGTAGTCGAAGTGCCGCGGCCCGGTGTAAGCGGGACCGGCAACGCCGTCAGAACCGGCGGGACCGCCGAACTCCAGCAGGTCCACCAGCCCGAAGGCGTTGAGCAGGTCGCCGTGGCCGAACACCAGGTCCTGGTCGAACTTGATGCTGCGCTGGCCGTTGAGGTCGATGTGGAAGAGCTTGCCGTGCCAGAGCGCCTGGGCGACGCTGTGCACGAAGTTCAGCCCGGCCATCTGCTCGTGGCCGACCTCGGGGTTGACGCCGACCAGGTCGGGACGGTCCAGGGTGGCGATGAAGGCCAGCGCGTTGCCGACCGTGGGCAGCAGGATGTCGCCGCGCGGCTCGTTGGGCTTGGGCTCCAGCGCGAACCGGATGCCGTAGCCCCGGTCGGTGACGAACCCGGTCAGCAGGTTCATCGCCTCGCGGTAGCGGTCCAGCGCGGCCCGGACGTCCTTGGCGCTGTCGTACTCGCTGCCCTCGCGGCCGCCCCACAGCACGAAGGTCTGCGCGCCGAGCTCGGCGGCGAGCTCGAGATTGCGCAGCACCTTGCGCAGCGCGTACCGGCGCACCGAGCGGTCGTTGCTGGTGAAGCCGCCGTCCTTGAACACCGGGTGGGTGAACAGGTTGGTGGTCACCATCGGCACCACCAGGCCGGTCTCGTCCAGCGCCTGCCGGAACTCGGCCAGCCGCTTGTCGCGGTCGGCGGGCGAGGCGCCGAACGGCACCAGGTCGTCGTCGTGGAAGGTGATGCCGTAGGCGCCCAGCTCGGCCAGCCGGTGCACCGCCTCGATCGGGTCCAGCGGCGCGCGGCTGGCGTCGCCGAACTGGTCGCGGGCCTGCCAGCCGATGGTCCAGAGGCCGAAGGAGAACCGGTCGGCCTTCGTCGGGGTGAGCGTGGTGGAGGTAAGCGTCATGGTCTCGTCCCGCCATTTGTTCAGTAGTTGAACTTATTCGGTCACGATACCCGCTCAGGCCCGCTGCCGCACCCCTGCTCGCCCGGCCCCGGAAGTGGTTTGATCGGAAGATGTCGAATCCCCGCGCCGGAACGCCTGCCACCGCCGAAGACCTCGTCGACGTCGGTCGCCTGGTCGAGGCCTACTACCAGCTGCACCCGGACGTCTCGGTTGCCGAGCAACGGGTCAGCTTCGGCACCTCCGGGCACCGCGGCTCCTCGCTGCACACCACCTTCAATGAAGACCACATCGCGGCTACCAGCCAGGCGATCTGCGAGTACCGGGCCGCGCAGGGCATCGACGGGCCGCTCTATCTCGGCGCCGACAGCCACGCGCTGTCCGAGCCCGCGACCCGCACCGCGCTGGAGGTGCTCGCCGCGCACGAGGTGACCACCCTGGTCGACTCCCGGCAGGGCCTCACCCCGACCCCGGCGGTGTCGCGCGCCATCATTGCTCACAACGCCGGCCGCGGCTCCGGCCGGGCCGACGGCGTGGTGGTCACCCCGTCGCACAACCCGCCGGCCGACGGCGGCTTCAAGTACAACCCGCCGGACGGCGGCCCGGCCGGCACCGAGATCACCGGCTGGATCCAGAACCGGGCCAACGAGCTGCTGGCCGACGGGGTGGCCACGGTCAAGCGCATTCCCTACGAGCGCGCGGTGAGCTCGGACTACGTGCAGGGCTTCGACTTCCTAGATGAATACGTCAGCGCGCTGGCCGGCGTGCTCGACCTGGACGCGATCCGCTCGGCCGGCGTCCGGATCGGTGCCGACCCGCTCGGCGGTGCGTCGGTGGCCTACTGGGGTGAGATCGGCTCGCGCTACGGCCTGGACCTGACCGTGGTGAATCCCGAGGTGGACCCGCAGTTCGGCTTCATGACCCTGGACTGGGACGGCAAGATCCGGATGGACTGCTCGTCGCCGTCGGCGATGGCCTCGCTGATCGGCCGGATGCAGCGCGACTCGAGCGGCGCCACCCGTTTTGACATCGCCACCGGCAACGACACCGACTCCGACCGGCACGGCATCGTCACCCCGGACGGCCTGATGAACCCGAACCACTTCCTGTCGGCAGCGATTGCCTATCTCTACTCGCACCGGCCCGGCTGGCGCGCCGATGCCGCGGTGGGCAAGACCCTGGTCAGCTCGTCGATGATCGACCGGGTGGCCGCCGACCTCGGACGCAAGCTGATCGAGGTGCCGGTCGGGTTCAAATGGTTCGTGCCCGGCCTGCTGGACGGCTCGGTCGGTTTCGGCGGCGAGGAGTCGGCCGGTGCGTCATTCCTGCAGCGCGACGGCAGCGTCTGGACCACCGACAAGGACGGCATCATCCTGTGCCTGCTCGCCTCGGAGATGCTGGCGGTGACCGGCACGTCCCCGTCCGAGCAATACCGGGAGCTGACCGCCCGGTTCGGCGATCCGGCCTACGCCCGGATCGACTCGCCGGCCACCCGGGAGCAGAAGGCGGTGCTGGGCAAGCTGTCGCCGGCGCAGGTGACGGCCGACACGCTGGCCGGCGACCCGATCACCGACCGGCTGACCACCGCACCGGGCAACGGGGCCCCGATCGGCGGGCTGAAGGTGACCACCGAGCGCGGCTGGTTCGCCGCCCGGCCGTCCGGCACCGAGGACGTCTACAAGCTCTACGCCGAGTCCTTCGACGGGCCCGGCCACCTGGCCCGGATCCAGGACGAGGCCCGCCAGATCGTGGCCGCCGCGCTGGCGTCCTGAGACCCCCGGCGGCCTCAGCGGCAGGCCGGCATCCCACCGGTTTCGTATCCGTTTCGCATGCCCTGGCGCACGAATCGGATACGAAACCGGGAGTCAGGCCGGCCGGCTACCTGCTCAGCCGCGGCTGAAGGTGTCCGGATCCGGACCGATCCGTTCGCCGGTCTCCAGGCCGGCGATGGCCTGGTGGTCATCGGAGGTGAGGCTGAAGTCGAAGACGTCGATGTTCTCGGCGATCCGGGCCGGCGTCACCGACTTGGGGATCACCACGTTGCCGAGCTCCAGATGCCAGCGCAGGATCACCTGGGCCGGCGTCCTGCCGACCCGGCCGGCGATCGAGGTGATCACCGGGTCGGTGAGCACCGAACCGCCGCGGGCCAGCGGCGACCACGCCTCGGTGAGGATGCCGTGCTCGGCGTGGAAGGCCCGCAGTTCGTTCTGCGGCAGCAGCGGGTGCAGCTCGATCTGGTTGATCGCCGGCACCACGTCGGTCTCGTCGAGCAACCGTTGCAGGTGGGCGGGCTGGAAGTTAGACACCCCGATGGCGCGCACCCGCCCGTCGGCGTAGAGCTTCTCGAAGGCGCGCCAGGTGTCGACGTAGCGGTCGAGGTCGGGAGCCGGCCAGTGGATCAGCAGCAGGTCCAGCACGTCCAGGCCGAGGCGCTCCATCGAGGCCTCGAAGGACGCGATCGCCGGGTCGAAGCCCTGCTCGGAGTTCCACACCTTGGTGGTCACGAACAGCTCGTCGCGGGGGATGCCCGCCTCGGCGATGGCCGCACCGACGCCGGCCTCGTTCTGGTACAGCTTGGCGGTGTCGATGTGCCGGTAACCGGCTTGCAGCGCCGCGCGGACGGCGGCCTGGGTCTCGGTGTCGGGCACCAGGAACACCCCGAAGCCCAGCTGGGGAATCTGCACGCCATTGTTCAGAGTCAGAGCGGGAACCGTCATGCCGTCGAGTCTAGGCAACCCGGTGAACCATGCGGAAACGTTTACGCACGGCCTGTGGACAACCAGCTGACGCGGCGGTGGGGCCTGCCAGGATCGTCGGGGCCTGCTCCTTCGGCAGGACCGCGGCAATCCGGTACGCGGCCCTGCTGGAGGAGGAGGTGAGATGGAATGCCGAAGATGTCAGGGAAGCAGAAAGCCAGGATCTGGTGCGTTGCGCTTGCGACGATCGCACCGACGATCCTGGCCACTGCTGAACTGATCCGGACCCTTGCGGGACGGTAACCGGCCCACTCGGGGCAGGCCCTGGAAGGAGGCCGGGGCCTGCCCCCACATGATCGCAAACCTCCCCCAGGATCCGCAACAATCGCCGCGCGCTACAGGCTCTTCTCCGGGCCGCTCAGCTCGTCCAGGATCAGCACGGTCTGGGTGGCCAGCACGTCCGGCATGGTCTGGAACGTGTTGAGCACCAGCTCGCGCATGCTGGCAGCATCCGAGGTGCGGACCAGGAGCACCAGGTCGTTCTCGCCGGAGACCAGCGCGCCGTGCCAGACCTCGGGAATCTGCAGCACCTGCCGGCGGACCGCCTTCCAGGAATGCTGGCTGATCTTGAGATAGACGTAGGCCGAGATCCCGAAGCCGTAGCGTTCCGGGTCGATGGTGGCGGTGTAGCCGGTGATCACGCCTTCCGACACCAGCCGTTCGACCCGGGTGTAGGCGCTGGCGCGGGAGATGTGCAGCTTCTCGGCGAGGGCTCGCATCGACAGCCGGCCGTCCTCGCGCAACTCGGCGACGATCGCCCGGTCGGTGTCGTCAAGCTGGACCGGTTGTCTGACGTCGACCGCCTGTGGGCGCCTTGAATTCGACATACTGCACGATATCAAGACTGAGCTAGCCGATCGTCTGAATCTGCACCCGTTTTCTGGATCAACGGCTCTGGACAGACCACACTTGGCCCATGACCGTGGTCACTCCGTCCGACGCGCTGCTGCCCGCCGCGGCGCCGCGCTACCTGATCGATGCCGACGGGAGGCCGAACCCGGCCGACCCGGCGGCGCTCCCCGGCTCCGAGGTGCTGCTCGAGCTGTTCCGGCTGATGTCGCTGGGCCGGCGCTTCGACAGCCAGGCCACCGCGCTCACCAAGCAGGGCCGGCTGGCGGTCTACCCCTCGGCCCGCGGCCAGGAAGCCTGCCAGGTGGGTGCGGTGGCCGCCATGGCCGAGCGGGACTGGCTGTTCCCGACCTACCGGGACACCATGGCGCTGGTCAGCCGCGGCATCAACCCGGTCGAGGCGCTGACCCTGCTGCGCGGTGACTGGCACTGCGGCTACGACCCCTACCTGCACCGCACCGCACCGCAGTGCACGCCGCTGGCCACCAACACCCTGCACGGGGTGGGCCTGGCGCACGCGGCCAAGCTCGCCGGCGAGGACACGGTGGCCGTGGTGATGCTGGGCGACGGGGCCACCAGCGAGGGCGACACCCACGAGGCGTTCAACATCGCCGCGGTCTGGCAGGCCCCGGTGGTGTTCCTGGTGCAGAACAACGGCTACGCGATCTCGGTGCCGCTGGCCAAGCAGACCCACGCCCCGTCGCTGGCCCACAAGGGCATCGGCTACGGCATGCCGGGGGTGCTGATCGACGGCAACGACGCGGCCATGGTGCACGTGGCGGTGACCGAGGCGATCGAGCGGGCCCGGTCCGGCGGCGGCCCGACCCTGATCGAGGCGCTGACCTACCGGATCGAGGCGCACACCAACGCCGACGACGCCACCCGCTACCGGCAGGACGCCGAGGTGGCCAGCTGGCTGGCCCGCGACCCGATCAGCCGGTTGCAGACCTACCTGACCGAGGCCGGCGTGCTGGACGAGGCCGCCGTCGCCGCGATCGGCCAGGAGGGCGAGGAGCGGGCCGACCGGCTGCGGGCGGCGATGAACGCCGACCCGGTCACCGACCCGGCGGAGCTGTTCACGCACGTCTACACCGAGCCGACCGCCGCGCTGCGCAAGCAGGCTGCCGGCCTCGCCGACGAGCTTGCGGAGGAGTCATGACCGCCTTGGTCGACAGTGCCGCCGGCGCACAGCTCGGCAGCCTGACCATGGCCGGTGCCCTGAACCGGGCACTGGCCGACGAGCTGCGCGCCGACGAGCGGGTGCTGGTCTACGGCGAGGACGTCGGCACGCTCGGCGGCGTCTTCCGGGTAACCGACGGCCTGGCCGCCGAGTTCGGCGAGCAGCGGGTGTTCGACTCGCCGCTGGCCGAGGCCGGCATCGTCGGCACCGCGATCGGCATGGCCATGCACGGGCTGCGCCCGGTGGTCGAGATGCAGTTCGATGCCTTCTCCTACCCGGCCTTCGAGCAGATCACCTCGCACCTGGCCAAGCTGCACAACCGCACCCGCGGCCGGGTCCGGCTGCCGGTGGTGATCCGGATTCCGTACGGCGGCGGCATCGGCGGGGTGGAGCACCACTCCGACTCCTCCGAGGCGTACTGGGTGTCCACTCCGGGCCTGCGGGTGGTGACGCCCGGCACCGCGTCGGACGCCTACTGGCTGCTGCGCCAGGCGATCGCCAGCGACGACCCGGTGCTGTTCTTCGAACCCAAGCGGCGGTACTGGGCCAAGGAGGAGATCTCGGCCGAGCCCGCGGCGCCGTTCTTCCAGGCGCTGGTGCGCCGGACCGGCACCGACGTGACCCTGATCGGCTACGGCTCGATGGTGCCGACGCTGCTGGAGGCAGCCGACGCGGCCGCCGAGGAGGGCATCTCGGCCGAGGTGGTCGACCTGCGCTCGCTCAGCCCGTTCGACGACCGGACGGTGGTCGCCTCGGTGCGCCGGACCGGGCGGGCCGTGGTGGTGCACGAGGCCAGCGGGTTCGCCGGCTTCGGCGCCGAGGTGGCCGCCCGGCTCACCGAGCAGTGCTTCCACCAGTTGCACGCGCCGATCGGCCGGGTCACCGGCTTCGACATCCCGTACCCGCCACCGATGCTGGAGAAGTACCACCTGCCCTCGGTCGACCGGATCCTGGACGCGGTGGACCGGCTGCAGTTCGACGACACCGTGGTGCTTCCGGACGGGCCGGGCAACGATGCCTGACTTCCTGCTGCCCGACCTCGGCGAGGGCCTGACCGACGCCGAGATCCTCACCTGGCTGGTCGAGGTCGGCGACGAAGTGCGCGTCGACCAGCCGGTGGTCGAGGTCGAGACCGCCAAGGCGTCGGTCGAGGTCCCGATCCCGTTCGCCGGACGGGTGTCCGCGCTGTACGGCAACCCCGGCGAGCGGATCCCGGTCGGCTCGCCGCTGATCGCGGTGGAAGCTGCCGGCGCCGGTACGGCTGCCGGCGCCGGCCGCCACCACGACACCGCCGCCAGCAACGGGACCGCCGACAGCGTGGCCGCCGAGTCCTCGGAGTACTCCGGCAACGTGCTGGTGGGCTACGGCACCTCCTCGGCGCCGGCCCGCCGCCGCGGCCGGTTCCGCCGCGCCGGTTCGCCCGTGTCGAACGGGTCGGGCCCGGCAGCACCCGAGGCCACCGCACCGGCGGTCGACGGCCGGCAGGCGGTGGCCACCTCGGTCATCTCACCGGTGGTGCGCAAGCTGGCCCGGGACCGGGGCATCGACCTGGCCGCGGTCCGGCCGTCGGATCCGTCCGGTGTCATTCGCCGTTGCGACGTCGAGGCATTCGCGCCCGCCCAGCCTCCTGCCGAGGCCGGTACGCCGACCCAGCAGCCGGCGCTGGGCGGGGTCGAGCGGGTACCGCTGGTGGGCCTGCGCCGGGCGATGGCCGACAAGCTGAGCCTGTCCCGGCGGACCATTCCGGAGGCCACCGTCTGGGTAGACGTCGACGCGACCCGCCTGCTGGAGGCCCGGCAGGCGTTGAATGACGCCCGCCCGGACGAGCCGGTGAGCGTGCTGGCGCTGGTGGCGCGGTTCTGCGTGCTCGGCCTGCAGCACTACCGCGAGCTGAACAGCCGGATCGCCGAGGACGCCGTGGAGATCCTGCCCGACGTCAACCTCGGCTTCGCCGCCCAGACCCCGCGCGGGCTGGTGGTGCCGGTGGTGCCGCGGGCGCAGGCCCTGACCACCCGGCAGCTGTCGGTGGCGTTGACCGCCCGCACCGAGGCGGCCCGGAGTGGCTCACTGACTCCGGCGCAGCTGACCGGCGGCACCTTCACGGTGAACAACTACGGCGTCTTCGGGGTGGACGGCTCGGCGGCGATCATCAACCATCCTGAGGTGGCCATCCTGGGGCTGGGCCGGATCATCGACCGGCCGTGGGTGCACGAGGGCACGCTCACCGTCCGCAAGGTCAGCCAGCTGACGCTGGCCTTCGACCACCGGGCCTGTGACGGCGGGGTGGCCGGCGGGTTCCTGCGCTTCGTGGCCGACTGCGTCGAGAACCCGGTGACCGCTCTCGGCGAGCTGTGACCGCCGCACGCCCGTCCGGACGGCCGGTGGGAGACTCTGCCGGTGACTGCTGCCCCTGACCACACCTCCTTCATCGCCGGCCTGCCCAAGGCAGAGCTGCACGTGCACCATGTCGGCTCGGCCTCGCCGCGCATCGTCGCCGAGCTCGCCGCCCGGCATCCGGCCGCAGGTGTGCCGGCCGACGTGGACGAGCTGGCCGACTACTTCACCTTCCGGGACTTCGGGCACTTCATCGAGGTGTACCTGTCGGTGGTGGACCTGATCCGCGACGCGGCGGACGTCCGGATGCTGACTTACGAGGTGGCTCGCGACATGGCGGCCCGGCAGATCCGCTACGCCGAGCTGACCATCACGCCGTACTCGTCGGTGCACCGCGGCATCCCCGCCGAGGCGTTCCTGGAGGCCATCGAGGACGCTCGGCTGGCGGCCGAGCGCGAACTGGGCATCGTGCTGCGCTGGTGCTTCGACATTCCCGGCGAGGCCGGCCTGCCGGCGGCGGCCGAGACCACCCGGATCGCCACCGAGCTCCGGCCGGACGGCCTGGTCAGCTTCGGGCTGGGCGGGCCGGAGATCGGTGTGCCCCGCCCGCAGTTCGGGCCGTACTTCGACCAGGCCCGGGCGATCGGGTTGCACAGCGTCCCGCATGCCGGTGAGACCACCGGCCCCGGCACCATCTGGGACGCCATCCAGGTACTGGGTGCGGAACGGATCGGGCACGGCACCTCCGCGGTGGGCGATCCGCGGCTGGTGGCCTACTTGGCCGAGCACCAGATCCCGCTGGAGGTGTGCCCCACCTCCAACATCGCGACCCGGGCGGTGCCCGAGATCGCCCAGCATCCGCTGGCGGAACTGGTCGCCGCAGGGGTGTGGGTGAGCATCAACACCGACGACCCGCCGATGTTCTCCACCGACCTCAACCGGGAGTACGCGATCGCCGCCCGGCTGCTGGACCTGGACCGGGCCGGCATCGCGGCACTGGCCGGGAACGCGGTGACCGCCTCGTTCGCCCCCGACGACGTCAAGTCCCGGGTGCTGGCCGAGATCGAGGCCTACACCGCCGGCTTCTCGGCCTGAGCGAGCCATCCGCTGCTCAGGAGGCGGCAGCGCCGCGGTAGAGGTCGGTGATCGACTCGAGGACGGCCTGGGTGGCCGGGTGGGCGTCGCCGCGCCACCAGGCCAGCCGGACCGCGATCGGTTCGGCGTCGCGCACCGGCCGGTAGACGATGCCGGGCCGCGGGTACTGGTGCGCGGTCGACTCCGCGGTCACGCCGACACTGGTGCCGGTCGAGATCTGGGTGAGCCAGTCGTCGATGTCGGAGATCTCGGCCGTGACCGGGCGGGCGTCCGGCGGCCACAGCTCGAGGGTGGTGGTTCCGGTGCGCCGGTCGAGCAGCAGGGTCCGGCCGGCCAGGTCGGCCAGTCGCACCGCGCGGCGGCGGGCCAGCGGATCGTCGGCGGCCAGGGCACACAGCCGGCGTTCCAGGCCGACGATGGCGGACTCGAACCGCCGGTCGTCGAGCGGCCGGCGGACCACCGCCAGGTCGCAGCTGCCCTCGGCGAGCCCCGCGGTGGCGGAGTTGATGCGGACCAGGTGCAGGTCGATGTCCGGATGCGTCTCCGACCACCGGCGCTGGAAGGTCGCGGTGTGCCGGCCCAGCGCGGACCAGGCGTAGCCGACCCGCACCTGGGTATGGCCCGACGATGCGGCGCGCACCAGGTCCGCCACCTCGGTCAGCACCCGCCGGGCGTGCGCCACCACCTGCTGGCCCGCCGCGGTCGGCGTCTCGTCGCGCGACGTCCGGCGCAGCAGGCGTACGCCGAGGGCACGCTCGAGCGAGGCCAACGTCCGGGACACGGCAGCCTGGGAGACGCCGAGGCTGATGGCCGCGTCGGTGAAGGTGCCCTCCTCGACGATGGCGACCAGGCAGCGCAGCTGACGCAGCTCGATATCCATACCTCTAGCGTATAGATCTACGCGTCGACTCATTTTGCGTATGCCTGGTCCGGGCGCAGGATCGCTGGCATGAGCACCGAAGCGCTGTCGCCGGCCGCCCGACTGGCTCCGTCCGGAGCACGGGCTGTTCCGGACCCGAAGCCGGGCCGGTTCGCCGGGGTGGCGACGATGCTGGGAAGCGGCCTGTCCAACCAGGTCGGGGCAGCGGTCGGATCGCTGGCGTTCCCGGTCATCGGCCCGCTGGGCGTGGTCACCGTCCGGCAGTACGTCGCCGCCCTGGTGCTGGTGGCGGTGGGACGGCCCCGGCTGCGCTCGTTCGGCTGGCCGCAGTGGTGGCCGGTGCTGGCGCTGGCGGCGGTGTTCGCCACCATGAACCTGTCGCTGTACGTGGCCATCGACCGGATCGGGCTGGGCCTGGCGGTGACGTTGGAGTTCCTGGGCCCGCTGGCCGTCGCCCTCGCCGGCGCCCGCCGCAGGCTGGACCTGGGCTGCGCGCTGGTCGCCGCCGCCGGCGCGGTCGTCCTGCTGCGCCCGCAGCCGTCGGCCGACTACGCCGGAATGGGCCTGGCGCTGCTGGCCGCGGCGTGCTGGGCCGGCTACATCCTGCTCAACCGCACCGTCGGCCGGCGGCTGCCCGGAGCGGAGGGGGCGGCCGCGGCGGCCACCCTGTCGGGACTGGTGTTCCTGCCGGTCGGGGTGATCCTGGCGCTGCGACAGCCGCCGAGCGCGCAGGCGGTCGGGTACGCCGTGGTGGCCGGCCTGCTCTGCTCGGCGGTGCCCTACCTCGCGGACCTGGTCACCCTGCGCCGGGTGCCGGCCCGGGCGTTCGGGCTGTTCATGAGTGTCAATCCGGTGTTCGCCGCGCTGGTCGGCTGGATCGGCCTGCACCAGCGGCTGTCCTGGCCGGAGTGGAGCAGCATCGCCGCCATCGTCGCCGCGAACACGCTCAGCATGAGCGCGCCCCGCAACTAGCGCGCCCGGCAGTTTCTCCTGGGCGGGAAAGGCAAAGGGAGCGAGCCGGCACCGGCTCGCTCTCTTAGACCTGAGCGGAGGGTCAGTCCGCCGGGCCCGCGCCCAGGGTCACCGTGACGCTGTGGCTCTGCCCGGACGAGTCGGTGTACCGCAGCCGCACCTGGTCACCCGGCTTGTGCGAATCCAGCGTGCTGGACAGGCCGCTGGCGGTGCTGATCGCGGTGTCGTCGACTGCCGTGACGGTGTCGCCGGCCCGCAGGCCGGCCTTGTCCGCGGCCGAGCCGTCGACCACGCCGGCGATGGTGGCAGCCTGGCTGTTCGGCGACAGCTCGACACCGAGGAAGGCCGGGTAGCCGATGTGCACGGTGCTGCTGGCCTGACCGGACTCGATCTGGTCCGCGATGCTCAGCGCCTTGGCGATCGGGATGGCGAAGCCGGTGACGGCGGCGCTGGAGAACCGGCCGGAGGACGACGACGCCGCGGTGTCGATGCCGATCACGCTGCCGCCGGCGTCGTAGAGCGGGCCACCGGAGTCGCCGGCCTCGATGGCGGCGTTGATCTGGATCATGCCGGTCAGCCGCTCGGCGTTGCTGCCGTTGGCGTCGCTGGCGGTCAGGGACTGGTTCAGCCCGGTCACGGTGCCCGGCGCCGCGGTCGGCGTGCCGCCCTTGCCGCCGGCGTTGCCCACGGCCGTGACGGCGTCCCCGACCTTCACCGAGTCCGAGTTGCCGAGCTTTGCGGTGGCCAGCCCGCTGGCGTCCTCGAGCTGCAGCACCGACACGTCGTCGCTCGGATCGGTGCCCACCACCGTGGCGGTGTAACTCTTGCCGGTGCTGACCACCGTGACCGTGATCGCGGTGGAGTCTTCGATGACGTGGTTGTTGGTCAGGATCTCCCCGTCGGAGGTCAGCACGATGCCGGTGCCGGCGGCCTTGCCCTCGCCGTAGTTCAGGGTGGTGGTGATGTCGACGACGCCGACCTGCTGTGCGGCGGTGGCCGGGCCGGTGGTCTGCGCGCTGGTGGAGCCGCTCGACCCGTTGGAACCGCTCGATCCGTTCGATCCGTTGGAGCCGTCCGAGCCGGAGCCTGGCGCGGCGCCGCCGAACGGGAATCCGAAGCCACCATTGGGCGAAACCTGTCCGGTGCCGCCCTGGCCGAACGGCACCTGGCCGTTCGGCGTGCTGAGCGCGGTCTGCTGGGACGAGCCCTGGTCGGGCCGGTCCACCGCCACCGCGATGCCGCCGGCGGCCAGCGCGGTGACCGCGGCGGCGGCCATCGAGCCGATCAGCAGCCGGCGCGGTCGGGGCCTGGCGTTGGCCACCGGCGGCGGCGTCCAGTACGGCTGGCCGGGGTAGTGCTGGGCGGCCGACCAGGCCTGCTGGTGGGCGGTCGGCACGAAGTACGGCTGCTCGGACGGCGCGCTGGCATCCCCGGCGCCTGCCGGGCCGTAGGAAGGAGCGCCGGACGAAGACTGTCCGTACGGCTGCTGCCCGAACGGGTGCTGCCCGTACGGGTACTGCGCGGTCGGGTCGTAGCCGCCGTACGGTGTCTGACCGGACGGAGCCTGCCAGGCCGACTGCTGGGCCGGCGGTTGCCAGGCCGACTCCCCCGCCTGCGCCGGCGGCTGCCAGGCCGGCTCCTCCGCCTGCGCCGGCGGCTGCCAGGCCGGCTGGGCCGGCTGCGGTGCCTCCGGTGGGGTGCCGTGCGCTGCGACCTGGTCGCCGACCGGCCGGCCGGTGGGCTCGGGTATGGACTGGTCGCTCACGCTGACCACCTCTGTTCGCGTCGTCTCCTGCTTGCTACGACACGAGCTAACCGCCGCCACCTCTCGGCTTGCTTGGAGCTTTTACAGAGCTGGCTGTGAACGCCGCTCCAGGCAACGGTCAGGCGGAGCGCTTGGCGACCAGGGTCAGCACGTCGTAGGTGGCCACCAGCTCGTCGTCCTGGTTGCGGACGATGAGGTCCCAGCGCACCTCGCCGTAGTCCTCGGTCTGGCGGGCCTTCTTCTCCTTGCAGGTCAGCTGCGCGCGGATCGTATCGCCCACCTTGACCGGGGTGATGAACCGCAGGTTGTCCAGGCCGTAGTTGGCCAGCACCGGCCCCGGCGACGGCTCCACGAACAGGCCCGCCACCCGGGAGATGACGTAGTACCCGTGCGCGACGATGCCGCCGAACAGCGGATTGGCCGCCGCCGCCTCGGGATCGGTGTGCGCATAGAACTCATCGCCGGTCAGCGCCACGAAGTTGTCGATGTCCTCGGCGGTCACGGTGTGGCCCTCGGTGAACAGCACCTGCCCGATCGCCAGGTCCTCCAGGTGCTTGCGGAACGGGTGCTCGTCCTCGGTGACGGTCGGCGCACCGCGCGTCCACCGTCCGGTCACGGCAGCGATCGCGCGGGGCGAGCCCTGCACGGCGGTGCGCTGCATGAAGTGCAGCACGCCGCGGATGCCGCCGAGCTCCTCGCCGCCGCCGGCCCGGCCGGGGCCGCCGTGCACCAGCGTAGGCAGCGGCGAGCCGTGGCCGGTCGAGGACCGCGCGTCGTCACGGTCGACCACCAGCATCCGGCCGTGGTAGGCGGCCGAGCCGAGCACCACCTCGCGGACGAAGTCCGGATCGTAGGAATAGACCGATCCGACCAGCGACCCCTCACCGAGCGCGGCCAGTTCGACCACCTCGCCGGGGCTGTCGTAGCCGATCAGGGTGGCCACCGGGCCGAACGGCTCGACGGTGTGCACCGCCTCGGCGGTGGCGCTGCGGGCCCGCAGCACGGTGGGCGGCATGAACGCCCCGGACTCGGGCAGTGCCTGGGCGGCCGGCGAGTCCGGGCCGCCGATCACCACGTCGGCGTCGACCGCCAGCTTCTGCAGGTTCGCCGCCAGCTCCTCGCGCTGCCCCAGCGTGGCCAGCGCGCCCATCGTGGTGCCCTCGGTGCGCGGGTCGCCGACCACCACCTTGGCGAGCTTGGCCGACAACGCCTCGATGACCGGCTCCAGCTGGCCGGACGGCACGAATGCCCGGCGGATCGCGGTGCACTTCTGGCCGGCCTTGACGGTCATCTCGCGGACCAGCTCGCGGACGAACAGGTCGAACTCGGGCTGGCCGGCGACCGCGTCCGGGCCGAGGATCGCGCAGTTGAGCGAGTCGGCCTCGGCGGTGAACTTGACCGACTCCCGGATCACCACCGGGTGCTGGCGCAGCTGGCGCGCGGTGGCCGCCGACCCGGTGAACGAGACGACGTCCTGGCCGGTGAGGTGGTCGAGCAGGCCGGTGGGCGTGGTGCAGATCAGCGAGATGGCGCCGGGCGGCAGCAGCTGCGAGGAGACCATGTCGGCGAAGACCTTCTCGGTCAGGTAGGACGTCTGGGCAGCGGGCTTGACCACCACCGGAACGCCGGCCAGGAATGCCGGGGCGAACTTCTCCAGCATCCCCCAGACCGGGAAGTTGAAGGCGTTGATGAACAGCGCCAGCCCGTGCCGCGGGGTGTAGATGTGCTGGCCGACGAACGAGCCGTCCTTGGACGCCGGCTCCACCGGGCCGTCGAGGTAGACGCAGGAGTCGGGCAGCTCGCGGCGGCCCTTGGAGGAGTAGGCGAACAGCACCCCGATGCCGCCGTCGACGTCGAACTTGGAGTCGAACAGGGTGGCGCCGGTGGCGAAGGACAGCGGGTAGTAGTCCGGCTCCTTGCGGTCGGTGAGGTACATGGCCAGCTGCTTGAGGATGGCGGCCCGCTCGGTGAAGGTCATCCGGCGCAGTGCCGGGCCGCCGACGGTGCGGGCGTAGGAGTAGGCCGCGGCCAGGTCCACCGGTTCCTGCGACCAGCGGGCCACCGGCTGCGAGGTCGAGGCGTCGAGCAGCTCGCGCCCGGAGTCGGACCCGGTGACCCACTGGTCACACAGGTAGGAACGCAGCAACTCGGCCATGGAGAAGTCCCTTCGTGCTCGGGCGCCGGGCGGGCGGGTCGGCTCGTGGCAGCTTGCCAGCGACCTGGCCTCCAGCATAGACTAACCGAACGATCATTCGGTTTCTTGGAGGTTTCTGATGGTCAACGGCGAAGCGGCAGCGCAGGCCGGAACAGAGGTCGCCGACGCCGACCGGCAGGCCGCCTTCGACGAGCTGATCGCCTCCGATGGCCGGGTGGAGCCGCGGGACTGGATGCCCGAGGCCTACCGCAAGACCCTGATCCGCCAGATCGCCCAGCACGCCCACTCCGAGATCATCGGCATGCAGCCGGAGGGCAACTGGATCACCCGGGCGCCGTCGCTGCGCCGCAAGGCGATCCTGCTGGCCAAGGTGCAGGACGAGGCCGGCCACGGGCTGTACCTGTACTCGGCCGCCGAGACCCTGGGCATGAGCCGCGAGGAGATGCTCGACCTGCTGCACGCCGGCCGGCAGCGCTACTCCTCCATCTTCAACTACCCGACGCCCACCTGGGCCGACGTAGCCGCGATCGGCTGGCTGGTCGACGGCGCCGCGATCACCAACCAGGTGCCGCTCACCCGGTGCTCCTACGGCCCGTACGCACGCGCCATGATCCGGATCTGCAAGGAGGAGTCCTTCCACCAGCGGCAGGGCTTCGAGTCGCTGCTGCACCTGTCCAACGGCACCCCGGAACAGCACGCGATGGCGCAGGACGCGGTCGACCGGTGGTGGTGGCCGTCGCTGATGATGTTCGGCCCGCCCGACGACGACTCCCCGAACTCCGCGCAGTCGATGGCCTGGGGGATCAAGCGGTTCTCCAACGACGAGCTGCGCCAGCGGTTCGTCGACATCTGCGTTCCGCAGGCCGAGGCGCTGGGGTTGACGCTGCCCGATCCGGACCTGAAGTGGAACGCCGAGCGCGGCCACTACGACTACGGCACCATCGACTGGACGGAGTTCCAGCAGGTGCTCAAGGGCAACGGCCCGTGCAACCGGCAGCGGATAGCCGCCCGCCGGCAGGCGCACTCCGACGGCGCCTGGGTGCGCGAGGCTGCCGCGGCGTACGCGGCCAAGAAGCAGGCGACGGTGCTGGAGGCGGCATGAGCACGCCGAACAGCCCGCTGTGGGAGGTCTTCGTCCGGCCGGCCCGCGGCACCAACCACGTGCACGTCGGGTCGCTGCACGCCGCCGACGCCACGCTGGCGCTGCAGAACGCCCGCGACCTCTACACCCGCCGCAGCGAGGGGCTGTCCATCTGGGTGGTGCGCTCGACCGACATCACCGCCAGCTCGCCGGAGGAGAAGGACGCCTACTTCGCCCCGGCCGCCGACAAGCCGTACCGGCACCCGACCTTCTACACCATTCCCGACGGGGTCGAGCATCTGTGAGTGAGCACCGCAGCGAGCGCCAGCGAGCGAGGAGCGGAGCGAATGACTGACCCTGTGAGTGAGGACCCGCGCGACGTTCTCCCGCCGGCGCCGGCCCACGCCGACATCGCGGCCTACGCCATCCGGCTCGGCGACGACGCGCTGATCCTGTCGCACCGGCTGTCGGAGTGGTCGGCGCACTCCCCGCAGATCGAAGAGGACCTGGCGCTGGCCAACATCGCGCTCGACCTGCTCGGCCAGGCCCGCACGCTGCTGTCCTACGGCGGTGCGTTCTCGGGCCGCTCCGAGGACGACCTGGCCTACCTGCGGGAGGAACGCCAGTTCACCAACCTGCAGCTGACCGAACTGGACAACGGCGACTTCGCCGTCACCATGGTCCGCCAGCTGCTGTTCTCCTGCTACCAGCGCGAGCTCTACCGCGACCTGGAGTCCTCCACCGACGCCCAGCTGGCCGCGATCGCCGCCAAGGCCGTGAAAGAGGTCAGCTACCACGTCGAACACGCCAGCACCTGGGTGCTCCGGCTGGGCGATGGCACCGAGCTCAGCCACGACCGCACCCAGGCCGCGCTGGAAGCGGTCTGGCCGTACAGCCACGAGCTGTTCGCCGACGACGAGCTGGCCCGCCGGATCGCCGACCGGGGCGTCGGCCCGCTGCCGTCCGGGCTGCGACCGGCCTGGCTGGGAGCGGTCCAGGACGTGCTGACCGAGGCCACCCTGAGCCTGCCGGCCGGCGACTGGAAGCCCTCCGGCGGGCGGAAGGGCCTGCACACCGAGGGATTCGGCTACCTGCTGGCCGAGATGCAGCACCTGCACCGGTCCCATCCGGGGGCCACGTGGTGACCGCGATGAGCTCCGACGTGGAACGGCTGGCCGCGCTGCGGCAGGCCGCGGCTGAGGTGCCCGACCCCGAGATCCCGGTGCTGACCATCGCCGACCTGGGCATCCTGCGCGACGTCCGGCTCGCCGCCGACGGCACCGCCGAGGTGGTGCTGACCCCCACCTACTCCGGCTGCCCCGCCACCGAGGCGATCCGCCAGGACGTGCTGGCGCGCACCGCGGGCGTCGACCCGCGGGCCCGGGTGGTCGTCGAGCTGGCGCCGGCCTGGACCACCGACTGGATCACCTCCGACGGCCGGGCCAAGCTCCACGAGTACGGCATCGCGCCACCGCGGCCCACCCGGACCGGCCCGGTGCCGGTCCGGCTCGGCAGCCGGCCGCCGGCTGCCGAGGAGGTCCGGTGCCCGCGCTGCGGCTCGGCCGACACCGAGGTGGTCAGCCGGTTCGGGTCCACGCCGTGCAAGGCGCTGCGCCGCTGTCGCAACTGTGCCGAGCCCTTCGACGAGTTCAAGACGCTGTGACCGGCTTCCACCCGCTGCCCGTTGCCCGTGTCGAGCCGCTCACCGGCCAGGCCTGCGCGGTGCACTTCGGAGTGCCCGCCGAGCTGCGCGAGGAATACCGGTTCACCCCCGGCCAGCACCTCACCCTGCGCCGCCTGACCGATGGCAGCCCGGAGGGCCAGGAGGACCGCCGGACCTACTCGATCTGCTCGACGCCGCAGGAGCTCGCCGAGGACGGCGTGCTGCGGATCGGGGTCAAGCGGATCGCCAACGGCGTGTTCTCCGGCTGGCTGACCGGTGAGCTGCAGACCGGCAGCACCGTCGAGGTGATGACCCCGGCCGGCCGGTTCGGCACCGCGGTGGCGGCGGAGAACTCCCGGCACGTCGGGTGCCTGGCGGCCGGTTCCGGGATCACCCCGGTGCTGTCGATCGTCGCGTCGGTGCTGCGCACCGAGCCTGCCAGCCGGGTCACCCTGGTCTACGGCAACCGGACCACCAGCGACGTGATGTTCCTGGAGGAGCTGGCCGACCTCAAGGACCGCTACCCCGACCGGTTCACCCTGCTGCACGTGCTGTCGGGCGAGCCGCAGCTGTCGGACCTGCTGACCGGCCGGATCGACGAGGAGAAGATCGGGCTGCTGCTGGACGGACTGTGCAAGGACGTCGACCAGTGGTATCTGTGCGGCCCGTTCGGCATGGTGACCGCAGGCCGGGCGGCGCTGCAGGCCGGTGGGGTACCGGCTCCGGCCGTGCACGTCGAGCTGTTCTACGTCGGCGACGAACCACCGCCCCCGCCGCCCGTGTCCACCCATGCCGCCGACGACCGCAGCCAGGTGACGGTCACGCTGTCCGGCCGCACCTCGACGGTCGCGGTGCCCTACGCCGGCCCGAGCATCCTGGAGGCGGTGCTGGCCAGCCGGCCGGACGCGCCGTACGCCTGCAAGGGCGGGGTGTGCGGCACCTGCCGGGCGGTGGTGACCACCGGCTCGGTCACCATGACCCGCAACTACGCCCTGGAACCGGAGGAGCTGGACGCCGGGGTGGTGCTGGCCTGCCAGTCGCATCCGGAGACCGCCGAGGTCAGCCTGCAGTTCCAGTAACCCCGGCCCGGCACCCGACCCGGCCGGGATCGCCGCCGGACGGCCGGGGTCTCCACTAGCCTTGGCCGAATGGACGTCAAGGGCGCGGTTCCGATCGGCGCGCAGCCGGTCGAGGAAGTGGTCAACGTCCGGCGTCCCCGCTCGGTGATCGCGTTCGCGTGCTGGTTCGCCCTCGGCGTCGGGGTGGCCTACCTGGGCTTCCGGGTCATCGAGCAACTGCGCACCATCATCTACCTGCTGGCGTTCTCGCTGCTGATCGGCGTGACCCTGGACCCGCTGATCACCTTCCTGCAGCGGCGCGGCATCCGCCGCTCGTTCGCCGCGCTGCTCACCTGGTTCGGGGTGGTGCTGCTGCTCACCGCCCCCATCGTGCTGGCCGTCGACGCCGCCAGCACCCAGCTGCCCGCGCTGATCAAGTCCGGGCCCGACCTGATCCGCAACGCCGAGAGCCACCTGGGCGCGCTCGGCGACCGGCTGGCCGAGGCCACCAACTCCTCCACCGGCAGCGGCTCGATCAATCCGACCAAGGTGCTGGACTACGTCCTGACCGGCGGGGCGCTGCTGTTCAACGCGGTCACCGACATCGTGGTGGTGGCCTTCCTGTCGCTGTACTTCGCCATCGAGCTGCCGCACCTGCGGGAGCTCGCGCTCAAGGCGTTCCCGGCCTCCAAGCAGGTCCGCACTGCCCGGATCCTCGACGAGCTGACCGTGATGGTGGGGCGGTTCATGCTGTCCACGGTGGCGATCGCGATCCTGTTCGGGTTCGGCACCGCCATCTGGTCGCTGGCCTGGGGCATTCCGTACGCGGTGATGCTCGGGGCGCTGGTGACGGTGCTGTCGCTGGTGCCGGTGATCGGGTCCACCGTCGGCGGCGCGCTGGTCACCCTGGTGTCGCTGACGGTGAGCCTGCCCACCGCCGTGATCACCCTGATCTTCTACATCAGCTACCGGATGGCCGAGGACTACCTGATCCAGCCCCGGATGATGAAGTTCTCCGTCGAGCTGCCCGGCGTGGTCACGGTGCCGTCGGTGATCCTCGGCGGCGCGGTGCTCGGCGTGCCCGGCGCGCTGTTCGGGGTGCCGGTCGCGCTGATCCTGCGGGTGCTGGTGCGCGAGCTGGTGTTCCCGGCCACCGACCAGGCCTGACCGCCATCAGCCCGGCAGGTTAGGCCAGGGCGGCTCGCCGGCCGGCCTCGGTCAGCCAGCGCACCGGATCCGCCAGCGCGGCGCGCTCGGACCCGGCCAGCTCGGTGAGGCCGGTCAGGCCCACCCCGGGCACCGCGGCGGCCATCCCGCCGGCCACCGACCCGGCCACCACCCGGGCCGGCACGCCAGCCGCCGCGGCCAGTTGCAACACCTGGCCGCAGGTCTTGCCGGTCAGCGAGCCGGCGTCGAAGCGCCCCTCGCCGGTCACCACCAGGTCGGCCCGCCGCACCGCCGCCGGCAGCCCGACCAGCTCGGCGATGGCGGCCGCGCCGGGCACCAGTTCGCCGCCCCAGTAGGCCAGCCCGTACCCGGTGCCACCGGCCGCGCCGCAGCCGGGCTGCTCGGGATCGCTGCCCAGCACCGCGGCCAGCCGGCGCAACCCGCGGTCGAGCTCGGCCACCTGTGCCGGGTCGGCGCCCTTCTGCGGCCCGAAGGCGGCCGCCGCCCCGGACGGCCCGAACAACGGCGCCCGGACGTCGACCAGCACCTGGACGCCACCGGGCGGCAGCGGCACCAGCCGGTCGGGGTGCACCGCCACCAGGCCCGGCAGGCCCACGCCGCCGACCGGCAGCAGCCCGCCGGCACCGACCAGCTGGGCGCCGAGCGCCGACAGCGCCCCGGCGCCGCCGTCGGTGGATGCCGAGCCGCCCAGCGCCACCACCACCCGGCCGGCCCCGGCCAGCAGCGCCGCGGCCAGCACGATGCCGAGCCCGATGGTGTGTGCGCCCATCGGGTCGAGCGGGTCCAGCCCGGCGATGCCGCAGATCTCGGCCAGCTCGACCGCGGCGGTGTCGCCGGTGCGCAGGTAGCGGGCGGTCCGGGCGGTGCCGACCGCGTCCACGGTCGGCACCGACACCCATTCCGCGTCCGGCTGGTCGGCGGCCAGCACCTCCAGGGTGCCGTCCCCGCCGTCGGCCATCGGCAGCAGCACCAGCTCGTCGTCCGGCCGGGCCGACCGCCAGCCGGCGGCCAGCGCCGCGGCGGCCTGCGGTGCCGGCAGGCTGCCCTTGAACTTGTCCGGTGCGAACAGCACCCGAAGGCTCATCGCCGAACGGCATACCGCTCGGGGGACAGGAAGCCGATGTCGTGCCGGGTGGTGCCGTCGACCACCAGGTCCGCCACGATCTCGCCGACCACCGGAACGAACTTGAAGCCGTGCCCGGAGAACCCCATCGCCAGCACCACCCGGCCCGCGGAGTCCGGGTGGATGCCCAGCAGGAAGTCGTCGTCCGGCGTGCCGGGGTACATGCACACCGAGCTCGCCACGCAGTCGCCGGCCAGCCCCGGCAGGGACCGCGCGAGCAGCTGCCGCACCGTCCGGTACTCCGGCTCCGAGACGGTGCGCCGCAGGGTGTCCGGGTCGACGTCGGTCTCCAGCCAGTCGTGGTACAGCGCCGCCTTGACCCCGTCGTCGCCGGGTTGGTAGGGAAATCCGTACAGCTCCATCCGGGGCTCGCCGGGGGCGACCGGATGGCTCCACATGTAGACCGGGAACTTCTCCGGGGCGTAGTCGGCCACCGAGGTCAGCGGCCGGAACCAGTGCACGGTCTGGCGCTGCACCGTGATCGGGAAGTCGTCCAGCCCGCCCAGCCGGCCGGCCCAGGCGCCGGTGGCGATCACCACCCGGTCGGCCTGCAGCTCCTCGCCGCCGGCCACCAGGTGCACCCCGTCCGGGCCCAGCTCCAGCTGCTCGACGACCGTGGAGAACCGCAGCTCGGCGCCGGCGGCCGCGGCCAGCTCTAGGTTGGCGGCGACGGTGGCCTCCGGCAGCGCGAAACCGGCGTCGGCCTCGAAGACCGCCAACTGGCCGGCGGGCAGCTCGAACTGCGGGTACCGGGCACGCAGCGCCGCCGGGTCGAGCACCTCGTGCGGCAGCGACCAGTGCCGTGCCGACGCCAGGGTTCCGGCGACCACCTCGCTGTCCGGCGGGCCCATCATCAGCGCGCCGCACCGGGTGAACAGCTGGCTGCCGGCGGCGGCCGACAGCTCGTCCCACAGCTGGTAGGACCACACCAGCAGCGGCACGTAGTCCGGCTTCTCGAAGTAGGCCTTGCGCACCACCCGGGTGGCGCCGTGCGAGGAGCCCAGCGCATGCGCCGGGGTGAACTGCTCGATGCCCAGCACCCGCCGGCCGCGCCGGGCCAGCGCGTAGGCCGCCGAGGAGCCCATGCCGCCCAGCCCGGCGACGATCACGTCATACCGCTCGCTCATGGTTCCCCTCGTTCCGGCGCAAGCTCGGCGCAGCAGCCCGCTGCGCTCGGGCCCCATGATCTCGCAGACAGGCCGCGCGTCCCACACCCGGTCCCGCGAAGCCGATCCGCCGGCACATCCGGACGGGCTACCGTGTCCGCGTGAGCTGGCTGACCGAACTGGACTCCGACTGGCAGTCCCGACCGCCGCCGCCCCGCAACCGGCTCCGGCTGGTGGCCGCGGTGCTGGCCGGCTGGCTGGCCGTCAGCCTGCTGGTGCTGGTCGTCCTGCTGCGCTTCGACGACCGGGACTCCGGGCACCGCTCTCCCGGCACGCCGGTAAGTTCCGCACCCGGCGCCCCGGTCACCAGCCCAGGCAGCTCGGCCAGCAGTGCCGGGCCCAGCGGCGCGGTGCCGGCCGGCTGGCAGCTGCGGGCCGCCGACGACCAGACCGACTGCACCGCGCACTCCTACGGCCAGGTGCAAGTGTTCTTCACCCGGACACCGTGCACGGCGGTGCACCGCAGCCTGTTCAGCACGTCCTCCGGCGGCCGGGCCGTGGTGGTGGCGGCGAGCACCGTAACCTTCGCCAGCTCCGGCCAGGCCGGCGAGTACCTGCGGCTGGTGACCTCGGACGGCACCGGCAACGTCAACGACCTGCTGCGCGAGGGCAGCCGGTACCCGGGCTCGCCCAGCAAGCTGCCGCCGGCCGCCTTCGCGTCCCGGCAGGACGGCAGCCGGGTGCTGGTCGCCGAGGCCGGCTACGCCGAAGGGCCGTCGGACTACTCCGACGCCACCCTGCAGGCGGTGGCCCGGCAGGCCGTCGCCGCCGGCTGAA